>Ga0209577_10006769_pt1 | contig 10573 bp, 9 predicted proteins | sample GraSoiAngelo_109_FD_185874 | JGI IMG/M metagenome (GOLD analysis project Ga0209577, IMG submission 185874) | Grasslands soil microbial communities from the Angelo Coastal Reserve, California, USA - 14_0903_12_20cm (SPAdes) (version 2) | ecosystem: Environmental > Terrestrial > Soil > Grasslands ...
ATCTGGCGTTTGTGGGCGACTGGGGATTCGACCTCTCGAAGATCGAGCGACCGGTGGCCGTGTGGCAGGGCCAGCAGGATCGGATGGTGCCCTTACGCACGGACAATGGCTCGCGGAACACATTCCGAATACACGGGTGCACCTGTATCGGGATGAGGGTCATCTGTCGCTGGCAGTGACGGCGCTCGATCGAATCATCGAGGACCTGGTCGCGATTGCTCGATAGACGATTCGGCTTAATGAAGGAGTCACCGAACAGGTCGCCACTGCATATAGCCTATGGCCGGGCACTAACAGTTCACGGTTAGCAACCTAGTATGAGAGTCGTTCCTATCAATACTCGTCGAGGAGGAAACCTGCAATGAAAGCCACGCACAAGGCCGCCAAGAGCACCACCGCGAAAAGGACGCACGAGGCATTCACGGAGGAGGAACGAGCCGCGATAAAGGAGCGCGTCCGAGAGACGAAGGCGGCCGCCGACAAAGCGGACGGGGAAAGCGCCGTGCTGGAAAAGATCGCCGAGATGCGGGAACCGGATCGCGCTATGGGCAAGCGGCTCCACGCTGTCATCAAAGCCAGCGCGCCATCCCTCACGCCGAGACTCTGGTACGGCATGCCCGCGTATGCCAAGGACGGCAAGGTCGTCTGCTTCTTCCAATCCGGGCAGAAGTTCAAGACAAGGTACGCGACGTTCGGCTTCAGCGACGAGGCGCACCTCGACGAAGGCACCATGTGGCCGAATGCGTTCGCTTTGACGAAGTTGACCGCCGCCGACGAGGCAAGGGTCGGCGCGCTGGTGAAGAAAGCGGTGAGCTGAGGACTGAGGCTGCTATCGAGATGGCCAGGGCACTGACGGAACGCGGGACAGAGCGGAGGGCCACCAGTTCCAGCGGCCGAGGATCACGGCGATCGAAGGCACCAGTAGCGTGCGAACAAAAAATGTGTCCAGCAGGATCGCAAACGCAATCGTGAAGCCGAGTTGGCGAGACTGCCCCGAGTTTCCGGCGATGGCGAGAACGGTAAAGGTCCCGGCGAGGATGAGCCCGGCCGACGTGATGGTTCCACCCGTATGTCCGACGGCCCGGATGAGTGCGTCTCGAAGTGGCCGATGCTGCGCCTCCTCCCGCACCCGGGTCATGAGCAGAATGTTGTAGTCCTCGCCAAGGGCCATCGCGAAGATAAAGAGGAGGATCGGGATCACAAAGTTGATGCTCGAGTCACCACCCACCTTGATAAAGAGGAACCCGGCAAACCCAAGGGCAGCAAGGTAGGATAGCCCGACGGTGGCGACCAGGTAAATCGGTGCAACGAGGCTGCGCAGGAGCATGGCAAGCAGGACGGCGAGCGCAGCCATGACCAGCGGGGCGATCGCGAGCAGGTCGGTCGTCGAGTAATGGTTGATGTCATAGGCCACGGCGTCTGGTCCGAGCACGCCCCTGTCCCCAGCTCCGGCGCTTGCGGCAACCTTTGCCAGCGTCGAGCGCACTTCAGGAATTGCATTGATGGCTGACTGACTTCCGGCCCGGCCCGCGGACAGCACGGCATAAAACTGCAGGGTCCGACCATCGGCATCGATGAACTGTGCGGTGCTCCGATAGGCCTCGTAGGTGGCGGGATTGATCGACAGCCCAGCCGGTGGCGACGCCGGTAAGGCGGAGGCTGGTCCTAACTGTGCGTGAATACCCACAAGCTGATCGACCGAAATCGCTGTGCCATTCGGGTCGAGCGGTCCAGATACCGATTGAAGGACGCCTGCCGTTCTTAGAAGTCGGTCCGCGACCGCAACGCTGTCCGGATGGTCCCAGATGGGGCGGGCGAAGCGGAGCAAGAGATCTTCGGGATTGCGATTCGAGGCCCGGAAATGCGCCGCCAGCGCGGCATCGCCCGCAGCGGAATCGCTGGTGGCGGGAGTTCCTGATGCGAAACCGCCAACGGCGAACCAGGCAAGACCTGCCGACAGCAACGCGAAGAGGGCCGCCCCAATCGGGAGGACGACAAGCGGACGGTGCACGATGCGAGCGGCCACACGGCCCCAGCCACCCACCATCTCTTGGCCCGGTCTTGGCCGGGCGGGCCAGAAGGCCACCTTGCCGAAAATCGCGAGTAGTGCCGGGAGCAGGGTCAGCGCCGCTCCAAGCATGACGGCAACGCCGAGCGCCAGCGATGGACCAAGACCGCGATACAGCGCGAAGGAAGCCAGTGCTAGACAGGTCAAAGCGGCAATGACCGTCAGCGCGGAATATGTAATCGACGCGCCGACCCGGGTCATGGCCCGAACCAGGGCATCGGAGGAAGTGCCGCCCCGACGGATTTCTTCGCGGACGCGGAAGACGAGGAAGAGTCCGTAGTCCGTGCCGGCACCGATGAGCAGCACCGGAAGCAGCGTTTGCGTAGCGATGGATACAGGCAGGCCGAGCTGACTGGCCTTGGCGATCAACGGCCCCGACGCCAGCAACGCAAGGACAGCCGGCAGCAGGGTGATGAGCGGCGCCAGGACCGCGCGGTAAACCACGAACAGCAGCACGATGACGAACAGAACGCTGAACAGGCGAATGTTTGTCCCGGTCTGCGATGCGGAGGCCGCCGCATCTGTGGTCTGCGCCAGGGGCCCGGTCAGATGGAAGCTCAGTCCAGCGGGTGGCTGCGACTCGGCAAAGAGGCTGCGGATGCGGTTGATCAAGACCGGGTTGCCGCCATTGCCGCCGTTCGAGGCGGTCACAACCAGCACCTTTCGCGCCTGGCCATCCGCGGATCGCCCCTGGTCGCGGATGCTGAGGACTCCCGCCACGTCTGCCGTTGCTTGCCCAACCCGGTCGATGGCGGCGTCATCTGAGGCGGTCAAGACGCTATCTGATCTGGACGCGATGATCAGCGCGGTGGCGCCAACGTTAGTGGTCTGAAACGGCGTGGCGAGCGACGCAGCATGCTGACTCGGCGCGCTCGACGGCAGGAATTGAGCGTTATTCGCTTGGGTCACACTGGCCAGGCTCGGCAGTGTGCGTCCCGCAGCGATGGAGCCAACGATCCAGAGGGCCACAATGGGCCAGCGGAACCTGATGTCGAAACGCGCGATAGCCTGGAACGTACTTAGCCCGTCATCCTTCTGCATTCATGCATACTTGCAGTAGTGCAGCATATCAGCACGCTTCAGACCGTAGCGATGAAGCCGGCCCACCAAGGGCTGCGAGAACGAAAGAAGCAAAAAACGCGTCAGGCCTTGATCGAGGCAGCCATGCGGCTTTATCGCGAGAAAGGCTTCGACGGGGTCACGATTGCCGCCATCGCCGAAGAGGCGGATGTCGCCCCCCGCACCTTCTTCAGCTACTTCGATACCAAGGAGGATGTCTTTCTCGGTCGCGGCGATGAACGCCTCGAAAGGTTGGTGCGCGCGATCCAGTCCCGCAACCGGCGCCAGCCGATCCTCGAAGCGATCCATTCCGTTCTGCTCGAGGACCGCGAACCGCGGCGCAATGGAAAGTCGAACCAAGCACCGGGACTTTCAGAGTTGCTCGCACATCCCGCGATCGCTAACCGGCTTCGCGAACGCTGGAATCGGTGGGAAGACTTGCTTGCAGAAGCCATCGCCAAGGATGTCGGCGCGCGTCCGGGAGATCCGGAGCCGCGGGTGGTGGCTGCAGCCCTCACCGGCGCGATCCGCGTAGCAGCCGCTGCAGCACGCGAGCAACCCGCCCGAAGCAGGCAGATAGCAGACCGCGTTTTTAAATTGTTGTCCTACGGGCTATCGCGCTATGGGGCCGGGAAATGATGGCCGAGGGCGTGGGTCGCTGACTGCTCAGGCTTCGGCTCCACCGCGTGCCAATGTCAGCGCCTCCTCCAGCTCCATGCTGCGTCCCTGCTGCCAGCATCGCTCCGCTTCGTCCTCGCTGAGCTGCGCTCGCGCCTCAACCACCGGGTCCCCTTCCAGCATGCCCCCGAAGCCAGGCGGCGCACCGCCGCCGGTCCGATCCCGCAAGGACTCCGCCGCGCCCGCGAACCTCAACGCGTCCAGGGGGCGTCCGTCCCACACGGCCAGGAAAGCCAGGTCCCGGAGCGCCAGCCCGATCCCCGTGGCATTGCCCGCTTCGCGGAACAAAGCGAGCGCCTCCAACGCGGCCGACCAGGCTTCGCGCGGGCGGCCGGCGCGACCACGGGCGAAGGCAAGCCAGATCAGGTCGAACGCCAGCTGAAGACGGTCGCCCAGACGGCGCCAGATCGCGACAACCTCTTCGAGCCTCGCGATCGCACTCTGCCAGTCACCGGCGTGAGCATCGCGCATCACCAGCATCGCGAGAGCCCGGGCGACGCCATGCTCGACTTCCGCGCGCCGGAAGAGGTCGAGGCTCTCCTCGAGCAAGTCGGCTGAACGGTCAATGTCTCCGGATGCCCCGACGACGAAGGCCTGGTTGTAGAGCGCCTCGGCGATTCTTGCTGGCTCGCCCAGCTCGCGCTCAATCGCAAGCGCCTCGCCGTAGAAGGCTCCGGCGCCGGCGTGGTCGATCTGCCACCATGCAAGGCCGCCGGCGCCAGTGAGGGCCTTCGCCCTGGCCATTGTCCGGCCCTGCCCTGATGGCATCGCCAGCAACTCGTTGAGCCAGCCGCGGCCCTCGGCCAGGTGCCCGTGCTGTTGCCAGAACCGCCACAGAGCTCCGGCCGCCTCCTGGCCCAGGTCGGCTTCGCCGGCGTCGATCGCCCAGCGCAGCGCCGCCCGCAGGTTGTCGAGCTCTCGCTCGCATTGCTCGAGCCAGGCAGCCTGCTGGTCGCCCGTCAGCTGGACCTCTGCCTGCAAGGCGAGATTCAGGAAATACTCACCGTGACGACGACGCGTTGGATCAAGCTCGCGCTCACTCAAAAGCGCTTCCTGACCGAACTGCCGGATCGTCTCGAGCATTGCGAACCGTGGAAAACCGGCCGTGGGATCGATTGGCCGAACCAGCGACTTGTCCACGAGCGCCGACAGTCCTTCCACGGGCTCCAGTTCCAGCCGTTCCGGTTCAGCGACTGCGTCGGCGGCTTCAAGCGTCCAACCTCCACTGAAGACCGAAAGCCGCCTGAATAGGGTCTGCTCGGGCTTTTCGAGGAGGTCGTAGCTCCAGGCGATCGCCCCTCGCAAGGTTCGCTGGCGTTCGGGCAAAGTTCGACCACCAGAAGCCAGCAGGGAGAGACTGCGCTCGAGCCGGGGCAGGATCTGCACCGGGGTCAGCACCTTGACCCGGGTGGCGGCCAACTCGATGGCGAGCGGCAACCCGTCCAGCCGAGCTGTGATCGCTGCCACCGCTTGAGCGTTCTCGTTGGTGAGCCGGAAGCGTGGCTGCACAGCGAGGGCGCGCTCCGTGAAGAGCCGCACTGCCGCGGAGCGACTCAGGGTGTCGAGATCAGCCATTGACTCCGGATCCGGCGGCTCCAGCGGAGGAACTGCGTACTCGTGCTCCCCGCGGAGTGACAGCACCACTCGAGACGTGATTAACACTTTCAGCTTCGGCGCCGTTGAGACGAGCTCCTCGAGGACCCCGCCTGCCGCGGCGAGCTGCTCAAAGTTGTCGACGATAAGCAGGAGTTCTTTGTGCTGGAGGTGGGTCTTGAGAGTCTCGAGTATCGGAACGCCGGCCACTTCCGCAACGCCAAGTGCGCCCGCAATCACCGCGGGAACCAGGCCGGGGTCCGTAACCGGCGACAGGTCCACGAAGAACGCTCCATCCGTGTAGTCACGCACTGTTTCCGCCGCAACCTGCAGGGCCAGGCGAGTCTTTCCCGTTCCTCCCGGACCGGCGAGCGTGAGAAGACGCACGTGACGGAGCAACTCCTGGACTTCAGCGATCTGGTCCTCGCGTCCGACGAATGAGGTTAGCTGCAGCGGCAAGTTGTTCGGTCTCGCCTCCACCGTCCGTGGTGGCGGAAATTCCGCCGGGAGCCCATCGATAACCAGGTCGTAGAGGTGCTCTGGCTGGAGGATGTCTTTCAGGCGGTGCTTCCCGAGGTCGCGAAGATGCGCTCCAGCTGGCAGTGATTGCTCGACGAGCACCCGGGTGGCCTCGGAAACGATCAGCTGCCCGCCATGTGCCGCACTCGCGATCCGAGCCGCGCGGTGCACGTCCATCCCCACATAATTCGATCCGCTGAGGACGCCGTCTCCCGTATGAAGACCCATTCGAACGCGAACGGAGCGGCCCGCCGGCCAGGCGTGCGCGGCAAGGCCCCGCTGCGCCGCGACCGCGGCTCGGACTGCTCCGGGAGCGCTGGAGAATGCCGCGAAAAACGAATCGCCTTCAGTGCCCACTTCGGCCCCGCCGGCGGCGGCAAGTGCCCCCCGGATGATCTCCTGATGCTGCTTCCAGACCGACGCGTAACCATCGCCCAGGTCCCTGAGCAACTGCGTCGAGCCTTCGATGTCGGTGAACAGGAAGGTGACGGTGCCAGTGGGCAGCTGAGCCATCTCCTTACCTGGTCGGAACTGCCCCACACGTGATGTTGATGCCGGCCGCCGTCATCGCCGCAGCGCGATCCGACGCGATCAACGCCGCCACGTTCCCCACGTCGGCGAGCGTGGTGAGCCGCCGCAGCATGGTCTTGTCGCGCATCCAGGCAACCAACTCCTCGGTCGTCATCGGATGACCGGTTCCGTAGGCCGGCTGGACCCCACCGGGATCTTGAAGCGCCTCGGGGATTCCGGTCGTCTGCAGCCAGACGACGCGGATCCCCAGAGGGCCGAGCTCGCACGCCCACTGACGGCAGAGGCTTTCCACAGCGTCAAAGGCGACTCCGGTGCCGCCCACCTCGGGGATGGCCTGGCGCGCCGTCGTGGGAGTTATCGTCATGATGATGCCCGATCGGCGGGTGGCCATCTGCCGCGCGGCGGCTCGGGAGGTCAGGAATTTGGACCTCACGGCGGTGGATATCGGCCTCGCAAAGTCTTCGAAGGGCATCTCGAGCAGCGGGCTGCCATGGACATCTCCATGACTGATCGCGTTGAAGGAGATATCCAAGCCGCCCCCCTTCCGGGTGATGGCCGCGGCGTGTTCTTCCACCTTGCCTTCGTCCAGCGCATCGACCTCGGCCACTTCTGCGATGCCGCCCAGGGCCGAGATTTCGCTGGCGACCTTTTCCAGGGTGGCACGAGTCCTACCCGCCAGGAAGACGCGGGCTCCTTCGCGACCGAAAGCGCTGGCGACGGCCGCACCGATTGCACCGCCAGCCCCGTAGACCACCGCGTTCTTGTTCTCGAGGAGCACTTCATCCCTCCGGGTTGATCAGATCCACCGTATCAAGGAATAGCTCCATGGCCTCGACCACGGCATCAGTCATTTTGCTCCACGACTACGAGCTGTCAGTACGCGCCTAGGGGGCGCGCTGCCCTACTTGCGGAAGTAGTTGATCGGGAAGTCGATCCCCCACTCATCGCCGGCGCCCCCCACGCCTCGCTCCCACCGGCCCTCGATCGTCTTGCCGTCATCCGAGATCTCGCCGATGAATCGCTGGTTGAAGCCGGGGCCGTGCGGGCCGTTCCAATCCTCGCCGGGGGCACGCCAGATCTTCCAGGTGGAGCCTTCGAGGGCCATCATGAACAGCCGCTTGACTCCTCGCGAGTCGAAGTAGTGCATCGGCTGCGGCTCGCCAGCGGGCGCTCCACCGATGATCGAGACGCTGTCGGGCACCTCCGCGGGCTCGCCCACCGAGCTGAAGACGATGAACTCGCCGAGGCGCTCGATCTTCGCCTCCATGGAGATCTTCATCGGCGGCTCCATCGGGACCTCTCCTTCGCCGTGCCATTCGCCAATCAGCGGCTGGAACTCCTCCATCGTCGGTCTCCTTTTCCGGGGATCGCGTTCAAACAATAGACCTGTCACATTTCGGAGCTGAGCGGTGCCTATACTCGTGAAGGCATGAAGCGGACACTCGTCGCCGCGCTGGCGCTCGGCCTGCTCACGGCGTGCGCCGGAATCAGCGCGCCGGCGGGCGCCAAATCGGAAACGCCCCTGCAGAGCCTGGCAGCCACCGGCAAGGCGATGGCGAAACTGCAGTCGGTCCGCTTTGATGCCAAGGCCAGCGTGACGCTGACCCTCCCGCAAGCGATCGTCGACCAGCTTCGGGCGAAGGCGGGATCGCAGGGCAGCTTCCTCAGCAGCAACATGACCGTCGACCTGACCATCGCCGGCGCTGTCCAGAAGCCAGACCGGCTGGATGCCACCATCGAGGCAAAACTGGGCGGGTTGACCATCAACACCGAGGTGATTGCCGCCGGCGGAACGCTTTACTACAAGGATCCAATGACGAGCAAATGGGAGCGCCTGCTGCAAAGGCAAGCCCCGGCCCAGAGCGCCTCGAAAAACAAGCTGTCCTACCAAGCCGTGGTCGATTCCGCCAAGTCACTGACTGAAGTCAAGGACCAGCCATCAACCATCAATGGCGTCGGTGTTGACCACTATCGATTGGTGCCGGACCTGGTCAAGCTCTTCGCACAGGTCACGGCAGGCCAGGCGCCAAAGAACGCCCAGGCGACGGCCGCGCTGCAGGACCTGTTACAGAATGCCAGCCTGACGGCGGACATCTGGACCGGCAGCAGCGATCACCTCGTTCGCCGGCTCAGCTATGACGCGGCGCTGACGGCTGATCTGCACGGCCTGGCGGCGGCGTTCAACGACAAGGCCGGCTCCACGAGCCAGAGCTTGAGCATTCCGGCAGGCAGCACGGTGCACTTGACTGCCCACGCGGTTATCAACCTCCACGACTTCAACGCCGTAGTCAAGATCCAGGCCCCAACTCTCTCGTCCTGACCCTCCGCCTGCGGTACCGCCCATCTGCTCCGGCGGACTCCCTAGCTCTCACTTACCTGCTTGAGACGGATGGCGATTAGTCTCTTCACAAGCCCCTTCGGGAGTGGTCGGTCAATCGGAAACTGCAATGCGCCCTTGGACGTCACGTAGCCGGCAACGTCATCAGGCATCTCGGCAAATACGGACCCGCTGTGCGGCAGATAGCTAAGGTGGTTCTTGAAGGCTGCGAAGCCGGCTATGACCTTACCCTGAAGCCGGAACGCGGGCAGCCCATAGGAGATGCCCTCCTCCGATTCGGGAACAACGCTGCGAATGGTCTGCCGGAGCCGCTGAAGGGTGGTCCGCTTGGGCTCGTCAAGGTTCGCCAGGTACTCGTCAATCTCTTGTTGCGACATGCGATCATTCTGGGCAGCGGAAGCACTGGGGTCAACCCTGATCCAGCGCGGGCTGCCGCAGCCGACACCGATGAATTCCAGGCATCGCCGGAGTCTTGATCTTCGGCACGGGTTTCGATTGAGCAGGCAAGGAGCGCAAGCATGAAGACCGATTGGGCTACCGACGTGAAGGGCAGCGGCCAGTACGCGGAGGTTAACGGCGTCAAGCTCTATTACGAGACTCACGGGGCGGGACATCCGCTGATCCTGCTGCACGGAGGGCTGGGGTCGGGCGAGATGTTCGGGCCTGTTCTCCCACTGCTCGCAGAGCGCCATCAGGTGGTCGCCGTCGACCTGCAGGGACACGGCCGTACCGCTGACATCGATCGACCGATCGAAGCCCGACTCATGGCCGGCGACATCGCCGCCTTGATCGACCACCTCGCGCTGGCCAGCCCGGACGTGGTGGGTTACTCGCTCGGTGGTGGCGTCGCGTGGCAAACCGCGTTCAAATACCCGAAGAAGATCCGGCGGCTCGTCGCCGTCTCAGCGAACATCCGGGCCGACGCGATCTATCCGGAGATGCGGGCCCAGCAGGGCCAGGTGAATGCGGCCGCCGCCGACTTCATGAAAGACACCCCGATGTACCAGCTGTACCAACGGGTCGCGCCACGTCCTGAGGACTTCCCTCGGTTACTGACCAAGATCGGGGACTCGATGTCGAAGGGCTACGACTTCACAGAACAGGTCCGCGGACTCCGGGTGCCGACGCTTATCGTCGCTGCAGATGCCGACATGGCACCGCCAAGCCACTACGTCGAGGTGTTTAAACTCCTCGACGGTGGCCTCAGGGACGGCGGCTGGATGGGCGAGGGCCGGCCGAAGGGCGGGCACGCGCTCGCCATCCTGCCTGGCCTAACCCACTACAACATCTTCAGCTCTCCACTGTTCGCCGCGGCTACTCTCGCCTTTCTCCAATAGCAGCCGATAGGAGACGACCATGAAGACAGTCAGCTCAAAAGATGGCACCACGATTGCGTTCGATGAGCAGGGCGATGGCCCAGCTCTGGTGTTGGTAGACGGAGCCATGGGCACCCGTTCGTCCGGCTCCAAGCCGGAACTCGCCAGGCTTCTCGCGCAGCATTTCACCGTCTACAGCTATGACCGCAGGGGCCGGGGCGACAGTGGCGACACCAAGCCTTACACGGTCGAGCGCGAGATCGAAGATATCGAGGCCCTGATTGGCCAAGCCGGAGGATCTGCCGGTCTCTATGGGCACTCGTCCGGGGGTTGCCTGGCCTTGGACGCAACGGTCAAGCTGGGCGATAAGGTCAGGAAACTCGCGATCTACGAAGCTCCGTACAACGACGATCCCAAGGCTCAGAAGGCCTGGGGCGAGTACGTCAAGAACCTCACTGAGGCTTTGGCGTC
>Ga0209577_10006770_pt1 | contig 10573 bp, 8 predicted proteins | sample GraSoiAngelo_109_FD_185874 | JGI IMG/M metagenome (GOLD analysis project Ga0209577, IMG submission 185874) | Grasslands soil microbial communities from the Angelo Coastal Reserve, California, USA - 14_0903_12_20cm (SPAdes) (version 2) | ecosystem: Environmental > Terrestrial > Soil > Grasslands ...
CGTACAGCGAGGCGTACACGCTGCCGATCACCGCGACGCCGAGCGTGCTCCCCAGCAGCCTGGTGGCGTCGTTGACCGCCGATCCGACGCCTGCCTTGGCCCGCGGCACCACGCCCATGATCGCCTCCGTCGCGGGGGCGCTGGTGAGACCCATTCCGGTACCCGCCAGGACCATCTGCGCCGCGATCGTCGCGTAGTGGGTGGTCGCCGTGGAGGTAGACACCCAGGCAAAGAACGCGCCCATGAAAAGCAGGCCGCAGGTCACCACCTGCTTGGTGCCGATCCGGACGGCCAGCTTCGTGCCGAGCACCGACGCGATCGCCACGGTGCTCGCCACCGGCAGCAGGTGGACTCCCGCCGACAGCGGCCCGAAGCCCTTGAAGAACTGGAAGTACTGCGTGATCAGGAAGATGAAGCCGGCGAGCGAGAAGAACACCACGGTGACCGAGCCGCTGGCGGCCGTGAATCGCAGGTTCCGGAACAGGCCGAGGTCGATCATCGGCTCGGCGGCGCTCCGCTCGCGCACGATGAACGCGGCGAACAGGGCCGCGGCCAGGACGAACCCGGCGAGGCTTCGAGCGCTGCCCCATCCGTGCTCGGGCGCCTGGATGATCGTGTAGATCAGAGTCGCCATCGCAACCGTGGAGAGCACGACCCCGGGCCGGTCGGTCCGGGGCGCGTTCGGATCGCGCGAGGTCGGCACGCTCCAGGCGACGAGCGCCGCGCCGACGGCGGCGACGGGCGCCATCGCGAAGAAGATGCTCGACCAGCTGAACTGCTCCAGCAGCCAGCCGCCGACGATCGGGCCGAGCGCGATCGCCGCTCCCGAGCTCGCTCCCCACAGCCCGATCGCCCGGGCCCGCTCGCCTCGCTCGGTGAACACGTTCGACAGGAGCGACAGCGTCGCCGGGAAGATCATCGCGGCACCGAGCCCCATCACGCAGCGTGCCGCGATCAGCTGGCCGGGCGTCGTCATCAGCCCGCCCGCGATGCTCGAGAGCCCGAGCACCCCGAATCCGGCGAGCAGCATCCCCTTGCGCCCGAGGCGGTCGGAGAGGCTCCCCGCGGCGAGGATCAGCGCCGCGAACACGAGGCTGTAGGCGTCAACCACCCACTGCAGCTGGCTGTTGGAGGCGTGGAGCTCCCGCACGAGCGAGGGAAGCGCGACGTTGACGATCGTGACGTCGAGGTTGATCGCGAAGGCGGCGACCAGGAGAGATACGAGGATGAGCGGCTTATTGCGTGTCATGGCGGAGCAATCTAAGACAGCTACTTGATTTTGTCAAGCTATTACTTGTAAAGCTCAAGCTCGACCTGTTAGGATGGGTGGCCGAATGCGCTCCTACGGCCAGTTCTGCTCACTCGCTCGCGCCCTCGACGTGGTCGGCGACCGCTGGAATCTGCTGATCGTGCGCGAGCTGATGCTCCGCGGTCCGTCGCGCTACACGGATCTCATGGCCGGCCTGCCGGGGATCGCCACCAACCTCCTGGCAGACCGTCTGCGGGACCTGGAGCACGCCGCCGTCGTGAGCCGCCGCGAGGCACTGCCGCCGGTGGCGACGGCCGTATTCGAGCTCACCGAGCGCGGGCGGGCGCTCGAGCCGGTGATCCGCGAGCTCGGCCGGTGGGGGTTCGAGCTGATGCCGGGAACCGATCCGGATTACGCGTTCCGGAGCCACTGGCTCGCCCTCCCGGTGTCGCTCTATCTGCACGACCGCGAGTCCGGCGGGCCGCCCGCGACGATCGAGGTCCGGCTCGGCGACGACCCGGTGATCCTCGAAGCGGTCGAGGACGAGGTCCGGACGCGTCCCCGGACCGAGACGGACGATCCTGACCTCGTGGTGAGCGGGCCGCCACTCGCATTCCTCGGCTTGATCTCGCGGAAGCTCGATCTCGCCGCGGCGCGCGCTCGCGGGCTTCACACCGAAGGGGAGCTCGCGGCGCTCGAGCGCCTGCTACCCGAGCCGGCGGCGAGCGCCCCCGCCCCGTAGCGCCTCCAGCCTCCGCTCGAGCTCCGCCCGCTCGACGGAGTTGGCGCTCAGCTCGATCGCCCGAACGTAGGCGCGGTCGGCCTCCGCGGCGTCACCGGCCCGCCGCAGGAGCTCCGCATGCGCCGCGTGCAGCGGCTGATAGTGCTCGAGCCGGGGATCGCCGAGCTGCGGCGCGAGCAGCTCGAGGCCGGCCTCCGGGCCGTCGGCGAACCCGACCGCCACGGCGCGGTTCACCTCGACGACGGGCGATGGGCTGAGCCGGCCCAGCGCCTCATACAGGAGCGCGATCTGCCGCCAGTCGGTCCGGTCGGCATCGGGCGCCTCGAGGTGGAGCGCGGCGATCGCCGCCTGCAGCTGATACTTGCCCGGGCGCCGCATCCGGAGCGCGCGCTCGAGCATCCGGGTGCCCTCATGAATCCTTCCCTGATCCCATAGCGACCGGTCCTGCTCATCGAGCGGGGTGTACCGGCCCTGTGGGTCCACCCGTGCGCCACGGCGGGCGTCGTGCAGCAGCATCAGCGCGGTGAGCCCTAGCACCTCTGGGTCGTCCGGCATCAGCCGGCACAGAAGCCGGCCGAGGCGGATCGCCTCGCTGCACAGCTCGCCGCGCACGAGCAGGTCACCCTCGGCGGCCGAGTAGCCCTCGTTGAAGATCAGGTAGACGACGCTGAGCACACCCCGGAGCCGGTCCGGCAGCTCCTCGTCGGGCGGCACCCGGTACGGGATTCGCGCCTCGGCGATCTTCCGCTTGGCGCGGACCAGGCGCTTTCCCATGGTCGGCTCGCTGACCAGGAATGCCCGTGCGATCTCCCGGGTGCCGAGGCCGCCCAGCGTCCGGAGCGTCAGCGCCACCCGGGCCGGCAACTCGAGCGCGGGATGGCAGCAGGTAAAGATGAGCCGCAGCCGATCGTCCTCGATTGCGCTGTCCTCGTCCTCCATCTCGTGCTCCTGGCTGTCGATTCGGACGAGCTCGGCCAGACGCTCGACGCGGTCGGAGACCGAGCGCTCGCGGCGGAGCCGATCGATCGCTCGCCGCCGCGCGGTCACCATCAGCCATCCGCCGGGGTTGGCCGGGACCCCATCGCGCTCCCACGCGGTGACCGCCGCCATGAACGCGTCCTGGACGGCGTCCTCGGCGAGCTGGAAGTCCCCGACGTGGCGGATCAGCGTGGCCAGGACACCGGCCCGCTCCTCCCTGAAGGCGCGCGCGAGGGCGGCGACCGGGTCAACCGCCCCAGCGCGCCGCCCGCCGCCCGCCTCGGTCATCCCGCCTGCTGCGCCGCGGCCGGTCGATTCGCCGGGTCCAGCGGGTTCTCAACGATCGGCCGGACCTCGACCGAGCCCCACTCCGCGATCGGCGCGCGAGCGGCCCACTTCAGCGCCTCGTCGAGGTCGCCGCACTCGAGGATGTAGTAGCCGCCGAGGATCTCCTTCGTGGTCGCGAACGGGCCGTCGACGATCTCGGTCTCCCCGTCGCGCACGCGCAGGGTGGTGGCGACGTCGACGTCGGCGAGCCGATCCCCGGCGACCCGGATCCCGGCCTCGTCGAGGCTCTGGGTCAGCTCGACCCAGCGTGGAAACGCGGCCTCGCGGCGCTGAACCTCCGCCTCGTCCGGTTGATCGGCATACAGCAACAGCATGTACTTGGGCATGAATGCCTCCTGGCTCGTGGGCCGCGCCGGATGCGCGGCTTCAATCTGTATGACGCACCCGACCTGCCGGTTTGGACACGTCGCTCCGCGACTGGCTATCCGCGTGTGGTGATCCTCGGCCCGGCGCGGCCGTGGGCGTCGTATGCACTCACCGTCACTGTTGCACGCGTCGTCTTCGCGACGCCCCTCAGGGTGAGCGAATGGGCCCGCGATCTCACCGCGCGGACCAGCCGGCGCCCGTTCGAGAGACCGATCTTCACCAGGTAGGACGAAGCGCTCGCCGCGGGTCGCCAGGACACGCGGAGGGTCGTCCGGCTGTGCGAGACGCGCAGCTGCGCCACCCGGCCTGGTCGCGGGGGCGCGGGGGCACGGTACGTCGTGATCGTGACGCTCGAGCGAGGAAGCCCGTCGCGCTGCACCACGGCCTCGATCGGCCGGTTACCGGCCGGGCCGTATCCGGGGACGAACCGGATCGCGCCCCGCGGGCCGGTCGAGTAGCCGATCACGCGGGAGCCCTCGTGGCCGATGACCTCGGAGAAGGTGGCCGTGAGCCCCGGACCGCCGGTCAGCCGGTAGGCGAGCGTTCGGTGCGCGCCGCGCCCGATCACCCGGCCCGTAACTCGCGGGGCCGGCTCCGGAGTGGCCAGGGCGAGTTGAGTGATCGCGGGAGAGCCCGGATTGGTCTCCACGGACCATTTCCCCGAAGCCGGCTGCGGAATCGCCAGGTATGTGGCGCTCTGCGAGGGCACCTTCAGCGCGAATGCGCTTGCCCCGGCCGAGCCGGGCGGCGCCGGGGAGATCCGCTCTCCGGAGGGAGAGACGAGCGTGACGTCGGGCGGGCCCCCGCTGCCGGTGAGCTGGACGCTCTCCAGCGAGGTGCCGGGGCGGACGGCGAAGTTCGGGCCCTGCGCCTCGTGCGCGGCACCCGGCGGCTGGACCGTGTAGGGCGTCAGGTCGCAGGATCCGACCTTGACCTTGATCTTGGTCAGGGGATCGCCCCAGTGGTAGCCGAAGCCGTAGCTGACGATCTCCGTGATGCACGCGCCGACGCCATTGCTCGAGAAGACCGCCTCGCCCCCGGCCGGGCATAGCCCGCCGATGCAGATCCTGCCGGACACGCGCCCGCCGAACTGCTTGCTCTGGCCGTCGACGAACGCGTCGAGCTCGCCATTGACGCTGAGCACGTCGAGGTCGATCTCGGACTTGCCGCTGATGTGGACGTAACCGTCCGTGTTGGCGACCCCGTGGACCTCGTCGAGCTTGAAGTCCTCGAAATGCCCCGTGCCGTCGAACTTGAACGTCACCGGATTCCCGAAGCTCACCGTCAGCGTTGACGCCAGATCCGCGGTGTACGTGCCGGGCACGGCCACCGGCGTAACCACGCCGATGGTCGCGCGGAGGACGATCGTCAGCGGGTCGACCCCGAAGCCGCCGCCGATGTCCGAGAGGAACGTGGCGGGCGCGATCCCAATTCCGGGGAACGGCGGGCTGAACACGATGCTGCCCTTCTGGAACGAGCCCGCCTTGAACGTAACCTGGGCGCCGATGTGCGCTCCCAGCTTGGGCGGCGGGAGGATCAGGATCGCTCCACCCGTCCAGGTGTCTTCGCTGCCGCCCTCGTAGTCGATCACCAGGTCCTTGATGAAGATCGGGCCGATCGGGATCAGCGGCGCCTCGATGTGGAGCGAGTTCAGCTTGAGCCCCTCGGCTTCGGAGGTCTGGAGCTCCGCATCGCCGGTCACTCCCCCGAACACCTTCGGGAGCTCGAGCGAAACCGGGATCCGCGTCCCGCCAGGAACCAGTTCGACGGCGATGTTTCCCTGGATGGGAAAGCCCTTCAGGTTCACGGGGAACGTCTTCGTGTCGAAGCTGGCCAGGATCGTCCCGTGCGGGTTGGCATCCGCGGCGGTGGCGAACGCGCCGGCCGGCGGGATCTTCGTGTGCAGCTCGCCGTGGAAGATCTCCACCGCGGTGTCGCCGATCGGCTTGAGCTGGATCGACACCGGACCGATCGTGTCGATCGTGCGGGCGTGGGCGTTGATCAGGATCCTGGTGCCCGAGTCGGGGATCACGTCGACGCCGTTGATCCTGATCGGCCCGTCCGAAACCCGGACGCCGCGCTGCGTAGCGGCGGTAAGGAAGCAGCCCTGCTGGGCGATGATCGAGACGATTCCGAACGCGATCCGCTGACAGCTCTCGACGACGTCGGGATCCTGCGATCCGCCCGCGAGGTCGCCCAGGCCGAGCTTTCCCGTCGGACCCTGATTGCCGAACGGGACGGCCTGCAGCGTCCCGGTGCCGAACGCACCGGTGCCGTCCCGTATCCAGGTGGCGAATCCACCCCCGTCGAAGGCTGAGCCGAGCGCGAGCTGGTCGAGGCTCTGACCGCCGGCCGCGAGCAGCTGGTCGGCGCTCCAGCGTGTACCGCTCGTGGACGTGCGCAGCCGGATGTCGGGGCGGTCACGGCTGACCCAGCTGGCGAGCAGCTCACCGCTCGCATCCTCGAACAGGACGTGCCGATCGGCGCTTGCCGTGTCGCTGACCCGCGCCGGCGGTCCCAGCGCTGTCCCGCTGACCCGCCTGACCTGGAGCGGCGCGCTGCTGAGCAGGCCCGTACGGGACATCAGGAACGTCCCCGCCGGGCCGCTCGCTAGCCGGGGCTCGCTGCCCGTGACCGGTGGAGGCGACGGACTCCAGGCCGACGCATCGTTCGGATCGCCCGAACCCGGCCAGGTACGCAGATACATGTTGCCGCTGGCATCCGAGAACGCCGCGGCCAGTCCCCCGCCGACGGGCGCGAGCGTTCCGCCGTAGGCGCGGTTCGCATCGCCCTCGTCTAGGTTCGCCTTGGTCCCGGTGTACGTCCCCGGCGAGAGCCCCTGGAAGAAGGTGCCGCCGGTCTGCGTGTCCGAGACCAGGCCGATGCGCGGGTTGTCCGGCGAGCCGAACACCACGGCGTCGCCCGAGGGCTCCTGGTCCCCCACCAGTACGGGACCTCCGAACGAGTTGCCTCCATCCGTCGAGAGCCAGAGATAGGTGCTGTTCGACGACGAGCTCCCGTCCGGCTTGGTGGTGACGTTAGGGAAGCGATAGCTGATGATCGCGACGTCGCTGCCGGCCGCGAGGATCCTCGGGAAGTACTCGTCGTTGAACTGCGGGTCGCCCGGCTGCGTCGGAACCAGTCGCTGCGACGCCGGCGGGTTGTCGCACGTCTTCGATCCGCGCCGCAGCCGGCAGTACCGGGTCACGTCGGGGCCCGAGCCGCCCTCCTCGGTCCAGACGATGTGCGCCGTGCCCGCCGCGTCCACCAGCACTTGCGGGTTCCTGGCGTTCGCGCCCAGAGTGATCGGCGTCAGCGGCTGCTGCGGCCGCGTCTTCGGCGCCCGGTGGACGCCCTTGTAGCCGGGCGAGTGGTAGACGGGCCGGCGCTTGCCGGCCGCCGGGGGCGCAAGGGCGGTCAGCCCGGTAGCCGATATCAGCACGGCACCGGTCGCCACGACCGATCGCTTCCACCACCCAGTCACACTCACTCCCAGATGCGATCATGACCGGGCCGGCCCGTGAGCGCAAGGGGTGCGCCGCTACGTGAGCTTCGCCGTCAGCTCCATCTCCGGGATCCCGGCCAGGGCGCGGGAGACAGGACACCCCGCCTTGGCCTCCTCGGCGTACTGCTGGAACTGCTGCTCGTCGATTCCGGGGACCTTGCCCTCGGTCTCGAGGTCGACGCGGGTCAGCGTCGGTGCCCCGTCCACGTTGCGCAACTGGACGCGGGCGCTGGTACTGACCGATTCGGCGGCATGCCCCGCTTGGCTGAGGATGTTCGCGAGCGCCATCGAGAAGCAGGCGGCATGCGCCGCCGCGATCAGCTGCTCCGGGTTGGTCCCGCTTCCCTCCTCGAACCGGGAGGCGAACGAGTACTGGCCCTCGAATACGCCGTCGCCGACGCTGAGGGTCCCGGCTCCGTCCTGCAGGTCGCCTCGCCACTCGGCGCTTCCGTTTCGTACCGCCATGGTTGCCTCCTCTCGATTTGATGTTCAGGCGTTGCGGATGATCCGCAGGATCACCGGGCGCTCGGTGTGGCTCGAGGCCTCGAGCACCGGAGCGAGCTCCTCGTCGCGGAGCTCCTCCGCCGCCTCCACCACGATCACCAGCGGCTCGGCGCCGGTGCCGGCGTGCCCGATCACCCGGCGAACCTCGTCGGCCTCCCGCGCCAGCACCTCCGGCGAGGGGACGGACAGCACGACCTCACCGGCGTCCGGCGGCACGAGGTTGCCCTCGGCGTCGGGGTCGCCGTGCTCGACCACGACCCGGCCGTTGGTCACGCTGGGCGGCGGAGCCGCGGCGAGCTGCGCGGCGACCTCGCTGCCGCGAGCGACCTGGAGGATCACCGGCTCGCTCAAACCGCGATCCCCCGGCCCGCCAGCCATTCCACCACCTGCTCGGGAGGATCGCCCTTCCATTCCGCCCGGGCGGTCAATCGGAGGATCTTGTTCGGCTCCTCGCCCAGCTCGTCCCGGCGATGGGCGAGGTAGAGAATCGTCGCGGTCGCCATCGAGACGGCGGGGTCCTCGATCTCTACGTCCACGCCCTCGACCGCGATCGCGACCCGTTCCTCGAGGTTCTGGATCGCGGTCACCGGCTCATCTGCGTCCTCGAACTGCTCGAGCAGCCGGCCGAGGCGATCGTCGGCGTCGGTCGGGTCGCAGATCTCGACGGCGCGCTTGACGATGTCGAACAGGGTGATCGGGCGCGGCTCGGTCGGCATCGATGTCCAGCCTAGACGGTGGGCGGCGATGGTTACGGGGGGCCGGGGTAGCCGGCGTTGGCCCCGAGCGCGTTCAGCCATCTCCGGATCGAGAGGCCGGCCGGCGTCATCTGGCCCTCCTCGTAGCCCGTGGTGGCCATCGCCAGCGTGACGCCGTTGATCGTCGACCAACCGAACTCGATCCCGGTTCCCGATGGGGCGAACCGGGCAATCGTCTGCCCCTGTTGGAGGATGCTCCCGGGGGGCGCGATCGAGGTGATCTGCTCGGCCACGAACTGCACCTTGCCGGCTTCGGCGCCCTCGAGCAGCTCCCAGTAAACCAGCGGCTGTCCGGCGTACCAATCGGGCTCGATCGCGAGGATCTTGATCTTGGAGGGCGCGAGGATCGGCGCGCCCACCGGCATGCTCGCGTCGACGCCCTGGTCCGTCCGCTCCCACACGCTCACGTAGCGCAGCGGGTTGATGTAACCGGCCGCCGTGACGGGGGCGTACACCAGTGCCTGCTTCAGCTCCTGGCGGATCTGCGAGAGCGGCGGTGCGTGCGCGTGCGGATCGCCGACGGGATCGGCGGGCTGGACCGCGGCCGCCTGCGAGCCGGCGGTCGGCTGGACCACCTGCGGATGGGCCTTGGGAATCCCGCTCCCCTGGCCCGCGGCCAGGGCGCCGCCGGCACCGTTGGCCGCGCCCGGATCGGACCCTCCGGAGCCTCCGGAACCTCCGCACGCCGCCAAGACGAGCGTTGCAAGAACGAGCGCTACTCGCCTGATCATGCCCCAGCACAAGCTAACAGCCGATCCCCCGGCCAGCGCCGGATAGGCTTCGTCGATGGCATTGGTCGGCCCCGAGCCGATGTCGTTCAACCCGCTCCTGCGTCTGACCGCCGACCTCCGGGCCGAGCGCCGCACGGAGGTGCCGTTCCCGCCGGGCGAGACATCCTTCAGCCTCCGCCGGACCCGCAGGTTCGCCGACTGCCCGCTGCCGGTGCTGCTCGAGGCCTACGAGCGCTACGGCCCCGTGTTCACGCTGCGGATCTTCCACGGCAACAGCGTGTTCATGATCGGCCCCGAGGCCAACCACTACATGACCGTCTCGCACGCCTCGAACTTCAGCTGGCGCGAGGGGCACATGGGAGACCTCACGCCGCTGCTGGGCGACGGGCTGCTCACGATCGACGGCGAGTTTCATCGCCGCTCGCGGCGGATCATGCTGCCCGCGTTCCACCACGAGGCGATCGCGTCGGCGCTCGAGACGATGGACACAGAGATCGACCGCGCGCTCGAGGGCTGGCGGGACGGCGCCCGGATCGACCTCTACTTCTGGACTCGGCGCCTGGCGCTGCGGATCGCGATGCGGGCCCTGTTCGGGCTCGACCCGGACGCCGCGGGGGCCCGCACCGACGTCGCCAGGCGCTTCGAGCAGGGCCTCGGCTTCTGGTCGCGCGACTACTTCCTGCAGGTGATGCGCGGGCCGAGGACCCCATTCACGCGGATGCAACAAGCGCGGCGGGCCCTCGACGCGGTGATCTTCGAGGAGATCGCGAGGCGCCGGCGAACCGGGGAGCGCGGCAAGGACGTGCTCAGCCTGCTGCTCGACGCCAGCGACGAGCAGGGTGACCAGCTGACCGACCAGCAGATCCGCGACGAGGTGATGACGCTTCTGTTCGCGGGACACGACACGACCACCTCCACGGTCGCGTTCATGTTCTACGAGCTGGCTCGTCACCCGGACGTGGTGGCGGCGCTGCGGGAGGAGCAGGACCGCGTGCTCGGGGACGAGCGTCCCGACGCCGGGATGCTGATGAGCGGGAAGCTCGAGCTGCTCGAAATGGTCCAGGACGAGACGCTGCGGATGTACCCGCCCGCCTGGATCGGCGCGCGCAAGTCGATCACCAGCTTCGAGTTCGGGGGCCACCAGGTCCCGGCGGGCGCGTACGTGTCCTACAGCTCGTGGGCCTCGCACCACCTGCCAGAGGTGTTCGGAGAGCCGGAGCAGTTCCGGCCCGAGCGGTTCTCGCCGGAGCGCAAGGCGGCGCTCCCGAAGGGCGCGTACGTGCCATTCGGAGCGGGGTCGCGGATCTGCATCGGGATGCGGTTCGGGCAGCTCGAGATCAAGGCGATCGCCTCCGAGCTCGTGCGGCGGTTCGACTTCGCGCTTACCCCGGGCTA
>Ga0209577_10006771_pt1 | contig 10572 bp, 8 predicted proteins | sample GraSoiAngelo_109_FD_185874 | JGI IMG/M metagenome (GOLD analysis project Ga0209577, IMG submission 185874) | Grasslands soil microbial communities from the Angelo Coastal Reserve, California, USA - 14_0903_12_20cm (SPAdes) (version 2) | ecosystem: Environmental > Terrestrial > Soil > Grasslands ...
TTGGCAGACTGGAGAATATCGCGCGCGAACTGGCCGCCGTGCGCGCCTTGCTCAACGATGACAAAATCATCGATTTTACCGAGTTGCTCCCAGATCTCAGCGAATTGTGCCAGCATCAGTTCTCCGAACAGCGGGCCGACGCTGACGTTGGTGAAATAATCGCCTTCGCGGCCAATCGCGCAGCGGCCAGAGGAATAGTATCCGTGCTCGGGATGGTAAAGCGCCTGTTCCATGAACCAGGCGAAGGATTGTGGTCCGCGCTTACGAATCTCGATTCGAATCAGCTCAATCAGCGTAGCGTGGCCCGTTTCGGTACTCAATGCTCAACCGCCTACGCTGAAAGCTTCGACCCAGCAAGCGTCCAATGCCCGCCGCCAACGGAAGATTGCGAGAAACAAATGAAGCGTGTAATCAGGTCGGCTTCCGCGCCGCTCAATGTTCCTCGCAAATCCAATGCCAGCCGCAGACCGCGGAGAGACTTGCATGCACAAGGATCAGGGGATTCCCGCGGCGCATGCTCTGCGAAGCAAACCTATCGTGAAAGGTTAGTGATTGGTGGCGAATTGCGGCGAAGAACTGAAGCAGGCAGTCTATTTGAGTCCCGGGAGCGATTTTTTCGCTGTTGGAGTTTTATCTGTCGACAGCGCTGGCGAATTGCCCACAATTCGCGCAGCTTACTCCAGGATGTCTCTTTAATAATTGGGTGCGGTTCTGTTCGTTCACTTGACTTACGCCGCACCGTGGCAAAGCCGAAGAGCGCCGTCGCCCCTGCGATAAGAGTCAACACGGTTCGTTTCATGCTTCGATCTCAGCTTCTTCGTCGCTTGTTTTTTCGGCCTTCCATAGCTAATGACCGGCAATGAGCCTAGACGGTTACAGCTTTGAGCGGCTGTCGAGTGTTTCCCATTTCCAGCTTGGTCAGATCTTCCGAGATACCTTATCGCGAGGTGGGATATTCGTTCTTAAGCAAAACAAATCAATTCCACGCAATGCCTGCAAAAAGTGTCAGATCAGACCTGACATGGAGTACGACGCCATGGACTCAACTGCCAGGCCGACACGCCATCAGGCATTTCCAAGTGGCAGCAATGTTCGGCTCCCTGGGTTCTTGCTGGAAACGCGGCCAACTGAGGAAATCTTGTGACCGCTAAGAGAAAGACTCGGTTTTGGTACCAAGAAAATCAGGCGCTCTCTCCAGTTGGTCTCAACGGGCGCTTTTTTAGCAACACGATCTTGGCAAATCGCTGCGCTCCGCCCCAAAATTCTCGTAATCGCACGCGCCGATTCTGTCGCTGTTGCAGCTTGATCGTTTGGCAACGGCGGCGAATCGCCAACAATTCATGCAGCTTAGTCCAGAATGTTTCTTTCATAGTTTTTGATGCAGGTTTGCTGAGGTTTCGTTGCAGGTTTGTTTCTTTGGTTTTCGTTTGGCTGCGCGATTTTTCTTCTTCATTCTGATAAAAGGTCGCCAGGTTACACTTTGTTCTAATGCAGTCAATGTCTACTAATCGAGTATGATTTGCTCTTTGAGCCTACTAATCTAGTAGGAATTTAAAAGCAATATTCTTTTTCAACTATTTCACATATCCAAACACGGCATGACGGGCCGCCGTAGCGCGCTCTCCGCCGTCGTTCCGCGTGCTTGGAGTTGACCATGGTGTAGGAATTTTGGCATGCTGTTCGCCGACTTCCGCTCGACGGCCGAAATAAGAGTTTGGATCGTTTAAGGTTGTGGAGGTCTGAATTTTACTTTGCAAACCCACGATCACCTTGTACCGCCGCATGGAGGGGAACTCGTTGACCTAAGGACAAACGAGGAGAGAGCGGCCGAGCTCAAGTCGCAGTCCAGGTACTTCCCTTCCTGGGACTTAACGGCTCGCCAGGTCTGCGATCTGCAACTGCTCTTGAGCGGTGCCTTTTCTCCGCTCCGCGGGTTTATGAACAAGCCGGATTATGAAAGTGTTTGTCATTCTCTCAGGCTAACGACGGGCGTCCTGTGGCCCATCCCGATCACTCTCGACGTTAGCGAAAGCTTTGTGAACTCCCTGAAGTCGAACAACTGCAAGATTGCGTTGCGTGATGCTGAGGGAGTGATGCTCGCCGTCTTGAATGTAGAAGACGTGTGGCAACCTGACCGTAAAGTTGAAGCCGCGGCGGTTTTTGGTACGACCAGCACTGTCCATCCCGGCGTCGACTATCTACTGAACAGAGGAAACAGCTGGTATCTGGGAGGCACCATCGAAGGCCTGCGCCTTCCATCTGTCTACGATTTCAAGAGCCTGCGCTCAACTCCCGCCGAACTACGTGCCGAATTCGCCCGCCTCGGTTGGCGCCGTGTTGTCGCCTTCCAGACTCGGAATCCCATGCACCACGCGCATGTGGAACTGGCGCTTCTGGCGGCCAAACAGGTGGAGGCCAGCCTGCTGATCCATCCAGCGGTCGGAATGACAAAACCTCGCGACGTAGATTACTTTACACGCGTCCGCTGCTATCAACTCATTCTTCCAAAGTTCCCGCAGGGCACGGCGAAACTTTCATTGTTGACGCTTGCGATGCGAATGGCGGGACCCCGGGAAGCAATCTGGCATGCGCTAATCCGCAAAAACCACGGCTGCTCGCATCTAATCGTTGGACGCGACCACGCTGGGCCGGGCAAAGATGGAAACGGTAATTCATTCTACAAACCCTATGAAGCCCAAGAGTTTTTCCGAAAATACGAGCGTGAGATTGGCGTCCGAATGGTCCCATTCAACACGATGGTATATGTGGAAGATAAAGCGAAGCATTTGCCCGAAGACCAGGTTCCTACGGGCGCGCGTGTGTTAAATATTTCTGGAACGGAATTGCGTCAGCGACTCAATGAGGGACGCGACCTTCCGGAATGGTTCACTTATCCTGAGGTGGCCAGCGAACTACACCGCAGCTTTCCACCCCGACACAAGCAAGGCGTGACAATATTCTTCAGCGGTTTTTCTGGAGCTGGCAAATCGACGATTGCAAACATTCTATTTATCAAATTCATGGAGATGGGCGGGCGGCCCGTCACGCTGCTGGACGGTGATTTAGTTCGCAAACACCTCTCCTCGGAGCTCGGATTTTCCAGGGAACATCGAGACATTAACATTCGCCGGATTGGGTACGTTGCCTCGGAGATTACTAAAAATCGAGGGATTGCTATTTGTGCTCCCATTGCGCCGTACGACGTCACGCGCAAAGAAGTGCGCGCGATGATTGAGCCTCTTGGTGGCTTTGTCATGGTATACCTTTCAACTCCGGTTGAAATATGCGAACGCCGCGACCGGAAGGGTCTTTACGCGAAGGCGCGTGCTGGGATTCTCAAGGAGTTCACCGGTGTTTCCGATCCATATGAGGAGCCGACGGATGCGGAGATCGTTATCAACACCGCCGACGTCACACCTGAAGAAGCAGCGCAGGAGATCATCTTATACATGGAGCGCGAAGGATACCTCGGGGTGAATGGTAATCCATAGAACTGCTGAAATCTCCCGGCTGGTTACGTGATGGTCGAACCTACGTATGATGATGCGGGTAAGTCCGGCGGAGTGTTGATGATATTAGCAAGCGGATAACGAATATGACCGACGCACGCAGCCTGATTGAAAACCTACGTACCGACTGCATACATTATTTGGGCGACCGCCCGTGCCGGCCGCACGTGGAAGCTGGGCATCGCTGCACGTGTAGTCATTTTCAGCCAACGAATCGACGTGGCGTTATCATTAAGCTTGGTGCGGCTGGAGATGTCCTGAGGTCGACTCCTTTGTTGCGCGCTCTCGACCCAATCAACACCGGCACAAAGATACTTTGGGTCACCCACTTTCCCGACCTTCTACCTACTGGCATCTGCGAAGCCGTCCATCCTAGTGCGGCAACGCTGGCACGAATTGCTCAGGGCACATGGGACTTCTGTTGGAATCTGGATAAAGATCCAGAGGCGTGTGCGATTGCGGCATCAACGAAAGCGACAGAATATCGCGGCTACACGCTTCGGGACGGCGTGCCCTATCCGGTGGATGAAGCTGCATGGCACAAATTTGCGACTGGCATAGATAACCCGTATAGCCGCCGCAATCGCCAAAGTTACGTCGAAGAAATTTTCGACATCACGGGCTTACCTTTCCAGGGAGAAGAGTATTGGCTTCGCGATCCGACTGCAATCGCGAGGGAAACTGCGGTCCAGCTTGTACCGAAAGATTCTGCAATTGGACTAAACATTGGAGCGGGGAAGCGCTGGCCTTCTCGAATTTGGCCGGTGGAATATTGGGTTGATTTAATCAAATTGCTCAAGGCCCACGGATTGGAGCCGATTTTGCTGGGTGGTCCAGAGGAGGTGGACATGTCCGCTCGGTTAGTTGATGCGACCGGCTGTTCGGCGTCAGGTGTCCAATCTCTGGAAATTTTTTATGCGATGATCGAGCGATGCGAGTGCGTGGTCAGCGCAGTCACAATGGCTATGCATTTGGCGATCGGTGCCCGTACGCCTTTGGTTCTGCTGAACAATATTTTTAATCGCTATGAATTTGAGCTTTATGGGCGCGGAGAGATTGTGGAGCCCAGTAGTCTTTGCGATTGCTACTACAGTCCGGTATGCCGGACGGGCCGCAAATGCATCAATGAGATTGTGCCGAAGATTGTTCTACAAGCTGTTCTCCGTTCACTGAAAACAGCGCGCAAAGCGGAACATTCCGAACAGGTCGGCGCTCGATTAGTGAGCTGAGATTAGGGGCAACGGCCGCTTACGACGGCAGTTCGCGAGCGAGTTGCTGATAGAGCCATTTCTTTTCGGCTTCGAGCAACGGCAAAGTCAGTCGATTTACGAACTGGTTGCCAAATCGAGTGTCGCGAGCTGCGGAATGCCTCTGGCGTGCAATAGCGACTTTGGCCTTCTGCATCGTCATAAGGACCGCATTGCGTTGTAGCTCGAAAAGTCGCACCGCCGGCGCAAATAAGGAAGGCTTGGGATGCCTATTAGTGAAGCCCTCTAAATAGCCCTCCTCAAACGCGATGAGGCTTTGTCGAACTATCGTACGCCGCTGCCGGTCGTGCGGTCGCCGCAAACTGATCCTCCACAGGTGACGTCGCATGGAACTGCGAAAGCAGGCGTAATCCCACAGATGTGCGCCCCGCCACTGAATATCGGGAGGGTCAATCAGGAAAAGCAATCCATCGTTCTGATATATTAGATTCGCCGGTTTGTAATCATAATATACATGCCCTATTCGGACTTCCGCGGCGGCGAGCGTTTCAAGTGCGGCTCGGAAAATTCTTTGTTCCCGGCGAGAGAGGCGCATTGGGGCCATGGCGAAGTCGCGGGCGATTATCTCAACGGGGATCGGACCGATACTCTCTGTGCGCGCCAATTGGAATTTGGCGAGTGCTCGCCCAGCTAAGGCAGAGGCTGGGACTACGTCTTTGCTGGTCCATGCGAGAGTCTCGATGGTTATTCCCGGCACAAACTCTATCAGCAGTAGTCCCCTTTCGGGGAGCAACGCAAAAACATCTGGGACGCGTAATCCAGGAACATGCAGTGTGTTGAGATCGCGCAGCTGTTCATATTGGCATCGAAGCATCGCGGCCGTGCCCTGGACCAGCTGCTTCCCTAGGACCAAACGGCCGGTGGCAAGCTCGATTCGATAGATCCGGTGCCTCCAATTCTCCGTTAACAGTTCGCATTTCCTCACCGCTTGGCCCAACGCTTCCTCCAATTCGCCAATAACGGGCGGCTTAACGGAGACCTCGCTGCTACGCATCGCCTCACTACGCCGCCACGCTCCTTGGACAAATCCAAAGTCAGTGGGATGCGGGCCAGTGCCCGACAGGATCGAATCGTTCACAGCTTCTGGTGGCAAGCAACTTGTCCAGCTTTCGCACAAACTTCTCGTGGTTGAGCGAGGTTAGCAACATGACTTCAATAGTTTTGAAGTCATTGTTCAGAATGCGCTGCTAAAACATGGTGCTCGGCGGGATTAGTTTCGTTTCTTTCGCCGACGCGTCTGCTTGCCGTCAACGCCAATCGCCGATTTCTTCAAATACTCACTGAGAGCTTCGCGAACGATGACCGCTTCGCTTTCACCGCGTTGGTTGGCGAGATCATCGATGCCGCGCTTCATATTAGTTGAAACGCGTGCCTTGATTAGTTCATTTTTGCGCTGTCTCACGGCTCGAAAACGGTGGCACAATTGGCCACGTTAAGAACTTCTACGGAAACCGAAGGAGCAGGTTTCGAAAAATAAATCAAAATTCCGTTGACAGTTGGGTCCGCTTGTGTCACACATGGCGCCCCCTTGCGCTATGAGAGCCGCCCCAGACGTAGAGCCGAAGAGCACCGGCTTGTTCCGACAGCGCCCACCCAAACTCAACTCAGAGGAATATCAGCAATGAACGTGACTAATACAAAAAACCACCGTCTGTTTAAAATGTACGTTTTACTCGGCGCGCTATTCTGCGCGTTTCCCATGACGACAGAGAAAGCATTCTCCGAAGTTCCTCGGGGTGTTTTCTGCTTGCAACCGGTCGGGCAGGGAACTGGTTCGGACCCCATCGTATATTCTGATCCCGACGTAGACGGGATTAGCGTGCGGCAAAACTGGGCTGACCTGGAGCCGATCGAAGGCGTTTACGATTGGAGGTTTCTGGATCAGGTGATTGCAAAAGCAGCCGCGGCGGGTAAACCGGTCTTGCTGCGGGTTTGCACTGGAGGGGGCGATATCGCTCTGGGAGGAAATTGTCCGACTTGGGTAATGAATGCAGTCGCCGCTGAGCCTCTTCCCGCATCACAGAAATTCTACACCTATAACGACGGCGGAAGCTCGGTAACGATTGCAGTTTTCTGGGATCCCGTGTGGCTTGCCAAAAAGACGGCTATGATCACAGCGCTGGGAGCACGTTATTCGAACAACCCCGCGGTGAAAATTGTCGGGGCCAGCTTCGCTAATGCTCAAAGTGAAGATTGGGGCGTGCCGCACCTGCCTGCGCAGGTAACTGCGTGGCTTGCGGCTGGTTATACGTCCGCCAAAATGCTTGACACAGGAAGGCAAATTATTGACGCCACGATGGTGGCTTTTCCGAATCAATATGTGACTCTCGGTGTGGGAGCCAATGGTCATACTGGACATGGTCCTAACTTGGATCCCGATGCCAACTATCTAGCCCGTAATGCCGTGCTAAACGGTCGCGCATCGTGGCCAAGCAGATTAATTGTTCAGAAACACTCTCTCGCGACGTTTATCACTTCCGCGCCCGGGACGGGCACTCCTTGGGAGTTACTATGGAATAGCCGTCCTGATGTGGCCGGGCAAATGCTTTTTTGGTGCTATGGCGATACCACCTACCGGGTGAACGGTGGGGTTCCGATTGATCCTTCGACGGCCTTAGTTAACTCGGTGAATAAGGGCGTGGCGTACGGAATGAAATACATTGAAATTTACCGCAAGGACATCGTTAACCTGCCCGCTGCAACGCATTACGCGCACACCACGCTGACTGGCGCGCAAGTAAATCAGAGAGGCGAGGCATCATCATGGGACGTTCCAATGTCAATCTATCCAGAAGACTGAGGAGTTTTTTCTCTCCGCGTGCCAGAGCGCAGCGCAACCCGCGGGTGCGCGCTGTGGATCTGATTGGGTGACGAAATTGCGGATCTGAATCTTGGTGCAGTTTGCCGAGGCGAACTGGCGCAGCAACACAAGGTAATCGGATAACCGATTAGCTAGTTCAGTTCGGACAATAATTCGTGCGAAAATTTTACGCGATCTACTCGAAGTCCGAACGTCAAAGTCAAGTCTCGCATTCTCGATTTCCCGTTGAGTAACTACTTTGATCCGCGTCATGATTGTTCGTCGCGATTCGCGTACAGATCCTGTAGTGGATTCCGCCGATTTAACGAGTTAAGGAGGGCGTAGACAAATCGTTTACAAGTGGCCGTATGCGGCGGCGCTGTGTTCGAACTGCACTTACCAAGCGAGATGTAATCCGGCGAATTTGATACCCAGTTTTTTCCGTAAAATAGTAGATTTAATCTTGGACAGAAACCAAGCGCTTCAGTAGAATGCCTGGCGATCTATGATTCCCCAATTTATCAAGATCCCTGCTCTCTTTCTGTTCGCGGTTTTAGCGCTCCTTACCTCGGTTAACGCTCAACAATCTTCGCCGAATATTCTGATTATCCTCGCTGATGATTTGGGTTACGGCGACGTGAGCGTCAACGGATGTCCGGATTACGCGACTCCAAACATCGATTCTATCGCAGCAAACGGCGCTCTTTGTACAAATGGCTATGTTATGTACCCTTCATGCAGCCCCTCGCGCGCCTCGTTGCTGACTGGCCGTTACGAACAGCGCTTTGGGTATGAGCATGGGATGCTGCCGGAGAAAGGTAACCCACGATTGGGGCTACCTAATTCGGAGGTGACGCTGGCGGAGTTACTAGGGCCGGCGGGCTACGTTTGTGGAGCAATAGGCAAATGGCATTTGGGCAGCGCTCCTAATCTGGTGCCGACCAGCCGAGGTTTTGACGAATACTTTGGTTTCTTGGGCGCCTCTTCGCATTATTACAATGCTAATCTGTATCGAAATACGACGCGCATAACCGAACCGCATTATCTCACTGAGGCCTTCACACGCGAGGCAGTGTCATTCATCAACCGTCATCAGGCACAACCTTTCTTCCTTTATCTTGCTTATAATGCGGTGCACAGCCCTTATGACAGGCCGCCACAACGGTACATGGATCGGGTTCAAAACATCCCCGATCCCGCTCGCCGCATTTATGCCGCCATGGTTCTCGCTCTGGACGATGGGATCGGCCAGGTAATGCAAACGTTGCAAGCGGACAATCTACTCAATAACACATTGATCTTCTTCTTAAGTGACAACGGCGCGCCCGATCATGGGTTCACCCGAAACTTGCCGCTGCGCGGCTACAAAACCGACGTGCTCGAGGGCGGAATTCATGTTCCATTTGCAGTTCAGTGGACAGGGACGGTGCCAGCTAACCAAATTTATGAGAAACCAATAGCTTCGCTGGACATCATGAGCACAGTTGCCAGTGCGGCAGGAGTCTCTCTGCCGGGAGACCGCGAATATGACGGGCTTGACGTTCTACCTTTTTTAACCGGCCAGCAAAACAGCCCGACGCGGACGTTTTTCTGGCGAGACATTGGGCTGGGCGACAATGGACCGCCAGGATCCAAAATTACCATTTGGGCGATTCGAGACGGGGCGCTCAAGCTTGTAACTTCAAAGTCAACAGTGCATCAGCCGCCTGCGCTTTACAATCTACCCAACGATATCGGTGAAACTACGGACTTGGCTTCCGCGCAACCTTTTGACGTAAGGCGGTTGCGGAACTTATACGATCAATGGCAGACGAAACTTATCGCGCCACTTTGGCAAAAGGATAAGGATTGGCAATTTGCGCCCGTCGTGCTGGCCGGAGACTGGAATAACTTTAACAAGAATGAGACAGCTGCACCGTGGAAACTTACGCGAATCAGCGCGCCAGCAGTCGACGGAACGCCCGATGGGTATAGCTGGTTTGTTAACACGATTCATGTCGCTGCTACTGGAGGAGATACCACGCCGGGCATCCATTCCTTTGTTGTGATTGGCCAAAACAGTTACGCAACGCAATGGGGCGGAGAGACAATCAACATTGATAATACCACTGTAATCCCCTTTTTCTCCGGCAATACACTTGGTCCGGTGAACACAATTACTTTTAACAACGGTTACTACTCGTTCCGATTGCTTGATTATACTGGCCAGGCACACTCGAATATGGAGCTGGCTGTACTAAAAACGGCCGCACCGCCAGTTTCTATCAGCCGGAGCGGCCAAACGCCCGCCGTACCAAGCGCCTCGCAACCCGTAGTTGTCAATATCGCTCTAAGCCACTCCAAATCATCGCAAGAACATGTTTATGTTCGCTGGTCCACAGATAGTTTTGTCACTTCGCATATCGTTCCGGCGACTGGATCGGGAAGCAGCTATTCGGCTACGATCCCAGGTCAGCCGGCCGGGACAGCAGTTCAATACTCGCTTCTCACTTCTACAGCGGATTTGTCATCGGCTGTTTACTCCGGTGTGATCGACCCATTGGCGCTATCTGTAAGCGTAAACTTCAAGTACATTGTCGGTGGTTCGCTCTGATTCAAATCAGGGTTTTACGAAGAAAATGACCTGTGACACTGGCAGGGAGCGTTCACGTACGTCGTGCGCCATAGCCGGGACGCAACAGCAGTTCGGTTAATGAGAATGCGAGGGATTCAGGCCGCATGCGATTTTGAACAGTGGAAAGCGGCAACCATCTTTACCCGACCTACCGATTCAATAAAGGTGAATGGCTCACAATTGCGGAGTTCTTTTGAGCGGATCCGTCTGCTTTTGAAAATTGGCAGCACACCGCGCTCCAGGTTGCAGCAAATCGCTATCTGGCTCGATCGCCTCTCTCTCGCGTTACCCATTTCGCGGAACGTTCCGCCTCTCGATCCATCTGCTCCGCCGCCGGTGGTCATCGGCGCCACGGGCGGTTCGGGCACGCGCGTTATGGCG
>Ga0209577_10006773_pt1 | contig 10570 bp, 8 predicted proteins | sample GraSoiAngelo_109_FD_185874 | JGI IMG/M metagenome (GOLD analysis project Ga0209577, IMG submission 185874) | Grasslands soil microbial communities from the Angelo Coastal Reserve, California, USA - 14_0903_12_20cm (SPAdes) (version 2) | ecosystem: Environmental > Terrestrial > Soil > Grasslands ...
CCAACAAAGCATACTATGCAGAGCAACAGCGGCCGTGGGAAGAGAAAATGGCGAAGGCTCGCAAACGAGCAGGCGGGAAAGAGCTATGATAAGTGCTCACGATGAGAGGAAGATACGATGCGCTTGAGACGATCTGAATTATCAACGCCGGCCAGTAATGAACGTATGATGGAGAAGGCCGCCGCTAGCAGCGCCGACCTGGTTTTTCTCGACCTGGAAGACTCCGTTGCGCCCAATGAAAAGGTGGGAGCAAGAGCAAAGGTCATCCATGCGCTCAAAACGCTGGGCTGGGGGAAGAAAACACGCGCCGTGCGTATCAACGATCTGGAGACTGAATACGCCTACCAGGATATCATCTCCATTGTTGAAGAGGCTGGCGACTCTTTTGACATAATCATAGTGCCTAAAGTAAAGTCGGCAAAGGATGTCTGGTGGGTCGATGTGTTGCTCACGCAAATAGAGAAGCGTTTGCATCGGACGCGACGCATCGGTATCGAAGTGCTGATTGAAGAGGTGGAGGCTATGATCAACGTCGAGGAAATAGCGCGTTCGAGCCCTCGTTTGGAGGCATTAATTTTTGGCCCGGCTGACTATAGCGCATCGCAAGGTATGGACAGAAACGTTATTGAAGGCGACGTTGCTGCCTACCCTGGCGACCCCTGGCACTACGCGCGGAACAAGATTGCCATTGCCGCCCGAGCCGCAGGCATCGATGCCATCGATGGTGCCTTTCCAGACTACAAAAACCTCGACGGCTATCGCAGGGAATGTACGCGTTCAAAAACGCTTGGCTTCGTGGGGAAATGGGCTATTCACCCCGGCCAGATCGATGTCGCTAACCAGGTCTACGCGCCATCACGGGAGGAGGTCGATTACGCTCGCAAGCTGGATGTGCTCTACAACGAAGCACAGGAGAAAGGGCTGGGTGCGGTCGCATTCGAGGGGAGGATGATCGACGTAGCGCTTGTGAGGAGTGCGAGGAACACTTTGGAAAAGGCGGAGTTGATTGGTATGTAGCCGTACTAAAGCCCTCTGCAACACTATTGTTACGAAACCACCATTCTCCCCCAAATCGTTGCGCTTCAGGACGCAATAGCGTATAATTGTCACTCATATGGAGGAGACAAATATGCCCAGATTGGCCCTGCACTTGCTCGGTTCGCCTCGTATAGAGTGCGATGGCACCCCTATCGAAATCGATACTCGTAAGGCGGTCGCGCTGATTGCGTATCTCGTGGTTACAGGACAACGTCATGGGCGCGATATCCTGGCAACGTTGCTCTGGCCAGAATATGACCAGCCTCATGCTCGTGGGGCGTTGCGGCGTACACTTTCCACCCTCAATAAGGCTCTCGCCGGCGAGAGCCTGGATATTGGTCGGGAAACGGTCGGTGTGGCTGCAGATGCCAATTTGTGGGTGGATGTCAACGATTTCAACCATTACCTGGGTGAGTGCCGCACGCATGGGCACCAGGCAGGGGAGGTATGTACTGCCTGCCTGCTGCCGCTCAGCCGGGCGGTAACCCTCTACCATGATGATTTTCTAGCAGGCTTCAGCCTGCGCGACAGTCCCTCTTTCGATGACTGGCAGTTCCTGCAGGCCGATATCCTGCGCCGTGAGTTGGCCAGCGCGTTAGAACGGCTTGTCCACTGCCACACTGCCCTTGGAGAGTTCGACATAGCGATTACCTATGCGCGCCGCTGGCTATCGCTTGATCGATTGCACGAACCTGCGCATCGTCAACTTATGCTGCTGTATGCCTGGCATGGCCTGCGCACCGCCTCCTTGCACCAGTATCGCGAGTGCGTGCAGGTACTTGACCAGGAACTGGGTGTGGCTCCCCTGGAGGCGACAACCCGGTTGTATCGGGAGATCAAAGAGAACCGCGTGCCCCCTCCCCCTGAAAAACTGCCAAAACCTGCCCTTGCCAGAGAGGATAGAAAACCCTATAGCGAGACAACAGCGATGCCCTCTCGTAACTCGTCTCTATCCTCTTCGTCTTCTTCGTCCTCTTTGTCCTCCACGACAAAAATTCCCGTGGCAAATGCTGAATATCCCCTGGTGGGACGGTCGGCGGAACAATCTGCACTGTTTGAAGCCTATAGCTCTATCAATGGTGGCGGGCGGATCATCATACTGGAGGGAGAGGCGGGTATCGGCAAGACGCGCCTGGCCGAGGAATTTCTCGATAGCGTTCAGGAGAGAGGTGCGGTCGTCCTCGCCACGCGCTGTTATGAAGGCGAGACACATCTCGCCTATGGTCCGGTCATCGCGCTGCTACGCTCTGCTATTGCTCAAAAAGGCGACCTCAACCAGCTGGATGAACTGCCGGTAGCATGGCGCAGTGAAGTTTCGCGCCTGCTGCCTGAAATCGCCATACAGCAGCCAGAGGTACCTGTGCCCCCCCCTCTCGACAGCCCTGGCGCACAGAGTCGCTTTTTTGAAGGACTCTACCAGGTGCTGTTGTCTCTGTGTCGCCGCCCTGGTTCAACGCCGGGTGTCATCTTGTTTGATGATGTGCACTGGGCTGATAGCGCCTCTCTCGAGCTTTTGAGCTATATAGTGCGGAGGCTGCGTGAACAGCCAATCTGCCTGGTCTTTACCTGGCGAGGCAAGCAGGCAATGAGAGATGCGCGTTTGCACCAGGTGCTGAATGAAGCGCAGCGCTCAGGTAAAGTCACGATTATCGCATTGACGCGCCTGGACCAGGCTTCTGTCCGGGAATTGGTGCGCTCTGTCTTAGTAAATGGTACAGAGCTGACTGCTGGCCTTGTCGATCGCTTGTATGGCGAGACAGAGGGCCTTCCTTTCTTCCTGTTGGAATACCTGAATGCTATGGCGAAAGGTCAACTGGCGACCGGGGATGGGGATGTTGATTGGTCGCTGCCGGGAGGAGTGCGCGATCTCCTGCAATCTCGCCTCAGCGGGGTGAGTGAAATTGGCTGGCAATTGCTCAATACCGCTGCCGTCATCGGGCGGTCGTTCGACTACGATACCTTACGTGAAGCAAGTGGGCGTAGCGAGGAAGAGACGGTCAGCGCCCTGGAAGCGCTGATTGACCAGGGGTTGGTGGAGGAAGTACAGCAGAGCGCGAGCGATTACGCATTAACCTACGACTTTAGTCACGAGAAACTACGCGCCCTGGTATACGAGGAGACCAGCCTGGCCAGGCGCAGACTCTTGCATCGCCGTATCGCGGATGTACTCGCCGGCCATGCACGTAGCCCTCGTAAAGTCGATGCGCTCGCCGGTCAGATCGCGCACCATTATCAATCAGCAGGAAATGAGCCGCAGGCAGCGGAATATTTTCGCCTGGCCGGTGAATACGCGCGCAGCCTGTACGCGAATGCGGAGGCGCTGGCTCATTTTCGCGTGGCTCTGGCATTGGGTCATCCTGATACTGCCGCTCTGCACGAGGCTATCGGTGATCTCTCTACGCTGCTCGGGGAATATGCCTCCGCGCTGAAGAGCTATGAAACTGCTGCAGCGCTCTGTGAAGCTGAGGCCCTTGCGCGAGTGGAGCACAAGTTAGGCACCGTGTATGAGCGCCGCGGAGCGTGGGAGCAGGCCGAAAGTCATTACGAAGCCGCCCTGCGAGTGCTTGGTGAGGCAGGCTCTGTCAACGAACGCGCCAAACTCTATGCTGATTGGAGCCTGACGGCCTACCGGCAGGGACAGATCGGCAAGGCGCTGGAACTGGCTCGCCAGGCATTGAACCTGGCTGAAACCGCCCATGATACTCTTGCGTTGGCACAGGTTCATAACATTCTGGGTATTCTCGCCAGCAAACAGGGAGACCTGGAGGAAGCTCGCCGTCACCTGGAAGAGAGTCTTAGACTGGCTGAAGATTTACACGAGCCGGGAATCTACACCGCTGCTCTCAATAACCTTGCTCAGGCCTGTAACGCCGAAGGAGAGATTGATCGCGCTATCACCCTTACAGAAAAAGCCCTGGCGCTAAGCCTCTCGCAGGGGGACCGCCCTCACGAGGCCGCGCTCCACAGCAAAATGGCCGATCTTCTTCATGCTCAGGATAGGTCAGAGGCTGCGATGGCACATCTCAAGCAGGCAGTGAGTATCTATGCAGAGATTGGTGTGGAGGCAGAAACCGTGCAGCCGGAGATCTGGAAGCTCTCCGAATGGTAACTGTCTCTAGCATAGAATATGTACACATGCTAAGATAGACTCTCGCTCAGAGCGCTCCTGGCGGCAAAGTAACCGCACATACCATGTACAGCCCCTCCTGGGGGAGTAGATGATGAGCACAAATAGAGCCCTTTGCACGGCGTGGTATAAGGATTTACCCTTATGGTGGGTCGCGTGTAGAATTGCCAGAGATCCTGGATGCCTCCATTGATATCCCCGCCGATATAATTCGCGTTGTACTGCTCAAGTTCGATGGGTGATATGACGTGGCGCGCCAGGATACTATCGCGGAAGCCCGGTGCGAAGCGTTCAATCTGCGCCTCAATGCGTTCGGCCATATCAAAAGACGAGGCGTTGGGGACATGACAGTATGCCCAGGCGGTATGCTTTCCGGCCGGGGCGCGCGTCGCATCGAAGAGGCTCTGCTGCGCCAGCACCACAAACGGCCTTTCGGGATGTTTTCCCTGCCAGACCTCTGCCTCTGCACTGGCAATCTCAGGCAAGGTGCCCCCGACATGTACCGTCCCGGCGCGAGAGCATTCGGGAGCCTTCCACGGGATAGGCCCGTCAAGTGCGTAATCGACCTTGAACACGCCTGGTCCATAGCGGTAACGTTGGAGCTGGTGCTGGTATCCGGCAGGAAGACGAGGACCCGCGATATGCAGGAGCTGGCGAGGGGTAACATCGCAGAGGATGGCCCGTGCGGGAGGGAGTATATCAAGCGACTTGATCTCTGTATCGGTGACGATCTCACCGCCCATTGTGCGCAGGTAGGAGGCCATGGCATCGACGATATGCTGCGAGCCCCCACGGGGTATGGGCCAGCCGACCGCGTGGCCGAGGATGCTCAGTACCAGCCCAAAGCCAGCGCTTGGCGATTGCTCAAGACGCAGCATCGAGTGCGCGCTCACTCCCGCGAAGATAGCGCGGGCGCGTTCGCCTTTAAATAGACTCTCCGCCAGGCCGCGTGCTGAGCGTATGGCGCGCAAGCCAAAGCGGGAGAGGATATAGGGATGGCGTAGAAGGGATTGCGGCCGCAGGGGACCAAGAAAAGCATCCGATAGGATATCCCAGTTGGCGACAAAAGGCTCCATGAGTTTGCGGTATCTATCTGCATCGGGTCCAAGCGTCGTGCCCGTCTCTGCTATCGAGCGGTCAAGTACCACAGCTGGCCCATCGTCAAGTGGATGCGCCAGCGGAACCGTTGGTTGTATCCATTCCAGGCCATATTGCTCGAGTGGTAGCGAGCGGAAGAACGGGGAACTCATCCCAAGGGGATGTATCGCCGAACAGACATCGTGGACGAAGCCGGGGAGCGTCAGTTCTTTTGAACGTGAGCCGCCCCCGATGGTGTCTTTAGCTTCGTACACGATGACCGATTTTCCAGCACGAGCTATGGTAATAGCAGCTGCGAGACCGTTTGGCCCGGCGCCAATTACGATTGCATCATAGGCGCGCTGTATAGCCATATATCAACCAGCTCTTTTCTATTTTTCAGCTCTTTTTCCCTCTTATCCAGCGGGTAGGCGCTGTCATAGTATACATCACTGTGCGCATTGCTGCATTGTGCCAGATGTTTTTTGACTGCGACCACTGCAACCTGGGATCAATACACGTCACCTGCATCTCGACTGGCGCATCTCTTTGAAAGAAGGCCGCCAGGGATTTCAGCGTGTGCTGCCAGAAAACATTTTCCTGCTTATGCCCACCAAAACGCAAGCCAATTTCGTAAATCGGATCGTTGGCGCGCATTAAGACCTGGGCCTCAACCACAATATAGTCGTCAACTTCGTTCGCGCTAAAGGTTATCCAACCGGCAAACACATGTCCCTGTGGCGTCATCAGGGTGAAGGATTCTTCATCGGCATAGAGCACAAGCACACCCGTGGAGAGCCTGATCCCGCCAGGCATAGAGAGACTCAAAAGCGCAACTTCGCCGGGAGCGATACCGGTTAATGGTCCATAGAAACGGTTCCCGGTTGGCCAGAACTGAGGAAAGTTCACCTTCCAGGTCTTGATGATTTCTTTCGCGGTCAAAGGGGGTACACCCTCCCCCTCATCTGCCTTCAGGCGAATACGGTAGATTTTCTGCCACATCTGGCCGAAACCCTGCAGTGGACCAACTACCTGTCGCCCATCTACGTTCAGATTCAGTGCGCCGCTGGGTATGTTAGTTACTTTCAAACTCGAACCACTCGACGACCAGTACGCGGCATCGCGTGGCTGCTCTTCGTTCGTTGGTGGGGGGGAAGTGGACATGATGTTTTTCCTCCTGGTAGCTTTAATACTGAACCAACAAGGGATGTCAGGGAAGACATTTTACCTATGCTGCTGACAGAGCAGCGCTTTCATTCTCATAAATCTTGATAGCGTCGCTTAAACGAGTCAGTTCAAAGATATGCCGGTAATGCTCGCTCAAACCGAAGGCATACATACGTTGTTTCTGGCGATTGATGCGGATCAGCAGCGTAACCAGCAGCCCTATACCGCTACTGTTCATATACTCCAGCCCCGCAAAATTTAAGATGATGGTGCGAGTGGTTGGAGTATTGGCCTCGGCATAGGCCTCCATCAGTACATTTTCCGCGAATGCCGAGACATCGCCATGAATATCGATGATACTGGTTGTTGGATTGACCCGGCGAACATTCATCATTACATTGGCTTGCGGCATAAAGAGTCCCTCCTTACTCTGGTGAAGATGTGATAGAAGCCCGGCCTTCTTCGGCCAGCGCACTTTTTTCATCCGGAAAAACACTCATGAAATCGACCAGGCGCGTGATCTGGAAGATCTCTACATAATGGTCACTCAGGCCACAGGCCAGTAGGCGCCGTTTCGACTTACGCGCCCGCGCCAGCAGGCTGACGATCAAGGCGATGCCGGTACTATTGATATAGTCCACATCGCTGAAGTTGAGCAAGATAACTTCCGCTCTCCGGCTTTCTGCTTCGGCATAGGCCTTATTGAGCACATCCTCCGCAAAAGCGTTAATTTCTCCATGCAGATCTATGATGGCGACACGTGGTTGGTGGCGTACCTGCGCCTCAAGACTTTTTGCTGTCATGGTTGTCTCCTTCCAGGTACAAAATCAATTCAAGTGTGTGGTGGTGTTCATCACTGATGACATGTACATCGTCTACGAGGTTCTTTATCAGGAATAATCCCCAACCGCGCGGCGATTGCAGTTCAGCAAGCTTGGCTTCGAGGTCTGGTGTATGTGGTTCAGCAATGGGTTTCCCATTGCCCTGGTCTCTAATGCGTACCATGAGGGCAGCCTGCGAAACCAGTACCTGGATAGTAACCGGCTTGTCAGGCTGGTATTTGTTGCCATGCTCCATCGCGTTCATCGTTGCTTCGGCTACGGCGGTCTTGAGCTTCTCCAGTCGCCTCTCGGGCAAATTAAGTGCCCGGACCGCCTGGCCGACCTGTTCCATCGCCTGGCGTTCATTACCAGGTTCACTGGCAATGCTCATTTCAGTCAACACGCGCCAATCTTCGTCGCCGGGCTTTTCGTCGATGTGAGGGGTGGACATCGTAATGATCTCACTTTCTCCACTGCTCTCAGACCTTCGCAGCGTCACCAGGGTTACATCATCTTCCTGCTCCCATTCGCTCCCGGTAAATTCCGCCAGTTGACCTAATAGGAGATCGATCACTGGCATATTACCCTTGTATTCACCGAGCAAGGCCATCAGCCGTGGAAAACCAAACATATCACGCTTTGTATTGTGAGCCTCTACAAGACCATCACTATATAAAAGCACGCTGTCTCCAGGAGCAAGAATCGCTTCTTTTTCCTCATATGCCATACCCGGCATCAGTCCCAGGGGCATCCCCGTAGCACGCAGCTCTGAGAGGCCTCCTTTATGGCGCCAGTACGGAAGGTCATGGCCAGCATTGGCATATTGTAGCTGTCCACTGAGAGGGTCGAGGATGGCGTAGAGGCAGGTGACAAACATATTGGGTGGAATGTCGGGATGCAGCAGGTTATTGGTCTGCTCCAGCACTTTTCCGGGTGAGAGAGCCCCATAAGCGTTGGAGCGCAGAATGCTGCGCGTTGTCGCCATCACCAGGGCGGCCGGTACACCTTTATCAGTGACATCTCCAATGAGGATACCCAGTCTACCATCTTCAAAGTAAAGGAAGTCATAGAAGTCGCCACCCACAGCCCTGGCCGGTTGGTAGTAACTCTCCAAATGCCAACCTGGCAGCGATGGTAATTCTTGTGGCAACAATGTTTTTTGGATCAAGCGAGCAACGCGCAGTTCCTGCTCGATGCGTTCGCGTTCAAGCGCCTGAGACCGTTGCTCGCGCACCAGCTGGGCTACCCGTAATGCTGGCGCTGCTTGCGTCGCGAGATCGTTGAGCAGTGTCCGATCGTAGGTGGAGTAGTCCTGCTCACTCATGCGAGGGCCAAGATTGAGCAGCCCAACTAATTCACCCTGGCTAATTAGCGGAATGACCACCTTGATGCCGGCCAGCTTGATTGCGCGCAGAGCAGGAGAGTCGAGGTGCAATTTGTCGATCTCTGTTGCCCCTGGCGAACTCAAGAAGTACGCTACAATCGGGTCATTGGGTGCGATGTCAATTGGTGAGGTCTCAACCTTGGAAGACCTTTTCTCGCTTGTTTTCTGTATCGCCAGGTCTTCTCGCTTGGCCCGCCCCGAACGCATTTTTTGAAAACGCTGCATTATTGTTACCATATGAACTTCCCTCTCAGGGCACCCTCGTTCCCTTCAGTCTACTCTAATACTCCTCACTCACTGTCAAGTATCCAACCTTGCAGGTGCGGCAGCTTTTCGCTTGTCTCTATAGACTAGTATAATAGCTAACTGTCTCCTAAACGTTACGAAAAGCGTTACGAAAAATTGTGAAATTGATTGTGCCGGCATGACAAAGTCTTCTATTGCTATTGTACCATCATTGGCGAGGAATACTATCATCTTGTGACTCTTCTGCCAGTTGTTTCAGAGGAGCCTCTCACATGCTCTTTACACGCTTCCTGGGCGCTACCTCAGATTCCCGGTGCAGCGCTACCCCACCTGCAACGAGGAGAATACCAGCAATCTCTACCAATGTCGGTATCTGATGCAGGATAAGAATACCGATGAGAGCGGCAGACGCTGGTAATAAAGAGAGCAAAAGCGCAAACGTCGCTCGTGGCAACCGCGCCATGGCGAGCTGGTCGCTCACATACGGGATGACCGAAGAGCAAATGCCGACGCCAATGCCTGCGAGCAACAGGAGTGGCTGTGTTATCGCGGGCAACGCACCGGTGATCCCAATAGGCGTAATGGTGACGAGCGCGACAAGCATCGCCGCTCCAAGCCGGTCAATCCCTGCAGCGCCGCCATCCTGGGCAATACGATGACCGAGCACCACATACAGCATGAAGAAGGCACAGTTGGCAAAGGCGAATACGAACCCAAGCGGCTGCCCGCTGAAGCGTACATCCGTCAGGAGCCATCCACCCCCTGCAGCGAGGAGCAACGCAACGATGTTTCGGGGGGTCCGTGCGCCCAGCGCGGCGAGCGTGATGGGGCCCAGGAACTCGATGGCCCCAACAGTCCCTAATGGAATGCGGGAGATCGCAAGATAGAAGCATGCGTTCATCAGACCAAGCACAATTCCTAATGCGAGCAGAATACGTCGCTGGCTCCCGGGTGCGCTCACGAACACGCGCCATGGCCGACGCCACAATGCAAACACAACGGCGGCGCTCGCAATGCGGAACCACGCCACCCCAAGCACCGTTACGCTAGAAAAGAGAAGCACCGCTATCGATCAGCTTGATCGGCTCCTCGACAGCTTCCTCTTGTACGGCTCGACAACGACTACTATTATCCAGTCTTCACCTGTTCCTCTCCGCCCGCCACCCCTGCCGGAAGACGCGTTGCTTGAGTAGGCCAGCAAACAATGCGGCCCTGTTTTCTCATGCAGCAGGGCCAACGATAACCCCGGTTATCATTGGCCCTGCTGCATAAATCTACCAAATTAAGGAGGAAGAAACCCCGTTTTCCCATCCTTTTTTCTTCACTTGACGCCTATGTGGCACCCTTGAGAATGCCCTTTCCCCGCAGCTTATACACTTTTGAGTAACGCCTGGCCCTGAGCGATGAGCTGCTGAGTCTGATGATCGCTAAACGGCTGGCCATTGAACTCTGACCCTTCTAGCAGCGCAATCATCTGCGCTGCTAGGGCGTCACGCTGATTATTAATCGAAATGAGCTGATTTTCGAGCTTGGTATAGGTGCTGTCATCGGACGAGCTGCCACTTTCCAAAGCTTTAGTGGAAACAGCCAGGGTTGCCAGGCCCAGTTGTCCAACGCAGGCATCGATTTGCTTGTACACCTGTGCCAGCTGCGTAAAGAGTGCGCGATTCTGCCGTATCACTTTGGGTAGAGCGGAATCTTTCATTACCT
>Ga0209577_10006774_pt1 | contig 10568 bp, 8 predicted proteins | sample GraSoiAngelo_109_FD_185874 | JGI IMG/M metagenome (GOLD analysis project Ga0209577, IMG submission 185874) | Grasslands soil microbial communities from the Angelo Coastal Reserve, California, USA - 14_0903_12_20cm (SPAdes) (version 2) | ecosystem: Environmental > Terrestrial > Soil > Grasslands ...
GGTCGGAGCGGCCGTCTACCTGGCTGCCTTCAAGTTGCTCCGGCGACATGTAAGCAGGAGTTCCCAGCACCTGCCCTGGTATGGTGAGGTGCGCGAGATTCAATTTGGCAATGCCGAAATCCGCTATCTTTGCGTGGCCGTCTTCGGTGACCAGAATGTTGGCAGGTTTAATATCGCGATGCACAACGCCCTGGGCATGTGCATAATCGAGTGCCTCGGCCAGTTCCTCAGTTAAGCGCAGAGCCGTGTTGAAGGGCAACTTCTTCTTTTCTCCGGAAAGCAGTTTGCTTAAAGACTGGCCCTCTATGAATTCCATGACGATGTAGGGATCGCGGTGCTCGGGTTCTTCGCCCACGTCAAAGATGGTGACAATCCCGGGATGTACCAGCCGTCCGGCCGCTTGTGCCTCAAAAAAGAAACGTTCCCGGTATTCGCGGTCCTCGTCGCCGGCTTGGCCAAACAAGGAGATGGTCTTAAGGGCTACAAAGCGGTCGATCTTGGGATCGCGCGCCTTGTAAACCACACCCATGGCTCCGCGGCCGAGTTCGGACACGATCTCGTACCGGCCCAAGCGTTTACGTTTGCGAATGGCCATCGTCTGCCACGGCGGGGGATGCTTCATGTTATCTCTGCGAGTGACACATAGAGAGGTGCTACGGACCCAGCGCAGTTACGGCAGTAACCGTCCAGGTGTTCAGAAAAAGACACTAAGGTCACGGAATTGCGGTCGGACGTAATCTGCCTAAACCCCGCTTTTCCCCTGAAAATAGCTGGGGACCAGTATGCGTTCTTTTCGCATTCCACTGATTACGGCGGGCGTGTTTCTGCTAGCGCAGATGGTGGGCGTGGTGTGGCTCGGCACCTCGCCTCGCGGTTCCCTTGTCTCCAATCTGCTTCAATTGGGGCTGGGAATACTGGTCGTTATTGTGAGCCTCAAAGTGGCGCGGCGCTCAGGCACCTTGGCGCGTCACGTGTGGCGACTGACGGCACTTGCATACGCGGTATGGGGACTCGGACAGGCCCTGGCCACTTACGGTAACGCCTTCCCATCAGGTTCCACCGAGTGGCTGGTTAACCTTTTGTTTTCGTTCTGGTTCGTTCCCATCGGTATGGCTCTGTTCCTTGGTCCCGATTCTGAGCCGGGGGAATTCGATTGGCTGGTAGGCATCGACTGTGTTCAGGCAATTCTGTTCTGGGTCGTAGCCTATGTCTACTTCTTCGTTATCCCGTCGCATTACAACGAGACGATGGGCATGGCCCCTTCCGTCCTGGCGCTGTACTTTGCCTATTATGGAGTGCTGACCGCTGCTTTTTTGCTTCGCGCACTACTGTCGGGGCCGGGCGTGGCGCGCGCACTGTTTGGACGAATGGGGCTTTTGCTACTGCTATCTGGCCTCGTTGACGCTTACTACAGCTATGGTCCCGGCAAGAATCTTGCGGCAGGGGCATGGTTCGACCTGTTGTGGAGCATCATGCTGGTGATCCCCTTACTTGTGGTTGCTACGTGGCAACAAGCTGAAGCGCCAGAAGACGCAGTCGCCACGGGAACCCGCGATCGGGTATTGACCCAGGTGTTTTCTCTGCTTTATCCCCTTCTCATCCTGCTCATGTCAGTGAAGATTGCCGAACACCGGCTGCTGCTGGCTGCCACGGTGATTCTCATTTCCTTTACTTGTTTCAGCGTGCGGACTCTGATTATTCAGCACCAGCTTTTGCAAACGCAGGAAGCGCTGCGGCACGAAGCCACGCATGACGGGCTGACCAACATTTGGAACCGGATCACTATCCTTGACATCCTGCACCGCGAGTTGCTGCGTGCGGAACGAGAACGCGCTCCTGTAGGCATCATCATGGCCGATGTGGACCACTTCAAGTTGGTCAATGACAACTTCGGACATGCCAGCGGGGACATAGTGCTACGCATGGTTGCGAGCGAGATCGCCGCTGCCCTGCGCCCCTATGACTCTGTAGGACGCTACGGCGGCGAGGAATTTCTGATTGTAGCGCCGGCCTGCGACATAGCCCAGGCGCGCGACCTCGCTGAGCGGGTTCGCGAGCGAATGGAGAAGCGTCTCGTCATGGTCGCAGCAAAGCCGGTACGGATTACCTTGAGCATGGGCGTGGCTGCGGGCAGCTTTGCCATTGCCACGGAGTCGCTGCTGCACTCTGCCGATAGTGCGTTGTATGCCGCGAAAACTAACGGGCGAAACTGCGTTGAACCACAACCCGATCCTCCGGGTCAAGGCAGAGTTCGCGGGGCATCAGCTTCCCGGTAGCTATGGTTCGAGCCGGGTGCCCGTGCCCATGCAACGACAATTGCGAAGTGCCTTTGCATCGTTGCAGAATAGACGCAGTTCTCTGCTTATTCCCAGCTCGCATGCAATTTTTGCTCGAAGTTCGTGATCTGCGGGTGGACTACGTTTCCGACGGGCTTCCGCCTGCCTGGGTGCTGCGCGGGATCACCCTTACCGTCGCAGAAGGCGAGTGTTTGGGCATTCTCGGCGAATCAGGGTGCGGCAAAACGACGCTCGCCCTCGCACTGTTAGGCTTATTACCCGATTCTGCAGCCCTCCGAGAAGGATCGATTTGCCTCAGGGGTCGAGATCTCCTGCAGTTCACGGAACGTGAAATAGAGAAATTGCGCGGCGAAGAATTATCGATTGTCTTTCAAGACCCGAGTAGCGCATTACACCCCGTGCGGCGCGTCGGAGCGCAGTTAACAGACGTGATTTACGCGCACCGGCCGGGATTGTCGGGAGGGCAACGCCGGGAACTTGGTGAAGCTACTCTGAAAGAAGTGGGGCTGGCAGACACGGAGAGGATTTTTTTCTCTTATCCTCACGAACTGAGCGGCGGCCAGCGGCAACGAGTGGTAATCGCTCAGGCGCTGGTGTGTCGCCCGGCGCTCCTCATAGCAGACGAACCGACGAGCTCTCTGGATACCACCGTGCAAGCCGAGATTCTTGCCCTTCTTAACCGATTGCGGCGGGAACGGCGGCTTTCTCTGATCTTCATCAGCCACAATCCCGCAGTCATCAGTGAAGTGGCCGATCGAGTTGTGGTGATCTATGCCGGCCAGATTGTCGAGGAAGGCAGCGCTCGAGAGGTGCTGGTATCACCGCTGCATCCTTTTACGCAAGCTCTTCTGAGTTGTCTTCCAACTGATAAAGGAGGCAGCCAGGTTTTCCCGGCAGCGGCATTGCTGGGTACTGCGCCTGATCCGGTGGAAACGCCGCTGGGGTGCGCTTTTGCGCCGCGCTGCAAGGATCGGATGGCAGAGTGCGAGCTCAGGATGCCGGCGGAGGTCTGCGCGCAGCCCGGACGGCAGGTGCGTTGCTTCAAGTATGGTGGCTGATATTTCTATGAGCACAACCGAATTCCTGATCCGCGCGACTCGGTTGGCCAAAGAATACGTGCAGCAGAGGCCACTTTCCCGGCGCAAGTTTCGGGTGCACGCGCTGGATGGAGTCACTCTCGAGATCCGCGCGGGTTCCACGTTTGCTCTGGTCGGCGAATCAGGATCGGGAAAATCAACTCTGGGACTCTGTCTGGCCGGCTTGGAGAAACCGACCTCCGGAGAAATCTGGTTTGACCAACAGAATTTGCTGACACTGAAGGGACCCGACCGGGCGCGCATAAGCGGGCAGATCCAGTTGGTTTTCCAGGACACTGGCGCGGCGTTGAATCCGCGTTTCTCAGCCGAAGAGATCGTCACCGAGCCTCTGCGGATCCGTTCCCGCTTAACCCGGGCGGAAAGACAGCCTTGGGCTGAACAATTGATGGAGCAAGTGGGCTTGCCCCGCGGATGGCTGAATCGGCGTCCCCACCAGTTCAGCGGCGGACAACGGCAGAGACTCGCCATTGCCCGGGCACTTTGCGTGCAGCCCCGGTTGTTGATTCTGGACGAGGCGTTTGCCGGCCTTGACCTGTCGGTTCAAGCTCAGATCATGAGGCTGCTGCAGGAGTTGCAGGCGACACACGCCCTCACGTACCTGTTCATATCCCACGATCTCAGCCTTATGGCGAGAATTGCAGACGAAATTGCAATTTTGCATCAGGGCCGGATTGTCGAGCAGGGTAAGCCGAGCGATCTTTTCGCCAAATCTCGACATCCCGTGACACGAGCTCTTCAGGAAGCGATTCCGGGGCGCCGCTGCGGACTGAGTGTGGGCTCCGCCTAAAACCTATGCCCTACTTCTTGCGACGAGCGGCGCACAGCATTGTGGTTCTGGTGGGAGTCTCCATACTGTCATTTGTGTTCATAGAACTGGCGCCGGGCGAGTTCTTCAGTGACATGCGGCTGAATCCCCAGATCTCGCCACACACGGTGGCGGCACTGCGCGCGCATTACGGCCTTGATCAGTCGCTGCCGGTACGGTACGTGCGTTGGCTACATTCGGCGGCAATCGGAGATTGGGGATATTCCTTCGCGTATAACATGCCGGTCTCACAACTTATCTGGGTACGGGCGCGCAACACGCTCATGCTGACTGTGGCCTCCGCTGTTCTAGCGTGGGTGATTGCCATTCCGCTCGGCATTTTCGCGGCTGAGCGTCGGCACCGGTGGGGAGATCGCCTCTTAAGCGCTACTTCATCGGTGCTGCTGGCAGTGCCCGATCTGTTATTTGCCTTGGGGCTGCTGGTCTTTGCTATACGCACCAGAGCCTTTGCAGTTGGCGGGATGGCAGGGTTGGACTACTCGAGCTTGGGGCCAGCAGCCAAAGTCCACGATATCTTTTCACACTTCACGCTGCCAGTTTTGGCTTTGACGGTTGCTACGCTGCCGATCTTCTTTCGGCATGTACGAGCCGGGATGCTGGAAGCACTGGCATTGCCATCCATCGAGGCGGCACGCGCGCACGGAATTCCACGCCGCCGGATTCTGTTCCGCTATGCTCTGCCCGCAGCCGCCAATCCATTGATTTCGCTTCTCGGACTTTCGGTGGCCACGTTGCTGAGCGCTTCGCTGGTGGTCGAGGTCATCATGGGATGGCCGGGCTTGGGGCCGATGCTGCTGGAGGCGATCATGGCACGCGATCTGTACGTCGTGATTGGGGCTGTGATGCTATCCACCGTGTTTCTGGTCGCGGGCAATTTCCTGGCGGATCTCTTGCTTTATGTCAGTGATCCGCGAATTCGGGCGGGCGCGCCATGACGGCGAATACCAACATGCGGATCGCGGCGGTAGTGCTCATTATTATTTACGCCGCCGTCCTGCTCGCCGGGTTTGTCGCTCCGTATGATCCGACCGAACAGGATCGGAATCATCCGTTCGCGCCGCCTTCACGATTCCACTTGGTAGACGTCGGCGGGAAATTTCATCTGCGGCCCTTCACGTATGGCTGGATTCCGCGTCCGGGAGGTTTTGCAGAATACGAGGAGGATCGCAGCAAACCTTTGTTTCTGCGGCTCTTGGTGCGCGGCTCTGAATACAAGCTGCTGGGCCTGTTTTCCTGCGGGAGACATCTTTTTGGATTGGATGACGACAACCGGCTATTCATCTTGGGGACAGACGGGTTTGGCCGCGACCAATTTTCGCGCCTGCTTTGGGGCGGAAGAATTTCACTGCTCGCAGGTCTGATTGGGGCCACACTGTCGCTGTGCATCGGGATGCTCGCGGGCGCCGTGTCAGGCTATGCGGGCGGCTGGATCGATGACGCTCTGATGCGGTTGGCAGAGCTTTTCCTGGCGATGCCTTGGCTGTATTTACTGTTCGCGGTGCGGGCGTTTCTTCCGCTTCGCATCAGCACCTCGACAGCATTTCTGCTGATCGTCGCAGTGATCGGAGTGGTCGGTTGGGCACGCCCCGCGCGGCTTATCCGGGGCGTTGTGCTTAGCGCGAAAGAGAGGAAATACGTATTAGCGGCACGGGGATTCGGTGCCTCCAGCTTTTACCTTCTGCGGCGTCACATCGTGCCGCAAACGATGGGAGTGTTCCTGACTCAGGCTGCGATTTTGATACCGCAGTACATCCTTGCTGAAGTCACTCTGTCTTTTCTGGGGCTAGGTGTTGGAGAGCCTGTTCCGAGTTGGGGCAACATGCTCGGCTCATTGCAGCAATACCATATTCTGGCGAGTTATTGGTGGATGCTGGCTCCGGGGCTGATCTTGATTCCCGTTTTCTGGGGATACCACGTAGTGGCGGATTTTCTGCACCAGCAGTCGGAACTCAAATCGTGACTTGGTGGTTCCATCCATTACAACCCTTGAAATCTAGTGACTGGGTCCTAGGAGCATTCGAAATCCCCAAGCCGTGGCGGGCCCCCTGCCAATCACAAGCTAGTCCAATAAGGCGTCCTGAAGTTGTGTTCTTGCTCCAGGCCTGGAGCACTGCAATTACTCAAACCGGGTGGCGAACCGGCTCAGGTCAACCCGTGAGGTTGGGCTCAATGACCAGCTTCGGTGCTTTGTACATCCAGGGCGCGGACCAACCAGGGAATGATCACCTGCTTGAAGATGGCCGGATCGGGCCACACCTTTACTTGTCGTCCGAGGTGGCCGCCTTGAGGATTGATCCATGCCGTTTTTGGGACGTCACCTTTATCTAGGAGCAGGTAGATGTCCGAGATCGGAACTTGCGTGTCCAGAACTCCGGCGATGACGAGCATCGGCGCCATCGGCTTTCCGAGTAGACCTTGTTTAACGAGCGACATCTTGGGCCAGAGCGCTGCCATGTCATCCAGAGATTGGACTCCTTCCAAAATGGACATCATCGCGGGCACCTGATCGAACAGGTATTCTCGATTGCCCAGCAGGGAGTTCGTCAGAAAATCTTTTGAAAAGAAATTGTCTACCGGAGGGGATTGGGCGCTCGCGGCTTTGAGGCGCGCTCGTTCGACGATGGCCAGTTTGGTTGCCCAGTACGCGCCCCAACTGACACCATGGACAGCGAGCTTATTCTTGTCCACTTCTGGCCGGCTTTGCGCGTAGTCAATCACACGCGAGAGCATGCGGTCGGCGTTTTCGCTGACCTTGATCGGGGCTTGGCCGGTACCTGGTCCATCCACTGCAAGAAATCCGACTCCGTACGGCAGGATCGCGGAAAAGCTTTCTGAAAGATCTTCTTTTCGACTGTCCAGGCCGTTGACGGCGATTACCAGCGGCACCGAAGCTTTCGCATTTTTTGGAAGCCGGAGATAGCCGGTTATTTCTGAGTTTTCAAAAGGGATGTGAACCACTTCCAGCGGCGGATCCCAGAAGCGGGCATGAGCCAGGAACGCTTCCAGCGCTTTGGCATAGGACCGTTGCTTACCAGGGGAAGTGGGGACCGGCCAGCGGCCAAATGAATACAGCCGCCAGGCTCTTATGTAGTCGGCATTCGCTTTTGTGGGGTCAGTTTTTTCCAGCGCCTTGGCCTCGGTCATATATCGATCTGCAACCGCCATGAAGGCAGCGGCCCATTCGTCCTTGTCTTTTGTTTTGATTGACTGGAAGGCTTCACGAACGTCGGCGGGGTCGAGACCGATCAGGGGATACATTCCATTTTCCGCGCGTTTCAAGGCTTCGGCCTTGATCTCGTCGAGGGTACGTTCCGGCCGCTGCTGGGAAAAAGTACGATCATCGAGCATGGTCACTAAGATGAAAAAAAGAGACATGAAAGCGATGCGACCATGAAAAGGTTTCAGATTTAGCATCCATTCTCCTTTTGGACGTTGCCAACATCAAAAGAATTGCTGTGCTTATTGCGCCGCTTTCACTTTCGAAATATTTCTCCGGCGCGGGTGGATGCCCCTTCCACTGGCCTTCGACTTCGGCGCCTAGCTTAAGCACATTCTTGAAGCCATCAAGATCAAAGCGCGCCTCTTCCTCGAACCATCCCTCCTTAAGCAATGCGTAGGTCTCATCAGCGACAGGGGCGGGAAGATGCCACTCTTTCACAAGCAGTTCCACAACTCGCGACCGATTGGCGGGGTCGAGCAGCCAGCGTTGCGCCTCGATGTACGCCGCCAGATAGCGCACCAACGTATCCGAATGTTCCTGGGCCCACGGCCGTGTCACAAAAGCGCCGCTAGCCTGGTAAGGGCCGATGAGTTGCCGAGTTGAGCCGAGGCTCACGAATCCAGCATGCTCGGCGAGAATCGAAGTAGGAGGTCCGAGCATGGATGCTGCGTACTCTTTGTGCTCGTGCATGGCCTGCAACCGCTGCGGTGTGGTACCAACCGGCTTGAGTTCGTAATCGCGCCCTGATTGCAGTCCGTCTGCGAGGAGAATTTTCTTGAGCTGCAGAGCGTAGGCGGTATTCACCCCGTCGACGATAAGTGTTTTCCCACGCAGCTCTGTCAGTGAATGGATGCCGGGTTGGGCAATAAGTTCGTTCAGCGAACCCTCGCCTCCCATAACGATCACGACATCGGCTGTTTGGTCCATGGCGACGGCATTGTCCACGGCAGCGTGCGCGATATCGGCCTTTCCGCTCGCCAGAGCCGCGCGCAAGGCATCTGAGCTTGGCGCCGCTTCCGCCTGCACTTCCACACCGTATTTGGTAAAGGTGCCGTTCATCTTTGCGATGGCGACCGGCAAGGGAATTCCGGGGATAGCGATTATCCGAATCGTCGGCAGGGTTGGGGTTTGCGCGAGCGCACTCATAGAGGTCGAAAGGAAACTAGTGATAATGGCCGCGCCCAAGAATTGTGCGAGCTTCATGCGAGTCACTGGGTGATCGAGTGTTTCAGGCGTTTGTCGAAGTAGGACATGACAATCTCGAATGTCTTTTCCTGGATTGGATCCGGCCTATAAGCGCCGTCCGGCTGCGGGTAAATGAACACGTAGCCGTGCACAGGATGATCGAAGCTGTACCACGTCACGTCCTTGCCTGCTTCGCGCAACCATTCATTAGTCAATTTGAAGATTCCGTTCAGGTGATCGGTGTCGCGACCGAAAATCAGAATGGGAGTCTTGATCCGGCGAATGCGTTCCATGGCAGCGGCCTTGTCGGCATTCTTGCGGACCACTTCAATGTCGTTGTACTGGATTTCGGTTCCTTTTCGCGGCGCCGTCGGACTGGTGTTGACGCTCAGGAACTCGTGGGTTGCCGGCTCAATGCAAACGCCCGCCGCAAAATCATATTCCGCCGCAGCCTTTAGAATCATCTCGCCGCTGTGACTCACGCCCATCGCGCCAATCGCATTCTTATCCACGTATGGCAACGTTTGCAGGTAGCGCATGATCGCGATCAGGTCTTCGTGGTCAAGCGTGGGATGCGATTTCAGCGTGCGTTGCTCGCCACTGATGCTGTCGGGTAGGTTGTGCGCGGGCTGCTGCAGTTGTTCATAGAGGTAAGGAACTTCGTTGCGGTAATTCACCGTGACGACTACATAGCCGCGGGCGATCATGTGATCCTGCATGGGCGCCAGGCGTTCCACAAGTTCTTCGACTTTTAGCATCCCACGCTTGCCTTCGCCGGAGCCCATAGTGATAACCGGGAATGGTCCGTTGCCCTTCGGCTTGCGAACGGCAATCGGAACGTAGATTTCGTCGCGCGTCAGCACAAAGGTGTAGTCTGCCGGGATCTCCGAGCGTTTGACCGCTTTCGTGATCGCATAGCCATGAGAGGGAGTCTCCTCGACGGGCGGCTTGCCTCCTGGTAGTTGCGCCCAGGCGATAGGGGTGATTCGCGGCAACAGAGCCAAAACAGCACAGGAAACAATGATCATGGAAGCAAGCAGCATGAGCTTCATAAGAAACTCGATCGAGGAGTTCGGGATGTTGCCCCGCCATATCGAAAAAGGGCCAGACGAGCTTTCGTCCGGCCCCGTTGAATCCAGCTCAGCAACTAGAAAAGCAGCTTCAATCCCAACTGGACGGCGCGGCTGCCTCCGGATCCGATGACCGGGTTGGAAGCGGCCACATCAGGCGTGGCGCAGGCGCATGCGAAAGAACCGGCCGAAGGATCGTTGTGCGCCCACCCATTCTGACCTCCAAAAGGATTGGCGAAGTTGGGATGATTGAGGACGTTGAAGAACTCGGCACGGAACTGCGCGCCGAAGCGCTCTCCAAACTTCCAATTCTTGGCTACAGAGAAATCCCAGTTGTGAAAGCCGGTGTCACGGAAAATATTTCGACCCATCGTGCCAAAAGTCCCAAACGGAGGCGGAATCATGAACGAACCGCGATTGGCGAAGCAACCGAAGCCCGCCAGAGCGCTGGTTGCGGGGCCCCCCGCAACTCCTCCGTCCAGAGCCAGAGCCTGGGCATTGCAAGCCGCGTTGGAAGTGGGGTTGGTCGGATCCCCACTTCCGGCGAAGAATGGAAGGCCGGTCGGAGTCGATTTAAAGTCCTTCGGATTCCCGAAGAAATCCCAGCGATCGTTGGCTTCGCCGGTTAGGCTCACATCGCTGCCCGCATCCATCACGCCAAAAGGTTGCGCCCCATACAAGCTGACAATGGAGTTGAGTTGCCAGCCTTCCAGCAGCTGTGCGAATGACTTTTTGCCCGGGATCGCGTAAGTCATGGACAGGGTGAAGCGATGTCGCATGTCGAAGTCGCTGCTCGCGTACTCCCGCTCCGGATGGTTGCTGTCGGTGGGGAGACCCAATCCTGCTCCGAAATCCCAGTTGGCGCCCACATCG
>Ga0209577_10006775_pt1 | contig 10566 bp, 6 predicted proteins | sample GraSoiAngelo_109_FD_185874 | JGI IMG/M metagenome (GOLD analysis project Ga0209577, IMG submission 185874) | Grasslands soil microbial communities from the Angelo Coastal Reserve, California, USA - 14_0903_12_20cm (SPAdes) (version 2) | ecosystem: Environmental > Terrestrial > Soil > Grasslands ...
TCGAAGTGCCAGTGGTAGTCCTCGTCGATAGTCTTCCAATACCCCAGGCTTTCCGAACCATGAATGGTGTTGGGAGAAGTATGCAGCACCAAGTGAAATTCCTCGGTGATCGTGCGTATCCGCTGTAACGTCCGGCGCAGAAGGCTCGCCAGATCTCGCAAGCCTCCCGTCCGGGAAAGCGCCGAGCGCTCAAACGAAGACTCGTGCACCCGCGGCAGGATCCAGGTTTCATACGGAACGCGTGGCGCATAGGGACACATCGCGATGTAATCGCCGCGCAGTTCCACCACGCGCAGGCCCTGCCGCTCCTCCTGCCCGATGATGTCGCAGAAAACGCAGCGCTCTTTTTTCTCGTAGTAGTCGCGCCCGGCGCGCAGTTCATAGAGCACGCGCCGCGGAACGAAAGTGGTCGCGGTGAGTTGGGACGTGGCGTGCTCGAACTCCTGCCCCGCATTCACGCCATGATTCTTGAAGATGCTGATGTACTTCAACCGTGCATCGCCTTTGAGGTCCTTAATGCGCTGCGCGGCCAGGCGAAGGAATTGCTCGATTTCGTTGTCGTTGGCATTCCATAGCTGGCGATTGTGGCGCGAGTTTTCAACCAGCACTTCGTGCGCCCCGATGGAGCGCATGCGGTCGTACAGACCGTCGCCACGGCGCGAAGGCTCGCCTTCAATGCGGTAAAGAGGCAGAGGATGCACCACAGAGCGCGCCGACCACGGCACGCCCTCGACTTCCGTGCGAGAAGCGATGACCTGCAGTGGAGTCGTCGCATCGGCGCAGAAGCGACAGGGCGAATCAGTGCGCGGCGAGGCGTCGGGGACATCGTCCCCTGTAATAACCCACGACCGCGTGATGGGATCTTTGCGAAGTTCCATGCGTAAGGAAAACATCTCGTCGGAGCGCGCGTCAACTGTGATCTCCAACGACGAAAGCGAGTGACGCCCTTTGTTATAATCCGCGCACGAAGCCGCTCGACATGACCGAGACGTCCACGCCGTTGATGCGGCAGTATGCCGCCATCAAGAAGGAGCATCCCAACGCGCTCCTGTTCTTCCGGCTGGGCGATTTCTACGAGCTTTTCTTCGACGACGCAGTCCTGGCCGCGCGTGAATTGCAAATCACGCTGACTTCCCGCAACAAGGAGAAAGGTATTGCCGTCCCCATGTGCGGAGTGCCCTACCACGCCGCCGAGGGCTACATCGCCAAGCTGATCCGCAAGGGCTTCAAGGTGGCGATTTGCGAGCAGATGGAAGACCCCCGCCTCGCGAAGAAGCTGGTGCGCCGCGAAGTGACACGGGTCGTGACGCCGGGAACCGCAGCTGATTCCTCTCTCAGCTCCGAAGAGAACAATTTCCTGGGAGCGCTGGCGCGCGTCGGCGATCGTGTCGGATTCGCCGCGCTCGATCTTTCCACCGGCGAATTCCGCGCCACGGAGTTTCAAGGCACGGACGCGGCCCGGCGCATTCAGGAAGAATTGTCGCAGCTGCGGCCCAAGGAATTGCTGTATGCCTCGGCAGCGCCGCTGTTCGAGGGCTCCGGCTCCGGGGACGGCCGCTCCGCCGGATACGCCGAAACTCCTCTGGATGACTGGGTGTTTGCGCCAGACCATGCAATCCCGTTGCTCGAAAATCATTTTGGCGTGCTTTCGCTCGAGGGATTTGGATTGGCTGGCAAGCCGGCGGCGGCCTCGTCCGCCGGAGCCATTCTGCATTATGTGCGCTCCACCCAGCGCGGAACCCTGGAGCACGTCGATCGGATTGGTTTCTATGAGCGGCAGAACTGCCTGGTGCTCGACGCGGTCACGGTGCGCAACCTGGAATTGATTGAGCCGCTGTTTGCCGGAAGCGATGCGGGCATCACCCTGTTTCGCGCCGTCGATGCGACCATCACTCCCATGGGCAAGCGCCTGCTGCGCGCCTGGATGCTGCGTCCCTCCATTGACCGCCCGGAAATCGAAGCGCGCCTGGATGCGGTCGAAGCGCAAGTAAGAGACACGGTGGCGCGCGAAGAGTTGCGGCGCGCATTAGAAGGAATCCTCGACCTGGAGCGGCTGCTCAGCCGCGTAACCCTCGAGACCGCGAATCCTCGCGATGTGCTGGCATTGGCGGCGTCCCTGGGACGGATCCCGGCAGCCCGTGGAGCCGTGGGACGTTTCTCTGGTGAGAGGCTGCAGAGTCTTCATGCGGCCATGGACGAGCTGAGCGACCTGCGCGCGCGCATCGAAAAGACGATTGTCGCCGAGCCACCCATCTCCTTGAGTGATGGCGGCGTGATCGCGACAGGCGTTGACGCCGAGCTGGACCAACTCCGTGACCTGAGCCGCAACAGCAAGCAATATCTCGCGCAGATCGAGCAGCGAGAACGCCAGCGCACCGGCATCGGTTCGCTCAAGGTGAAGTTCAATTCGATTTTCGGATACTACCTGGAGGTTTCCAAGCCGAACCTGCACCTCGTGCCCGCCGATTACGAGCGCAAGCAAACGCTGGTGAACGCGGAACGATTCACCACTCCAGAGCTGAAGGAGTACGAGGCGAAAATTCTGGACGCGCAGGAAAAGATGGTCGAGATCGAGCGCCGGATCTTTGCCGAACTGCGGACGGCGATTGCGGGCGAAGCTCGACGCATCCGCCAGACCGCGCTCGCCCTCGCCGAGGTCGACGTGCTCGCTGGCCTGGCGCACCTTGCCGCTCAGCGAAATTATTGCCGGCCGAAGCTCGAAGACTCCGGCGACCTCGAGATCGTCGCAGGCCGCCATCCGGTCATCGAGGAACAGGAATTGGGTGGAGGCGACCGGTTCGTTCCCAATGATTTGTACTTGAACTCCACCAGCCACACGATTCTGGTGCTGACCGGACCGAACATGGGCGGCAAATCGACGTACCTGCGGCAAGCGGCCCTGATCGTGATCCTGGCACAGATGGGTTCCTTCGTACCCGCGCGCTCGGCGCGCCTGGGACTGGTCGACCGCGTCTTCACCCGCATCGGCGCAAGCGACAATCTTGCGCGCGGACGTTCCACTTTCATGGTCGAGATGACGGAGACGGCCGCCATTCTCCACACCGCGACGCCCCGCTCGCTCGTTCTGCTCGACGAAGTCGGCCGAGGCACCTCGACCTATGACGGATTGGCCATCGCGTGGGCGGCCATTGAATATCTGCATGCGCGCACGCGAGCGAAAACATTATTCGCTACCCACTACTTTGAACTCACCGAACTCGCAGACCAGCTTTCTGGAGTCAAAAACTACCATGTGTCGGTGAAGGAAACTGGCGGCGGGATTGTCTTCTTGAGGAAAGTCGAGCCGGGTGCAGCCGATCGCAGCTACGGCATCGAGGTCGCCAAGCTGGCGGGATTGCCGAACGAGGTGATCGAGCGCGCGCGCGAAGTTCTGAACGAGCATGAAAATGCCGAGCGGCAGCTCACCGGGCAGCTGGCGAATGATGATTCCCGCCCGGCGCCAGCCGCGCAGTTGACGATCTTCACGCCCATCTCGCAGCCCGTACTTGAGAAGCTGCGCGAAGTGGATTTGAACCGGCTCACTCCGCTCGAAGCCTTAAATTTGCTCTCCGAACTCAAAAAGCAGATCTGACCACACAGGCACACAGAGGAAACGGGGGATTCGAGATCACCACCAAGAGGCAAACAGGACGTCGTTCGAGGCGCCCCAGCGATATCGGGCAGCTCTTCATCATCGGCTTTGACGGCACAGAGATGTCTCCCGCCCTGGCTTCCCTTGTGAAGCGTGTCCGGCCGGCCGGAGTGATTCTGTTTGCCCGCAACATCGTCAGCGCCGAGCAGACTTACAAGCTCCTCAAGGATTGCCAGGCCCAGGTTTCCGTGCCGCTGTTTCGGTGCGTGGATCTGGAGGGCGGCAAGGTCGACCGGTTGCGAAACGTGATCGGACCAGCACCTTCCCCCTCCGAAGTCTTTGCACTGGGCAACCGTGGCTTGTTTCGCAAGCACGGCCGCGCAATCGGCGAGAATTGTCGCGCGTTAGGGTTCAATGTGGACTTCGCCCCGGCCGTCGACTTGGCCTTTGAAGCGTCGCGCAGCGTCATGAACTCGCGCCTGGTATCCGACGATCCCAGGAAGACGGTGTTATACGCGCGCGAATTTCTGGCTGGCCTGCGTGCCGCCGGAGTCCTGGGCTGCGGCAAGCATTTCCCGGGTTTGGGCGAAGGCAATCTCGACAGCCATCACGATCTGCCAGTGATCCAGAAGTCTTTAAAAAAAATGTGGAGCGAGGATCTGGCTCCATATCGAGCCTTGCGGCGCGAGTTCCCGTTCGTGATGGTTTCGCATGCGGCCTACCCGCAGGTTACGCGCGAGAAAACCCCCGCTTCCCTCTCCAGGAAATGGATCACCGAGGTTCTTCGGAACAAAATCGGTTATCGCGGCCTGATCGCCTCCGATGATATGGAAATGGGAGGTGTGTTGGCGGCCGCCCCCATCGAGCAGGCGGCGGTAGAGCACATTCGAGCGGGTGGCGATCTCTGCCTCATTTGCCACAAGGAAGAGTTCGTCAATCGTGCCTACGAGGAACTGGTGCGGTCGGCCGAGCGCGATCCCAAGTTCGCCCGGCGTGTAAGGGAATCGACAAAGCGAGTGTTGGCGTTCAAGAAAAAAACCAAGAGCCTGGCACGATGGGCGAAGGCACCCACAAACGACGTCGTCGATCGATTGTCACGCAAGCTCTGGGAATTTGGCGAGCAGGTTCGGTTGGGAGGCTTATGAGAGTTTGCAGCGGAGACACCAGTATTTGCCATCCAACGGCCGTGTGCCCCTCTTTCGAGGTCGCCTGGTGATCGTCGCTGGCGTGATGAGCGGAACATCCGCGGACGGCATCGATGTTGCGCTGGTACGAATCGGCGACGCCACGGAAGCGAATTATCAACGCCGGGGTCTACGCCGGGCAAAGCGACAAATCAACACCGGACTGCACCTGCAGTTGCTCGGGCATGCCGATTTTCCTTATCCGAAGGCCGTCCGCACCGCGGTGCTCGCGGCGATGAATGCCTCGCAAGCGAGTGTCGCCGATCTGGCGCGCCTGAATTTTCTTTTGGGAGAACTTTACGCGGACGCGGTTCTCGCCACCCTGCGCAAGTTCCGAATTAAAGCCCAGCTTGTCGGTTGTCACGGCCAGACCCTATTTCATCAGGGCGAGTTGCAGCGCTTCCTGGGACGTCGGGTTGCCGTGACCTGGCAAACGGGAGAAGGCGCGGTGATCGCCGCCCGAGTTGGCGTCCCGGTCGTTTCCGATTTTCGCCCGGCCGATATGGCGAGCGGCGGCAAGGGCGCGCCGCTGGTTCCCTTCCTTGATTATTTTCTATATCGCGATGTCCACGTCGGTCGCATTGCCCAGAACATCGGTGGAATCGCCAACCTGACCGCGATTCCCGCGAACGCAAAGCCCCGGCAGGTGATCGCGTTCGACACCGGCCCCGGAAACATGGTGATCGACGCAGTCACCGAGCAACTGTTCCACAAGCCTTACGATCGCGATGGCCGAATCGCCGCCTCAGGTACGGCGCTGGAAAAGGTGGTCAGAAGCATCCTGCGCGCGCCGTTCTTCCGCCAGAAGCCGCCGAAGACCGCCGGGCGTGAAGAATTCGGACGCGAGTTCGCGACTGACTTCGTGCGCCGCTGCGGCCACGCCTCGAAAGCAGACATAGTCGCAACTGCCACCGCTCTCACCGCCCGCTCCATCGCCGATGCGGTCCGCAGGTTCGTTGTGCGAAGGAACGCGGCCTATCAGGAACTCATTGTCTCCGGCGGAGGCGCGAAGAATCCGACGCTGCTCGCCATGCTCGCCGACGAACTCTCGCCTCTGGAAATTTCGCTGCGGCTCTCCGATGAATTCGGATTGCCCTCGGCCGCCAAAGAGGCAGCCGCCTTCGCGCTCCTGGCCTACGAGACCTGGAATCAGCGGCCCTCGAACATTCCGTCTGCCACCGGAGCGCAGCGCCCAGCGATCTTGGGGAAAATTTCGTATGCGTGATGGACGGCGCAGCAGCCGCATAGCGATCACACGGGCTCTCGTCCAAGCCGGGCTCATCGCCCTCACGAGCTTTTCTCTTCTCTCCTGCTCCTCGAAACCTGATGCAAGCACTGTCGTCATGATCATTGAGAGCAGTCCAACCAACCTGGACCCGCGAGTCGGAATCGATGCCCAATCAGAACGTATCGATGAATTGATTTTTGATGCCCTGCTGACGCGCGACGAGCACCTCAACGTACAACCTGGGCTGGCCGAGAGCTGGAATATTCCCGACCCCCTGACATATGTCTTTCATCTTCACTCCGGGGTAAAGTTTCACGATGGAAGGCCCTTGACCGCGCGCGATGTGAAATGGACATTCGATTCCCTGGTTCAAGGTAAGATTCGTAGCACCAAGGCCTCTACCTATCGTTTTGTGAGTCATATCGACGCTCCCGACGATTCCACCGTAGTCTTTCACCTGACCGAACCATCGGCGACATTGCTTTGGAATCTCTCCGAAGGTGCGATTGGCATCGTGCCCTACGGCAGTGGCGAGGAGATCTCAGCCATGCCCATGGGTTCGGGACCCTTCCGCTTCGTCAGCGCTGAGCAGGACAAGGATGTGATTCTGGAGCGTTATCCTGAATACTGGGGTCAGAAAGCGCATCTGCCGCGCGTGCGATTCCTGGTCGTACCCGACATGACAACGGAGGCGCTCGAATTGCGCAAGGGCAGCGCCGACCTCGCGATCAATGCCCTGACCCCCGACATGGTGCTGACGTTGCAGCGCCAATCGCAATTGGAAGTGCTGCGCGCGCCGGGCACCGTTCTGGCCTACATTGCCTTCAATCTCCGTGACCCAATTCTTAAGGATGTCCGCGTAAGGCGGGCTCTGGCCCATGCCATCAACCGCCAGCCTTTTATCGAGTATCTCCTACGCGGTTTCGCGCAACCCGCTGCCAGCACTCTGCCCGTTCAGAGTTGGGCCTACTCCAGCGATGTACGCACCTATCCCTACGATCCCGAGCGAGCCCGCCAGATCCTGAATCAAGCCGGATATAGTCCGAACAATGGCGTACGCTTTCACCTCACGATGAAGACGTCGACCGATGAGAACACACGCCTGATGGTGGCGGTGTTACAGCAGCAACTCCGGGATGTAGGAATTCAGCTCGATATCCGCACCTATGAGTTTGCGACCTTCTATTCATATGTCATTAAAGGCCAGTTCCAAATCTATTCCCTGCGTTGGGTAGGAGGCAGCAATGAAGACCCCGATATTTTCGAGTACGCCTTTCATTCGCAGCGCATGCCTCCGAAAGGAGCGAACCGCGGTTTTTACGTGAATCCTAAGATCGATGCGCTCGTCGATCGGGCGCGCACGGAAACCGATCAGAGCAAACGCAAAGCCATGTACTTCGAAATTCAGCGCATCCTCGCAGAGGACCTGCCCTATATCAATTTGTGGTATCTAGATAACGTGTTGGTCCACACCAGCCGCGTAAAGAGCCTTTCCATCAGCCCGCCCGGAAATTACGACTTCTTGAAAACGGCGGAGCTGGCACCGAATTAGAATTTCACCCGCGATCACGCTGCCAGCAACCGTAATCAGCAGACCTGCCCCAGAGAAGCTCTTAACCGCGAAGTCCGCGAAGCCCCCGCGAAGATCGCAAAGAAAACTTGCCATCCTGGACTGCCAAGACTATTCAACGTAATTCCCAGACTTTCTTTGCGTCCTTCGCGGCTTTCCTTTGCGACCTTAGCGGTTAAAAGCTTTTTGATTCGATAAGCATCCCGCGCGCGTAGCCAACGATGCCTTCCCTGCGTGTTATCCTCAAAACTAATCTCCTGGGGCGTTATTTTGCGCATACTTTTTATCGGCGACATTTTTGGGCGGCCGGGCCGCATCATCGTCAAGGAAAAGCTCCCGGCGCTGGTGAAGGATCACTCCATCGACCTCATCATCGCGAACGGCGAGAACTCCGCCGCCGGCTTTGGTATCACTCCTCCTCTGGCCGAAGAGCTTTTCGAACTCGGCATCGACGTCATCACCACCGGCAACCACGTCTGGGACAAGCGGGAGATCATCGACTTCTTCCAGATGGCAGACGGCAACGCCCACAGCCCTTCGCGACGGCTGCTTCGCCCCGCAAATTTTGCGCCCGATCTTCCCGGCCACGGCCTTTACGAAGGCTGTAAGGGTGGCGTCGCCTATGCCGTAATCAACCTGCAGGGGCGAGTCTTCATGACCTCGAACGACGACCCGTTTCGAAAAGCGGACAAGCTCCTGAATGACATTCACGCCAAGGTCATCCTGGTTGACATGCACGCCGAGGCCACTTCCGAAAAAGTTTCCCTGGGCTGGTACCTCGATGGTCGCGTGACCGCGGTCGTCGGCACCCATACCCACATTCCCACCGCTGACGAACGTGTCCTGCCGAATGGAACGGCTTACATCACCGACGTGGGCATGACCGGCCCCTACGATGGCGTCATCGGCGTCAAAAAAGAGCTGGTCGTAGGAAAATTTCTCAACAATATGCCCGTGCGTTTTGAAGCAGCCACCGGCGACGTTCGCCTCAGTGCAGTCGTGATTGACTGCGATGAGACGACCGGCCGGGCGCGCTCTATTGAGCGGATCATGATGGCCTAGGAGCTTCGAGCCTCGAGCTATGAGCTCCGGGCGATAACGGGCTTGCTCGCAGCTCGAAGCTAAAAGTGCAAGGAGGCGCAGGATTGCCGACGGGAAACGCATTTCGTTGGCGCGATGCCGACGCTTATCTGTTTGATATCGACGGAACGCTGCTGCTCTCACCCGATCGAACGCACCGCTATGCCCTGCACCGGGCCCTTCTCGAAGTTTACGGCCTCGAGACCACGATCGACGGAATTGCCTATCATGGAAAGACCGATCCCGGCATTCTGAGAGCAGCGGCGGCACGCGCCGGAATCGCCCCAGGAGTAATCGATCAGAGCATGGCCGATGCCCTGGACGTTGTGCGGCGGTATGCCGCGGAGAAAGCCGAGCGATTCCGTCCTAATGTTTTGCCCGGCATTCGCGAGGTGCTGGACCTTCTGCGGAATGCCGGAAAGCTGCTGGGCGTATCTTCGGGCAATCTGGAATCGATTGGCTGGATCAAGCTGAAATCCGCGCGGCTGGCCGAGTATTTCGAATTCGGCTGCTTCGCTGACGAATGCGAGCTGCGGGTAGACATCTTTCGCAAGGGCATCAGCGAAGTCCGCCGACGCCTGGGTCCAGATGCCACGGTCTGCTTTGTGGGAGACACCCCGGATGACGTCCGCGCCGCCCAGGACGTTGGCGGCCGGATCATCGCCGTGGGCACAGGCATTTTCAAGGTAGAAGATCTGGCAGCTCACGGTCCAGATGCGACCGTGACTTGCTGCTCCGAGCTGTTGGCACTCTAACCTTGAACGGCAGATTGCGGTAACCGATGTGGGTTCGTATCAGGACGCGCCGCGATGCGCACGTAGGCCCAGACGCCGGGGTCCCCATCAAGCCCGTTTTTGGCTTGATGGGGTGGAGAGGCCCTCGTCTGGGCGGCCGGGCGCCAGCCCGGCGGCAGGTGGCTTCGAAACGCCTCCCAAGTTGGCAACGTCATAATTCCTGTTTGCGTTCCGTCCAATACGACACCGTTGCCGGACGATAACTCCCTGAGCCGAGCTGCGCTCGGCTGGGCAGAGGGGGCGTCTGCCCCTACGCGAAAGCCGTTCCCCCCGTGAAACCAAAGGTACTAAGCCTGCAAGAATCCGGGCCGGAATCGTTCTTATCCCGGATACAATCGGGTGACAATGCGAAATTGGCAAGGGTTGGGGACGCTGTTGCTAGCGGTGTCTGCGGTGTGGGCTGCGGATCAACCGCCGACTGCTCCTGCCACCACCTGCGCCAGCGGAGTTCCCGGCGCTCCCGCCTGCCTGGTGAGTCCCCAGACTCAGCAGGAAGCCCGCAAGGCTTTCGAGCATGGCATGAAGCTTCAGAAGGAGAAGCGGCTCGATGACGCCTACCAGGAATTCGAGAAAGCCGCCAACCTGATTCCCCAGGACCTCCAGTATGCGACCCTGCGGGAACTGACTCGCCAGCAACTGGTCTATGACCACCTGCAGCGCGGCAACGCGGCCCTGGCAAATAATCAGCCGATCGAGGCCCTAGGCGAGTTCCGCAACGTGCTCCATATTGACCCCAACAACGACTTCGCCCGGCAGCGCGTGAACGAAGCCATCGACCACGGCGGAGCGGGCAATCGCCAGTCTCCCCAGCTCATTGAGCAGTCCGATGAGATCCGCGTCATACCTCGTGACAATCTGCAGAGCTTTCATTTCCGTGGCGACTCAAGGCAGCTGCTCACCCAGGTCGCGAGCGCGTACGGCATCGCCGCCACCATCGAAGATTCCGTCGTCAGCCGGCGCGTGCGTTTCGACGTCGACGATCTGGGCTTCTATCTGGCCATGCGGCTCGCGGGCGCAGTCACCAAGACGTTCTGGGCCCCGCTGCAGGAAAAACAAATTCTGGTGGCCGCCGATTCCACCGAGAACCATCGCTTCTATGACCGCATGGGCCTGCGCAC
>Ga0209577_10006777_pt1 | contig 10565 bp, 9 predicted proteins | sample GraSoiAngelo_109_FD_185874 | JGI IMG/M metagenome (GOLD analysis project Ga0209577, IMG submission 185874) | Grasslands soil microbial communities from the Angelo Coastal Reserve, California, USA - 14_0903_12_20cm (SPAdes) (version 2) | ecosystem: Environmental > Terrestrial > Soil > Grasslands ...
AATCAGATTATATCTTAGCTTAGTGGAAAAAGATCCCCCGAGGGCAGTTAATGTCTTGATAGAACTCGGGACGCTGGAGCCAAGTGTGAATCGTTATGTAGTCGAAAAAGCACTCGAGCTTAGCATTCAGTCATTGCATGGTAAAGAAGTAGATCGAATGGAGGTAAGAGCATTGATGGATCTTGCCAATAAGACCTTGAGCAAATTTCCGTTTAGATTACCCAAGAATCTTGCATTATATATGCGCATGACATCTATAGTGGAAGGAATCTATCAGCATCACCATGTGAATTTACAATTTGTAAAGGTACTTTCACAGATTCTAGAGCAAGAAGGACTGATCAGGGACGCATATATCGAGGAGGTAAAAGATTCGATTAAAAGATTTGCGAAGGGTATTGAACAGTCAGTGGAGCTTGCGCCCATGCTAAAGTTATATCTAGATACACAGCAGATTTATGGGAACAAGCGCGAAACCAGCTATAACTTTCTGGCAGCGAGTGTGTTTGCATCGGCTCTATTCTTAGGATCTGCTTTAGTTCTTCCTCATACCCCCGCTATTGCTTACGGTGGCTTTATCGCGTCAACTGCGGCATTTGGTATTGCGCTGGCAGCGATTCTGAAAAAAAGATGACACGCCAAGGGGGGTCATGACAAGTAAGACCAATCATCTCATAAATCCATGTCGTATCTGATCCTACACGTGACGGCTTACCGCTCTATTTGACAGGCTCAATCTGTTTATATCTATTCGTCGCCGCATCCTCGTGAATCGATCCATTCAGTAATTGGTTTTTGCTAAAGCGGAGGGGAGATGAATCAGAGCATATTAACTATAATTTAATTGATCCTAAATATCATTAACTGCATTTTACTAGGTTAACCACATGACCATATTGTCAATAAGAACAATCTTTTGCCCGTCGGCTTAACATTATTAAAGAGAGGTCAGTCATTGCCCTCTCCCCAAATATCATAAAATAGAGAAAGTATTATCAGTACTACTTAACGTTGCCTAATACTTATGCTCTCCTCGTTAGCATCGTAGTTGAGAATAAGTGCCTGTCTTCCCCACTCAACGATCCAGTCGAACTCATTTGAACCATCTCCATTGGGACTCTGTATCGCCACATCTTGATTAGAAACAAATTCTAATACCTCATCTTTGCTGATACGGCCCTTTTCGCTTCGTTTTACGAGATCAACTAATTTCTTGAATGTGTCCAAATTGATAACTACATCTCGTAACATTTTTTTTTGAACTTTTGGGCTAGCTACTATGAATAGGTGACCTTTTTCAGTTATAGACACATCGCCTGCTGTTACCTGAATTAGGCCTAGCATCTCTCCTGATTCAAGTATTGGCAGAAGGTCATCTAACTCCAGATCCTGTTTAGATGCAATTCCTGCTACGTCTGATTTTCCGCCGAGATCATCTAAGATTTCTAGGAATCCGAGAAGAACGCTGTAATGAACCTTTGGAATATCCAAGTTATTTTATATACTACAATATCCTTCACGTGGCTGTGATTTAAATTTTTATTTTAAGCGCTAAAATCTTTAGTTTATCAGTTGGAGTGGATATAAACGAAGTTTCTAGTGTCCCTATGCAATAAGTGTTGTTATTTGATCTGTATACTCATATATTGAGGTGTCACGTTTCTCGCGCGGCCTTGGTATGTCAATGTGAACTTCCTTCACCACTCGAGCGGGTCTATGACTCAAAACTACTACTCTGTCTGAAAGATAGACGGCCTCCTCGACGTTATGAGATACCATCATAACTACATCTGGTGTAGTGAGACGGTTGCTCCAAACCTTCAGAATTTCTTCCCTTAGGGCCTCGGCAGTTAAAGGATCAAGAGAAGAGAATGGCTCATCCATAAGAAGGACCTCAGGATCAAGTACAAGTGCTCTTGCAATACCGACTCTTTGCTTCATTCCGCCAGATAATTCACGCGGATAGGCATTCTCAAAGCCTTCGAGACCCACTTCTTGGATGATATTAAGACTTTTTTTCCTTCTCTCATTCTTTGGTATGTGATTAGATTCTAAACCAAATTCTACATTTTCAACTACAGTGAGCCAAGGAAAAAGTCCAAATGATTGGAATACCATTGCCATATGAGGATCTACTTTTCCTTTGAGTGGTTCACCCTTCAATAACACTTCCCCGGTGGTGCATGTTTCCAAACCCATTATTATCCTCAACAATGTGGATTTACCGCCGCCAGACGGTCCAACGATAGATACGTATTCATGCTGATTTACTGACAAGTTAATACTATTCAGAACCACTATTTTCTTACCACGATCATCGACGTATTCCTTAGTAATATTTTTGAGCTCGAGCAAAGGCGTGGAGATACCCTCAAAAGGTTTTGGTACTTTCTCAAAATTCTTCATTTCAGTCCTGTCTAAGACAATTTCGTCGCATGTTTTGTCGGAAAAATTATTATTGATGATAGGAATACTTTCGTCATGGTTATTCTTTACGTCGGGATATTCGCCTGCTTTCATGTAAATTATACTTTATATCGGGTATGACATTGATATATATAGACAACCATTTTTTCCAAAGAATAAATAATTTTTGACATGATCTCACAATTGCTGCCGAGTGGAAGCTAAATGCTCATGCTATATTTTCGAACCACTTTACTATAGAGACGTCTCCACACTAATCGATTAATTGCGACAATTACGGCGACCATGACTCCAATAATCAAGAATAGCAGTACTGTATTTCCTAAACTGTATGCGGCTTTGTCTAGAAGAGATCCTATACCGAGTACAGAATATGTTTTGTTTCCATATATGAGAAATTCTGCTACTATCAGGGAATTCCATCCACCTCCCCAACCTGTAATGCTACCAGTAATAAATGAGGGGTATAACGATGGAAACAAAACTCGTCTTATGTATTGGCCCTTGTCGGCCCTGAGTGATTTTGCTGCTTCTTCTATATCTCCTGATATGGACCGTACTCCGCCAATTAGGTTGAATAGAATGTACCATTGCATTCCTGTTAGTATAAGTAGAATCGAAGGAAATTCAAGTCCGCCTGGTATATAAGCAACAAGGATAGCCATAAAGGGAAAGAATGCAGTAGCAGGTATAGCTGCAAAGGTCTGAAACAGAGGCATAATCCTTTCAAAATTGTGATTGTGAGCGATCTTGATGGCTACAGGTATAGTCCAAGCCAAGGTTATAAGGTACGCAGAGGTCAACCTAAGGTATGACAATAGTAGCGCCAGTGGAATTTGAGAGACAATTTTTGCACTCTTTGGATCTTTGTAAAGTGACAAGTACATGTTGGAAAGAGCATGTATTGACCTGAAGATTACTCCGCCTTCTAGAACAATAGCGAAAATCGCAGACAACGTAATAACAGATAGTGTTATACTCACAAATTCGAAATTCAAATGCAGATACTAGCTTTCCTAAGGTTCTTATCAACAGGTTTGACCTTACATGTATCAGCGGCCTCGGATTTATGATACGTAATTGAATGGATTGGAATGCAACTCTTCTTATGAAGAGTCGGGCAATGTTATTGTTACTATAATGCAGATACGCACTAAGCGGAATGTGATGTCTGGCAGGATCAGGGGAGGAAGTAGAATAGTCATATCTGAAACGATTAGAATATGATTCTAGCGGTCTCCAAAAGAAGAAGTCTGTTAACATAATAATTAAGATCAATACCGCAATTGCTACCAAAGCCTCTATGTATTGCCCGGAAGCAACGGACTTGCTAAGTAGACTACCTAAGCCAGGGAGCGTAAAGGTATTCGAACCTACAGATATGATCTCCGCTGCTGTAAGGAAGTACCATCCTGCAGCCCAAGACAGAATGCTATTGTAAATCAATTTGGGTATACTTGCAGGCAAGTAAAGTCTTCGGAATTGCAACAATGGATTTGCTCTACATGCGAAGCTCGTTTCCATCAATTCGGGTGGGATTGAGAGTACAGATTCATAGACTGCAAATATCATATTCCATACCATACTGGTAAAAATTAAGAAGATTGCTGCTAACTCCACTCCCATTGGACTTCCACTAAATAGAGTGATAAAAAATGCGATAGCGGCAGGAAAGAAGCCAAGTATTGGAACTGACTGTAAAATATCAACGATGGGTATAATAATCCTAGATGCTAAGGGCTTACGCGCTGCTGTAATTCCGACAATAATAGCTACAATGAATGACACTGCTAGCGCTACGAACATCCTATAGATTGATAACATAGAATCAATCAACAAGTTTGTAAAACTATTCCAAATCAAAGTAGCATTCGAGGCTGCGCCTCTACTTATGAATACGGCTAAAGACACGAGAAGAACAGTTACGGTTATGACAATTGCAATGAAAATGGCTTTTTTCTTGTCCAATTTTTTACTACCTACCTGCTGCGGCAGTGCAACTACCATCTATAAGATCAAGAATGTCTAATTCACAAATAGTACAAAGAAAGAGTAGTAGATAAAAAAAAGAGAGCAATGCCACGATAAATCTCCCAACAATTAAATGAAAAAAACAGACACATATATTTTATCGGCAACAAGTACTGAGAATCTTGTAAAGGGCATTGAATTACGTGACTGAAATTAGGCTCGATGGTATTAAAGCTATAGATAGGTGAGCCGAATGCCACAAATACAAAAATAGTGAACAAAATGTAATTATACAAAGATATTTAGCTTTAGTCATGGTTAGGATAGCTTTGGTTCAGTTGCGGTCACGGAAGACTCGAGCCGAATCAATTGAACATGTTATAAAGATGCTCAAGAAGGCCGGAGCCGTAGAGCCGGATATCGTAAGCCTTCCGGAACTTTGGTATCCTAAAATAGTTCACAGCTTTGAACAGGAGTTCAAGAGTATTATTGATATAGCCAGGGAGCAAAATATGATTATCATATCAGGTGCTTTTCTCGAGAGAATCAATGATAATCTATACATTTCCTCACCAGTGATTTCAACAGACGGAATAATATTAGGTAGGCAGTTCAAGATACATCCCTTTGGGAATCAAAGAAAGGCTGTAAAATCAGGTACCACGACGGAGATTTTTGAGGGCGGCAGCTTCAAGTTCGGAATAGCGATATGCTACGATGTTGTCTTTCCGGAAGTATCCAGGGCACTCGTGCTAAAGGGTGCAGAGATACTCTTCTTTCCATCAAAGATAAACAAAAAAGGAATACAGCCTTGGCATATGTATGTGCAGGTGAGGGCATTGGAGAATAGGGTACCAGTAGCGGCGCCAAATGTTTGTGAGGACAACTACCGAGGAAAGAGCATATTAGTTTCCTTCGATTATGACAAAAATACCGATATTGCTGTTCCGAAGCGAGTTGTTGGTTCCACCGACGATCAAACACTCATGCTGGACATTGACTTGGACTATGTAAGAAAGATCCGCGAGGCCAGATTAAAAGACCTGAAGAGCAACCTTTACGGTTCCCCCTAATAGGTGCATTAGCATCAGACAATCGAAAATTATTCCCACGATGTCACATCAGTGTTAGCAAATATTCGGCAATTTGAAAATTTCTACCGGTCATCTTCATCTTACGTAGGACATAAATTAAATCCGACGAGCTTAACGACCGGTTCACTATCGTGCTGGTAAGAGCTTAACTTATGCCAACAATTATAGCTCTGACGGTTTCAACCCATGCCTTTTTATTGTAATCTTCGCTTATACCTAAAAGCTTGTTGACTGTTAATCCATCGTAAAGGGAAACTAAACCAACTGCGATGGCGTTCGCATCTATATTTTTCCTAAAAAATCCCCTTTCGATTTGGAGGTTTACCCATCCTATTGCGGTTTCGAATACGTTCATTCTTTGTTTATACAAGGCCTTTTGTAACTCTGCATTACGCGCCGATTCTGCGATTGTCTCAAAGAACACCTTTTCAGTCGCAGTCATTTTCTTGTGAAAAAGATCATAATACCGTTCTATTTCTGATATAAGCTCGTCCTTCTTGGCAAACACTGTCGATATTTGCCGTTTCGTTTCCGCGAGGTTATTTTCACATATGGCATAAAATAACTCTTCCTTGCTCTTAAAATGAAGGTAGATTGTGCCCTTGCTAAGATCTGCCGTCTTGGCAACATCATCCATCCTTGTGCGATCAAATCCATATTTTGAAAATGCGTCTATCGCTGCCTTAATTATTTTTTCCCTGATTTCTATCCTGTACTGTGGAGTTACTTTTGGAGACATCTTTTAATCGTTAATTTTTCTAATATAGATAGTACCAAGTTACTAATAAAGATAACTGACTGGTCAGTTACGTATATTAAGTACTTCACTATTAAATACATACACAGATGAACGCGGAGCTCGAGAACACGGGAATAGATCAACGAAGCTTCGAAATCCTACCTAGAAATTCTAAGATGCAATCAGCAGACCAACAAACCCAAGTTGAATTCAACAAAGTACTTGTAGTTGGCTTGGGTCAGATAGGATTACCTGTTGCAAAATATGTGAAAGAAAAAGGATACGACGCCTACGGATATGATATAAGTTCAAAAGCTATGAATATTGCGGAGGGGGCATCAATTAAGAAAGCTAATAATTTTAGTGAATTTGATGTTTATATTCTATGTGTCTCGACCCATAAACAAGGAGATCTATTTTCTCCACAGATAGACGGTCTATTGTCTGTAGTTGAGAGGATTTCAACTGAAGCAAAAACAGGAGCACTTCTATCAATTGAAAGTACTATTCCAAAGGGGACATCAAAGAAAGTATTTGAAATGCTACACCACAGATTACACGTAGTTCACGCCCCACATAGATGGTATGCTGGGGAAGAGAAAAAGCATGGTATAAATCAGCCACGAACTATAGGTGGAGTTTGTGATTGTTGTCTTAAGGTAGGCATGCAATTCTATGGGTTTTTATCCGATAAGAATAATGATAATAGGAGTCTTGGAATCCCTATGCATCCAGTTACAGAAATTGAAATTGCCGAAATAACAAAGGTTGTTGAGAATGCACACAGATATCTACAGATAGCCTTCGCTGAAGAACTCTACCTATATTGTCAAGCAAATAACGTAAACTTTCCAGAATTACGAGATGCTCTAAATACTAAATGGAATGTCAACATTTTAGAACCAAGGGATGGAATTGGAGGTCATTGCCTGCCAAAAGATACAAAGATGTTCTTGCAATCATCAAAGTCTGTTAGAAGTAAAATAGTATTGGCAGCCACAGAAGTAGATCAAGACTACAGGAGATACAGACAGAAACGGGGACAACAGATACGAGGCATTTAATTTGAATAACAAAAATATCTTCCATAAAAGAAATAACAGCTTCTCTTCGTTATTTTTTCAATTCATTCTAGGAAATCCATATGACACCACTGGCAATAATAATCGCACTGAGTGATATCAGGTCGTACGCCTGTCCAACCGTAATATCAGAAAGGATAAGTACGAATTGTTCCAGATAAATATGGTGCCAGACAAATCAAATATAAGAAATGATTTAGCAATAATGGTGGTAGCCGGAGAATTGATGATCTAGAAGAGGCCCGATACGACAATGGTACTAGATACGAATAATAACAATAACAACAATAATTATCACCCTTCATATGATGGCAATCGTGGTTTTCATATCTCTTCTGACGCTACTTTAACGGTCGAAAACCTTTCCAAGATATTTGAATCTGCTGCAGGCAGAGTAGTTGCACTTAGGAGAATTAACTTTACTGTAGATAAAGGTGAGTTTGTGTCAATAGTTGGACCTTCAGGAAGTGGAAAATCTACCTTGTTGCACATTTTAGGGGCTTTAGATAAACCAACTTTTGGTAAAATTTTCATCGGTGGGATAGATATTTTTTCATTAAATGATAAAGAGATTGCACGTATGAGGAATAGTTTGATTGGTTTTATTTTTCAATCCTACAATTTGATTAATAGAACTACTGTCCAAAGAAATGTGGAGATTCCTAGCATAATTGCGAGTATGAGCAGCAAAGATAGGGCCAATCGCTCCTCGAGGCTTTTAGAAATTCTGGACATTGCCTCAAAAGCTAAGTTTAAACCCATGAGCTTAAGTGGAGGCCAACAACAAAGAGTGGCCATCGCAAGGTCGCTTATGAATAATCCGACAATAATTCTTGCCGATGAGCCTACAGGCAACCTGGATACTAAAACAGGAAATGAAGTTTTTGACCTACTCAGATTACTCTCAAACAAATACCGAAGAACAATAATAATGGTTACTCATAACGCTGAACTTGCCAAAAAAACAGATAGATCAATCTATATCAGAGATGGGCAAATCGAAAAAGAGATTATAAATTAAATGACTATATTGATCGTTAAAAACCAAAACAATCGGGGATCGAATAAATCTCTAGAATGCACATCTCGGAGAATAATAACTACAACTATTTCGTTAAGTCTTTCTTTCGTAATTGCGGGGATTCTCTTTCTTTCTTCTATCGAAAATTCAAATATGACCGTTTACGCTCAACTATCTAGCTACATTTCCAACAATTCTACATTCCCAAATAATGGTTCTGATACAGACAAAGCTCCTGCATTTTTGGATGCATATTGGACGAATTATCTAAGCTCTGCTTCATCAACGGCTAATAATAACAATTCAATAAAGAAGGAGGTAGGTCCTGGAGACGGTGCCTCGACTTTAGCAGTAGTGTTAGTAAATAGAGGACGATCAGATATCACTGGAGTTACGGGCTACCTCACTCTTCCCTCCATTGGATTTAAGCCAATTCCTGGTAAAAATAATGGGACGTCTCAGTCTGTTGCAAGTGCTTATTCTATTGTTAAAGCAGGTGGTACATTTGTTCTTTATTTTGATATGAATGTTTTAAAGCAGGCTAAAGTTGACGCATACTCCACTTCACTTAGTTTGAAGTATACCAAAATAAATCAAATTGGTCAACTGATGACGACTACTACTTTACCCTTTAGGCTTACCGGGAAGGTTATTTTGGATGCGGTATCTGAAAACTCAGAACTAACTCCAAGTACTCAGAATCAGTTAAAGATATTAATTCATAACATCGGGAGTGCGAATGCTGCGGGGGCTGTTGTTATAGTTACCGGTATAACTAGTGGTAGTAGTCTTACTTCTAGTAATACGCAGAGTACTAGTAGTAGCTCTAGTAATACTAGCTCAGGTAATACAAACACAACAAATTCACCATCGTCATCGTCCTCTTCCTTTTCCCCATCGTCCTCTTCTAATCCAGCAGCAAACATTGGAGCCACAACTTTTCACATTGGTACTATCCCCGCAAACGGATCAGCAGAAATAAATCCCGTAGTATATCCAACCGCTTCTTCTGGCGAAACTGTGCAGAATTTAAATCTGCAAATCTCCTACGGCGATGCATATGGTAACCAGCAGATATCAAATGTGCCAGTTGGGTTAGTAATATTACCAAACCCACCTCAATCTGTTGTGAATGCTACTGCTAATAACGGGAACGCGCTTATCGTGCCAGCAGGTAAAATACAGGATATTGATTTTACAGTTGCAAATAGTGATAATAAGAAACCAATAACAAATGTAGTCATTTCTCTTGCTTCCCAATCGGGTTCGATGAAGATTCTTGGGGATTCCAGATGGACATTCCAATCTATGTTACCTCAATCCAAGCTGAATTTATCTACGAAAGTCTATGCATCTTCTGATTTGATTGGAAAGCCTGCTTTATTTACATTAACTGTTGACTATGTATCAGCTGGTCAATCAAAGACAGATTCTCTTAATATAGGAACGTATGTTAGCGGTAACATCAAAATACGGGCATATGATGTTGGTATTAACTTCATAGGCGGCACTCCGAACCTCATAGGAAACCTCTTAAATGAAGGGAATACGGTTGGATTGTTTACTACGGTTGATTTCGTAAAGCCTATTTCGGGAAAAAGCTTTATCCAGATAACGCCTCCATCTCAGTACCTTGGTGACCTTTCAGTCGATTCTCCTCTGCCATTTAGCATGCCACTCAATATCGATAATAAGACAATGAGTACAATTCAGCCAGGAATCTATCCTATCACACTTAAAATTACTTATAGTGATGATTTGAAAATCGCACACGTACTCTTAGTAAATAGTTCAGTCAATTTTGAGCCTAAGCATGCTCCATCAAGTAGCGGTGGAGGTAGTAGTGGTGGATTAATTGGCTTCGGGACCGCTAGTTCTAATGTAATTGTTATTATCGCCGCTATCGCTGCTGTCATAATATTTGTTCTTGTAAGGAGAAGGAGATCTAAATCAAAGCGTACCAAATTGCAAAGTAGCAAAGATGTGGATCCGTTTATAGATGATCTATCTGCTGCTCCTGCAGACAAGGATCTAAGTAGGGATTTGAAGAAGAGATAAAATAAAGGAAGGAAAGAGGAGGCGACAGATATAAGCTGAATATTAAAGAAATTTTCAGATTATCTTTTGAATCTCTTTCGGATAGAAAGATTAGATCAATTCTGACTATTTTGATGGTAATGGTAGGAAGTGCTCTTTTAATTGCTGTAGGTGGTATTGGTGCAGCTTTTACT
>Ga0209577_10006780_pt1 | contig 10563 bp, 11 predicted proteins | sample GraSoiAngelo_109_FD_185874 | JGI IMG/M metagenome (GOLD analysis project Ga0209577, IMG submission 185874) | Grasslands soil microbial communities from the Angelo Coastal Reserve, California, USA - 14_0903_12_20cm (SPAdes) (version 2) | ecosystem: Environmental > Terrestrial > Soil > Grasslands...
GAGATCGGGACTGATCCGGAGCGGATGTATTCATGGTCGAAAGATGCTGCCGCTGAAGCAAACCGGCGCGTCAAACAACTCGGCATCGATCGTCCGCCGATGGTGGAGACACGGGACCCGTACGGATATGTATCGCCGCCATTGGACGGAATCTGGTTGCGCGCGCCGTATCTCCATAATGGCTCGGTACCGACGTTGCGCGATTTGTTGAACTCGCCAGGCGAACGTCCCCAGACTTTTCATCGCGGTTACGATGTCTTCGATCCAGTCAAAGTAGGCTTTAAAGAGCCACCGCCTCGCCCGACCGGGCCAACCGGCGAATTGACACAACTTTATTCCCTTTTCGACACACGAGAAAAAGGCAACGGCAATCAGGGACACACCTACGGCACTCAACTGTCGAACGAGGACAAAGAGAAACTGCTCGAATATCTGAAGACACTCTAGAGGTCGTCTTCGGCGCACAACCTCACGCGAAAAGCTCTTGTGCGCGTGCCGGTTCTCCGCCAGTTTCGTCCTGTCATGGCAGCGAATCGCAAGCTCGGTTGTCTCAGTATCTTTTTGTTTGTCGCTCTTTGTGCCAGCCTGTTCGTTAACCTTGTGTTGATGGTTGCGGCGTTTCAGCGCCTGGGCGGGATCCGCGAACCCGAGCCGATCCCGCGCTTCCGCGAAATTCTGCTTCAGAGAGAGTCACGCGCCACGACAGATAAAATCGCGGTCATCACGATGAGGGGCCTGATCAGTTCTTCGCTCCCTGGCACCGTAAGCGATTCAATGGTTGATGACATGCGCGCGGCGCTGCAGCAGGCGCGTGACGACAGTCGGGTCAAGGCGATCGTGCTCGAGGTCGATTCTCCCGGCGGAGAAGTGACGGCCTCCGACGCAATCTATAGCGCGCTGGTCAAGTTGCGCGCAAGGAAGCCCGTGGTCGTTTACATGGATTCACTGGCCGCATCCGGTGGCTATTATGTTTCCTGCGGCGGCAAATTTTTGATGGCAAGCGATACAACCATCACCGGCAGCATCGGCGTCATTATTCAAACGCTCAATTACGAGCAGCTGTTCAACAAGGTCGGACTCGCTTCCGTGGTTTTCAAAAGCGGCAAGTTCAAGGACATGTTGAACGGCGCGCGACCGATCACACCGGAAGAACGTGAGCTGGTGCAGAGTTTTATCATGAAAACTTACGATAAATTTCTCGGCATTGTTGCGAAAGAAAGAAACCTTCCGGCAGATCTTTTGCGCAATACGATCGCTGACGGGCGAATCCTGTCAGGCAAGGACGCATTCGAACACAAGCTGATCGATGGCCTTGGTGAGTTGGAAGACGCATTCGCCAAGGCCAGAGAACTGGGAAACGCGCCAGACGCTAAAGTCGTGAAATATGGTCCGCCGTTTAGCCTGAGCCGGTTCCTCCGGATATTCGGAGAGACCGATTCAAAAATTGAACTCACACTTCCCAAGCAACTCATTCCGCAATTGGAAAGTGGGCGTGCGTATTTCCTGCCGAGCTATTACGCGCCGTAGACAGAGGGCCCATGCAATCTGGCAGCCTGTTTGCGGCATCGGGAGGCGTTCCCGGCTCCATCTTAGGCCTTGTTCTCTCGATTCTTTACCTTCTTGCCAGTCTTTACGTCTATATTTCGCTGATTTACCAGATCAGCGCGCGAACCCGGAATGCTCCCGATGCTGACGCGGCGACGACGCGAAGCTTTGGACTGCCTGAGGCAATACTGGCTGCGCTGTTGATCGGTTTTCTTTTTCTCACCATTGGCGCATCAGTTTCGCAGCCTTCGATCCAGTTTAGCCCGCGCAATCTTCTGGCAAATTTTTTACTTACGGGGTGCGTCGTGCTTGTCATAGTCACTTTCCTCCAGTTCCGCGGATTTGATGTCGGCTCGTTAGGCGGCTTTTTCAGGCTAAATTTTATCCGGACCCTGAGCACCGGAGTGATTCTGCTGTTTTTTGCTTATCCATTGATCTTGATGTCTGACGCCATCACACAACAGCTTTTCGGGGGCGGATCGAGCAAGCAAAACATCGTCGAATTTTTCAGCGGATCGCGGACGATTCAGCAGCGAATGATGATCATCGTTTTCGCCATCGCAATCGCGCCGATAGTTGAGGAGTTTCTTTTTCGATTTTTTATTTACGGCGTACTCAAGCGCTATTTTGGCCGTCTTCTGGGCGTTACATTCAGCGCGCTGCTGTTCGCCGCGGCACATGCCCACCTGCCCTCGTTTGCGCCATTGTTCGTTCTGGGAAGTTGCTTCGCGATTGCTTACGAGTGGAGCGGTTCGATTCTTGTCGCCATGACAATGCATTCGCTGTTCAATTCACTCACGCTTACAGCTCTTGCGTTCCCGGAGATTTTTTCTCCGTGAGTCTTTGTCCTTAGCTCCCACGCGCGTCATAACTACTTTCTTTCATTGACATCTCGCTTCAGCGAGGTGGCTTCCGCACTGCTCGATTAAAAGCCGCTTGAGCGGTTTACCTGGAGCTAAGGTACAAAAACCGCTAAAGCGGTTCCTCATGGTTGCATATGTTAACCACCCCGCTAAAGCAGGGGTGTTAATGAGATTTCACCGAGATGGTCGACAGACAATGAAGCTTCATGAACTGGGAGAAGAGCGGTTGCTCGACCGGCTGTTGCCTGGTCTTCCACTCGCAAAAGCCGTTGTCAACCGCCCGGGTGATGACTGCGCGGTAGTGAAAACTCCCGATCGGCGAAACTTTCTTGTTCTTAAAACAGATTGTGTTGTCGCAGGTGTGCATTTTCTCCCAAACTCGAACGCACTCGACGTTGGCTGGAAAGCGATGATGCGTCCGCTAAGCGATTTCGCCGCAACGTCTGCCGTCCCTCAATTTGCACTGATCACTTTCATTGCTCCCGAGCGAATGAAGATCGAATGGGCGGAGCGGCTTTATCGCGGACTGTCCCGGGCCGCAAAACGGTTCGAAGTCAGCATAGTCGGCGGAGAAACGAGCAGCACACCCGGCCCCGTAGCGATTTCGGTCAGCGTTGTTGGTCTTGTTGAAAGAGACCGTTGCGTCTCGCGCCGGGGCGGCAAAGTAGGAGACGATCTTTTTGTGACCGGACGTCTGGGTGGCGCCGTGAAACAAAAGCATTTGGAATTCGTTCCGCGGATTGTCGAGTCACGGTGGCTCACAAAGAATTTCTCTATCCACGCCATGATGGATTTAAGCGACGGATTGGGAGCCGATCTTCCGCGACTTGCAAAGGCGAGCCGCGTTGGATTTACCGTCGAGATGGAGAAACTACCGGTTGCCCGTGGCGCGACGATTGATGATGCAATTTCAGAAGGCGAAGATTACGAATTGCTGTTTGCTGTTTCGCGGCGTGACAGAAACCGCTTGGAACGAGAATGGCGAGAGGAATTCCCAAAACTGCCGCTCACTCGAATTGGTCGGTTAAATCCGAAATCCGAAATCCGAAATCCGAAATTGCCAGGTGGCTACGTTCATTTCCAACAGCCCAACTGAGACCGAAGCAGTCGGACGACAACTTGCCGAAAATGTCCGGGTGGGATCGGTTTTGGCCCTGCAGGGCGAACTGGGAAGCGGGAAAACTTTATTCACCAAGGGTTTCATGGCCGGCATGGGAAGTAACGCCGCCGTTTCCAGTCCTACGTTTACGATTGTGCACGAATACCGAGATGGCCGGTTGCCTGTTTATCATTTCGATTTCTTTCGCGTGGAAAATTGTCGGTCCCTTGCGCGGCTTGGTCTCGACGATTATTTTTTTGGCGACGGCGTTTCGGTAATCGAATGGGCGGATCGCTTCCCGGATTTCATTCCCGAACAAGCGCTCTGGATTCTCTTTGAGATGAAATCGGAGAATCAGCGTGCCATTACTTTCCAGGGAACATGAAAATTCTTGCGCTGGAGCTGTCCACAGCCCGCGGCAGTCTGGCGTGGTCGGGTGAGGACGTTACCGATTTCACGCGGGAGTGGCCGAACGATCGAAAAAATTCCGCTCTCTTTTTTGAAAACCTCGATGCCGTAACGGAAAAATTTGGTGCTCCAGACACGATCATCGTTGGTCTTGGCCCTGGCTCGTACGCGGGCATCCGCATAGCAATTTCAGCCGCAATCGGATTGCAGATTTCTTCCGGTGCGCGCCTGATCGGCTTTCCATCAATCTGCGCAATGGAGTCCAACTCGCAGGAATACTGCGTCGTTGGGGATGCTCGCAGGAAATCTTTTTTCTTTGCGCGTATCCGCCTGAATGATCTGGTCGAGGGTCCAACACTTCTCCCGGACTCCGACCTGAAACTGAAACTCGACACGATTGAGATGGAAATACCAGTTTTTACGTCGGATTCGCTTCCGCAATTTGAGCGCGCCGCCATTCGTTTCCCATCGGCTTTTTTGCTAGCCAAACTTGCTCGAGAACCGCAGCGCAGCTTTTCCTTGCCACCGCTGGAACCGATTTATCTACGGGAACCACACGTCACCATGCCAACTCGTGGCATCGGCATCCTTGCCGATAAAGAAACTTCGGACTAGAAGCCCGTGCCAAGAGTCATGAAAGAAACCTATCGCTGCTGGGCCGAGATCGATCGGAGCGCGTTACATCACAATGCCAAAACCGTGCGCGAACGTATCGGTTCAGCGGAGATGCTCGCTGTAGTAAAAGCGAATGCTTACGGCCATGGTTTGCTCGGCGTGGCGGAAACGCTCGCGGGTCAGGTGCAACTTTTCGGCGTGGCGAACCTGCAAGAGGCGCTGGCGCTCCGTGAATCTGTTTCCCTTCCGGTCGTCATTCTTGGTCCCGCCCTGCCTGAGGAAAGGTCGACGATCGCCGAGCTCGGGTTCGTCCCCACAATTTCCGCGCTCGAGGAAGCAGAAGACTTCAATCGGGTTGCGCACCGCTCGCCGGTCGCCGTCAATTTCAAGATCGATACTGGCATGGGACGTATGGGAGTTCCCGAAGGCCAAGCTTTGGAAATTCTCAAGAAGGTCTCTACGCTTCCAAATATCAGGATTCATAGCGTGTCGACTCATTTACCAGCGTCTGGTGAGGATGCGGACTACACGCGTGATCAGCTTTTGCGTTTTCGCGAAATCATGAAGCAGTTTCGCGCCGCCGTTTCAAGCGATTATAAAGCGCATGTGCTCCAAAGCGCAGGCGTGCTTGCCTTTGCCGAACACGCGAGCCACTTCGACATGGTGCGCGCCGGGATCGTGCTTTATGGGATTTCGCCACTCCCTAAATTTCAGGAACTTCTTAAACCGGTCATGACATGGAAAACGCGAATTTCGCTGGTGCGTAACATGCCGAAGGGAAGTTCTATCAGTTATGGCCGCACGTTTGTCACTCCTCGGAAAATGCGGATCGCAACATTGTCAGCTGGTTACGCCGATGGATATCCATGGCAACTTTCTAATCGCGATGCCGCTGTTCTGGTTCGCGGGCAGCGTTGCGCCCTTCTCGGCCGCGTAACGATGGACTTGATGATGGTTGACGTTAGCAAGGTCGATAATGTGCAAGTGGGCGACGAGGTGGTTTTGATGGGACGCGAAGGGAACGAGGAAATCTCCTGCGCAGAACTTGCCAGGGCTGCTGGCACGATTCCCTGGGAAATTACGACGCGAATTGGCGCACGCGTGCGACGGGTTTATGTTTGAGAGCGTTATAGCGTTGAACCGTTGAAACGTTAAACCGGCTCGGAGCCACGGCAGATCGATTCAAATCGCCTCAACCCTTCAACGCTTTTACGAGAATCATGTTTCAGATCATCTTCAACGAATTGAGCGCGGCCGAGATCTCGGCGCTCCCGAAAAAATTACAGTTAGAGCTGCTCGCGGAGTTTCAAATTCTGCCCGAGGACCTCGACCAACTCGATTCGGAACGGTTTGGTGTGATCGAACGCGAGGGCAAAAAGCTATATCGCTATCGTGCGAAAGATTATCGCATTTATTTCGCCAAGACCGACGAAGGCATCAGAGTCCATCGCGTCCTGCACAAGAACACGTTTCGCGATTTTCTTTTCCGGAGCAAACTGCCGGTGTCCGAGGACGCGCAGCTAGGCGAGACACGCGAATTCTGGAAACTGATCGAGCAAGGGGAAAAAACCCGGAAAGCGTAGAGAAACAGACAACGTCCAACGCTCAACGCCAAACGTCCAACCGTTTTAGGGCGTTTCTATGAAAGGCCAATTAAAGGCCGGCGTCTGATACAGACGCCCTACCATCACCTCATCGAGCGAACTGGGCGGCAGTGCTTAATCTCGGTGGAATAAGCCCGAGCGGAGCCAGGGACCTCACAATCGAGACCTGGATCACGCAAACCACGAGCGTAATCAGCGAGGTTGCGAGAGATCCCTCGACTTCGCTCGGGATGACAAAGCAGTGCGTTAACGCCCCAGCTTCGTCACTTCATCATTAGCACCGAACGGCTGCGCTTAATCTCGCGCGTAATCTTGCGATGCAGATGCGCGGGCATGCCGGTAACGCGGCGCGGAAGAATCTTACCGCTCTCGGTGACGAATTTTTTCAGGAGATCGGGATTTTTATAATCGATAGCCTCAATGGCAATGTCGATTCGCCGACGGGGCATGGCGCGATTCGCGCGGCGAAAAGCGGAACGGCGTTTGGCTGTTTTAGGACCTATCATTTGGTTTCGCGGTGCAACGTATGTCGTCTTAAAAACGGATTGTACTTCTTTTTTTCGAGCCGGTTGGGCGTGCGCGGACTTTTCTTGTTCCGTGTGGTCATGTAACGAGAGACAGGCTTACTCAAAGCCTTGGCCTCCGTGCATTCCAGCGTCACAATTTCCTGTGCCATTTGTCCGTGTCACTCCTTCACTTCCGCCGGCGTAGCTTCCTCTTCCTCGGCCTCGCCGCCTTCCTCCTCGGTCAAACCGAACAGAGAGGTGACAGATTGACGGACTCGCGAAGCTTTATTTAGCTTTTCCAGTTGCGATTGGCACTCAACCGTGAAGCGCGCAAATGGAATGGCTTCAAGGCGCGCTCGCGGGATCGGTTTGCCGGACATCTCGCACTTTCCGTATGTTCCCAGCTCAATGCGCTTGAGCGCCTGGTCGATTTCGTAAAGCGCGTCCTGTTCTTGAGAGAGCAAGCTTAGCGCGAAATCGCGATCGTACGCATCTGATCCGGCATCGGCCTGATGCATCCCAAAAGCAGACGCCTCGCTGCCTTCGGCCCGCGAGCGCAAAGTATCCTGGGCGACGCCAGCCATGGAATCGACCATGGCGTCCCGGAGATGAAGGAGCTTTTCCTTCTGCTGACGGATAAACGGATCGAGTCGCCTTTCGCGATGGTTCAGACCCAGGAAGACCGCCGGAGACTCAGTCGTGGTTTTGTTGGGGGACAGACGCTTTCCGGCCTTCGTCGTCTTTGCGACCTTTTTCGACACCGGTCGTTTGAGACGGTCTTTGTGTGTCGGTCGCGCCTTACGAGCAGCCGGCTTTTTCGCGGAACTCTTCTTTTTTGTTGATTTTGCCATAGCGTTGAAAGCGCCTTCTAATCGAGTAGCACCCGGAAAATGGACGCTTAATTAAGAACATTTCTCCGAAGGCGCAAGCGGATTCGGTCAAAAAGTTTACGCCACCACAAACTGGCTTTCACGCCTAGGCAAAACCACTACCCGCAACGGTTCGCAGTCACGGTCTACTTCGACAGCTCCTCCGGTCTTCCGGAAGGATCTTACGAACTCGCGCTAGAGTAACGGTTCAGGGCAAATTTCCAGAAACCGCGCGACAGGAGGAAAACAATAGTCGAGGCAGCGACAAGATGCAGCATCAACCACCAGGGCTGTCCCAGTGATTTGATCAACAGGCGGGCTGGGATGTTTGCGATAATGACCACCGGAATAATCCAGCCGAAGATCAAGCGGAATAGCCATGGAAAGATTGCATCTGGATAACGCGCGATGTTGAGAAAGTTAAAATAACCGTAGACCAATCCCTGGGCGCGCACGATCCAGAAACTGACCGCCGCCAGGGCAAGCATGATTGAGTAATGCACGGCGACGCCAAATCCCAGCGCAACCAGGTAAAGCAAAATCGATGTCAAAGCCGGGACAACGTTGAGACGCGAAAGCGCTACGCAAACCACTACACCCCCTAGCGCGGCGTTGACGATGCTATCAAGGCCGAATTGTTTCGTAGAAACAGCAAACTGGCTGTCGATCGGCAAAACCAACAGGGAATCCAATTTTCCCGTGCGCACGAGTTCCGGAATGTTTGCGACGTTAACAAAAAAGAATGCCTGAAAAAACTGGGCAATCATTTGATGCGTGCCGATGAGCAGCACGACCTCCCACTTTGTCCAGTCGCCAATTCGATCGACATTGGCGAAAATGATGCTGAAGAAGACAATTTGCCCGCAGAACCAAAGGATCTCCACGACCATCCACAAGAGAAAGTTCGCCTTGAAACTCAGCTCGCGGATGAGGGAGTTGCGCAACATGATGGAGTAGATTTGGATGTAACGCCGCATCGTATTTGCCTGTCTTAACATATAGTCGTGCGCCATCGATCAAACAGATGAACTGCCAGCATTGTGATCCCAAACGAAGCGAGGGACCCCTCATGCGTCCGCAGACCACCCGATTTAGCTCGTGTGATCAGCGGCGCGCTTGCGAGATCCCTCACCCCGAAAGCGTTCGGGGTTCGGGATGACAAGTACGACGAAAGCCAACGTCGAATGAAACGTTTTGTCCCCTGGATTCTGATCATTGTTGGACTGCTAGTTATTGCAACGATTATCCGCCAGTGTCGCAACGGCGGCGCTACAAACTATCAGACCGCAACGATCACACGCGGTCCCATTACCCAGGCGGTTACGGCAACGGGTACACTCAATCCGGTCGTCAACGTCCAGGTCGGCAGCCAGGTTTCGGGAAATATCGCGAAATTGTTTGTGGATTTTAATTCTCAGGTAAAAGCCGGCCAGGTCGTCGCTCAAATCGATCCCGTGCTGTTTCAGGCAACTGTCACTCAGGCGGAAGGCGACGTGGCAAGTGCGCAGGCAGGGCTGGAGCTTGCGAAGGTGAATGCAACGCGCACACAGGACCTTTTTACCAGAAAAACTTCCTCTCAAGCCGATCTGGATCAGGCAATGGCAAATCTGCATACGGCAGAAGCCAGCGTTAAAATCAAGCAAGGCGCACTCGATAAAGCACGGGCCGACCTCGACCATTGCACGATTACCTCGCCTATTGATGGCGTCGTTATTTCACGAAGTGTCGATGTCGGCCAGACGGTGGCGGCAAGTTTGCAGGCGCCGGTGATCTTTGCGATTGCGAATGATCTTACCAAAATGCAAATCGACGCGAATGTAGCGGAGGCGGATGTCGGTGTTGTTAAGATCGATCAAAATGTCGATTTCACGGTGGACGCTTTTCCAATGGAGACGTTTCACGGAAAAGTCATTCAAGTGCGGAACGCGCCGATCACGGTGCAAAACGTGGTCACCTACGACACGGTTATCGGAGTGAGCAACCCCGAGCTGAAATTGAAACCGGGAATGACGGCGAACGTTTCAATTATCATTGCGCACAAGGACGACGTCTTGCAGATCAAGAACGCGGCGTTGCGCTATCGTCCGCCGGACGCCACACCAGTCGAGACAAGAAAAACGGTCACGAGTCGAGCAGGGCGTCCCGCTGCGGGACGCGGCGGTGGTGCGCAGCAGGAGGCTCAGCGCACAGTCTATGTCTTGCCATTTGGAGCGGGTCGCCCAGAGCCAAGGCAGATCAAGACCGGAATCAGCGACGGAGTTGTTACCGAGGTAGTCGACGGCTTGAAAGAGGACGACCGCGTGGTGACCAGTCAGATTAGTTCGACCACGGCTGCGCCTTCGCCTGCGGCAAATCCATTTGGCGGAGCGAGGCGCTTTCCGTGACAATCATGGAAGGAAAATTAGGCTTCTCGCCCATGGCCTGCTGTAGCCGCGTCTCTGTGAGACGCGTGACGCGGGCATTCCAAACATGTGGGCACCGCGCTTCGCAGAGCGAATCGGCTACAGCGTTCGCCAGGAAGTAGATCGAAATGAACAATGGCTCCATCGTTAGCTTGATCGATGTTTATAAGACCTATCGCACAGGCGAAATGGAAGTGCCTGCCGTGCGTGGCGTGTCGATCGAAATCAAGCCCGCCGAATTTGTCGCGCTGATGGGCGCAAGCGGCTCCGGAAAATCCACGCTCATGAATATTCTGGGTTGTCTCGATCGACCGACGACAGGCCAATATATTTTGGACGGCGCAGACGTCTCCGGTCTGGATCGAGATCGGCTCGCCGATATCCGGAATCACAAGATCGGTTTCGTGTTCCAGAATTTTAATCTGCTGCCGCGCACCTCCGCGCGAGAAAACGTTGAGTTGCCCTTGGTTTACAGCGCGCAGCGTCTGACAAGCGCAGAACTTCGCGAAAGGGCGGATCGCGTCCTTGTATCCGTCGGTCTGGCGGGTCGCGAAGATCATCACCCGAGTCAGCTTTCAGGTGGCCAGCAACAGCGCGTAGCGATTGCACGCGCCTTGATCAATGACCCGGAAGTACTGCTTGCGGACGAACC
>Ga0209577_10006783_pt1 | contig 10562 bp, 10 predicted proteins | sample GraSoiAngelo_109_FD_185874 | JGI IMG/M metagenome (GOLD analysis project Ga0209577, IMG submission 185874) | Grasslands soil microbial communities from the Angelo Coastal Reserve, California, USA - 14_0903_12_20cm (SPAdes) (version 2) | ecosystem: Environmental > Terrestrial > Soil > Grasslands...
GATCGCCGTGGATGCTGCTGGGAACATCTATATGGCCTGGGAGGATGACACTGCTAACAATTCCAACATCCTGTTCAGCCGCTCGACCGATGGAGGAGTGACCTTCCTTCAGACCCCGGCGGCAAAGCAGGTCTCCAATAGCCTGGGATGCTCCTTCAGTCCGGTCATGGCCGTGGACGCGGGCGCCAACATCAATATAGTGTGGGAGGACAGTCCCGACTGCAGTTTTGGTACCTCCAATATCTTTTTCAGCCGCTCAACCGATGGGGGCATGACTTTCTCCGCGCCAACGAATCTCTCCGCGACGATGAACACCGCTTTGTACTCCGTTCCACAGATCGCCGTGGACACCGCCGGCAACATCAACGTCGTCTGGGAAAGCGACAGTGGTAACCTCGCCATCTGGTTCAGCGGCTCGAGCGACGGAGGGAATACGTTTTCGGCGCCGAAGATGGTGTCAACCAACCCTAGCGGGTCGATGGGTCCGCAAATCGCCGTGGATAAGAGCGGCAACATCAACGTGGTTTGGGAAGATGATATTGCCGGCCACTCAGACATTTCCTTCAGCCGCTCGACTGATAATGGCACGACCTTCTCGCCGCCCGTGAATCTCTCAAACCCGCTTGGTAATTGTATCGCCAACTCCAACAGTCCGAGGATCGGCGTAGATCTTGGCGCCGATATCAACGTAGTCTGGTCGAACGATTGCGGAGGCAATTTCGACATTTTCCTCAGCCGCTCGGCCGATAGCGGCGCGACCTTTACGTCTCCTAAGAATCTCTCGGGGACGCCTGCTCCGTCCGGGAGCCCGCAACTCGCCGTGGATGCTTCAGGCAACATCAACGTGGTTTGGGAAGAAAGCAACCCCGCGGACATCTTCTTCGTTCGTTCGAGCGACGGGGGTGTTACGTTCTCCAGCGCACAGAATCTGTCGCATAACGCAGGGTCTTCTTCCAACGCATGGCTAACGGTCGATGCCGGGGCCAATATCAATGTGGCCTGGGAGGACACGACTCCGGGCAACCGTGATATTTTCTTCAATCGCTCGACAGATTCAGGCGCGACGTTTCTTTCCGCGCCGCTCAACCTTTCCAACAACTCGGGCCTATCTACGGCCGTACAGATCGCCGCGGACAAGAGCGGCGACATCAACGTGGCCTGGCAAGACAGTACCCCGGGCGTCTCACAAATCCTTTTCAGCCGAATGGCGGGGTCCGTAGTGACCAACCATCCGCCAGTAGCCGACGCGGGTATCGCCCAAACGGTTAACGCCACCGGATCGGGCGGGACATCCCTGCAATTGGATGGATCCAAGTCCAGCGATCCCGACAAAGATGTGCTCAGCTTCGTTTGGAGGGATGAACTGGGCAATGTGGTCGGTACCACGGCCGTTGTGCAAGTGACGGTGCAGGTGGGTGTGCACCCCTTTGCGCTGACGGTCACGGATCCCGGAAACCTCAGTTCAACGGCTAAAACGGTGATCACAGTACAAGCGGTAAATCATCCTCCGGTTGCAGTCGAAAGCGCCGACCAAACCCTGGAATGCACAGGGCAGGGCATGCGTGTGATGTTGGACGGGTCTAAGTCCAGCGATCCCGACGGTGATGCGCTCAGCTTTGTTTGGAAGAATGAGTCGGGCAATGTAGTAGGTACCACGGCCGTTGTTCAGTTGACACCGGCAATGGGTACCCACACCTTTACATTGACGGTCACAGATACGGGAGGCCTCAGTTCCATGGCGACAACGCACGTAACTGTTCGAGACACGAACGCGCCTTCCCTGCACGTTGCGTTGTCTCCGAACGTTCTCTGGCCGCCGAACCACAGGCTGATGCAAATCAATGCAACAGTCAATGCAAACGACAGTTGCGATGCGAATCCGACGGTCGCTCTCGTGTCGATTACCAGCAATGAGCCAGACGAGGGCCTGGGAGATGGAGATCAGCCGAATGACATCCAGGCAGTAGGCGGCGGACCAATCCCGTTCGGGACGGACATGCGCTCGTTCCTCTTGCGAGCAGAGCGCTCCGGAATGGGAACTGGCCGCATCTACACCGTCACCTATACGGCTCGCGATGCCTTCGGCAACCAAAGCTCGGCTTCGGCCCAGGTTACCGTGGGAAGCCAGACAACAGATCCGGCGACAAAACGCTGGGACCGAGAGTCGGACCGGGACTCGGGTCGAGACTTGGATCGAGACTCGGACCGCAAGTCGGACCGAGAATCAGAGCGGAAAGCAGACCGGAAGAAGGACCAGCACCGGCCGTAACACTAGAGCGATGCCCAGGTCGCGGCACAGTGCGCGGCCTGGGCATTTCCTTCTTCTATCCAAACGTAAATTGAGTCGCGCGTGGACAGACCTGCGAAGGCGGGAGAGTACCCCGTGGCAGATTGGGAACGCGGGCAAGACGCGGCGTTGTGCGGGTGAAATTCGCGGTCTACTCTGATGAGGCACTCAACCTGGTGTTCCGGTTCGGGAAAGTCCCGCGAGGACGCAGGACCGGGTCACGGAGAACAGGATTCATTATGTCGGAACCCTTCCGTCCTTATGAAAAGCTGGTGGCGATCACAGTCTTTGGCAAAAAGTTTCAAGTCCCGGAGCGGAATTCGCTTTTGCGGTGCTTTCAATTCATTAGCCCGGAAACGATCCCATACGGGCGCTTCTGCTGGAATCAGGATTGTCAGTATTGCCGCGTGACCTGCCAACTGCCGGACGAGGACGAGCCGCGCGAGATGCTGAGCTGCAAGTTCATCGTGATGCCGGGGATGGAAATCACGGAAATGAGTCAGGAGCTGAAGTGGTGCCTGCGCGCGAAGCTACCGGCGGACACGCCGGTTACTTCCTAAGTTTGCAGTTGTCAGTCCTTAGTGGTCAGTAAGAAGCAAAGACCATCACGCCTGGATTGCAGTCGTCGCACCATTCCACTACATTCTGAATGAGGGCCGGGCTAAAGTCCGGCCCCTACAAATCTTGCCCATCATGACGAACCCAATCGCTTTGGTGTGTGACGGTTGCGGACAGGCCGCGACGGCGGAACACATTGCGCGGCGGCTGCAGCGTTTGGAATGGACAACGCGTTACCGGCCAGTGCACATCCACACGCTCTTGTTGGGTGCGTTTTCTCCACTGAGGGATGAGGAGTTTCTGTACCGTAGCGACGGAGAGTTTCGCGGCGAAGCGGCGCAAATCCTGGAGGCAGTGGGAATTTCGCCGGCGGGGAAGACGCGGGACGCGGTGCACGCGGAATTTCAGCGGGCGGGATTTTTCCTGACACACGTCTTGGAGTGCCCACTCGAAGATGAGGGAAACTTGCAAGGGGGTATACAGGCCGTTTTGAGGAAGCGGCTGGCGGCGGTGGCCACACGGATCCGGCGGTCGCTCAAACCAAAGCGTGTGATGGCCATCACAGAAGAACTCGCGGTCGTCTTGGATGATATTGTGGCGATGGATTTGGGATGCCCGGTGCTGCTGGATCACGGGAAATCGTTCCTTCTGGAAAGCCGCGCCGGCGAGAATGGCGCTGCGCGTTTGCGAGCGGCACTGGCAGCAGGCTAAGGCTAAACAGGTCGCAACTGACAAATGTCAGCTGGCGCACCTCAGGGAGAACGGCCGAACGTTTTGTTAACTATGGTAGAATCGGGAGCATAGCCAAATAGAAACGCTGCAAGGGTACCGCCATGAAAAAACAAGCAAAGTTTGGCGTGGGAATCGGAGTCATCGTAGCCGCGATGGGATTTCTGGCGTGGCTTGGGTATGGAGAAAGCAAGACGTATTACCACACCATAGCCGAGCTTGAAACTTTGAAGGGCTCGGCAGTGAGCCAACGCATGCGGATCGGCGGCACCGTGGCAGTAGGAAGTATTCGACACCTCGCAGGACGCGTTGATTTTGTGCTGGAGGGCGAGGGGAAGACGCTCCCCGTCAGCTACATTGGCACGGATCCTCTGCCGGACACATTTGTAGATAAATCCCAAGCTCTCGTCGAGGGCCGGCCCGGTCCGGAGGGACGCTTTGTCGCCGAGGTGGTGCAGGCGAAATGTGCTTCCAAGTATGAGGCAGCACCTGGGGGCAAAGGTGGCACCGCGCCCAGCCCCACAGAGAAAAGTGGTATGTAGGGCGCCCGGGAACTCCGGGGGATAGGCGGGATTGCCGGTGGATGTATTCGGTTCCTTTGCACTCGTCCTGGCGTTTGTCTGCGCGGTTTACGCGTTCGGCGGGGGCATTGCGGCGATTATCACGCGCCACCCGCTGCTGATCAAGAGTACGCGGCAAGCTGGGATGGCCACTTGCTGCCTGATTTTCCTCGCGACGTTCAGCCTCGAATATCTATTCTTCAGCGATAATTTTTCCATCGCGTACGTGGTGTCGCACAGCAACCGCGACCTCGCGACATTTTATAAAATAGCCGCTCTGTGGTCGGGGCAGGAAGGTTCACTCCTGTTCTGGAGCTTCCTTCTGGCGATTTATGTTTTTTCGGTATTGCTCGCTTACCGAAATAAGAACGGCGAATTGATGCCGTACGTCGGCGTGGTAATGGCCGGCGTGCAGATTTTCTTCCTGACGCTGAATAACTTCGTTGCCAGCCCGTTCAAGGAGCTGGCGTCGCCAGGAGCGGACGGAGTGATGAATTACGTCGCGCGCGCGGATGGAAACGGATTGACTCCGCTGTTGCAATACCCGGAAATGGTGATCCATCCCCCGAACCTGTACTCGGGGTACACAGGGTTCACAATTCCGTTTGCCTTTGCGCTGGGTGCACTGCTGGCCCGTTACCCGGGCGAGAAATGGATTCACCTGACGCGCAAGTGGACCATGATTGCGTGGATGTTTCAGTCCGTGGGGATTCTGCTAGGCGCGCACTGGGCTTACGCGGTGCTCGGCTGGGGCGGCTACTGGGGATGGGATCCGGTCGAGAACGCGTCGTTCTTGCCGTGGCTGACGGGTACGGCATTCCTGCACTCGGTGATGATGCAGGAAAAGCGAGGGATGATGAAGGTATGGAACGTGTGGCTGGTGTTCATCACGTTCCTTCTTTGCATCCTGGGAACGTTCCTGACGCGCAGTGGCGTGGTTAGTTCTGTGCATGCTTTCGCGCAGTCGAGCATCGGCAGCTGGTTCGTGGGCTTTCTTGTGCTGATTATCGCGGTGTGCTTCGGCGCGTATCTGAAGAATCGCGACTACTTGAAGAGCGAGAACCAACTGGATTCCATCGTTTCGCGCGAGTCGAGCTTTCTGTTCAACAATTTGATTCTGCTGGTCTCGTGCGTCGCCATACTTTCGGGAACTCTGTTCCCAGTTTTTTCCGAGTGGATTACCGGCGACCGCATCAGCGTGGGCGCACCGTTTTTTAACAAGGTGAATATTCCCATCGGGCTGCTGCTGCTGTTTTTGACGGGCGTCGGTCCGCTGCTGGCTTGGCGGAAGACTTCCAAGGAAAGCTTGAAACGGAATTTTGGATGGCCGCTGGCAATCGGGCTGGTCGCAGGCGTGATTGCGCTGGCATTTGGCTTCCGGGAAATCTATTCGTGGGTCTGCCTGATCCTCTGCATATTTGTGGCGTCCACAGTGGGCCTGGAGTTCTATCGTGGCGCGAAGGTGATTCGCGCGCGGTCGAGCGCTTGGTTTGTGGCTTCGGCAGTGGAACTCACGATGCGCAATACGCGGCGTTATGGCGGCTACATTGTTCATATGGGGATGGTGTTTGTTTTCATCGGGCTGGCCGGAGCGGCTTTCAACCGCGATCTGCAGAAAGACATGCGGCAGGGCGACAGCATGCAGATCGGGCCCTACACTTTGGTTCTGCAGGGCTTCGACACCAAACCGGAAAAGAACTACACCGCGCAACGGCTGCTGGTCGAAGTGCTGCGCGACAAGAAGCCAATTATGATGCTGTATCCGGAGAAGCGGCGCTTCGAGACCACCACGGAGAACGGCACGATGGTGGCGATCTATTCGACGCTTAAAGAGGATTTGTACGTTGTCTACGCCGGAAATAGCCCTGAAACGGAACTTCCCGTGGTGCACGCGTATTTGAATCCACTGGTGAAATGGATCTGGCTCGGCGGAGCGGTCGTGGTGTTCGGAACGCTGGTGGCGCTGCTGCCGAATCGCCGCGCGGTACTGGTGCTCGCGGGAGCCCAGCAGCCTGTGGCACAACCGATGGCGCATGGGCTTGCGCCGTCCGCTACGATGCGAGAGGGCCATGACTAAAGTTCGCCCCTTTGGCGCGATCGCGATACTGGCGATATTCGCGATGGGGCCGCTGCTCATCACGCCTGTTGGAGCGCAGCAGCTTTCCGACCGCGCGAAACAAATGGGCATGAAGATTAATTGCATGTGCCGCGGATGCAATATGGCCGCGGGAATTTGTTCGCATCCGGGAGGAGCATTCTCCGGGCCATGTGAAACAGCCAAAGCGATGCTGAAGAAGGTGGACCAGCACATCGCCAAGAGCGAAACCGACGAGCAGATTTTGCAGGCGTTCGTGCAGGAATATGGGACGCAAGTCTATGCGGAACCGCCGAAGTCGGGCTTCAGCCTGGTTGCCTGGATATTGCCGAGCGTTTACCTTTTCGTGGGCGCTGGAGTGGTGATTTTTGTCATCGCGCGCTGGCGAAAGCGATCGGAGCCGCTCACGGCAACATCCGCGGCTGGCGCCCTAGGCTTTTCGCCCGAGTCACTAGAGCGTGCCAGAGCGCAGGTCTCACGCGAGACTCAGGACTGAACGGTGACAGTTCTTTTGACATTTGCGAGCTTCGAGATTGCCTCGGCGGATTTGGCCGTGCTGGGCGCATGCCTGGCGCTGGCCGTGGCCACCTTGCTATTCATTTTTTACATTCAGCCGGATGCTTCGGATCTTGCGCCACACCGGACCAGGCTGGATCAACTGCTGGAGCGCCGCGATACGATCTACGACAATTTGCGAGACTTGCGATTTGAGTATCGTTCCGGAAAATATTCGGAAGGCGACTTTGAAGCGATGAAGACGGCCCTTGAGAATGAGGCGGCGCTGGTACTCGCGGAAATCGATCAGGTGACGGATGCGCAGGTGCGGCGTCCGCGCGGGACGCGGCCCGCTGATGGGAGCGCCCAATGAGGCTCTCTTGCACTGCGCGCTTGGGTTTCGTCGCCGCGCTCGTTCTGGCTCCGTTGGCGGCAATCGCTGAGGCAGGAACGGTTCACGGCATCGTGACGAACGGCACCACCGGCAAGGCAACGGCCGGAATTGAACTTGTACTGATACAGCTCCTCGGAGGAATGCAGGAAGTCGCGCATTCCAAGAGCGGCGCACAGGGGGAATTCACGTTTGACCACCCTGGAATTGGCGCCCAGCCAATGCTGGTACGGGCGGTGTATCACGGGGTCAATTTCAACAAGGCCTTGCCGCCGGGCACGACCACGACGCAGGTGGATATTTATGAGTCGTCCGAGGATGCCAAGACGATCGACGTTCCTTTGCATGTGGTGATCTTTCAACCTAAGGGCGCGGCGATGAGCGTCGGGGAAGAGTATCAGATCGAGAACAAGTCTCAGCCGCCGGTGGCCTTCTACCGAAGCAAAGGAAGTTTTGATTTCGCATTGCCGGAAAAGGGCCAGCTTCAACATGTATCCGCTGCCGGGCCGGCTGGAATGCCGGTGGTGCAGGTGCCGATCGACAAAAAGCGCAATCGCTATTCGATTGCGTTCGCGTTTCGGCCGGGGGCGAATTCGGTGCGGTACTCTTACGAGCTGCCGTATCCGGGAAACGCCGCGACAATAAAAATCCCCGCGATTTATGCGGGTAGCCGGTTGCTGATCGCGGCGCCACCGAGCGTGCAGATTAGCGGTGATGGTCTGACATCGGACGGGCAAGAGCAGGGCATGAATCTCTACGGCAGACAGGATGTTCCTGCGGGTACAGCTGTGACCGTGAGCGTGTCCGGTACGGCGCCCGACACGAACGCCGGGTCGGATCAAGGTCAGCAAGGGGGCCAACAGGGCCGAGACGCGCAGCAAGGCAGCGAATCCGCCGGAGTTAGCATCCAGGCGGTTCCCGGACGGCTGGACGTTTTGAAATGGCCGTTGATAGCGGGGTTTGTTTGCGTATTCGCGCTGGGTGCGATTCTGCTCGCTCGCAAGCCTGTCGTAGCAGTAGCGGCAGTTGCGCCGGAGGTGCAGAAGAAACCCAAAGTGAGTGCCACGGCGGCGCCAACTGTGCCGATTGCTCCAACGAATGGGGCCGCGAGTCTTGCCGAGGTGGATGCCGCCATCGGCAGCAGCCTGGATGCGCTGAAAGAGCGGCTGTTCCGGCTGGAGCTGCGCCATCAAGCGGGAACTATTTCTGAAGATGAGTATGCACAGGAACGCGCGCGGGCGGAGAAAGTGCTGCGCGATCTCGTGCGAGGCTGAGCGTTGAAGACCAGGAGCGATCTGCCCATCGTCGAGGCCGTCCCGTGACGCCGGCGAGTTTTTCTCCTACAGGAATCCGCTTTGAAAACATTGATAAACGGTACGGCGGGCTTTACGCGTTGAGGCACGTCTCGTTGGAGATTCCCGCAGGAGAATGCGTGGCGTTCGCCGGACGGAACGGCTCCGGCAAGACTACCTTGCTGCGAATCGCGGCGCGACTCGCGAGGCCGTCGTCGGGCGCGGTTAATTTCCTAAACGGAAGCGGGGAGAAATTCGCGACGCCGCCCCCGGCTGGTTTTGTGGCACACGCCACGATGGTTTATGACGAGCTGACGGCGGAAGAGAACCTCCTGCTTTTTGCACGATTGCAAGGAATCGCGAAGCCAGCGGCACGCACCGAGAGACTACTCGGGGAAGTGGGCCTCATGGATAGGCGAAACTCCCTGGTGCGCACATTTTCCCGCGGGATGCGCCAGCGCGTTGCCATTGCGCGCGCGCTGCTGAGTGAGCCGCCCGTGGTCCTTCTCGACGAACCGACTACCGGTCTAGATCCGCAGGGTGCGCGCTGGTTTGCGCAGACGGTGCGTCAATTGCGAGATTCGGGACGTACGATCTTGATGAGCCTGCACGGCGAGTCCGAAGTCTCCTCCCTGGCGACGCGAGCGATACGGCTGGATGCGGGTGCGGTAGTCGCCGACACGCGAACCGGCGCGAACTTCCGTTCGATCCTCGCTTTTGCGAACGCGTGAATGGCGCTGCTCTCAAATACGGCGGTGCTGCTTGGCAAGGAACTTCGTACGGAGTTCCGCTCGAGGGAGCTGCTCACGACCACCGTTGTCTTTATATTAATCGTGATCGTGCTTTTCAGCTTTACGTTTGAACCCACGTCAGACGAATCGCGGCGCTTTGGCCCTGGACTTCTGTGGTTGGCGTTTCTTTTCGCAGCTTCGCTGATGCTGCAGCCCTGTTTTCTGCGGGAGCAGAATAACGACACGCTGAGCGCGTTACGGCTTTCGGTGAGCGATCCGTTTGCTATTTTTCTGCCCAAGCTGGCCGCGAACACGTTGTTCCTTCTGCTTACCGAGCTTTTCTTGCTCCCCTTTTTCGCAATGATGTACAACGTGCCGGTTGTGGGCGTGTTGCACTGGCTGGTGCTCGTTTTTGTTCTCGGCAGCCTGGGCATTTCCATTGCTGGTACGGCGCTCTCCGCCATCTCAGCCCAGGCGCGCATGCGCGAACTGCTATTGCCTTTGCTTATGCTCCCTCTTTTGACGCCCATTCTCGTGGCTAGCACAGAAGTCACAAAAGGGCTCTTGGACCGCGCGCCGTACGTGCAGTGGAAGGGAATCGGATTCCTCGCGATTTTCGACATGGTTTTTTTGACGGCGCTATGGCTTTTCGGCGAATATCTTCTGGAGGAATAGCCTCATGGTGAAAAATGTCCTCGCTGCCGTGGCGGTGTTTCTACTTCTAGGGGCAGCCGCCTATTCATCGTTTTTCATAGCCCCCACGGACGCAAAACAGGGTCTTATCTACCGCATCTTGTTTCTGCATGTTGCAAGCGCGTGGACGGGCCTCACGGCGTTCTTTATTTCCTTTATCGCGAACGTGCTGTACGTTCTTCGCCGCCAGCGGCGATGGGACTGGCTCGGGGTAGCGTCCGGCGAAGTCGGTCTGGCATTTACCACCGCCGTGCTTGTAACTGGCCCCATCTGGGCGCGTCCCGTATGGGGAATCTGGTGGACGTGGGATGCGCGGCTCACTTCGACTTTTGTGCTATGGCTTCTCTATGTCTCCTACTTGCTCTTACGGACGCTCATCGAAGAGCCTGACCGACGCGCCTTGCTCAGCGCGCTCTTCGGCATATTCGCTTTCTTGGACGTGCCTCTCGTTTTTGGTTCCATCCGCTGGTGGAGGACGCAACACCCGCAGCCGGTGGTTATGGGCGGGCCGGGTGCGGGGCTTGATCCTTTGATGTACAAGGTCCTTTTCTTCTCGTGGTTTGCCATGCTGGCACTGATGACGCTGCTGCTTCGCCAGCGCTACCGGCTGGAGGCCATGAGAGGCGATCTTGAAACGATGCAGCATGAATTGGAGGCAGTATGAAAAATCTCGACAGCGTGTTTGCCGCATACATGGCTGCTTGGGCCATTTTTTTCGTCTACTACATCAC
>Ga0209577_10006784_pt1 | contig 10561 bp, 9 predicted proteins | sample GraSoiAngelo_109_FD_185874 | JGI IMG/M metagenome (GOLD analysis project Ga0209577, IMG submission 185874) | Grasslands soil microbial communities from the Angelo Coastal Reserve, California, USA - 14_0903_12_20cm (SPAdes) (version 2) | ecosystem: Environmental > Terrestrial > Soil > Grasslands ...
GATCTTTGTGGGCCGCCGGCTGGCCCAGCGGCACGGCCTGGCCATGGGCTCGGCGCTGGCGGTGAACGTCAGCGGACGCGTCCGGCGGCTGGTCGTCCGCGGCATCCTGGAGGGGGACGGACCGGCGCGGTCCACGTTCGAAGAACTGGCTGTCATGGACATTGCGGCGGCGCAACTCCAGTTCGACCTACTGGGCCGCCTCGATCGCATCGACCTTGTCACGGACCCAGCCCGGCCCGTGGAGGAGGTGAAACGCGCGGTCCAAGCGTTCCTGCCGCCGGAGCTAACTGTCAAGCGCCCCCAGCAACGCAACGCCCAGATCGAGCGGATGACTCGCGCATTCCGCTTGAACGTGAGCGTTCTCAGCGTGGTGGCGCTGCTGGTCGGACTCTTCCTCGTTTACAACACGGTCTCCTTCGCGGTGCTCCGCCGCCGCCGGGAGATCGGAATCCTGCGCTCACTGGGCCTGTCCTCTGCCGGCATCGCGGGGCTTTTGCTGGCCGAGGTCGTGCTAGTCGGCATCGTAGGCAGCATGGTGGGCATCGGGTTTGGCGTCGCGCTCTCGAACGGCGTCCTGCAGACGCTCGCGGCGACCGTGGGCAGTCTCTATTACCAGTCGCTGGTTCCTCCTCGCCTGACGTGGGTGTCGTCCGATGTCTTGGTGCAAGGCCTGCTGATCGGGATTGTCGTGGCGGTAGCGGGCTCACTGGGCCCGATCCGTGAAGCGGTGTCGGTGGAGCCGACCCAGGCTCTCGCTCCGGGAGGATATGAGCTGATCGGGACGGTGCGGGTTGCGACCGCCGTCACGCGTGCGGCGGCCGCCTTTCTCCTGGCCGGGTTCGCCGCGCTACAAGATTCCGTGCGAGGCGTGCCGCTCTTTGGGTACTTTGCGGTGTTTTTCGTCGTGCTGGGCTTTGCGTGGCTGAGCCCCGTGGTGATCCGGTCGATTGCGCCATGCCTGCGGCTGGTGCTGTCACGGCGGGCAGGCTGTCTGCCGCGCTTGGCGGCCGCCGAGCTGGAACGCGCGCCCGTGCGGAATGCCGTCGCCGTCTCGGCGCTGATGGTCGGGTTGGCCTTGATGATCGGCGTCAGCGTCATGATCCATAGCTTCCGCCAGACGGTGGACCTGTGGCTGGACCAGACCGTGAAGGCGGACCTGATCGTGGCGCCGCCGACATGGCTGGGCGACGGCCCGGAATGGGCCTTGCCGGAGTCCGTGCACAAGCGACTGCAGGCGCTTCCCGGCGTCGTGGCGGTGGACCGCTATCGCGACGTCCGCATGGACTACCGCGACAGACCGGTGAGGGTGGTCGCCCGGGACCTCCTGATCCACGCGCGGCACAGCCGATATCTCTTCCTGGAGGGAGACTCCACAACGGTCCTGACCGAGGCGGTCCGTGGCGAGCAGGTGATTGTGTCGGAGACCTTCGCCCGGCAGTTCTCGCTGCGGCGCGGCGACCGCATCGCGCTGCCGACCCCGCACGGACCGGTCGAGTTGCCCATCGCGGGGGTGTTCTATGACTACGCGACGGATGGCGGCAAGATCGTTCTGGACCGCTCTCTCTACACGCGGCACTGGGGCGATCGCAACGCGACAGTCGTGCCTCTGTACCTGGCGCCCGGCGCCGATCCAGAGGGGCTCCGCCGCGCCGTCCTGGAACGGCTGCAGGGCGATCCGCCAGTGATAATCCTGACGAACGGCGAGCTGAAGCGTGAAGTGCTGCGGATCTTCGACCAGACCTTCGCCATCACGTATGCGCTGGAGGTCATCGCGGTGACCGTGGCGCTCCTGGGAATCGCCAATACGTTGCTGGCGGGCATCCTGGAGCGTCAGCGCCAGCTTGCGGTGTTGCGCGCCATCGGTGGGACTCCGGCCCAGGTCGGCCGGCTCATCCTGTGGGAGTCCGGATTGTTGGGACTAGCGGGGACGGTCCTGGGAGGCGCGGCTGGTCTGGTCCTCTCCGTCCTGCTGATCGAGGTCATCAACAAGCAGTCCTTCGGCTGGACCATCGTGTTCCATCCGGCGCCGGGCGTCCTGCTGGAAGCGGTGGCGCTGGCGCTGCTCGCGACCGTGCTCGCGGGATACTGGCCGGCCCGACGGGCGGCCCGCCTCCCCGTTGCGGAGAGCCTGCAGTACGAATAGGGCCGGTTTCTGCGATTTTACCTTGAGAAACTTGAGGTGTCTCACATGAAGAGGGAGATACATCTACCGAGCGTAACGAGCACGAGGGATGAGTCCTATTCTTCTCAGAATCAAGCGAGCCGTCTTGGCTGGGCATTATGCCTTTAGCGAAAAGGCTAGACTGGAAATGGAAAGTGACCGTTTGACTGAACTCGATGTGGCTGAGTCGATCCTCAATGCCGAAGCAATAACCAAGACCATTCGCTCGACCAGTCCGTTTCGTCGGCGGACCGGTGAGCGACTGTACATCATCCATAGCGCGAACTTGACTGGACTTCCCATCTACAGCAAGGGTAAGCTGGTTTCTGAAGCCGACACAGAGGTGTACTATTTCCTTGTCTCTGCCAAGAGGCTCCTCTAAGGGGAGTCAACCGTATGAAAAAAATCACGACTTGCCCATCCTGCGGTAGCAAAAAGATCAAAAAGGTCAAAAAGAGCTGGAAAGGGGAGTTCCAGGGGCAGAAGTACACGGTCCCCGGACTCGAGTATCACGAATGCCCGAACTGCGGTGAGAAAGTCTACGATCGTGAGGCCATGCGAAAAATCGAAAGCCACTCACCGGCTTTCGCCCAGGAACATGCCTGAATGAATCGACAAGGACTGGCTCTTCCACCGGTGCCTCTTCCTTTTTCGATTCGTATCCTGCTACTTGAGGGGGCCATACTTGCCAAGAAACCTGCTGATTGATTCTCGGCGCTGCGGGGGCACTAATAGGGAATAGGTTTCTCCTTGAAAGGATCTGAGCACGTCAGGGCTGTTCGCCGACAGGACCCGCGAGAGGTCAAGGTGACACCGGCGCGCCCCTAGGAGCCTGACGGATAATCCCGTTCTACTGCGGCGAACGATCTCAGGCATCTACTTCGTTCTCGGCTCGAAAATATCCTCAATGTATTCCAGAGAATACACCTCCGGTATTTTCAAGCCTGTGGCCTTGTATCTGACCTGATCTCCATCGCCTCGTTACGAAGGGATCATCCGCGAGGCTCCTTGGGTGTCCACTTCGAAGCCCAAGTCCTCGATCATCTGCCAGGCCTCGGGCGCGGGCATGCCCGGCGTCGTGAGGTAGCCGCCGACGAAGAGCGAGTCGGCAGGGTAGAGCGCCAGCGCCTGCAGGGCGCGCAGGTTGAACTCGCGCCCGCCCGCGACCCTTAGCTCCGTCCGCGGGTGCAGGAAGCGGAACAGACACAGGATCTTCAGGCAGCGCTGGGGCGTGAGGTTGTTCCGATCCTGCATCGGCGTGCCGGGGACCGGATGCAGGAAGTTCATCGGGATCGAGTCCGGCCGTACTTCGCGCAGCGCGAACGCCAGGTCGATCAGATCCTCGTCCGTCTCGCCCATGCCCGCGATGCCACCCGAGCAGATCTCCAGGCCGGCAGCCCGGGCGTTCCGGATCGTCGTGAGGCGGTCCTGATACGTGTGGGTCGTCACCATCTGCGGGTGGAACCGCTCAGACGCGTTCAGGTTATGGTTGATCCGGTCCACACCGGCTGCCTTTAACCGGCGCGCGTCGTTTTCCGTGAGCAGGCCCAGAGAGCAGCAGACCTGGACCGGCACCGTGCCCTTGATCTCGCGGACGGCCTCGCTGATTTCGGCGAGCTCGCGGTCGAGCGGGCCGCGTCCGCTGATGACGATGCAGTAGCGGATGGCCTTGGACTCCGCCGCCCGTAGCGCGCCCTCGACCATGTGCGACTTCTTCAGCAGTCCATATTTCCGGATGTCCGCCGTGGACACGGCCGACTGGGAGCAGTAACCGCAATCCTCCTGGCAGGCGCCGCTCTTGGCGTTCTGGAGCATCTGGAGGCGGACCTTGCGTCCGAAGAACCGCCGGCGGACGGTGTACGCGGCGTCGAGCAGTTCCAGCACTCGGTCGTCCGGCGTCTGCAACACCGTCCGTGCTTCTTCACGGGTCAGCGCCTCGCCGGCGATCGCCTTGTTGGCCCAAGCACGGAACGCGCCATTCGGATTGTCACGATGGTCCATCGTCGTCACTCCTTGATCAGAGACACGCCGGTCATTTCGGGCGGTTGGAGAAGCCCCATCAGGTGCACGATCGTCGGGGCAATGTCCGCGAGGACGCCGGAGGCACGCAAGGCGTGCGGCCGGTCGTCCACGATAAGGCACGGTACTGGGTTCAGAGTATGCGCCGTGTGAGGCTGGCCGGTCTCGTAGTCCACCATCTGCTCCAGGTTGCCGTGATCGGCGGTCAGGACCACGGCCCCACCGATCCGGCGCATGGCGGAGATGACCTTGTTCAGGCACTCGTCAATGACCTCGGCCGCCTGGATCGCGGCTTTCAGGTTGCCGGTGTGCCCTACCATGTCCGGGTTCGCGAAGTTCAGCACGATCAGGTGGTACTGACGGGACTCGATGCGCCGCACGGCCTCGTCGGCGACCTCTCGCGCAGACATCTGCGGCTTCAGGTCGTAGGTTGCGACGTCGCGTGGGGAGGGAATCAGCACACGGTCTTCGCCCGGATAGGTCTTCTCGTCGCCGCCGTTGAAGAAGTACGTGACGTGGGCGTACTTCTCAGTCTCGGCGATGCGGAGCTGCTTGAGCCCACGCTCGCTGATGAGCTCTGGCAGGATGCGCGTCAGACGGAACGGGGAAAAGGCCACCGGATGTGTGAAGGTCTCGTCGTATGAGGTCATCGTCGCGAAGGCGGCCAGCTTCGGCACGACCGACCGCGGGAAGGCCTCGAAGGCCGGCTCGGTGAGGGCGCGCGTCAGCTCGCGGGCCCGGTCCGCGCGGAAGTTGTAGAAAAAGATCCCGTCGTCGTCGTCAATGCTCCCGATCGGATGGTCGTGCTGGTCCACGATGACGGCCGGGACCACGAACTCGTCGGTCACGTTCGCCGCATAGCTCGCCGTGACAGCCTCCTCAGCCGAGCGCCGGTGCACGCCGTGGCCTTCCACGAGGGCGGCGTAGGCCTTGGCCACGCGGTCCCACCGCTGGTCCCGGTCCATGGCGTAGTACCGCCCCATCACGGTGGCAATCGTCCCGACGCCAAGCTTGTGCGTCTGTGCCTCGACGGTTTTGACGTAGCCGAGGCCACTCCGCGGGGGCGTGTCCCGCCCGTCCAGGAACGCATGCACAAACACCGGCGGGCGGCCCTCCTTCTTCACCATCTCCAGGATTGCCTCCAGGTGGGAGATGTGGCTGTGCACGCCGCCATCCGACAGGAGGCCCAGCAAGTGCAGGCGGCCGCCGGTGGAGCGGACCTTGTGCAGGACCTGTGCGAGCACCGGGTTCGTTGCGAAGGAGCCGTCCCTGATCGCCCGATTGATCCGGGTGAGGTCCTGGTACACGATGCGGCCGGCGCCGAGGTTCATGTGTCCGACCTCAGAGTTCCCCATCTGGTTGTCGGGCAGCCCCGTGTCCTCGCCGGACGCTGACAGCATGGTGTGGGGACAGTTCCGAAGGAGCGAGTTGTAGAACGGCAGCCGTGCGAGGGCCAGGGCGTTGGCCTCCGTCTTCTGGCTCACGCCCCAGCCGTCCAAGATGATCAGTGCGACAGGTTTGATGTTAGTTGCCATGCTCGGGTCAATCCTCAAAAGTTGTCACCCTGAACGAAGTGAAGGGTCTAGACACTGCCTCACACATGAGATTCTTCGCTTTGCTCAGAATGACACGCGCATTGTTACTGATTTTGGGGGAAAAGGCCAGCCCGTCTACACAGGCTCGAACGGCGAGGCGATGCCCGGATAGGGGTGGGGCTGAACGGGCTCGCGCACGCTCTCGCGGGGCTGGCCTGCGTCGCTGAACGAAGGGAGCACGTGAGCCAGCGTGTTCCAGTGCCCGCAGGCCTGGCAGCGCCCGCTCCATTCCCGCGCTTCGTAGTGACAGGCTGTGCAGGCGAACGGGGCCCCGACGGGCCGTGCCCGGTTGAGGGCTTCCTGCAGGATTATCAGCGCCGATTCTGTGTCCCCCTTGCGGATGTAGAGGCAGGCCATGATCTTATGCAGGGCGCCGGTGGGGTCTTGGAGACCCTCCAGCGTCGAGAGCAGATCGAAGGCGTCGTCGATCATCTCCAGCCTGTAGTAGAGCTTGCCGAGGGCCAGCTTGAGGAGCGGGTTCTGGTCGTTGCGGCTCAAGGCGACCTGGTAGATGCGGAGCATCTCGCCCGGCTCGCCCATCTCCAGGTAGAGGTCCTCCAGGCGCTGCAGGAAGTGCGGATTGCCGGTCTTGACGTATGACTTCTCCCAAGACTCCGCTGCCAGCTTCAGCTTGCCTTCCCGAATGAGCAGCTCGCCGAAGCCGATCCGCGCGGGCAGGAACCCTTTGTCCAGCTTGATGGCATTCCTGAAGTAGCGTCTGGCGAGGTCGAGATCGCCGCGTTCCGAGTACTGTCGCCCGACCTCATATTTCAGCCCCGTCATGACCTGGATCTCGACGCGGACTTCGTGGTCGGACAGGCCTGCCTTCAGGAGCCGTTCCTGGACCGCATGGGCCGCTTTCCATCTGCCGTTCCGGATGTGGATGTCTCTGATGCGGTAGAGGGCGGTCGGGTTGGTGCTGTCATGTTTGAGCACGTCCTCCAATGTCTGGATCGCCTCGTCGTAGCGCTTGGCGTCTTCGAGGTCGCGGGCTAGGGACAAGAGGACCTCCAGATTGCCTTCTTCGAGCGACCGGGCCCTCAGGTGCAGCCGGACCGCCTCGTTGTAATGTTTCTCCCGGCGGAAGATGTTGCCCAGCGAGACCAGGGCGCGGGTGTGGGTGGGGTCCAACGCCAGCACCTTCTGCAGCTGGGAGATCGCCTCGCTGGTCCGACGGGAGAGCGAGGCCAGCACGCCGCTGCTGTAATAGCTCTGGAGCTTCTCCTCGCGCTTGCGCCGCTGGGTAGAGCGCCAGTTGAGGATGAGGGCGCGGACCTCGCGCAGGCCGAACAGCAACACGACTGTCAGCGCGCCGCCAGCGATGCAAAAGAGCACGAGGTAGAGCGGGGTGACTTCGGTCGACGTTTGCTGCGATAGCCGGAGCGTGATCGGATCGGGGTTGAGGTCGCTGAAGTAGACGGCCGCCACGATGGCAGCGATCAGCGTGAACACCCATAGGAAGAAGCGCATCGGTTATCCCCGTTGCCTGGCGGTTCGCTCCCTGCGCATCCGTACCTTGGGACGACCAGCCGTGACGGTTGCGCGGGCCTTCGGGAGCGGCAAGCGCTTTGCGTCGGCCCAGAGCCGGTCCAGCCCATAATGCTCGCGCGCCCTGCGCGTGAAGATGTGGACGACGACATCGTCGTAGTCCATCAGGACCCACACGCCGGCCGCGAGGCCTTCGAGGCCGTAGAGGCGGTATCCCTTTTCGTCAAGGACCTTCTCAATATGGTCCTTGACGGCGATGACCTGACGCTCGGATTCGGCTGAGCAGATGAGGAAATAATCCGTCACCCCGGATTTGAGGGCGACGTCTAAGATCACGATCTCAGAGGCTTTTTTCTCTTCGGCTGCCAGGGCAGCCCACCGGACTTTTACTCGTGATCCGCGGATTATTGCGGTAACCCTCCTGCTCCAGAATGATATCGCAGTATATAAGACTCGACGGCTGTCGGCAAGAGGTTTTCGATGCCCTGCTTTGATTTCAGTCGCTTCCTGACCTCCTGTGACGACACTTCGCAGGGGGGCATCGCCAGCGCCCAGAGCGACCGTCCGCTCTTGAGCCGGAACGCATATTTCTCAAGCTGGCCGGCATCCAATCGGGCCAGCTGCTCCGTGTCCATGATGCCAAGAATCGGAAGTTTTTCCAAGGACTTAAACTGAAAGCCGGTTCGTGAAACCACGGCGAAATCGCAATTCTCCAGCAGGCGCTCCGGCTCCCGCCAGCTTGGCAATTCGAGAAAGGCATCTAGGCCGATGATGAAGACCATGCGGGTATTGGGCGGGTAGGTCTCCTTCAGGGCCCGGACGGTGTCGATCGTGTAGGATCTCGCGTCGCGTCTCGTCTCGATGTCCGAGAACTGGAAGTAGGGATACGGCGCGATGGCGAGACGTACCATCTCCAGCCGGTGCTTCGCCGGAATGAAGTCAGACGGCGGCTTGTGGGGTGGGCCGCCAGTTGGAATGAAGAGGACGGTGTCGAGCCCAAGCCGGGTGCGCGCGGTCTCGGCGACGAGCAGATGGCACCGATGGATGGGATTGAACGCGCCGCCGTACAGCCCGAGTTTCATTCCCGGAGCTGACCGGTGCCCAGGACGATGAACTTGGCGCTGGTGAGTTCCTCCAGGCCCATCGCGCCGCGCGCGTGGATGCGGGTTGTGCTGATGCCGATCTCAGCCCCCAGGCCGAACTGGTAGCCGTCGTGGAGACGCGTCGAGGCGTTGACGAAAACCGCGGCGGCGTCCACCTCGTTCAAAAAGCGCATGGCTCGTCCGTGGTCCTGCGTCACGATCGCCTCGGAGTGCTGCGAGCCGTAGCGGGCGATGTGCCCCATGGCCTGCTCCATGTCGTCCACGACGCGGACGGCTAGGATGAGGTCCAGGAACTCCGTGCCCCAGTCGGAGTCGGCGGCGGGCTTGACGCCCGGCGCAAGCTTCACGGTCCGCGGGCAGCCGCGGACCTCCACGCCGGCCTCCTGATAGCGCTTGATGAGTAGCGGCAGGAACGTCGGAGCGACGGTCTGGTGCAGGTCCCCGGCCGCTGCACCTTCGCGTTGAAACAGATGGCTTCCGCCATGGCGAGGTCCGCCTTGTCGTCCACGTAGGTGTGGCACACGCCCTTGTCGTGCTTGATTACCGGGATCGTGGACTCCTCCATGATGAACTGCATGAGGCGTTCGCCACCTCGCGGGATGATGAGGTCGATCAGCTTGTCCTGCTTGAGCAGCAGGGAGGAGACCTGGCGGTCGGGGTTGTCGATGAACGTAATCGCGCCAGCCGGGATGCCGATCTTCTCGCCGGCCTCACGCAGTATCTTCGCGATCGCGGCGTTGGACTGGATGGCCTCCGAGCCGCCGCGGAGCACCACCGCATTGCCGGATTTAAGACAGAGGGAGGCGGCGTCGGCGGTGACGTTGGGGCGCGACTCGTAGATGATCCCAATCACGCCGATCGGCACGCGCATCTTACCCACCTGCAGCCCGTTGGGCCGCCGCCACATCTTCGTCACTTCGCCGACAGGATCGGGGAGCGACGCCACTTCGCGCAGACCCACGGCCATCTCCTTGATGCGCTTCGTGTTGAGCATGAGCCGGTCAATCGCCGCCTTCGAGAGTCCGCTCGCGGCGGCGAGGTCCTTTTTGTTGGCCTCCAGCAGCTCCACCTCGCGGGCTTCCAGGGCGTCGGCCATGGTGAGGAGCGCCTTGTTCTTCACGGCTGTGGACAGGATCGCCAGCTGCCGCGCGGCAGCCTTGGCCTGTGCGGCTTTCTGGACGACGTAGTCGGTCAGGTTCATAGGAATCTCAGGTGTCCTGTTCTTTCTGTAGTGCCGGAGGATGTGAACGTTTCAGCGCCTTGATCCGTTCTTGAACTCTAATGGCCTCTTCCCTACGGTTAAGCTTTCGCAGGACGGCAGCATAAGCCGTAAGATCTGGAATGACCACTGGATTGTCTTGCCCGTAGCTCTTTTCAAGTAATGGAACCAGCCGTTGATACAAGGCGAGTGCCTCGGAGTAGTTTGCAAGTTCAGAGTTGATGAATGCGAGCGTTCTGAGCAGGCCAATTGTCTCTGGATGAGATATGCCCAATGCCTGTTCCTCAATCTGCAAGCGCCGACGGAAGAGAGGTTCGGCATCTTGGAACCTGTGTTGCTGCAAATAGAAATTCGACAGAAGTTCACGAGTCAAGATGGTCTTCGGGTGCGTTGTCCCCAACGTTTTTTCACGGATCTCCAAGGCTTGCCGATAGAATGGCTCAGCTTCAGAGTAACGCTTTTGATTGTCATATAGAAGAGCAAGGTTATTAAGGCTGTGGGCCACCTCGGAATGATCGGATTTAAAGATTCTTTTCCGAATGGCAAGAGCTTGTAGGAGTCGCGGCTCGGCCTCTTCATAGCGTTCCGTAAGATTGTACGTCAGGCCGAGATTGGTGAGAGCATTGGCATAGGAAGGCGCATAGATTCCGTTGGCATACGCATAAAATGCCAGCGCCACGACGAAGCAAGTCTCGGCTTCATCATATCGCCCGCGTTCTCTATAAAGTTCCCCCAGATTGTTGAGGCGATTGGCCAAGGAGACCCGTTTCCTACCAGTCGTATTATTGATAAGACTCCGAGCTAGTTGGTCGATGGTGTTCACAGCCAAACGGTTTCCGTCTTCTCCATAGCCCAATAAGAGCATGGGCAACTTGCGAACAAATTCAGGATTTTCAGGAAGGAAGAGCTGTAACGTAACGTCCAACGCGCGCTTTTCATAGTCCTGAGCAGCGGCGTACTTGCCTTGATCAGTACG
>Ga0209577_10006785_pt1 | contig 10561 bp, 8 predicted proteins | sample GraSoiAngelo_109_FD_185874 | JGI IMG/M metagenome (GOLD analysis project Ga0209577, IMG submission 185874) | Grasslands soil microbial communities from the Angelo Coastal Reserve, California, USA - 14_0903_12_20cm (SPAdes) (version 2) | ecosystem: Environmental > Terrestrial > Soil > Grasslands ...
CCCCCGCCGCCCGTGAAATGTTTTGCCCCGGCACCGCATAAATATGTGGGAAACGGTGGGCGTGGCAACAGCCATAGCTGTGGCGACCGGAAGAAGGCCGCGTCACAGTCGAATGTGACCCACTACTGTCCCAACTTCCCTGTAAAGGAGACCCACCCCATGAAAACTCTACGCCGCTTACTTCTTCTAGTGTTGGTCGTGTTTTGTTCGCTTCTGGTTGTACAGGCGCGGTCTAAGCGTAAGGCTTCTAAGCGTAAGCCGCTATCCTGTTCGCAAGGCACGTCCTATCGAAGCTGTCCGGCTTGCGGAACCGCGACGAACAAAAAACAACAGACGCTGAATGTCCAAAAAAACCGGGGCACGGCTGCAACCAATCCGCAAAAGATTACCGTGCAAGAAATCCGCGATCCGGCGAACAACACCGGAAAGTTCACGCCGAGCAAGCAGGTTTCGGTGACGGGCTACGTCGCCGGCGTCGATCCGGGCGGATTGAAGGAAACATGCAACTGCAAACGGGCCGACCTGCGCGACGTTCACATTAACATCGTTGCCGACCCGTCGGAGGCCAACGACCAGACGAAATACGTCGTCGTGGAGTTCACGCCGCGCTGGGAAAAGAGGTTCAGTTTCGACGACAGCAATTACGACGCCATGCGCCAGGCGGTCGAAGACAAGATCAAGGGCAAGTGGGTAAAGTTCTCCGGCTGGATGCTGTTCGATTACATTCACGCGAACGCATCGCAAAGCACTTCGCCGAACAATCCGGTATGTCCCAAAGACGGGAAACTACACACGGGGTGCAACTGGCGCGCGACGCCCTGGGAAGTGCATCCCGTCACGGCCTACACGGTCGTCGCCGGGCCTTGACAAAACTCCCCACCTGATCGGCCTGTTTTCATCGCCCCGCCGCATCTCTCACGCCGCGCTCGGCGACATTCACTCCGCGCTGGACGCCCGTGCGCCCGCGCGGAGTGTCTGCGCGCCCGCGCTGGAGAAGTTTTTTGCCCGCACCGGCAAGAATTTCCACGCACCGGCGGCAATTCACGCGCACCGGCACGCCCGAACGCCATACCGCCGTCATATTTCACCCGCACCGGCAGTCAAAACACCTGCGACTGACGAAATTTCCACGCACCGGCACTTTGTACACCTGCACCGGCTCACCTGCGCACGCGCACCGACTGTCTGAACACATCCAGCTAACAGATTTCGTCACTCGTCTCAGAGATTTTACGTGCAGGGCACGTCTAAACACTCGCACTTGGCGTCTGAACGCAGTCGGGTAGAGAGTTAACAACGGCACGGTAGAATTTTAGCGCGGGTCACAAGGTTTGAGTGGGCACGGGCAGCTTATTTGAGCTATCAGCCGTCGTATTCTTCAATCCGCTCGTTAATTTCACGCACTAGGCAGAAAATGTCTGAGAAGCAAGATATTAACGGTGCAGACCAGCGAGGTTTTGTGCAAGGTGCTTTGTCATAACATCTGTGTGCTTATTCAGAGCATGTACGAACTAAGAATTGACGTTACCTTTGGCGATAGCGTCTAATTGTGATATGTGCTCTTGCTCAGCAATAGCGTCGTTAAGAAAATTTAAAATGACGGTTATTCGGGACGGGTCAGCCGATGTTTCTGCTATGTCTGCTAACCATTCCTTTAGACGTGTTCGCGCTTCACCCTTAAGATGATTTATCGTTGTTCCTTCCATATTGCGTGCAATTTTCTTCAGTTCGTCAGGTAGGTTGCCCATGTAACATTGTGTCTCAAGAAATCGCCAAAAGCCCACTTTCTCACTTAACCATTCAATCTCATTTATACGCTTAGGCACTTCCTCAAGTAACAGACGTTGTGTAGCTTTCAATTGCTCTTGCGACTTCTCATATAAAGCGCGGGGGGCTTGCCAATAGTGAATAAGTAAGATAGTAAATAATGCCGCTAAAAATCCAAGTAGGCCATACAATGCGCCCCACGCCGCACCAGCCAGCGCACCCGTAACAATTGCTCCGAGTAATCCCGCACTCTGTTCCACTTTGTTATGCTCCTTCAATCGTTGGGTTGTATATTCCCAACGTCTTACACGGTATGATTTTTCAACTGATTTTGGCGGCAAGCTGGGTGGTAGTTTTTGAAGGGACATGTCCTAAGCCTGCCACAAGACTTTAGAGGCAACGCCACGCAGCATGAAAAAATAAATCGTCTAACGCCACACACGGATGAGCACGCGACTGACGCCGACGATTTTGCGATTCGACTCGCTGCCTTCGACGAACACGGAGGCGGCGCGGCAGGCCGTGCTCGGAGTGCCTGAAGGGTTGTGCGTCATCGCGCGCGAGCAGACGGCGGGGCGCGGACGGCAGCAGCGCGCGTGGGTCTCGCCGAAGGACGCGGGGCTTTATTTCAGTATCGTGCTGCGCCCGCGGCTCGACGCGCGCGCGTGGCCGCTCGTCACGCTCGCCGCCGCGCTCGCTGCGTCGGACGCGCTCAGGGAAGCGTGCGCGCTTGAGACCGACATCAAGTGGCCGAACGACCTTCTGTCGGGCGGGCGCAAACTCTGCGGCATCCTCGCCGAGACGTTCGAGACTGTGCGGGGGCGCGCCGTCGTCGTCGGCATCGGCATCAACCTCAACAACCGAGCCTTCCCGCCGGAGATTCTGAGCACCGCGACCTCGGTCGAAGAGCGGACGGGGCGCGCGCCTGAAGGGGAGCGCCTGCTCGCCTCGCTCACGCGCGCGCTCGCGCGCCGCTACGAAGCGCTCCACGCGGAGGGCGGGGAGGCCGCCACGGTGCGCGAATGGGAGTCGCGCTCCTCCTTCGCGCGCAACCGCCGCGTCCGCGTCGCGCTCGCCGACGAAACTTTCGAGGGCGCGACGCGCGGTCTTGAGCCGGACGGCGCTCTGCGTGTAGAGACCGGCGCGGGACGAATCCGCGTCGTCCGCGCGGGCGACGTGATGGCGTTGCGCCGTGTCGGTGAGTAGAATCCACCTGTCGCGCCGGTCGAAAGAAATATGCAGCTACCCCCTAAAACTCGCCTGGGCCGCTACGAGGTTCGCTCCCTCCTGGGTAAGGGCGGGATGGGAGAGGTTTACCTGGCCTGGGACTCGGAGTTGGAGCGCACCGTCGCGCTCAAGCTTCTGCCCGCCGAAGTTGCCGCCGACCGACAGCGCATGAGCCGCTTCGTGCAGGAGGCGCGCGCCGCCTCCGCCTTGAACCACCCGAACATCCTGACCGTCTATGACATCGGGCACGCGGACGCGACACGCTTCATCGCCACCGAGTTCATAGAGGGCGAGACCCTGCGCTCTCGCATGTCGCGTGCGCGCCTCACGCCCGCCGAGGCGCTCGACATCTCCGCGCAGGTGGCTTCCGCGCTGGCGGCGGCGCACGAGGCGGGGATCGTGCACCGCGACATCAAGCCTGAGAACGTCATGCTCAGGCGCGACCGGATAGTGAAGGTGCTCGACTTCGGGCTTGCCAAGCTGCCGGAGAGGCCGGCGGCGTCGGAGATGGACGCCGAGGCGGCGACGAGGGCGCTGATCGTTACGGAGCCCGGCGCGGTGTTGGGAATCGTCGCCTACATGTCGCCGGAGCAGGTCAGGGGGCAGGACGTTGACGCGCGTGCCGACATCTGGAGCCTCGGCGTGGTGCTCTACGAGATGGTCGCAGGACGCCCGCCCTTCGGTGGGGAGACGACCGCCGACATCATCGCCGCGATCATGAAGACGCGGCCCGCGGCGCTCGCGAGTCTGACGCCGGAGGCGACCGCGAAACTCGAAGAGGTCACGGCCAAGGCGATTGAGAAGGATCGCGAGGAGCGTTACCAGACGGCGAAGGATATGCTGGTTGACCTGCGCCGTTTGAAGCGGAGCCTTGAGGCGGCGGCGACGGAGCCGGAGCGTGTGCAGAGCGCGGAAGAGGCCGCGGGAACGAGCGCGGGCGCGGCGCGCGGGCGGGCGACGGCGGAAGTCCCGGCATCCGCCGTGAATGACGCAGCGCCGTTAGGCACAAAGCCTCTCGACTCTCGCCTCAAGGGTCGAAGGCGTGCCGCGCTCGTCACCCTTGCGTTGCTCGCCGTCGCCGCCGCCGCTTTTTCCGTCTTCCGCTTCATTAAAAAATCACCGGCGGCGGGCGAGGCCGGGCCGATCACGTCAATCGCCGTCCTGCCCTTCACGAACGAGACCCACGACGCGGACACGGAGTATCTGGCCGACGGCATCACCGAATCGCTCATCAACAGCCTGTCGCAACTGCCGCACGTCAAGGTCATCGCGCGCTCGTCCGCCTTCCGGTACAAAGACAGGGAGGTGGACGCGCAGCAGGTCGCGAGGGAGTTGAACGTGCAGGCGATCCTGACCGGCAGGGTGGTTGCGCGCGGCGACACGCTCTCCGTCAGCGCAGAGCTTGAGGACGCGCGCGACAACCAAAACCTCTGGGGCGGTCATTACACGCGCAAGCTCTCAGACATCTTCGCCGTGCAGGACGAGATCGCGCGGCAGATGACGGAAAATCTGCGCCTGAAGCTTTCCGGCGAGGAGCGGCAGCAGGTCGCCAAGCGGTACACCGAGAGCGTTCAGGCTTTCGAGTTCTACATGCAGGGGCGCTCCTACGTACACCGCCGCACGCGCGAGGACATACTGACCGCCGTCGGCTTCTACCAGAAGGCCATCGGGGCGGATCGGAACTACGCGCTGGCATACGCGGGCATCGCCGAAGCCTACGCGAACCTGGGCGCGCGCGACTACGTGGCCCCCGCCGAAGGCCGGCGCAGGGCGGAAGAGGCGGTGCAGAAGGCGCTCGCGCTCGACGAAAATCTGGCCGAGGCGCACGTCGCCGTCGGCGAAATCTTCGTCCTCTTCGCCCCGTTCAATTTCGCGGACGGGGATCGCGAGTTGCGCCGCGCCCTCGAACTCAGCCCGAGCCTGGCGGCGGCCCATCAGTACCTCGGAAACTCACTGGTCTTGCAGGGCAGGCTCGACGAGGCGCTAGCGGAATTCGACAAGGCCCGCGAACTCGACCCGCTTTCCGCCATCATCCCACGGGCGGCGGCGGCCCCCTTCTATCTCAGGCGTGATTACGCGCGCACGCTCGCGCTCCTCCGCGAGGCGGACAAGCTCGGCGCGCCCTTCACGACCGTCTGGGAAGTCGGCGCTTACGTCAGGGGCGGGGCACTCGACGAGGCGCTCGCCGGGTTGGACAAGGCCAGGCAGGAAAGGGTGGACGACCCCCTTCTGGTTTTCAGCCTGGGGAGGGTCTACGCGGCGCAGGGAAAGCGTGCCGAGGCGCTCGGCGCGATAAAAGAACTTGAGGCCACCGAGGACAAGGGCCTGAGGCACTGCGAATACATCGCTCAAATCTACGCCGCGTTGAACGAAAAGGAGCAGGCGCTCGCGTGGCTTGAGAGGGGCGCGGCGGCGGGCCAGATACGCTGGTTCCTGAAGGACGACCCGGACTGGGATATAATTCGGGACGACCCGCGATTCACTAACCTCGTGCGGAGAATCGGTCTTCCCGAATGATACCGGCACGCTTCTCTTCAAGCTCGCGGGAGTTCACACCGAGCGTCGCCCCGCCCGGCGCGGCTCACACGCCGTCTCTCACCGGACGGCGCTCGTTCATTGTTACCGCGGGCCGACGCGGGGCATCCCCTGATTCCGCATGAACCGAACCGCTCAAGGCAGGCGAATCGTCATCTCGACGTTCGGCTCGTTCGGCGACCTGCACCCGTACATCGCCGTCGCGCTTGAGTTGAAGCGGCGCGGCCACCGGCCTGTGATCGCGACCACCGAGTTGTACCGCGAGAAAGTAGAGCCGCTGGGATTGGAGCTGCACCGCGTCCGCCCCGACATGCCTTCTTACGACGAGCCGGACAAGTTGAGCGCGATGGTAGAGTCGGTGGTGAACGAACGGACGGGGCCGAAGACGCTGCTCAAGACCTTGATCCTGCCGTACCAGCACGAGATGTATGAAGACCTGCGCGCCGCGGTCGAAGGCGCAGACCTTTTGCTGACGCACCCTCTGCCTTTCGTCGGCCCCATCGTCGCGCAAGTGACCGGCATCCCGTGGGTGTCGAGCGTGCTCGCGCCCGGCTCTTTCCTTTCAAACTATGACCCGCCCGTGCCGCCGCAATTCCCGCCGCTCCACAAACTGACCGCGCGCAGCCCCGCCCTCAGCCGCGCCGTGATGTGGCTCGCGCGCAAGAGGTTCGACCCGCTGTTCGAGCCGGTCTATAGTTTGCGCGCCGAGTTGGGGCTGCCGCGCGGCGGAAACCCCCTGCTCGAAGCGCAGCACTCGCCGACGCTCGTGCTCGCGCTGTACTCGCGCGTCCTCGGCGGGCCGCAGCCTGACTGGCCTCGAAACGTCCTCATCACGGGCTTCTGCTTCTACGACCGGCGCGACCGCGCGGGCGACCCCCGCGGCCTTCCATACGGGTTGGAGGAATTTCTCGAAACGGGCGAGCCGCCCGTCGTCTTCACGCTCGGCTCGTCGGCCTTCTGGGTGGCGAAGGATTTCTACCGCGACTCGATCCGCGCGGCGCGCGAGCTGGGCGACGAACGCAACCGCCCGGCAGAAGCCTTGCCCCGTGGGGTGGCGGCCTTCGAGTACGCGCCCTTCGGCGAGCTGCTCGCGCGCGCGCTCCGTGTCGTCCACCCAGGCGGCGTCGGCACGACGGGGCAGACGCTGCGTTCGGGCCGCCCCGCGCTCATCGTCCCGCACGCCTTCGACCAGTACGACAACGCCGCGCGCGTCGCGCGCACAGGCGCGGGGCGCGTGCTGCCGCGCCCTAAGTACAACGCGGCGACGGCGGCGCGAGAATTGCGCGCGCTCTTAAGCGACGAGAGTTATACTGCACGCGCCGCGGAGATCAGTCGCCGGGTGCGGGCGGAGGACGGCGCTGCCGCCGCCGCAGATGCGTTGGAGGAAGTCCTGAGAGGATAGACGGCATGTTGCTTGTGATGGACGTGGGGAACACGAACACGTCGCTCGGCGTGTTCGAGGGCGAGCGGCTCGCTTGGCACTGGCGTCTGACGACGGAGCGCGCGCGCACCGTTGACGAGTACGGCGTACACGCGCGCAACCTCTTCGCGTTCGCCGGACTCGACTTCAAGTCCATCACGGCGGTCGCCATCGCCTCGGTCGTGCCGCAGCTCGACTACACACTCAAGCGCATGGCGGAAGTTTACTTCCATCTCACGCCGCTCTTCATAGATCATGCGACCGATACGGGCCTGACCATACTCTACGACCCGCCCTCGGACGTTGGAGCCGACCGCATCGTTGACGCGGTGGCGGCGGTGCACAAGTACGGCGCGCCTTGCGTCGTCGTGGACTTCGGCACGGCGACGAACTTCGAGGTCATCGCAGAGGGCGGGCGCTACCTCGGCGGCGTCATCACGCCCGGCATCTCCGTCTCGACCGATGCTCTGTTTGCGCGCGCGGCTCGCCTCCCGCGCGTCGGCATCGAGCGCCCCCGCAGCGTCATCGGGACTTCGACCGTCGCGGCCATCCAGTCGGGGCTTTACTACGGCTACGCGGGACTCGTTGACGGCATCCTCCGGCGCATGATCGAGGAGCTGGGCCGCCGCCCGCGCGTCGTCGCCACGGGCGGCCTCGCCCCGCTCATCGCCACCGCCTCGGAGTTCATAGATGAGGTTGACCAGACGCTCACGCTCGACGGGCTGCGCCTGGTTTACGAGCGGAACCGGGGCGCGTGTGCGTAAAGCCTTGACTAAACGGCGCGGGCTGTTCATCCTTGCGGCGTAGCGGCCCGGCTGGTCTTTATACTTCCGCAAGCCTGCAATCGTTCGTCCTTCAGTCCAAGAATCAGAGATGAGCAAAGGGGAAGCGGCGCGCGCCGCCGATCAAGCGACGGAGCGCGCGCGCCTGAACTACTTCAACTATTTCACGGAGATCGAGGACGCCTTCGTCCGTCGGCGCGGTAAGCATCTTTTGGTCAGCTCGCTCGACTGGTCTCTGATGGAGAGCTGGAAGGCCGCGGGCGTCCCGCTCCACGTCGTCCTGCGCGGCATCGAGCGCGCCTTCGACTCCTACGAGGCGCGCCCGCGCAGCCGGAGCGTCAAGTCGCTCTTCTACTGCCAGGAGGAGGTCGAGGCGCAGTTCGCCGAGTGGCTCGAATCCCGGCGCGGCGCGGGCGCGACGGCGACGGAAGCAGGCGACACGGTCGTCGCTGAAAAGGGCGAGGCCGCGGATGACAGTCGCGGTCTGCCGTTCCCGCGCGAGGTCATCGCGGCACACCTCGCTGAGAGCCGCGCGGCACTCAGTCGCGCCCACGAGGCGAGGAGGGAGACGACAGGCGACGACGCATTGTGCGAGGCGCTCGCGCGCGCGGCGGCGCGGCTCGAAGAGCTTGCGTCGGACTTCGGGCGCGCGGCGCGGCCCGACGCCGAGCTTCTGGAAAGCTCGCTCGCCGACCTCGAAGCCCTGCTCGACCGCGCGCTGCGCACGTCGCTCCCAGGCGAAGTGCTCGAAGGGAAGCGCGCCGAGGCCGAGGGGCAGTTGCGACAGTACCGTGGCCGCATGGAGCGCGCCACCTACGAGCAGACGCTCGACAACCTTCTGGCGAAGGCGCTGCGCGAGTCGGCGGGCGTTCCCCGCCTCAGTCTGTTTTACCTCTGACCCCCTGCGAAAAGGAGAATCAGCGAATGGCGAAAATGGTCATCAAGCGCTTCGGAGTCTTCTCCGCGGCCAAAATTTACGCGGTCGTTATGGCGGGCATGGGCCTCATCTTCGGCATCATCTACGGCCTCATCTTCATCATCTTCGGCGCGGCGATGATGGTCGGGTCGGGCCGCGACACGGGCGCGGCGGGGGCGAGCAGTCTCGTCATCGGCCTGGTGATGATGGTCGCCATCCCCATCTTCTACGGCATCCTCGGCTTCATCTTCGGGGCCATCGGCGCGCTCATCTACAACGTGGCCGCAGGAATAATCGGCGGGCTGGAGATGGAGCTTGAGAACGCCGACGCCGGCTACACCTCGCCGCCGCCGCCGCAGTACGGCGCGAGCCAGTACCCGCCCGGCCAGCAGCAACAGTACCCGTACTGAAAAAAGCCGTGAACCGTGAACCGTAAAACGTGATGAGATAAAACCAGTTTCCTCATGTCACGGCTCGCAGCTTTCGGCTCACGGGTTTTCTCTTGTCACGGTTTACGGTTCACGGTTCACGGCTTTTATGAGACAGACTCGGCGCGAGGAGGCGGAGAGGGGCGGGCGACTGCGCGCGGGGGCGGAGCTTGACGTGTCGGTCGAGCGTATCTTGCCGGGCGGCGTGGGGCTGGCGCACGCGCGCGGGCAGACCGTGTTCGTGGCGCTGGCCGCACCCGGCGACCGCGCGCTCGTCCGCGTCGAGTCGGTGCGCGGCGGTCTGGCCTTCGCCTCGATCAGAGAAATCATTCAACCGTCGCCCGCACGCGTCGAGCCGCCGTGCCCTTACTTCGGTCGTTGCGGCGGCTGCGACTTTCAGCAGCTCGACTACAAGGCACAACTCGCCGCCAAAGTCGAGATCATACGCGACTGCCTGCGCCGCGTCGCACGCGTCGAGCCGCCCCGTGAAATCCCCATCACGCCCTCGCCCGAAGTCTGGCACTACCGCTCGCGCGCGCGCTGGCAGCACGACCCGCGGCGTAAGTTCCTCGGCTACTACGAGCGCGGCTCGCACCGCGTCGTTGATGTCGCCGAGTGCCCGGTCGCCGCGCCCGCCGTCGAAGATAGTTTGCAGCGGCTGCGCGCGCTCATGCGCGAAGGCCGGCTCTCCGACGACGCGCTTGAGTTCGAGGCCGTCGAGGGCGATGAGGGCGTCTCGCTCGCGCCCGCAATCGAGCCGGAGGACTCGCGCGAGCAGTCGCGCGAGGTCGGCGGCGAGCGCTACCGCTTCGGCGCGGGCTGCTTCTTCCAGATCAACCACGCGCTCTTAGAATCGCTCGTCGCCGAGGGCCTCGGCGACGCCGCGGGCGAGACGGCGCTCGACCTCTACAGCGGCGTCGGGCTGTTCACGCTCCCGCTCGCGCGACGCTTCGCGCGCGTCGTCGCCGTCGAAGGCAACCCCGCCTCAGCGGAGTATGCCCGCCGCAACCTTGCCGACGCCGCGCTCCCGAACGCGCGCGTCGAGACCTCGGCGGTCGCCGACTGGCTCGCGGGGCACGCCGAAGGACTCGGCCACACGGACTTCGTCCTCCTCGACCCCCCGCGCGCAGGCGCGGAACCCGAAACGGTGCGCGGCATCGTCGCGCTCAGCCCGCGCCGCATCTCCTACGTCTCCTGCGACCCTGCCACGCTCGCCCGCGACCTGCGCGCATTCGCAGAGGGCGGCTACCGCATCGCCTCCGTGCGCGCCTTCGACCTCTTTCCGCAGACGCACCACGTCGAGACCGTAGTTCACCTGCTCGGCGAGTCGCAGTGACATAAACAGAAGTCATTGCGACTGAACAAAAGTGACTGCGACTGGTACAAAAGTTAGTGCGACTAATAAGATCGGTTCCATATAGTCTTAAAACGATAAGAGGCGGCCCATCTACTTCTTAGATTAAGGCACGCTAGTATTGCTATAGTC
>Ga0209577_10006786_pt1 | contig 10561 bp, 11 predicted proteins | sample GraSoiAngelo_109_FD_185874 | JGI IMG/M metagenome (GOLD analysis project Ga0209577, IMG submission 185874) | Grasslands soil microbial communities from the Angelo Coastal Reserve, California, USA - 14_0903_12_20cm (SPAdes) (version 2) | ecosystem: Environmental > Terrestrial > Soil > Grasslands...
GGGTCCGGCGCCCCGCCGGAGCCGGCCGCGGTTGTAGTCGATGAGCCCCGCCCACACGTCACCGGCGGCCCGCAGCAGTCCGAAGCAACGCCGGCGTTGTCTCCTGGTCAGGCGCAGGCCGAGGCGGGCCGTGCGGCATACCGCGTCCGGTCGGTGTCGATGCACGCCTCCAGGATGGCGGGAGGGTGTGACATCTAACTACATCAATGTGATTTATGAGATGAGGTACTAGGCCGCCCGCCCGAATCCGCGCTCAGAGTGCTCACCTGCCCGGGGCCCCCGCCGATGAGGAGGTGCCCGGGAAGAGGAGCAGATGAGCCTGAGCGAGGTGTCCGACATTCTCTGGCGGGAAAGGGACCTGCTCGAGCTCCTCGTGTTCAAGCTCGAGGAGGAGCAGCTCATCCTCGACTCCCGCCGCCTGCGCTGGCTGGCCCACGCCGGCCGTGAGGTGGAGATGGTGCGCGAGGAGATCCGCGAGGTCGAGCTCCTGCGCTCGGTCGAGGTCGCGTCCCTCACCGCCGAACTCGAGATCGGCCCCGACGTCTCCCTGAGACAGCTGGCCGCGGCCGTGGACGAGCCCTGGCGCTCGATCTTCGTCGACCACAGGCAGGCCCTGCTGGCCGGCACCCGCGAGATCCGCAAGCTGGCCGAGGCGGGCCGGGGGGCCCTGAAGGCCGGGGCGGCCGCCGCCCGGGAGGAGCTGGGCTGGCTGGGCGGGGCCGACGAGGTCCTCGGGCCCGAGGAGGCCCCCACCCCGTGACGCCCGACATCGACCTGGGATCGGGCGGCGGGGGCGAGGCCGGCCGGGAACCGGGGGCGGGCGGCGAGGCCCCGGACGGCGCCCAGCCGGGGCGCCTGCTCGAGCTGAGCATCCAGGAGGCCGTCTACCGGGCCGCCCTGGCCGACCGGGGCCTTCTGGTCCACCCCGCCCTGCTCGACTTCCTGCGCTAGACGCCCTCCGGGAGCCTCTGCCCCCAAGCGGGCCAACCCGTGGCTTCGAGTGGAGGATTCATCGCGCCTGGCGCGACTGATCCTCCACTCGTTGGCCGGCCTCCACGTCCCGTCTCGGGGCCGACCCGCAGCCGGCCAGAGGCCGGCGAAGGGGCGGCAGCCTGGTTGCGCCGGCGCCCGAACCACCCTCCGCTGGGAGGGTCGCCCGGCGCCACCCCTCAAGGCCCGGAGCAGCGGGAGGTTTCGCCAACCGGCCCCCTGTGCACAACCGCGCCGTGCTCGCGCGGCTGGGGCGATGGTTCGACGACCGCCTGGGCGCCTCCCGCTTCGCCCGCAGCGCCCTGGACAAGGTCTTCCCCGACCACTGGTCGTTCATGCTGGGCGAGGTCGCCCTCTACTGCTTCATCGTCCTCGTGGTCACGGGCGTCTTCCTCACCTTCTTCTTCGACCCCAGTCCCCGCGACGTCGTGTACCACGGCGCCTACGGGCCCCTGCGGGACGTGCACATGTCCGAGGCCTACCGCTCGGCGGTCCGCTTGAGCTTCGACGTGCGGGCCGGGCTGGTGATGCGCCAGCTCCACCACTGGGCCGCCCTGGTCTTCGTGGCCTCCCTCGTGACCCACGTGTGCCGGGTGTTCTTCACGGGCGCCTTCCGCCGGCCCCGGGAGATCAACTGGCTTGTGGGCGTGACCCTCCTCGTCCTCGCGGTCATGAACGGCTTCACCGGCTACTCGTTGCCCGACGACCTGCTGTCGGGCACGGGGCTGCGCATCGCCTACTCCATCGCCCTGTCCATCCCCGTGGCCGGAACCTGGATCACCTTCCTCTTCTTCGGGGGACCCTTCCCCGCGGCGGAGACCATCAGGCGCCTGTACGTGATCCACATCCTCCTGGTGCCGGCCGCCATCGCCGCCCTGCTGGGCGCCCACCTGGCCATCATCTGGCACCAGAAGCACACCCAGTTCCGGGGTCCGGGGCGCACGGAGCACAACGTGGTGGGCTCGCAGCTGTGGCCCACCTACGCGGCCAAGAGCATCGGGCTCATGTTCCTGGTCGTGGGCGCCATCGCCGCCCTGGCCGGGCTGGCCCAGATCAACCCGGTGTGGCTCTACGGGCCCTTCCGGGCCTCGGCCGTGTCCACCGCGGCCCAGCCCGACTGGTACGTGGGGTGGCTGGAGGGGGCGCTGCGCATCTTCCCGCCCTGGGAGGTGAGGGCCCTGCGCCACACCGTGCCCAACCCCTTCTTCCCGGGCGTTCTCCTGCCCGGGCTCACCTTCGTCCTGCTCTACGCCTGGCCCTTCATGGAGGCCCGATTCACCGGGGACCGGGAGGTGCACCACCTGCTGGACAGGCCCAGGGACAGGCCCCTGCGCACCGCCTTCGGCGTGGCCACCCTCACCTTCTACATCGTCTTACTGCTCGCGGGTGGACAGGACATCGTGGCCCAGAAGCTGGGCGTCGACATCGTGCCCGTGCTCGACACCTTCCGCGCCCTGGTCCTCGTGCTGCCGCCCATCGCCGGCGTCCTGGCCTGGAAGGCGTGCCGCGATCTGGCCGCCACCTCCCCGCACCAGGGCTAGCGCGGGGCGGGGCCCGGGCCCGCCGCCCCAGCCCGGCCGGGTGCGCTCGACGAAGCCCAGCCAGGCCGCGAACAGGGCGCAGCCGGCGACGAGCTGGGCCAGGCCTCCCACCGCCCACATGACCACGCCCGCCACCTGCTGGTCCTCCACCGCCCCGGCCGCCTTGGCGTAGGCCGGGTACCAGGGGTGGCCGGCCAGGGTCATGGCCGCGCCCAGCAGCGTCCCCTGCAGGGCGGTGGCGAACACGACGAGCACGCCCAGGCCGAAGGCGGCCCGGTGGCGGGCGGCCAGCACGGCCCACCACAGGGCCGCGGCCGTGCCCAGGAAGCAGGCGTGCTCCAGGGCGTGGAGGGCGGGGTGGGCCCGGGCCGCGTCGTAAGGGGCGGGGGCGTGCCAGGCCCACACCGCCACCACGTGGGTGACCAGGGCGCCCGCCGTCCACCAGGGCCAGGCCCGGCCGCTGAAGCTGTGGTTGAGCCTGCGGCCCCAGCGCCCCGCGACCTGGCGGGGCCCGGGGGGCAGGGCCCAGGGCAGGGCCGTCATGGGTGCGCCCATGACCAGCAGGGGCGCGGCCACCGAGATGAGCAGGACGTGCTGGAGCATGTGCAGGGAGAGGGAGCCCTCGGCCCCCGCGTCCAGGGGCCCGGTGAGGGCCAGGGCCACGACGGCCAGCCCGGCGCCGAAGGCGGCCACGTGACCCCGGTGCACGACCCGGCCCGGCCCGGCCCGCCGCCACACCCGGGTCGCCCCCACGCCGTAGGCGCAGGCCGTGGCCGCCACCAGGGCGAGGACGGAGGCGGTGCTCATGGCCTCGGCCCGCTCACGAGCACGGGTTGAGGAAGACGACGTAGGCGCCCTCGAGGACGATGAGGGCCAGCGATATGGCCCCGGTGAGGAGGCCGAAGAGGCCCAGGAACAGGGTGCGGCCGGCCACGGTGGGGCTGTCGTCGCCGCCGTCGGCGCCTCGGGCCCGGAGGACGATCCTGACGCAGGCGGCCATGGCCATCACGGTGGCCGCGCCCGTCGCCGCCGTCACCGCGTGCATCACCCACCTCACGTCGCGGTGGTGGCAGGCCGGGCCCACCAGGGCGGCCTCGGCCGTCAGGTGCACCAGCCAGAAGACGATCCCGCCCAGCACCGCCACCCACAGGGGGTAGCGCCCGGAGGCGATGGTGGGCGACAGGCTCAATGCAGGTGGGTGGACAGGTAGAGGGACGCGAACACGAACACCCACACGCCGTCCACGAAGTGCCAGTAGAGGCCGAACACCTGGGCGGTGAGGTGGCGCTCGGCGCTGAGCCGTCCCAGCCCGGCCTTTAGCTGCACGACCAGGCTGATGAGCAGGCCGATGACCACGTGGGCGCCGTGCAGGCCGGTGATGGCGTAGAAGAGCGAGCCGTAGGCGTTGGTGCGGGGCCCGAAGCCCAGGGAGCGGTACTCGAGCACCTGGTTCACGAAGAAGGCCGCGCCCATGAGCCAGCTCACCGCCAGCCCCACCCGCAGCCGGCGCAGGTTGCCCCGCTTGATGGCGGCCTCGGCCCAGAAGATGGGGATGCTGCTGCCCAGGAGCACGCCCGTGAAGATCGAGATGCGGTGCAGGTCGGGGGCCCTGATGCCGCCCAGGGGCCAGGTGTGGTTGATGGCCCGGATGAAGAAGTACGACGAGAGGAGCCCACCGAAGAGGGTGGCCTCGGTGAGTATCAGGATGACCATCCCCCACCAGGCCGTGGGATGGCCCCGGGCCGAGCGCTGGGCGGGCTGGAGCCTGACGCCCGCGCCGGGTGGGGCTCCGGGGACGCCGGGCTCCGCACCGGTCGTGACCGCCGCCGACGAGGTGGCCGCCGTCATCTGAGGTCCTCCTCGGTGCGCCAGGCCCAGCGCACCAGGGCCAGCGCGGCCAGGGCCACCCCGACCGCCCCCACGGCGATGGCCTTGGCCAGCAGGCCCAGGAAGATCACCGCCGTACCCAGGGCCACGAGCAAGGGCAGGTAGGTGTCGCGCGGAATCTCCATGGTCTGCTCGGGGGCGGCGTCCAGCCCCGTGCTGATGGGCGTCTGGCGCTCGAGGGCGCCGGTGAGGCCGTAGGCCCGGGTGGCCTCAACCTCGCCCGACTCGGCGTAGGCCAGCTCGGGCTCGTCCCAGAGGGGGTGGCGGCTGGTGACGACGGGGATGCGGTCGAAGTTGTAATGGGGCGGGGGCGACGTGGTCGCCCACTCCAGCGTGTCCGCCTCCCAGGGGTTGGGCCCCGCGGGCTCGCCCTTGAAGCGACTGACCACCACGTTGAGCAGGGTCAGGGCCGTGCCCAGGCCGAAGAGGAAGCCGCCGATGCTGGCCAGCAGGTTGAGGCCGTCCCAGCCCAGCCCCGAGCTGTAGGTGTAGACGCGCCTGGGCATGCCCAGGAAGCCGAGTATGTGCATGGGGAAGAAGGAGACGTTGAAGCCGATGGCCATGGTCCAGAAGCTCAGGCGCCCCAGGCGCTCCGACAGCATCCGCCCCGTCATCTTGGGCAGCCAGTAGTAGAGGGCGCCGAATATGGGGAACACGACGGCGCCGTTGAGCACGTAGTGGAAGTGGGCCACCACGAAGTAGCTGTCGTGCACCTGCCAGTCGAAGGGCAGCACCGACACCATCACGCCGGTGATGCCCCCCAGCAGGAAGATGAAGGCGAAGCCCATGCAGAAGAGCATGGGTGTGGTCCATCGCACCCGGCCCCGCCACATGGTGGCGATCCAGGACATGAACTGCACGCCGGAGGGGACGGCGATGAGCAGGCCCACGCCCGCGAAGAAGGCCATGGCCATGGCGGGCAGGCCCGTGGCGAACATGTGGTGGACCCAGACGCCGAAGCTGATGAAGGCGATGGCGATGAGCGACGTGGCCACCCACAGGTAGCCGGCCAGGGGCCGGCGGGCGAACACGGGGATGATGGTCGAGACCATGCCCATGGCCGGCACGAAGAGGATGTAGACCTCGGGGTGGCCCCAGAACCAGAACAGGTGCTGGTAGAGCAGGGCGCTGCCGCCGTGGGCCGCGCTGTAGAAGGCGGTCCCGAAGAGGCGGTCCGACTCCAGAAGGGCCGATGCCAGGGTCACCGAGGGGACGGCGAAGATGACCATGAAGGCCATGGCCAGCATCGACCACACGAAGATGGGCATGCGGTTCACCGTCATGCCCGGGCAGCGCATCTTGAAGGCGGAGACGATGAAGTTGACCGCCCCCACCGTCGTGGAGATGCCCACGAACATCACGCCCAGGCCCCAGAAGTCGAGGTTCACCCCGGGAGAGAAGTGGCGGCTGGTGAGGGGCACGTAGGAGAACCAGCCCCCGTCGGGGGCGTGGCCCACCAGGAAGCTGGAGTACATGAACACGCCCGAGAGCAGGAAGATCCAGTAGCTGAAGGCGTTCAGGCGGGGGAAGGCCATGTCCCGGGTGCCCAGCTGCAGGGGGAGCAGGTAGTTGCCGAAGCCGGCCAGCACGGGCGTGTTGAAGAGGAAGATCATGGTGATCCCGTGCATGGTGAAGAGCTGGTCGTACTGCTCGGGTCCGAGTACGTGGTTGTTGGGCCCGGCCAGCTGCGTGCGCATGATCAGCGCCTCGATGCCGCCGATGAAGAAGAAGACGAAGGCGGTGTAGATGTAGCGCATGCCGATGCGCTTGTGATCGACGCTGGTGAGGAAGCCGGCGATGCCCGCGGGCTCGGCCCACGCCTCGTGCAGCCGCTCCTCGATATCGATCTCGGCGGACGCCGAGGGCCGGTCTTCGGTCAGCGCCACTGCTTCACCTCTGCCCTTCCAGGTAGGCGACCACCGCCCGCAGCTCCTCCCCGGACAGGGGGATGGGCGGCATCAGGTTGCCGGGCTTGACGTCCTGTGAGTTGGAGACCCAGGCGCCGAGGTTGGCGGCCGTGTTGGGCACCGCGTTGGCCCCGATGGCGAGCCTGCTCCCGAAGTGGGTGAGGTCGGGCCCCCTGGTCCCCGTGGCCGACGTGCCCCTGATGGTGTGGCAGCCGGCGCAGGGCTGGTTGGTGAACACCTGCTCGCCCTCGGCCACCAGCGGGTCGGACGGGGTCGGTGGGGGCTGGGCGTTGTCGGCCGCCCAGGTGGCGAAGTCGGCGGGCGACTGCACCACCACCAGGAAGCCCATGTTGGCGTGCTGCAGGCCGCAGTACTGCAGGCACTCGCCCCTGTAGGTGCCGGTGCGGGTGGCCTTGAAGCGCAGGACGTTGCGCTGCCCGGGGATGGTGTCGAGCTTGCCTGCGAGCTGGGGCACCCAGAAGGAGTGGATCACGTCCTTGGTGGTGAGGCCGATCTCGATGGGCCGGCCCAGGGGGATGTGCACCTCGTTGGCCGTGAGCACACCCTCGCGGGGGTAGCGCACCTCCCACCACCAGTCGTTGCCCACCACCTCGACGTGCTCCACCCCCGCGTGGGCCGCGGCCCGCAGGGCCCGGGTCGTGCGCACGGTGTCGACGGCGAGCACCAGGAGGATGACGGTGGGGATGATCACCCCGCCGGCCAGGATCCACGTGGTGTCGGTGGGCCCGTCGCGCCCCCCCGCCGTCTCATCGCCCTCACCGCGGGGACGGCGGAAGGCGCCGACCAGGAGCAGGCCGCCGACCACCGCGAACACGGCCACGGCCAGGGCCAGCATGAGCCACCACACGCCGTTGATCCGGGCCGCGGCCGAACCGTGGGGGTCGAGGGTGGACGGGGCCCGCCTGCTGCACGCCCCCAGTACCACGACGCCGGCCGCGGGACCGGCCAGGCGGAGGGCCGCCCTGGCCCGCCGGGCGCCGGGCTCGGTCATCGCCGGTTCCAGAAGGCGGGGCCGATGGGCTCGGTGTAGTCGCGCTGGGCCACGACGAAGCCGTCGGGGTCGATGGCCAGCGGGAGCTGGGGGAGCGATCGGGTGGCGGGCCCGGCCGTGGGCCGGGCCCCGTCGAGCACGTCGAAGGCGGACTGGTGGCAGGGGCACAGCAGCTGATGGGACTCGGCCTGGTACAGCCCCACCGGGCAGCCGGCGTGGGTGCAGACCTTGTTGTAGGCGACGAGCCCGCCCGGCGCCCAGCTGTCCCGACCGGGCCGGGGCCGCAGCAGGCCCTCCTCCACCCGGATGAGCACGGTCTGGCCGCTGCCCGACTCCACGTCGCCCTCGGGGAAGACGGTGACGAGCCCGCCCACGGGCACGTCATTTGCCCGCACGGGGGTGCCGCTGCCGTTGACGGCCCGCGTCCCCTTGCGCCACAGGGTGCGCCGCAGGCTGTCGCCCGGGCTGGGGCCGAGGGAGCGGACGGGGAAGGCCACGGCCACGCCCAGGGCGGTGAGGGCCAGGCCCAGCGTCCGCCTCAACAGCGTCCTGCGCTCGACGTGGCCCCGTTCGAGGTCCTCCTCGAAGGCGTGGCGCTCGGCCTCCGAAGAGCCCAGGGCTCCCCGCTGCTGCACGATGGGCCCCTGGGGGAGCAGGTCGTGGCCCCAGATCACGAAGCCGAAGCCCAGCCCGCCCAGGGTGAGGGCGAGGAGGACGCCCTCGGCCTGGGGCTGGCCGCCCAGGGCGTAGCAGACGGCCAGGCCGACGCCGCCCAGGAAGCCGAGCCCGAAGCCCGACGCGGCCAGCAGCTCGAAGCGGCGCTCCCGGCCCGGCGGGGTCTGGTCAGGGCCGCGCTGGGCCACGGCCGGTGCGCTCACGGGTCCCGCCAGGTGTGGGGCTGGCTGTGCGCGCTCTCGCCTATCCACAGCAGCGTCAGCAGCAGCAGGCCGATGCCGAACACCCAGGCGACCATGCCCTCGGGCAGGGGTCCCAGGTGCCACAGAGCGTTGCCGCCCCGGTCGCGGGGGTGGTCGAGGTAGCGCGCGTAGGCGACCAGCGAGTTGAGGTCGTCGTCGGTGAAGGCAGCCTCGCCGAAGGCGGGCATGGTGCCCGGCCCGACGCGCACGGCCTCGGCGATCTGGGTGGGCGTCGAGCGGTGCAGCGACGGCGCCTCCCGGTTGAGCAGGGCTCCCCCGTTGCCGGCCCAGGCGTGACAGGCCGCGCACTGGCCCCGGAACAGCTCGCCCCCCTGGGCCAGATCGGTGTGGGTGAGATCGACGTGCGGTATGGGCACCCCGCTGCCTCCACCCAGGCCGCTCACGTAGGCGACCAGGGCCGCGACCTCGGGCGGTGAGTAGCGGGGCGGGTGGCGGACGATGCGTACGTGCCTCTCGGCCAGCGGAGGCAAAGGCATGCGCCCGGTGGACAGCTCGTAGTCCACGTCCGCCGCGCCGCGGTCGGCGATGGCCTTGGCCCTGGAGGTGCCCCGGCCGTCGACGCCGTGGCAGATGGCGCAGTCCCCCAGGTAGGTGCTGCGGGCGTCGAACCCCGACGGGGCCGCGGCCACGTCCGGCGCCGCGCCCGCGGCCACGCCGGCCGCCGGGACTCGGGGCTCGGCCCCCGCGCTGGCGCCGCGGCCCGGGCCCAGCCCGGCCAGGGCGACGACGACGGCGACGGTGCCGGCCAAGAGGAGGGGAAACGTCCAGGTGGGTACGCCGGGACGGCGGGCCTCTTCCGGGGAGGGGCGCGCCCCCACGGAGCCACACTGCCCCCCGCCCCGAGGGGGGAAACATCGCGCCGGGCCGGGGGCGGCCCGGGCCCGCTAGAAAAGGGTTCCGTGCGTACCACCGAGGTCGCCGTGGACACGTCCCGCGCCCACGTGGTCGACCTCACCGACGCGGTGGACGAGTTCGCGCACGGCCAGGGCGACGGCCTGCTCAGCGTGTTCGCACCCCACGCCACCGCGGGGCTGGCCCTCATGGAGACGGCGTCAGGCTCGGAGGAGGACCTGGAGGAGCTCCTCGAGCGCCTCCTGCCCAGGGACGACCGCTACCGCCACCGCCACGGCTCCCGGGGCCACGGCGCCGACCACCTGCTGCCCGTGCTCGTGAGCCCGTCCCTGGTGGTCCCCGTGGCCGGGGGCAGGCTGCTGCTCGGCACCTGGCAACGGGTCGTGCTCGTCGACCCCAATCTCGACAACCCGCAGCGCCGGGTGCGCCTCAGCTTCCTCCCCGGCTGAGCGGAGCCGACGCTCAGGACAGGCGCGAGCGCGACTCCGACGCGGCCCAGCCGAAGATGCCCCGGGCCATGAGCGAGGACTCGGACTCCTTGCGGCGCTCGAAGACGTTGGCCCGGGTCTCCTGTGCCTCGGCGTCGTCGGGCGCGGCCAGGGCGGCCAGCTCGGCCAGGTGACCGGCCAGGCGCAGGTCGGTGTCGGCCCCGCTCTCGGCCAGGCCCTGGGCCCTCTGGGCCAGCCGGCGCGCCCCCCCGGCCAGGGCGGCCAGCTCCGCGGCCAGGGCGGCGTCGGGGGCGGGCTTGAGGGTGGCGGGGTTGCCGTCGTACCAGCCGCCGTAGAGGCGCCACACGTTGCGCACCACGAACTCGGGCTCGTCGTAGACGGGCCGCAGGTAGGGCCTCTCCAGCAGGTGGGCGGGGGCGCGGACGGTGTGGAGGATCTCGTCCAGGCGCGCCCCCTGGTTCATGAGGGCGACGGTCTGGTCGTGCAGCGACTCGAGCAGCTCGGCCGTGTCGTTCAGGGCCTGCGTGACACGCTCGCTGCCGACGACCGGGTAGCCGTGTCCGGGCAGCATGACCTCGGCGCCCAACGACGCCATCTGGCGCAGGGCCGCGGCCCACTCACCCGGGTAGCGCTGCACCTTCTGGGGGTTGCCCGCGTTGGGGGTGGCCCAGATGAAGAAGTCGCCGCAGCACAGCACCTTGTGCTCCGGTGCCCAGGTCCAGGTGTGGTCGTCGGTCTCGCCCCGGGCGTGGTGCAGCTCCAGCACGGTTCCGCCGACTTCGACCCGATGCCGGTCGCGGTAGGTCTCGTCCGGGTAGCGGTACTCCGTGGGCCAGCGAATGTCCGGGAGTCCGAACTGACGCTGGTTGATGATGGAGTTGTAGCCGGCGGTGAGCACGTAGCGGTCGAAGCGGGCGGGCATGGCCTCGTGGGCCACGACGTGGGGCCGGGGCCATCCCTTCTCGGCCGCCTCCTCCTCGAAGCG
>Ga0209577_10006787_pt1 | contig 10560 bp, 5 predicted proteins | sample GraSoiAngelo_109_FD_185874 | JGI IMG/M metagenome (GOLD analysis project Ga0209577, IMG submission 185874) | Grasslands soil microbial communities from the Angelo Coastal Reserve, California, USA - 14_0903_12_20cm (SPAdes) (version 2) | ecosystem: Environmental > Terrestrial > Soil > Grasslands ...
ATTCGAGAGAGGAACGTCATGCGCAAGGAAGAGAAAGCACAGGCGATTGCCACGCTCAGGGAGAAGTTCAGCCGCGCGCGGGCGGCATTTCTGACCGAGTGCACGGGGTTGGCAGGCAACGAAGTCACAGAGTTGCGCCGACAACTACGAGGCGCCCGCGCGGAGCTCAAGGTTGTGAAGAACACGCTGGCGGTCCTGGCTGCGGACGGGACCCCCTTGAGCGTGGCCAAGGAGCACTTCCGGGGGCCGCTGTCTGTCGCGATCGGCTATGACGATCCGGCGTTGCCCGCGAAGATCCTTCGTGACTTCATCGCCAAGGACAAGCGCGACAAGAAGATGCGGATCACAGTCGGCGTGGTCGAGGGGAACCTGCTTGACGCGTCGCGCGTTAAGGCCGTTGCGGACCTGCCCCCCCGCAATGCCCTATTGGCGATGTTGCTGGCCGGAGTGCAGGGTCCGCTGGTGGGGCTGGTCGGCACGCTGAACGGAATTGTGGTCAAGTTTGTCGGAACTTTGATTGCCATTAAGGGGAAACCGAAGGAGGAGCCCATGTCAGGTGCAACGGCGACAAAGCTGTCGAAGGAAGAGTTCATCAAGTTGATCGAAGGGATGACGGTCTTGGAATTAGACGACTACGTGAAAGCCCTGCAGGAGCGTTTTGGCGTGACCGCTGCGGCGCCGGTGGCCTCGGCGCCCGCGGGCGGCGGCGCGGCGGCGGGTGCGGCGCCAGCCGAAGAAAAAACGGCATTTGACGTCGTCCTTGCCAATGCTGGCGACAAGAAGATCCAGGTCATCAAGGTCGTGCGCGAGCTCACCAATCTGGGCCTGAAGGAGGCGAAGGACCTCGTTGAAGGCGCACCCAAACCGGTGAAGACCGGCGTCACCAAGGAAGAGGCCGAGAACATCAAGAAGAAGCTGGAAGAGCAGGGCGCCAAGGTCGAGATTAAGTAGCGCGTGCCGATAGAGGCTCTGATTCCACCAGCCATCCCTGGGACGACCGGGGAAACGGCCACTATGCGCGTGGGGGAAGATCCATGTCCGAAATGACGGAAAGCAGTTTGATCGAACGCAAGGACTTTTCGAAGATCCCGCGTCATCTCGAAATTCCGGATCTCATCGAAATCCAGAAGCGGTCCTACGACAGCTTCCTGCAGATGGAGGTCGATCCGGACCGGCGCGAGGACAAGGGGTTGCAAGCCGCGCTCACCAGCGTGTTTCCCATCGCGGACTACAACAGCACGGCGGTGCTGGAGTTCGTCAACTACAGCCTGGGGACGCCGAAATACGATGTGCGTGAGTGCATGGAGCAGGGGATGAGCTATGCCGCGCCCCTGAAGATCCGTGTGCGTCTCGTGGTGCTCGACAAGGAAGACAAATCGCCCACCAAGAAGGTCCTGGACGTACGCGAGCAGGAGGTCTACATCGGCGAACTGCCGCTGATGACGGAGCGCGGCACGTTCATCATCAACGGGACCGAGCGGGTAGTGGTGAGCCAGTTGCACCGTTCGCCGGGGGCCTTCTTCACGCATGACAAGGGTCGCACGCACGCCAGCGGAAAGGTCCTGTTTTCGGCGCGGATCATCCCGTATCGCGGCTCGTGGCTCGACTTCGAGTTTGACACGCGGGACATCCTCTACGTGCGGATTGACCGGCGGCGAAAGATGCCGGCGACGATTCTCTTGAAAGCTTTTGGGTACACCACCGATGATCTCCTGCGGATGTACTATCCCGTGGAGGAGATCCACGTCCAGAAGGGCAAGCTGTGGCGGAAGCTGGACCCGGAGATCCATGCCGGGCTACGCGTGCCTTATGACCTGGTGGAAAAGGGCGTCAAGGAGCCCATCACCCGCGAAGGCTCGAAGCTCACCAAGACCACCATCGGCCGGTTGAAGGCGGCAGGGATCAAAGAGAGCGAGGTCAACCCCGAGGACCTGGTGGGCCGCACCGTCCTGGTCGACCTGGTCGACGGCGCGACCAAAGACAAGATCCTTGAAAAGAATCACAAGCTGACGGCCGAGGTCCTGAAGAAGGTCCTGGCCAGCAAGATCGACGTGTTCAAGGTCGTCTTTCACGACAGCATGACGACCGCCTCGGTGATCGAAGACACGCTGGAGAGTGAAAAGACCACGTCCAAGGAAGAAGCCATGGTCGAGATCTACAAGCGGCTTCGTCCTGGGGAAACACCCTCCATCGAGACGGCGCGCGCGCTGTTTGAGAACCTCTTCTTCAATGCCAAGCGTTACGATCTCTCCCCGGTGGGCCGGCTCAAACTGAACAAGAAGCTGGGGCTCGATCTCCCGCTTGAGAAACGGACGTTGACGCGGGAGGACATCGTCGAAGTGGTCCGCTACATCGTGAACCTCAAGGCCGGCAAAGGAGAAGTGGACGATATCGATCACCTCGGCAACCGCCGGGTCCGGTCTGTTGGCGAGTTGCTGGAGAACCAGTTCCGGTTGGGACTGGTCCGCATGGAGCGGAGCATCCGGGAACGGATGAACCTTCTGGACATGGAAGCTGTGCTCCCGCACGATTTGATCAACGCCAAACCGGTGATCGCGGCCATCAAGGAATTCTTCGCCAGCAGCCAGTTGTCGCAGTTCATGGACCAAACGAATCCGCTGGCCGAAATCACCCACAAACGGCGCCTCTCGGCCTTGGGGCCCGGCGGGCTGACCCGCGAGCGCGCGGGCTTTGAGGTCCGCGACGTCCATCCCTCCCACTACAGCCGGATCTGCCCGATTGAGACGCCGGAAGGGCCTAATATCGGCCTGATCACCTCCCTGGCCACCTACGCGCGGGTGAACGAGTTCGGCTTTATCGAGGCTCCGTACCGGAAAGTCCGGAAGGGGAAGGTGACGGACGAGATCGAGCACCTGTCGGCTATCGACGGGGATCGGTATCACATCGCCCAGGCCAATTCCGAAGTCAGCACTGATCAGCGGCTGATCGCCGACAATGTGTCCGCGCGCTACGGCGGGGATTTCGTTCTGGTGCACCCCGACAAGGTGGAGTACATGGACGTGTCCCCCAAGCAGACGGTCAGCGTGGCGACCGCCTTGATCCCGTTCCTCGAGCACGACGACGCGAACCGCGCCCTGATGGGCTCCAACATGCAACGGCAGGCCGTCCCCCTCATCCAGACAGAGGCGCCCCTGGTGGGAACCGGCATGGAAGCGATTGTGGCCCGCGACTCGGGTTACGTCGTCCTGGCCCAGCGCCCGGGCGTCGTGGAGAGCGTGGACGCCACCCGGATCGTCGTCAAGACCGAACTGCGCAAGAAAGAGGCAGGGAGCAAAAAGCACGAGATCTGTCTCGACACCTATGACCTGATCAAGTTCAAGCGGTCTAACCAGAGCACCTGCATCACGCAGAAGCCGGTAGTGTCGGTGGGGCAGACAGTCAAGCGCGACCAGGTGTTGGCTGACGGGCCGGCGATCGACCGAGGCGACCTCGCCCTGGGTCGAAACGTGCTCGTGGCCTTCATGCCGTGGGGTGGGTACAACTTCGAGGACGCGATCCTGATCAGTGAGCGCCTCGTCCGCGACGATGTCTTCACATCCATCCATATCGAAGAGTTTGAGGTCGAGGCCCGTGAGACCAAGTTGGGCAAGGAGGAGATCACCCGAGACATTCCCAACGTTGGCGAAGACGCCCTGCGTGACCTTGACGAGAGCGGCATCATCCGCATCGGCGCAGAGGTCCGGCAGGGTGACATCCTCGTGGGCAAGGTGACGCCCAAAGGAGAGACCCAGCTCACACCAGAGGAAAAGCTGCTGCGCGCCATCTTCGGGGAGAAGGCGGGCGATGTGAAGGACACCTCGCTGACCGTTCCTCCGGGAGTGGAGGGGATCGTGGTGGACGTCAAGATCTTCTCGCGTAAAGGACTTGACAAGGACGAGCGCTCCAAAAGTATCGAGAGCGAGGACGTGCTCAGGATCCAGCGCGAACATCAGGACAGTCTCCGGATCGTGGAAGAGGAGAAAAACAAAAAGATCCGCAAGCTGCTGCTCGGCAAGGTCGTTGCCCGGGACCTTATGGACGGTGAGACCGGCGAGATCATCCTGAAGCGGAAGGGGAAGATCGCCCCCGAGATTCTGAAGAAGCTCAGTGACGAAGAAGTGCGCCGGATTGTGCTGAGCGACCCTGAGGATCAGAAGGAGATCGAGGAGACGGAGCGGCTGGCCAAGGAACAGATCGAAATTTTACAGACGCTCTACGACGAGAAAGTGGGGCGGCTGCGGCGCGGCGACGAGCTGCCGCCCGGCGTCATCAAGCTCGTCAAAGTCTACATTGCGATGAAGCGCAAGATCTCCGTCGGCGACAAGGTGGCGGGCCGACACGGGAATAAAGGTGTCGTCTCGCGTATCATGCCTGAGGAGGACATGCCCTATCTGCCGGACGGCACGCCGGTGGAAGTGGTGCTCAATCCCCTGGGCGTCCCCTCCCGCATGAACGTCGGGCAGATCCTCGAGACCCACCTCGGGTGGGCCGCCAAAGCTCTGGGGCTGTGGGTGTCGAGCCCGGTGTTCGAAGGGGCGGCCGAAACGGAGATCAAGGCGCTGTTGAAGAAGGCCAAGCTGCCGGAGAGCGGGCAGAGTGTCCTGTACGACGGCCGCACTGGTGAGGCGTTCCAGAGCCCCGTCACCGTCGGCCACATGTACACGATGAAGCTGCACCACCTGGTGGACGACAAGATCCATGCGCGGTCCATCGGGCCTTACTCGCTGGTCACGCAGCAACCGTTGAGCGGGAAAGCCCAGTTCGGCGGGCAACGGTTGGGCGAGATGGAGGTCTGGGCGCTTCAAGCCTACGGCGCCGCCTCGACCCTGCAAGAGTTCCTGACCGTGAAGTCAGACGATGTCCCGGGACGTTCGCGCATGTATGAGGCGATCGTCAAGGGAGAACCGTTCCTTGAGCCCGGACTTCCGGAATCCTTCAACGTCCTGGTCAAGGAACTCCAGAGCCTGGGACTGGATGTGGAACTGATCAAAGCGAAGGCGTAAGAGGAAGTGCCGGCCTTAGCAAGCTTTGAAGGGAGGTAGAAGCGTGGAAGGAATCTCCACAGTCTTTGAGAAGCCGCGCGACGGCGTATCGTTCGACGCGATCCGCATTCGTTTGGCGTCTCCGGAGAAGGTCCGCTCATGGTCCTACGGCGAGGTGAAGAAGCCGGAGACCATCAACTACCGGTCCTTTAAACCCGAAAAGGACGGGCTGTTCTGCGCCAAGATCTTTGGCCCCACCAAGGACTGGGAGTGCAACTGCGGCAAGTACAAGCGGATGAAACACCGCGGGATCGTGTGCGACAAGTGCGGCGTGGAAGTGATCCAGTCAAAGGTCCGCCGCGAGCGCATGGGGCACATCGAGCTCGCGGCGCCAGTGGCGCACATCTGGTTCCTGAAGGGCCTGCCAAGCCGCATCGGCACCCTTTTGGACATGAGCCTCAAACAACTGGAGCGCATTCTGTACTTCGAGAGCTATGTCGTGATCGAGCCGGGATCCACGGACCTGCGGGAGAAGGACCTCATCTCCGAAGAGCGGTATCGGACCTTGATGCAGGACCAGCCGTCAGGCTTCAAGGCCGGGATCGGCGCAGAGGCCATCCGGGAACTGTTGCGAAAGGTCGGGCTGGAAGCCGAGCGGGCCATCCTGCACGACAAGGTGAAAGGGACTCACTCCCTCGCGCAAAAGAAGAAATACATCAAACGCTTGAGGGTCATTGACTCCTTCATCCGGTCCGGCAACAAGCCGGAATGGATGATCATGGATGTCATCCCGGTGCTCCCTCCGGAGTTGCGACCGCTGGTCCCGCTCGACGGAGGCCGGTTCGCCACGTCCGACCTCAATGATCTCTACCGCAGGGTCATCAACCGGAACAACCGGCTCAAGCGCCTGATCGAGCTGAAAGCGCCGGGCGTGATCATCCGCAACGAGATGCGGATGCTGCAGGAGGCGGTGGATGCCCTGTTCGACAACGGGCGTCGCGGGCGCGCGATTCGGGGTCCCAACAAGCGCCCCCTAAAGTCGCTCAGCGACATGTTGAAGGGCAAGCAGGGGCGGTTCCGGCAGAACCTGCTTGGCAAGCGCGTCGACTACTCGGGCCGGACGGTCATCGTCGTGGGCCCGGAGCTGCGGCTCCACCAGTGTGGGCTGCCGAAAAAGATGGCCCTGGAGCTCTTCAAGCCTTTCATCTTCCACAAGCTGGAAGAGCGAGGCGCGGCAACCACGATCAAGAGTGCCAAGCGCCTAGTCGAGAATGAGAAGCCGGAGGTCTGGGACGTCCTCGATGAGGTCATCAAGGAGCACCCCATACTCTTGAACCGCGCCCCAACACTCCATCGGCTCGGCATCCAGGCGTTTGATCCAGTTCTGGTGGAGGGCAAAGCAATCCGTCTGCATCCCTTGGTCTGTGCCGCCTTCAATGCCGACTTTGACGGGGACCAGATGGCCGTCCATGTGCCGCTCTCGGTCGAAGCACAGATCGAGGCGCGCGTGCTGATGATGTCGATCAACAATATCCTCTCCCCCGCGAATGGGAAGCCGATCACGGTGCCTTCGCAAGACATGGTGCTGGGGTGCTACTGGCTGACCCGCGAACAGCCCGGCGCAAAGGGCGAGGGCAAGATCTTCAGCTCATCGGAAGAAGTCCGGATGGCCTATGATGCTGGCGAGGTTTCGGAGCACGCCCGTATCAAAGTCCGCGGGCTTACCCCCATCCGCGAGCCCGGAATGACGGAAGACACCTGGAGGGATCCGTCCCGGTGGAAGCAGTACACCACGGTCGGCCGCATGCTGTTCGGCGAGATCCTCCCGCCGGGGGTCCCGTTCGAAGCCGTCAACTTGCTGATGACCAAGAAGGAGCTGACGAAGTTGATCGACGCCTGCTACCGCCAGGCCGGTCACCGCGACACGGTCGTCATGCTGGACCGGATCAAGGACCTCGGCTTCTATTACGCGACGCGCGCTGGGATCTCCATCTGCGTCGATGACATGCTCATTCCCACGAAGAAAAGTGAGCTGATCCGGAAAGCGCAGGAAGAGGTCGCGGAAATCGAACGGCAATATGCCGACGGGCTGATCACAAACGGCGAGCGCTACAACAAGGTGATCGACATCTGGGCCCACGTCGGTGAGCAAGTGGCCAACGAGATGATGAAGGAGCTCGGAGCGTCTACCGGCACCGGCGAGCGGCGCGGCTTCAATCCCATCTTTATGATGGCAGACTCGGGGGCCCGCGGCAGCACCCAGCAGATCCGCCAACTGGGGGGCATGCGGGGCTTGATGGCAAAGCCGTCCGGGGTGATCATCGAGACGCCCATCACGGCGAACTTCCGAGAAGGTCTGACCGTGCTCCAGTACTTCATTTCGACCCACGGCGCACGCAAGGGGCTGGCGGACACCGCCTTGAAAACCGCGAATTCCGGCTACCTGACCCGACGCCTGGTGGATATCGCGCAGGACGTCATCGTCAGCGAGGATGATTGCGGCACACAGGACGGCATCTACGTCACCGCGCTGGTGGAGGGCGGCGAGATCATCCAGCAACTGGGCGAGCGCATCCTCGGCCGCATCGCGGCGGAAGACGTGCGGGACCCGGTCACGGGCGAGCTCATCGTCGGCGCCAACGAACAGATCACGGAGGAGAAGGCCGTCACGATCGTGGAGGCCGGGTTGGATCGGGTCAAGATCCGGTCCGTCCTGACGTGCGAGTCTCGTCGTGGGGTCTGCGTGACGTGCTACGGGCGCGACCTGGCACGAGGCAAACTGGTGGAACGCGGCGAGCCGGTCGGCGTGATCGCCGCCCAGTCGATCGGCGAGCCCGGCACGCAGTTGACGATGCGGACGTTCCACATCGGCGGCACGGCCAGCAAAGTGGTCGAGCAGACGACGTTGGAGTCAAAGCACGCGGGGACGATCCATTACCTGAGCTACGATTCCAAGAAGAACGCCGACATCCCGAACCCGGCGGTCGCGGTCAGGAACAAGGATGGGGACTGGGTCGTCATGAGCCGAAACGCCAAGATCGCCGTGCATGACGAGTCCGGGCGGGAGCGCGAGAAGTATCCGGTGGTGTACGGGGCCAAGATCAAGGTCAAGGACGGTGGCAAGGTCGGCGTGGGTCAGCGACTCGTCGAGTGGGACCCGTACTCGCTTTCCATCCTCACCGAAGTCGGCGGGCGAGTTGCGTTCGGCGATATCATGGAAGGCGTCACGATGAAAGAAGAGCTCGATGAGGTGACCGGCCTGTCGCGCAAGGTCATCATCGACCATCCGGGCGCGTCGTATCGTCCCCGCATCTCGATCAAGGATGAGGCCGGCAAGACCGCCAAAGTGCCAGGCATGAGTGCGGTCGCCCGCTACCTGCTGCCGGTCGGGGCACACATCTTCGTCGAAAAAGGGCAGACCGTGCATCCCGGCGACGTGCTGGCGAAGATCCCGCGCGAAACCACGAAGACGAAGGACATCACCGGCGGGCTCCCGCGCGTGGCCGAACTGTTCGAGGCCCGTAAGCCCAAGGAGCACGCCATCATCAACGAGATCGATGGGACAGTGGAATTCGGCGGGTACGTCAAGGGGATGCGAAAGATTCTCGTGCGCAACGACATGGGCGACACCAAGGAGTACCTGATCCCCAAGGGCAAGCACATCAACGTGCAGGAAGGGGATTGGGTCAAGGCCGGCGAGCCCCTCATGGATGGCTCGGCGAACCCGCATGACATCCTCGACATCAAGGGACCCAAGGAACTCCAGAAATACTTGGTCGACGAGGTCCAGGAGGTGTACCGGCTTCAGGGCGTGACGATCAACGATAAGCACATCGAGATCATCGTCCGTCAGATGCTCCGCAAGGTTCGGGTGGAAGACCCCGGCGACACTGATTTCCTGGCTGGGAGCCAAGTTGACAAGTTCGTGTTCGCCGAGGAAAACGAGAAAGTCATCGCCAAAGGAGGCAAGCCGGCCGCAGCCAAGCCGGTACTGCTCGGCATCACGCGGGCGGCGTTGACGACCGAAAGCTTCATCTCGGCGGCGTCCTTCCAGGAGACGACGCGGGTCCTCACGGAGGCGGCCATCAACGGCAAGATCGATCACTTGCTGGGCCTGAAGGAAAATGTCATCGTCGGCCGGTTGATTCCGGCGGGGACCGGCCTTGCCGATTACCGCGACACATTCGTGTTGGACCAGGAAGAAAAGGAAGCTACGCCGGCGCTCTCGGAGCCGGAGGCCAGCTCCTCGACGGCGCTGGTGGGGGATTCAGAGGCCTAGGGTATCGAATGGGCCTAAGGTCTTTCGTATTCAGGGAATTTTGGCTTGACAGGTCAGGGGGAAATCTCTAGAATTCCTCGGTTTTGCTCGATCACGCACATGCGTGGCGGAAGGACAGGTGGATGCCGACGATCAATCAACTGGTGAGGCACGGGCGCAAGCTCACCAGAAGCAAGACCAAGAGCCCGGCGCTGATGCGATCGCCTCAGAGACGTGGAGTCTGCATCCGGGTGTACACGACGACGCCGAAAAAGCCAAATTCGGCCCTACGGAAAGTTGCCCGGGTGAGGCTCACGAATGGCATGGAGGTCACGACCTATATTCCGGGCGTTGGGCACAACTTGCAGGAACACTCCATCGTCCTGGTCAGAGGCGGGCGCGTCAAGGATCTGCCCGGCGTCCGGTATCATCTGGTGCGCGGCGCCCTCGACGCGGTGGGGGTGCAAAACCGGCGTCAAGGTCGTTCCAAGTATGGCGCCAAGCAGCAGAAGCCCGGAGCCGCATGAGGGCCATGGCGGGGAGACGCTGAGATGCCGAGGCGGCGCAGTATAGTTCCCCGGGAGGCGGCACCCGATCCCCGGCACCACGACAAGCTGATCGGCAAGTTCATCAATACCCTGATGAAACAGGGGAAGAAGAGCACGGCCGAACACATTTGCTACGGCGCGTTTGATTTGATTCAGGAGAGCGCCCACGAGGATCCGCTGAAGATCTTTCGGACGGCGGTCGAGAACGTCAAGCCGGTCGTCGAGGTCAAGTCCCGGCGCGTAGGAGGCGCGTCCTATCAGGTGCCTGTGGAGATCCGTCCGGTCCGACGCGTGGCCTTGGCTTTCCGATGGATTCAGGAGTCGGCGCACGCACGGGCCGGCAAGAGCATGATGGATAAACTGGCGCGGGAACTCATGGATGCGGCCAACAACACCGGCGCGGCTGTCAAGAAGCGCGAAGATGTCCACCGGATGGCCGAGGCCAATCGGGCCTTCGCCCATTACCGGTGGTGAGAAAGGAACTGACACAGTCTGCCAGTCAGATAGTGCATGTGACGTTCTAGTCGACAAGCCTGTCAGACAGACTATTCAGTTTTTGAGATCCTGCGGACAAACCACACGCTGGTGACCACGGGTCCCGGCGACAGCATCAAGCGCCGTCACGCGGTGTGAGGCGGCGAGCACGGGGGACGTTATGGCGAAGGCGAAATACGAGCGGCGCAAGCCGCATGTGAACATCGGGACGATCGGGCACGTGGACCACGGCAAGACGACGCTGACCTCGGCCCTCACGAAGGTGGGCGCGGAGCGG
>Ga0209577_10006788_pt1 | contig 10560 bp, 8 predicted proteins | sample GraSoiAngelo_109_FD_185874 | JGI IMG/M metagenome (GOLD analysis project Ga0209577, IMG submission 185874) | Grasslands soil microbial communities from the Angelo Coastal Reserve, California, USA - 14_0903_12_20cm (SPAdes) (version 2) | ecosystem: Environmental > Terrestrial > Soil > Grasslands ...
GGTCTCTGGGTTGTCCTCGGACGCGTTGCCGAGCGCCGCGTTGATTCCCCCTTCGGCCGCGCCGGAGTGGCTTCGGACCGGATGGATCTTGGAGAGAAGCGCGACGTCGGCGCCTGCATCGTGCGCCTCGATCGCCGCGCGCATTCCCGCGCAGCCGGCGCCCACGATCAGGACGTCGTGCTCGGCCTTCACTACCACGGAAGCTACACAAACCAGGGCTAACCCTGAGCTGCGCAAGCGGCGGGCCGGGGTAATCCCGGTGGTGCGCGCTTGCACGGTGTGTGACGATTTCTCCTATGGCCACGAGCGTCCTCATCGTCGACGACCACGAGGCGTTCCGGTCGTCAGCTCACACGCTGCTCGAGCTCGACGGCTTCGACGTCGTCGGAGAAGCCGAGGACGGCACGACGGCGCTCGCGCTCGCACGTCAGCTCGAGCCGGAGCTCGTCCTGCTCGACATCGCGCTCCCCGACATGAGCGGATTCGATGTGGCTGAACGGCTCACTCCGGAAACGAAGGTGATCCTGACTTCGAGCCGGCAGCAGTCGGACTTAGGCCGCCGTGTGAGACACAGCGGCGCGTTGGGCTTCATCCCGAAAGACCATCTCTCGGGAGACTCACTGCGGGAACTGCTGGAGGCCGCGTGAGAAACGCCCGTATCGCCCTGATCGCTGCGGGAATCGCGTTCGCGTTCTTCGCCTACCGCGTCCAGATCGACAATCTCGGCGGCTTGACGACGTCTGCACGTGCATTGGCGATCGTCGTCATCGGTGTCGCATTCGTCAGCGCCGGTGCGATCACGTACTCGGATCGCTACCCCAACCGCTTTGGCCTGCTCATGGTCGCGACCGGCTTCGCGCTGCTGGCGCGTCAGTTTCGCTACAGCCATCACGGGTTTCTCTTCACGACGTTCTTCGCGCTCGGCGACGTCGGCTACGCGATGGTCGGTCACGCCGCGCTTGCGTACCCAACCGGACGGCTACGCGCCAGAGCGGAGAAATGGGCGGTGCGGGCCGCCTACGCAAGCGTCCTCGTCTTCCCCCTGCTGATCCTGTTCTTCTACTCGGGCGTGGGCGGCCTGCGCGGGTTGGATTCATCACAGCGTCACAACCTTCTGCTCGTCAGCTCGAACCATGAGGTAGCGCTCCGGCTGCAGGACGCATTCGTGATCATCTTCGACGGCGTTCTCGCGATGATCTTCATTGCTCTGATGATCCAACGACTCGTGGTCGCAACGCCGCGCGGCCGACGGGTGCTCGCCCCGCTCTTGCTCGCTGCGCTGGCACTCGCCCTCCGCGCGATCTCGGAGTCCATCTTCACGTTCGGCCACCGGCCACCGGGCAACACGCTGTTTTGGTGGCAGGTTTGCGCGTTCATCGCGCTGCCCGTCGCGCTCGTCGACGGGCTGCTCCGCACTCGGCTCGCCCACGCGAGCGTCGGCGATTTGATGCTCGAATTGGAAGGCACTTCTCCCCGGGCCCTGGGTCAACCGATCGCGAAGGCGTTGCGAGACCAGACGCTTGAAATCGCGTTCTGGGTTCCGGGGCAGCAGGAATACGTCGACACATCAGGCCGGACGGTCCACCTGCCCACACGTGGCGGGCGCGCGGTGACACGGATCGACAACGACGGAGAACCAGTCGCGGCGCTGATTCATGACCGCTCGCTGCTGGACAATCCCACTCTGCTCGATGCCGCGGCCGCTGCGGCGCGCATCTCACTCGAGAATGCGCGGCTCCACGCCGAGATGCGCGCGCAGCTCGAGCAAGTGCGCGAGTCGCGGGTCCGCATCGTCACCGCAGCCGACGAAGAGCGGCGACGGATCGAGCGCGACATCCACGACGGGGCGCAACAGCGCCTCGTCGCGCTCGGACTCCAACTCCGCAGTGTCCAGCGACGCCTCGGTACGGACGGTGATTCCGAAGTACGACGCCTCCTGGACGGAACGGTGAGTGAACTGCAGACGGCGGTGGACGAGCTGCGGGAGCTCGCACGCGGCGTTCACCCGGCGATCCTCACCGAGGACGGGTTGGGAGCCGCGCTCGAGTCGCTGGCCGCGCGCGCACCACTGCCGATCACGCTGCACACCTTCGAAGATCGTCTACCGGCGCCCGTCGAGGCGGCCGCCTACTTCGTCGCGAGCGAGGCCCTGGCGAACATCGCGAAGCACTCGCACGCGTCGAAGGCGCGTGTCACCGCGCGTAGGCGCAACGGAAGCATCGAGATCGTCGTCGAGGACGACGGAGTCGGCGGCGCACGCGCCGAAGAAGGATCCGGTCTGCGAGGGCTCGCAGATCGGGTAGAGGCCCTCGGCGGACGACTGAAGATCGAGAGTTCGGCCGGCGGCGGAACGCGAATCGTTGGAGAGATCCCATGCGCGTCGTAATCGCAGAGGACTCGGTGCTGATGCGCGAGGGACTCGCCCGCGTCCTGACCGACGGCGACTTCGAGGTCGCAGCGCAGGTCGGAGACGCGGCGGCGCTTCAGCACGCGGTCGAGCAAACGAAGCCGGACGTCGCAATCGTCGACGTGCGGATGCCGCCGACGCAAACCGACGAGGGGACACGCGCAGCAAAGGAGCTCAAGGCCGTTTACCCGGATCTCGGCGTGCTCGTGCTCTCCCAGGTCGTGGAGGCGCGGCACGCGCTCGATCTCCTGAGCGAGCGGCCGGAAGGGTTCGGCTACCTCCTCAAAGATCGCGTGATGGACGTCGAAGAGTTCATCGACGCGGTGAAACGCGTTGCGCGCGGTGGCACGGCAATCGATCCCGAGGTGATTGCGCAACTCCTCGGCCGGCGGCGCGAGCATGACCCGCTCGAGGAGCTCAGCCCACGCGAGCGAGAGGTTCTCAGCCTGATGGCCGAGGGACGTTCGAACAAGGGGATTTGCGAGAAGCTCTTCCTCAGTCCGAAGACCGTCGAGAGCCACGTGAACAGCATCTTCACGAAGCTCCGGCTCGCCCAGGCGTCGGACGACCACCGCCGCGTGCTCGCCGTCTTGGCATTCCTTCGCACGTGATGGGCGGCCGCCCGCGCGCGGCCGCCCCATTTGGGTCTTCAGCTCGAGGGTACGATCAGAACGGAGTCCGTTCCCCTGATCGGCGTGCCGCCGGCCGTCTTTCCCGTGAGGATTCCCTGCGTGTCTCCGGCTTGGAACGCGGTCTTCTGGGTGGTGAAGCGACAGACGAGATCCGCACGCCCATCGCCGTTGACATCCTCACGGGCACCGCAGGACGCGAGGCTCGGCTCGTTCCCGGTTCGGCCGAACCCGAGTGAGCTCGCGTCGATCTGGCTCGGCGCGTCCAGTGCGATCGTAGAGAGTAGGCCGACCGCGATCGTTCCGTTGCTTCTCGGATTGATCGCGTTCGGACTTTCTCCCGGCTTGATGTCGATCGCGACGACGAGTGCCTGAGGCTGTAGCTCGAACGAGCCGATGTCGCAACCCGAGCCCTGCGGCCTGCTCAGCCCGCGTTGATCGGTCGTGATCGTCGTGCCGCAGCCGTTGACCCCGGTCGGAATGAGATCGACCGCCGGGCTTCCCGCGAGCAGCGCGATCGTCTGCGTGGGGCCACCGTTGTCCTTCAGACCTGCGGAGTCCAGCAAGGGGTTCGTGCTCGAGAGCGAATGATTCGCGGTGCTGAAGCCGCAGCTCGCGCCGTCGTCGAGGTTGTATCCGCTGTCTGCGCCCGCGGCGACGCCGTAGCAATTCGGGCCGCCGCTCTGCCCCGCGACGAGGGAGTTCGTAAGCACCGCCGTTCCGCCGAACACGTTGTTGACACCAGCGGCCGGCGGGAGGAATCCACCGTTCGGCTCGTTGACGCTGTTCCCGCTCAACGTGCTGCTCGTCAGCGTGAGGCTTCCACCGGCGTTCGAAATGCCGCCGACTGCGATGCTGAAGGCGCCGGGGCCACCAGGTGCACTCGCGCTGTTACCGCTCACCGTGCTGTTCGTCAGCGTGACGACGTCGCCCGGCGCCGAGTTGAGGATGCCGCCGAACGCGTCGCTCGGTGTTCCCGTTGTGCTGTTTCCGCTCACGGTGCTGTTCGTGAGCGTCACCGTACTCCCGCAGCAGAGGTTCGCGATGCCGCCCACGACGGTGTCGAAGGGCACATTCGCTCCCGCGGTGTTTCCGCTCACGGTGCTGTTGGCGAGGGTCAAGCTTGCGCCGTGCTCGTTCAGGATGCCACCCGCGACGTTGCGGAACGATGCCACGGTCGCGCTGTTTCCCCTAATCGTGCTGTTCGTGAGCGCAAGCGTTCCGTCATTCAAAATCCCGCCCGCCTCGGGACCATTGCCGCGGGTGATCGTCAGGTCGCTGATCGCGACCGTCTTTCCCACATCCACGGTCAGCACGGTGCCCGATCCCTCACCGTCCAACGTCGCTCCGTCGCTTCCCGCAAGAGTCAGGTTGCGGGCGATTTCGAACGTTCCTTTGCACGTACCTTGGATCGAGAGGGTGTCGCCGTCACTCGCGGTCGTAAGCGCGACGTTCAAGGCATTCGGATCCGCCGTACAGTTGACCGTGATCGCCGCCGCGTTCGCAGGCCCAGCGCGGGCGATTCCGAAGATCGCGGCTAGCACCAAGACGGCTGCGACAAGTCGCGGAAGCTGCCTGCGACGCATCGAGATCCCTGAAGAGTCCATTTTCACTTCTCCTTTCGAGCGCTACGGGACGGAAAGTCGCAACGTGAAGCGACGAGGCGCTGCACCGCGCGTGACACGGACGAGGACCGTCCGCTGACCGCAAACGTGGTAGTCGAGCGCCTTCGCGCCGCCCGTGTTCCAGGTTCCACGCGCGAGCAGCGTTCGGCCGTCCGACGACATCAGCGTCACGTCCTCGCCGGGGCTCACGCGCGCGACCAGGTCTCCATCGAGCGGCGTTGTGATCTGCAGCGACCAGGACTTCGCGCCGCGAAAGCGTCCCGCGATCAGGCGGGGCGGCGGTGGCGACCACGGATCGACGACGTCTTCGCGTAGGAGTGAGAGCGCGGTCGAATCGGGACGAAAGCTCGGATCGACAACCGACCACTCGTCGGTTCCGTAACCGTTCATCACGCGAAAGCTCTCTGCGAACGCCTCGCCGGGATTGAGCGAATACCACAGGTCCTCGTCACCCGGGAATGCGGTCACGGCCCCGGTGCGTGCGCAAACGTTCTCGTAGGTCGCCCACCGTTTCGTGCCCCAATCGATCGCCGCCCACGGTGGATTTGCTCGGTTGTACGCAACGTGATGCCCGTACTCGTGGGCGGCAACCGACTGAGGCGAGACGCCGAATGCCGGCTCGCCGATCGTCACGAGCCGATTGCCCTGGTAACAACCGAGCACGTCGCTTCCGTGGCAGAGCTGCTGCACCTCGTCGAGCGGCGCGACATAAGCCGTCAGGAGTGAAAGCTCCGAACCATGAACGAGTGAGGCGAAGAAATCGGCCCACCTCTGCGCGGTTCCGGTGTCCGCGGCGTACGCGGACGACACGAGCACCTTGACGCTCGCCCCCGCCGCGAGCTGGAACCGGCGGCCGTGCCAGGGGATTTGGCGCAGGACCTTGAGATCGAGCGTTCCGCGTGTTGCCGCCTGCGCTCGTCGCGGCGCGGCGCCCGCCGGCAGAAGCACGAGCACCGTCACCGTCAGCCAGATCCTCTTCTTCCACTTGCCTTTCATCTCGTCTCCCGCCTGCGTTTGACGGAGCCCGCCGAGGCGGGCTCCGTCCCGTGTTGTCGTCAGCTCACGCGGAACGTGTACGTGAATGCCTTGGACGCGCCTTCGTAGTTCACCGTGACAACGACCTTCATGGTCTTGCCGCGTGTCTTCTTCTTCGCGACGTTGAACGTGCAACCACCTGTTCCGACGCCTGCCAAGGTGCGACCCTTGAGCGTCGCGGTGCACGAATAGCTGTCGGGCTTCGGGGTCTCTGTCACGAGTCCGCCGCTGAGCGGCAGGGTCAGCCCCGTCGGAGCGACGACGAACTTCTTCCCCGCCTTCGGTCCCGCCGCAGGAGTCGTTTGCAGCGTGATTGCGGTGATGCTCGGTCCGCTGTCGTTCAGGGAGTAGTTGTAGTTCCCGTCGTCCGGGGCGGAGTCGAACTTCTTGTTCGCCATGTCGATCGACGTCACGGAGAAGTTGAAGTCCGTCGGGTTTCCGATCTCGCTCTTGTTGACGGAGATCATCAGCCCACTCGACCCTCCGGAAATGCGAACCGTCGAGTACGCCGTGTCGACCCAGTCAGATCCGTTCCAGTGCCAAAATCCGTAGCCGGTGCTGTCGACGCCGAATGAGTAGTCGGCGCCGCCGTCCAGGATGTCGCCCGTCAATGGGTTTGCGTCCGAGTCGATGTCGAGGAAGGTCGGATCGTTCTGCGACGACGAGAGATTCGTGCCGCTGATCTGGAACATGATCTGACCACTCGTCTTATCGCTCGAGACGGTCACGCTGGTAACGTCGGGAGCCGAGCCGCTATCGCCGCTGGGATCGGTGTACTTCCCGGTTGCCCCCGCAGGCGCGGCAGCGACGAGGCCGATGACCGTCAACAGCGTCACGACGAGCAGTCCCGCGGTGCGGCGCTTCGGTGAACGCTTGTGTTCGTTCATGTCTGTTTCACCTCCCTTCCAAGACATGGACGGAGGTTCCGTCGGGCCTCTAACCCGGCGCTAATCGCGAAGCCCTGAACAGGGGCCGACCGCCTCCGCGGGTGCGAAGGCGGTCGGCCGTTGATCGAAGGTCGCTACGCGAGGCAGACGGCGTAGACCGTGCCCGAAGCCGAAGTGCTGTTGGACACGTTGAGAAGGAAGACCTTCCAGCTCGCGTCGTCCGAGCTCGGCCGTGTGTCGATCGCGAGCACATTGCCGTTCGGATTGTCGAATCCGCCCGCGATGGCCTTCTCGCCGCCGTTACACGCGGCGCTGAAGTCGTTCTGCCCGCCGCCGTTCAGAGACCAGGGCTGCGTCCTGACGGTGACGAGTGCCGGGATTCCCGCGGCAATCGCACCCGCGGACAGGCCGTTCAGCTTCTTGGCGTTGTCAGCCACGAGGGCCCGCTTGGCGAGTGGAACGACGCCCGCCGCAACCGCCGTGCCGCTGAGCGCGACGAACAGAGCGAGCACCGCGATGACGAGCGCGGGACTCGGAAGCCGCTTGCGAATCATCTGCTACCTCCTCCGGGATGGGACGGAACGAGCCGACTGTGCTCGTTGGCCCTAACCCGGGTCCAATCGCGCTACGGGATCGGCGGCGGGCCGATCGCCGGCCGCTCACGGCTCGACTGCTCGGCGGCGTCAGGCTCGCGCTCGGGGAGCCAGGCCGGTTCGCGTCCTTCCGAACGGAACACGTCGACCGCGGCGAGATACCGACGCGCCTCTCCGAGCAGGCCCTGTACGTCTTTTCGAGTAAGCGTTTCGGTGGTCATGGGCGCACCCTGCGGGATGCGCCTAATCCACCTCTAACCGCAATACCTTTTCTTCCACATACGACGGTGCTACAAAAGTCACATGGAGTTCCGGATTCTCGGGCCTTTGGAGGTCGTCGAGGACGGTCGTCCGATCGCCCTCGACCGTCGGCTGTCGCGCGCCTTGCTCGCATATCTCCTGCTGCACGCGAACGAGGCAGTTCCCACAGACCGTCTCGTCGACCAGCTTTGGGGGGAGACCGCGCCGAAGACGGCAACGGCGTCGCTGCAGAACTACGTGTCGCGATTGCGGAAGTCGATCGGCGCCGAACGGCTTCGCCTCGTGTCCGGCGGCTACGTCCTCCGCGTCGATCCTGAGCTCTTCGACCTCGCGCGCTTCGATCGCCTCGTTGGGGAGGCCGCGGGGGCGCCGGCCAAGCAGCGCGCGGAGCTGCTGCAGGCGGCGATTGCGCTCTGGCGCGGCGAGCCGCTCGAAGATCTCGCCTTCGAGGAATTCGCGCAGAACGAGATCGCGCAGCTTTCCGAGCGGTTGTTGACCGCCGTCGAGAATCGCATCGATGCCGAGCTCGAGCTCGGTCGCGGCGCGGAGCTCGTCGACGAGCTCGAAGGACTGATCTCGGCTCACCCCTTGCGAGAGCGGTTGCGCGCTCAGCTGATGCTCGCGCTCTACCGCGCGGGCCGCCAGGTGGATGCGCTCGACGCCTTTCGCGAGGCGCGTCGCATGCTGCAGGACGAGCTGGGGCTCGAGCCGAGCGAAGAGCTACGTGCGCTCGAGCGCCGAATCCTCGAGCAGGATCCCACGCTGCTCAGCGCTCCGGCTGACGCTGCAGCGAGCGAATCGCGGCGCACGGTCACGGTGCTCTTCTGCGACGTCGTCGATTCGACTCGCCTGGCAACGACACTGGATCCGGAGGCCTACCGCCGCCTGATGTCGTCGTACTACGAAGCAGCCAAGGGCGCAATCGAAGCGCACGGTGGAAAGGTCGAGAAGTTCATCGGCGATGCCGTGATGGCGCTCTTCGGTGTGCCGAGGGTGCACGAGGACGACGCGCTGCGAGCCGTGCGCGCGGCGATTGCCGTGCGCGACGCGATCGGGCAACTCGACGCGGAGCATTCGATCCAGCTGCGCATCGCCGTGAACACCGGCGAGATCATCACGACGGCGGAGGACGGCGCTGCGGGCGCGGCGGTGAACATCGCTGCGCATCTCGAAAAGCGCGCGTCCGATGGCGAGATCGTGCTCGGCGACGCGACGTTCAGCCTCGTCCGTGGCGCAGTGAGGTCGGAGCCGGTCGAGCTCGGCGACGGTCTGCACGCGCATCGCCTGGTGAAGCTACTCGGTGTCGAAGCGGTGGCACGCCGGTTCGACGCGTCACTCGTCGGACGCAAGCGAGAGCTGCGGAAGTTGCGCAATGCGTTCCAACGCGCGCGGAAGGAGCAAACGTGCGCGGTCGTCACGGTCGTGGGCGAGGCGGGGATCGGCAAGACGCGTCTCGCGCGCGAGCTCGTCGTGTCGGTCGGCGAAGAAGCAACCGTGCTCGTCGGCCGCTGCGTGTCGTACGGCGCCGGCGCGACCTATCTGCCGATCGCCGAGATCGTGCGCCAGGCCGTGCCGGACGTATCGTTGGCCACGCTTCGCACGCAGCTCAGCGGCGAGGACGACGCCGAGCAGGTCGCGGGGCGCGTCGCGGAAATCATCGGGATCGCCGAGGGACCTGCCGCCGCAGGCGAATCCTTCTGGGCGGTACGCCGCCTGTTGGAGGTCGTCGCCCGCGAGCGGCCGTTGGTCGTCGTTCTCGACGACGTCCATTGGGCCGAGCCGACGCTCCTCGACCTCGTCGAGTACCTCGGCGAGTGGGCCCGCGGACCGATCCTGCTTGTGTGCCTGGCTCGGCGCGAGCTGCTCGAGTCGCGCGCGAGTTGGGGCGGCCCGACCTCGACGGGGTTCGTCGTCGAGCTCGAGCCACTCGCTGCGGATGACGTCACCGCGCTCGTGGAGGAACTCGCGGGCGGACCGGTCGCACCCGACGTGGAAGAGCGGATCGTCGAGCACGCAGGCGGGAATCCGCTCTTTGCCGAACAGCTGCTGGCACTTGCGGCGGAAGCACCCAACGTGTCGCTCGACAAGGCTCCGCCGACGATCGAAGCGTTGATCGCAAGTCGGCTCGACCGCCTCGGTTCCGGAGAGCTCGAAGTCATACGCCGCGCGTCCGTGTTCGGGCGCTTGTTCTCCCGAGTAGACCTCGAAGATCTGGGCGCGTTCGAGGACACCGATCTCCGCAGTCTCGAGCGCCGCGGACTCATTCACCAGCGGGAAGGCGGCTTCCGCTTCCATCACGTCCTTGTCCGCGACGTCGCCTACCGCGGGATCCCGAAGGCGGACCGGGCGGAACTGCACGAGCGCGTCGCTAAGAACCTCGACCGCCGCGACGACGCGGACGAGATCGTCGGCTACCACCTCGAGCAGGCGTACGCGTATCGCGTCGAGCTCGCGCGCGCGGACGAGCATGCGCATGAACTCGCAGCCGCCGCCGGAGATCGTCTAGGCAGCGCCGGGGTACGAGCGTGGAAGCGTGCCGACGCTCCGGCGGCGATCAATCTGCTCGAGCGTGCCGTGAATTTGCTGCCCGACGACGCGAGCCGATGCGAACTGCTGTGCGAATTGGGCCTGGCTCACCGGATGCGGGGTGAGCCTCGAGCCGCGCAAGCGCGTCTCGACGAAGCGCTTGACATTTCCAAAGAGCGCCGAGACAGGCGTCTTGAACTTCGCGCACGGATCGAGATGGCCGCACTCGACCTGTTCGGCCATTCACCAAATGTGACGGAAGTGTTGGAGCTCGCGGCCGAGGCGATTCCATTCCTTCAGTCGTGTAGCGACGATCGATCGCTCGGGCGTGCTTGGCTCTTGGTCGGGTTCGCCAAGGGCCAATTCCTCTGCGACAACGGGGCGCTCGAAGAAGCATGCGTGAAAGCGGCCGAGCACTACCGACGAGCAGGGTGGTCGCCGTCGATCTGCCTCGGGTCGATCGGAAATGCTCTTTGCTACGGCCCCCGCCCCGTCGTCGAGGCGATCGAAATCTCGGAACGTCTCCTGCAAGAGCACGTCGGCGATCGCGCAAGCGAGGCGAACATCTTGGTGCCACTTGGATGTCTGTACGCGATG
>Ga0209577_10006791_pt1 | contig 10557 bp, 10 predicted proteins | sample GraSoiAngelo_109_FD_185874 | JGI IMG/M metagenome (GOLD analysis project Ga0209577, IMG submission 185874) | Grasslands soil microbial communities from the Angelo Coastal Reserve, California, USA - 14_0903_12_20cm (SPAdes) (version 2) | ecosystem: Environmental > Terrestrial > Soil > Grasslands...
GGCGTGCGGCGCGCGAAGGCGCACATCCGCGCGGGGGACGCCTTCCAGATCGTCCTCTCGCAACGCGCCGAGCGGCCGACGCGGGCCTCGGCGCTCGACCTCTATCGCGCCCTCCGCCGCGTCAACCCGTCGCCCTACCTGTTCCTGCTCGAGCTCGAGGAGGTCGCGCTCGTGGGCTCGTCGCCCGAGACGCTGGTGAAGCTCGAGGGCAGGCGGGCGAGCGTGAACCCGATCGCCGGGACGACGAGCCCCGGCCCCGGGGACGCGGAGCGGCTGCTCACATCCGAGAAGGACAAGGCCGAGCACGTCATGCTCGTCGACCTCGGCCGGAACGACCTCTCGCGCGTCTGCGTCCCCGGCACCGTCCGCGTCGAGCGATTCCTCGAGGCGGAGCGCTTCTCGCACGTCACGCATCTCGTCTCGGAGGTCGCGGGCAAGCTGCGCGAGGGCGTCTCCCCCTTCGACCTCCTCCGCGCCTGCTTCCCCGCCGGCACCGTCTCGGGCGCGCCGAAGGTGCGGGCGATGCAGCTGATCTCCGAGCTCGAGGGCTTCCGCCGCGGGCCGTACGGAGGGGCGGTCGGCTACTCCATTCCGGGGCTTGGCTTTGACACCTGCATCGCGATCCGGACGATCGTGCTCGCCGCCGGCGTGGCGCATCTCCAGGCGGGCGCGGGGATCGTCGCCGACTCGGAGCCGGCGGCCGAGCACGACGAGTGCCTGCGCAAGCTCGCCGCGCTCGAGGCCGCAATCGACCGAGCCGAGGCGGCCGCGTGATCCTGCTCGTCGACAACTACGACTCGTTCACGTACAACCTCGCGCACCTGTTCGGGGCGCTCGGGGCCGAGGTGGTCGTCAAGCGAAACGACGAGCCCGGGCTGGAGGAGGTCGAGCCCGACCGGCTCGTGATCTCTCCCGGCCCGGGCAGGCCGGCGCCACGCGTCGTCGAGCTCGTTCGACGGACGCGGGTGCCGACGCTCGGCGTCTGCCTCGGCCACCAGGCGATCGTCGAGGCCTTCGGCGGCGAGATCGGCTTCGCACGCCGGCTCGTCCACGGCAAGGCGAGCCCCGTACACCACGACGGCGTGGGCCTCTTCGCCGGCCTCCCGCCCGCGTTCGACGCCGGGCGGTACCACTCGCTCGCGGCGGCGCGAGTCCCGGACGAGCTCGAGATCTCGGCCACCTGCGACGAGGGCGAGGTGATGGCGGTACGCCACCGCGAGCTGCCCGTGGACGGCGTCCAGTTCCATCCCGAATCGGTGCTGACGCCGCTCGGCCCCGCGCTGGCGCACAATTTCCTCGCCGGACGATGATCCAGCAGGCGCTCTCAGGGCTGCTCGACGGACACGACCTCACCAGGGAGGAGGCCCGCGGCGTGATGGGCGAGGTCATGGCCGGCGAGGCCACGCCCGCTCAGATCGCCGGCTTCCTCGTCGCGCTGCGCGCGAAGGGCGAGACGGCGGACGAGATCGCCGGGTGCGCCGAGGCGATGCGCGAGCACGCGCTCGTCGTGCGGCCGACGCGGGACGACCTGGTGGACACGGCCGGAACCGGCGGCGACGGTGCGCGCACCTTCAACATCTCGACCGCGGCCGCGCTCGTCGCCGCCACGGCCGGCGCCGCCGTCGCCAAGCACGGGAACCGGGCGGTCTCGTCGGCGTGCGGCTCGGCCGACGTGCTCGAGGCGCTCGGCTTCGAGCTCGAGCTCCCGCCCGAGCGAATCGCCCGCTCGATCGACGAGCTCGGCTTCGGGTTCCTCTTCGCGCCCTCCCATCATCCGGCCATGCGCCACGCGGCCTCGGTCCGGCGGGAGCTCGCCACCCGCACCGTCTTCAACGTCCTCGGGCCGCTGACGAACCCGGCCGGCGCCCGCTCCCAGATCGTCGGCGTCTACGCGCCCGGCCTCGTGCGCACGATCGCCGAGGTGCTCGCACGCCTTGGCGCGCGTCGCGCGTTCGTCGTCCACGGAGCGGGCGGAGTCGACGAGCTCTCCCCCGTCGGGCCGAACCTTGTGTGCGAGGTCGTGCGCGGCCGGGTCCGCGAGCGAACGGTCGACCCGCTCGACCTCGGCGTCGCCCGCTGCGCGCCCGAAGAGCTGCGCGGCGGCACCCCGGAGGAGAACGCGGCGGCGATCCGCGACGTCTTCGCCGGCGCGAACGGGGGGCGGCGGAGCGCCATCCTCCTCAACGCCGCGGGCGCGATCGCCGCTGGAGGGCTCGCGCGCGACCTCGCCGAGGGTCTCGCGCACGCGCGCGAGGCGCTTGAGTCGGGGGCGGCCGCGAAGCGCCTGGAACAGCTGGTCGAGTTCTCACGGGCCGAGGCGGTGGCCTAGTGGGGCGCTTCCGCGACGCGCTCTCAGGCCCCGGCCTCGCGGGGATCGCCGAGATCAAGCGGCGCTCGCCCTCGGCCGGCGACCTCCGCCCGGACGCCGACCCAGCCACGCTCGCCCCGCGGCTCGCGGCAGCCGGCGCCGCGGCGCTCTCCGTCCTCGTCGACGAGCGCTTCGGCGGCTCGCTCGACGACCTCCGCGCCGCCCGCGCCGCCACCGACGCGCCGCTTCTCGGCAAAGGGTTCTTCCACGAGGAGGACGATCTCCGCGGGCTGCGCGACGCCGGCGCCGACGCGGCGCTCCTCCTGCTCCGCGACCTGGACGACTCCCAGGCGGCCGACCTGATGCGCGCCGCGGCCGAGCTGGGGCTCGACACACTCGTCGAGGCGCACGACGGGGACGAGCTCGGGCGCGCGGTACGGCTCGGAGCCGATCCGATCGGGATCAACGCCCGCGATCTCACGTCGTTCCGGATCGACCGGCGCGTGCAGCTCGAGCTCGTCGCCCGCGCTCCGCGGGACCGCGTCGTCGTCGCCGAGAGCGGTGTCGACGTCCGGGCCCACGGCGCAGCAGCCGAGCTGGCCGGCGCGGACGCGGTCCTCGTCGGCACGGCGCTGATGCGCGCCCCCGACCCGGCCGCGAAGCTCGGCGAGCTCCTCTCGCGCCCGCTCGTGAAGGTCTGCGGCCTGACCCGGCCCGAAGACGTCGAGGTCGCGGTCGAGGCTGGCGCCGACCTCGTCGGCTTCATCCTCGCGCGCGAGACGCCGCGCCGGGCGCCGGGTGTGCTCGAGTCGCCGGACACCGTCCTCTCGGTGGCGGTCTTCGTGGGCGAGCACGAGAAGACCGGCGCCGATCTCGTCCAGCTCTACAGGCGGGAGAACGGCCATCGCAGCCGCGACTGCGTCCTCCTCCGCGACGGCCGCGAGGTCGCTCGTGTGCTCGACCTACCCTGGCAGCGCGAGGATCCCGCGCATCTCGCGCGCGCCGCCGGCGCGCAGGGACGCGTGATGCTCGCGGGCGGGATCAAAGATCACGCGCGCGTGCGCGCGTACGTGGCGGCGGCGCGATGACGACGGCGGGTCTCTACGGCGCCTACGGAGGCCGCTACGTCCCGGAGACCCTCATTCCCGCCCTCGACGAGCTCGAGGCGGGCTGGCGGGCGGCGCTCGCCGACGAGGGCTATCGCGCCGAGCTCGATCGGCTGGGGCGCACGTACGCGGGGCGGCCGACGCCGCTCACCCGCGCGGAGCGATTTGCGCCTGAAAGGCGCCTGTACCTAAAACGCGAGGACCTCCTCCACACGGGCGCGCACAAGCTGAACAACGCGCTCGGCCAAGCGGAGCTCGCGCGACGCTTAGGCAAGCGCCGAATCGTGGCCGAGACCGGAGCCGGTCAGCACGGCGTCGCGGCAGCGACGGTCTGCGCGCGGTTCGGCTTCGAGTGCGTCGTGTACATGGGCTCGGAGGACATGCGCCGGCAGCGGCCCAACGTCGAGCGGATGGGGCTCCTCGGCGCCGAGGTGCGGCCTGTCGAGTTCGGGACGCGGACGCTCAAGGAGGCGACGAGCGAAGCGATCCGCGACTGGATCACGAACGTCGAGACGACGCACTACCTGATCGGGTCGTGCGTGGGCCCGCACCCGTATCCCGAGATCGTGCGCGAGCTGCAATCCGTGATCGGGCGCGAGGCGCGGGAGCAGCTGCACGCGGTGGAGGGCCGGCTGCCGCAGGTCGTCGTCGCCTGCGTCGGCGGCGGGTCGAACGCGATCGGCGTGTTCGCGGGCTTCCTCGGCGACGCGGAGGTGCGGCTCCTAGGCGTGGAGGCCGCCGGGGCCGCCTCGCTCGGGACGGGCCGCTCCGGGGTGCTGCACGGCGCGCGCTCCTCGCTCCTCGCGGACGAGGACGGCCAGGTGCTCGACGCGCACTCGATCTCCGCGGGCCTCGACTATCCGGGCGTCGGTCCCGAGCACGCGTTCCTGCGGGACTCGGGGCGGGCCGAGTACGTCGGCGCGACCGACGACGAGGCGCTGGCCGCGTTCGGTGACCTCGCGCGGACCGAGGGGATCATCCCTGCGCTCGAGCCCGCGCACGCGCTGGCGCGGGCCCGGGAACTCGACGAGGAGGTGATCCTCGTCTGCCTCTCCGGCCGCGGCGACAAGGACCTGGCCGAAGTCCTCGGCCAAAGCGGCGAGGGCCGGAGCGGACAGGTGGGCGATCCCATCCCAAACCCCCACCCACCCACGGGGTGAGTCACCGTAGCGGCCACCCCGCCGACGGATCGAGCCGGATCAGCGACAAGAGTGGGCCGAAAGCGAGGAAGGCGCTCGTCGTCTACCTCATGTGCGGCCCCGAGACCCCCGAGCTCGCGGCGGCCGCAGTCGCGGGCGGCGCGGACCTCGTCGAGCTCGGTTTTCCGTTCTCGGATCCGCTGGCCGACGGCCCCGTCATTCGCCGTGCCGCCGAGCGCGCACTTGCGAACGGCATGCGCACCAAGGCTTGCCTGGAGTGTCTCGCCGCCACGCGGAAGCGCGTACCGGGAACGCCGCTCGTGCCGATGACCTACTCGTCGCTCCTCGAGGCCTACGGCTGGGAGCGCTTCGCAGCCGACGCCCGGGACGCTGGCGCGACGAGCCTGATCGTGGCCGACCTGCCCGCGGGGGAACGGCCGGAGCTCCTCCGCGTGCAGCTCGTGGCCCCGACCTCTACCGACGAACGGATCGCACTAGCAGCCGCGAGCACGGACGGCTGGCTCTACCTCGTCACGCTCATGGGGACGACCGGGTCGCGCGCCGACCTCTCCCCCGCGCTGGCCGGCCTGGTCGAACGGGCCCGGCGCGCGACCGAGCTGCCGCTCTACGCCGGCTTCGGGATCTCGACGCCCGAACAGGCGCACGGCGCCGCCGAGCTCGCGGACGGGGTGGTCGTCGGCTCTCGCGCGGTCGAGGTCGCCGAAGAGGGGCCGCACGCCCTCCACGACTACGTAGCCTCTCTCCGCGCCGCGCTCGGCTAGCCGATCCGCGTCGACGCGTAGATCGCCTCGCGCAGGTGGCCGCCGAAGGGCTCGGAGGCGAGCGTGAACACAGGGATCGGCCGGCCGCGCACCCATGAGGTCGAGACGTAGTCGCCGAGCATGCGCCCGATGCCCGTGTCCGGAAGCCACGAGATCGCCATCGGCTCGGCGTTCAGCCGCCGGGGCCGCGCCCACGAGCGGCCACCGTTCCGGGACGAGACGAAGACGACGTCGATGCCGGGGCAGGTCTCCGAGGCGCACGACTCGGGCTGGGTGTACGCGACGACGGCGACTCGAGCCGTGGCGCCTGCGGTCGTCGGCTGGACGGCCAGCCCCGGCAGGAACGCCTGGAGATCCGAGCCCGGATCGACGAGCGGAACGCGCGCTGCCGGGGTCCACGCGACGCCGTCCCGGGAGCTGGAGACGACGATGTCGTCGACGACGCAGTCCTCGCGGAAGCGACAGTCGCCCCACGCCGCATAGATCGTGCCGCCGGCGTCGACGTCCACGGACGGAAGCGTCGGAGCTCGGATGCCGCGCACGTCCTCCGCCTGCACGCGCGCGACGGTCACAGGCGCGCCGAAGGTCAGCCCGCCGTCGGTCGACCGCACGGCCTGGATTTGATTCGCGGCCGGGTCGGCGTAGTGAGCGCCACCAGCGGCGAGGTCGTAGACGACGACGAGCGTCCCGTTCGGCTGCACGACCGGCTGGGCGCCGTTCACGAAGCCGAGGTCGGTGCCCGGCGCCGTGACCGCGGGAGCCGACCAGCGGAGTCCGCCGTCCGTCGAGATGCGCGTCCTGATCTGTGCCGAGCGCGCATCGAGGTACGAGAGGTAGCACCGCCCCCGGAACGGGCTCGTGAGCCCGTTGTCGCAGGCGATCCATTCCTTGTCGTCGTCCTCGGCCGGGTCTCCCGCCGCCACGACGGGCGCGCTCCAGGCGATCCCGTCGCGAGAGCGGCTCACGAGCGTCCGGACACGAACATCCGACTCGGCAACGGTCGCGACGAGCCAGTAGCCGTGCTGCGCGTCGTACGCGACGACCGAGTCGCTCGCCGACGGCGCGTCGCCGGGCGGCCGCGACTCCGTCGTCAGCGAGGGCAGGAAGCCCGAGCGCCAGTGCAAGCCCGCGTCCCGAGAGGTGGCGAAGCCGATCCCCGACGCGCCGCCGTCCACCATCCGGCCGGCCTGGAAGGTCGTCACGATCGTCGACCCGACGGCGAAGCTGTCCGGCTCGACCTCCGTCTGGTGCTGGCCGCGCACGTCGGCGAACGGATCGCGTGAGAGTTGACGGCTGACGGTCTCGCAGCTCGAGCCGACGGCGTCCGCGAGCTCGGCGACGACGACGTCGCGGCCGGCACCGCACCGCACCGTGTCGCGGGCGCCGTCGTACTCGGCGCCGATGAAGTCGTCTCCCGGGCCTCCGACGAGCAGATCGCGCCCCAGCCCGCCGTCGAGCAGGTCGGCGCCGCCGCGGCCCTCGATCGTGTCGGCGCCCGCCCGGCCGAAGATCCTGTCGGCGCCGGCCGTTCCGACCAGCCGATCGGGCCCAAGCGTGCCGCGGATCGTCGCCGGGCCGGCCGCGTCGACTCCGAGCGTGAGCACGGCAAGGACGACGAGCGCAGGGACGACGAGGCGAGGCACTGCGGTGACGCTACTCCGCTGGGACCGTGCGGTCGAGCGGTTTCTCCGCCGCTCAACGGGAACACACGCACGTGAAGCGACCGAGGAGGAGGACGACGTGGCCCGGTATCTCTACGGCGCGGCGCACGAGCAGTTTCCGCCCGACGACCTGCTGCGACAGGCTGTCGAGGCCGAGGAGGCCGGCTTCGACGGCATCGCCTGCAGCGACCACTTCCAGCCATGGTGGGAGCCCGGCGAGTCGGGGATGGCGTGGGTCTGGCTCGGTGCTGTCGGCGAGGCGACGAGCCGCGTCTCGATCGGGACCGCGGTCACACCGGCGCTCAGCCGCTACCACCCCGCCCTCGTCGCCCAGGCGTGGGCGACGCTCGAGGTCCTGTTCCCGGGCCGGACGTTCCTCGGCGTCGGCTCGGGCGAGTCGCTGAACGAGAGCCCGTTCGGAGCGGACTGGCCGCCGCCGGCGGTGCAGCTCGTCGCGATGGAGGAGGCGCTCGAGCTGATCCGGCGGCTCTTCGCCGGCGAGCGCGTGACGCAGGGCGGCCGCTTCAAGACGAAGGAGGCCTACCTGCACACCCGGCCCGAGCGCCCGCCTCCCATCTACGTCTCCGCCTTCTACAAGGGCGCGGCGCAGATCGCGGCACGGTTCGGAGACGGGCTCTGGACGCTCGGCGACCCCGAGTCGGCGCCGGAGCTGATCGACGAGTACAAGGGCGCGTGCAGCGACGCGGGGAAGGAGCCCGGCGAGGTTATCCTGCAGGCGCAGTTCTCCTGGGCCTCCGACGACGAGGCGGCGCTCGAGGGTGCGCGGGTCTGGAAGGGCGCGCAGCCGGAGGAGTTCTACACCGAGGACTGGCACGACCCACGCGCGATGTACGAGCACGCGGCGGCCCAGGTCAGTGACGACGACCTCGAGGAGAAGCTGATCGTCTCGTCCGATCCCGACGAGCACGCGGAGCGGATCAGAGTGCTCGAGGAGCTGGGCGCGACCGCCGTCTGCGTGATGAACGTGTCCGGCGCCGACCCGCACGCGGCGATCGCGACCTACCGCGAGCAGGTCCTTCCGCAACTCCGAGCGGCGCGCGGGCGCTGAGGGGCTGTCATGGGCGTCGCCGTTCGTGATCGCCGGATCGGTCGGATCGACCGCACGAAGACGGGATACCTCCGGCGCGACGTCGAAGATCGCCGCGAAGCCGAGGAGCCGCACGAGATCGCACCCGCGGCTCACTGAGCGGCGCCCGGATAATCCTGGCGTGGACGCAGACGAGTCCCTTCGCGGCCAGCTGCTGATCGCCTCGCCCGCGCTCTTCGACCCCAACTTCCGCCGCGCCGTCCTGATCGTCACCGAGCACAGCGAGGAAGGCGCGATGGGGCTCGTCCTGAATCGGCCGACCGAGGCGCTCGTGGTCGATGCGGTGCCGCCGCTCGAGGACATCGTCGAGCCCGGCGCCTGCGTCCACGTCGGCGGCCCGGTGCAGCCGACCGCGGTCGTCGTGCTGGCGGAGTTCGGCGACGCCGACGCGCTGACGTCGAGCCCGGGGCCCTGCCCGTCTCGACCCGCCGCGCGCGCGTCTTCGCAGGCTACGCCGGCTGGGGCGAGGGGCAGCTCGAAGAGGAGCTGGAGCAGGAGTCGTGGATCGTCGAGACTGCGCTCGCGGACGACGTCTTCGCCGACGACGCCGACGACCTCTGGAGCCGAGTACTCCGGCGCAAGGGCGGCCAGTATGCGGTCGTCGCCCTCATGCCGCCGGACCCCTCCGTGAACTAGGGGAGGAGATAGCGCCAGGCCGTGGCAGACGAGACGCTCACCGTCGTCGTCGACGCCGAGAACGTCCGCCGCTCGATCTGGCCGAACGTCTCACGCGAGCGCCTCGTCGAGCTCGTCGATCGCTGGGCCGAAGGCCGCGGCTTCGACGTTGTCATCGTCTTCGAGGGGGAGGAGGAGAGCGCCGACGACCGCATCGTGCGGGAGACCGCCGCCCTCGATCGCTACTGGCTCGTCACATCCGACCGCGAGCTCCGGCAGCGCGCGGGCGGAGGAGCCGAGCGGGTGATCGGCGGCGGCTCGTTCGTGCGCGAGCTGCTCGACGCCTAACCGTCCTTCGCCGCCTCCTTGCGCTCGAACTCGAGCATGAGCTTGCGCAGAAGCGCGTTCAACCGCCGCTTCTCGGGCTCGTCGAGCGCGGCCGCGAGCACGGCCTCCTTGACGGCTTGCGCGCTGGCGGACTCTTGCCACGCCTTGTGCCCCTGGTCGGTGAGCTCGACCTGCAGCGAGCGGCGATCGTCCAGGTCAGGGAGCCGTCGCACCAGTCCGGCCGCCTCCAACCGGTCGAGCCGGTTGGTCATCGCGCCGGTCGAGAGCTCCTCCCATTCCGCGAGGCGGCCAGGCGTCACGCGGTACGGCGGTCCCGAGTTCCGCAGGAAGCAGAGCACCTTGTACTCCCCGAGGTTGAGCCCGCGCTCGGCAAGCGTTTCCTCGGTCATCCGACGGAGGCGACGACTCAGCCCCATGATCCGGTCGACGATGCCCTCCACGGACGGGTCGAGACGCGGCACGGCGTCGCCGAGCTCGTCCAGGAACCGGTCGACGTGGTCGCGCTCCTCGGGCGTGACCGTTGCGCTCGTCACACCATCCTTGGCTCTCGTCTTCGCCGATGTCTCCATATCGACATTCTCCACGTAAATCTTCTTGACGTCAAGATGTTTGGCGTCTAGAGTCTCGGACAGAAGTATCTCGACATCGAGATACTCCGCGTCGAGAGGAGAAGGAAATGCTGAACCAGGATCCGAACGTACGGCTCCTTCTCGCCCGCGAGCGCATGGAGATCCTCCGCCGGGCCGCGCGTGCCAACCGATGCGCCGCTCGGCCGCTGCGGATGCGCGCCGGTGAAGTTCTCGTACGAGCCGGGCTATGGCTCGCCGAAGGACGGCTCGAGCCAGCTCGATCCGCGGGTTAGCCGCGCACGTCACCTTTCGCGCGACGCTAGCGTCGCCACGGCACGCGGAGCGCCGCGCGGGACGAAGTCGGCGCGCACTCGGCCCGATCCGGACGAAAGTCGCTAGTCCTTGTAGGGGTCGCGAACGTCGCGGCCGGCCATGGCCACACCGAGCGGGCGGAGGGTGTGCGTTACGCGCACCGAGCCCGAGTGCGCCGCGAGGACGTCCGGCAGGCGCTTGTAGACCTCCGGCGCCTCGTCAGCCCCGCCGCCGACGAGGACGATTCCCTGCTCGCGCAGCCGCGACTGGACGGCCGGCCAGTCGACTCGGCCCGGCCGGACGACCTGCTCCGTCCGCCACTTCCGCATCTTGGCGCTCGGGTGATCCGGACACGTCTGCCCGCGGTACTCCTTCGCCGGAACGGCGAACTCGCAGTCCCGCATCGAGCACTGGTAGACCGTCTGCCGCCGGATCCGGCCAGCCGCCTGGGACCGGCTCATGACGCGACCGGCCCCGTGGACGGTGGAGAAGAGCGAATCCTCCGCCTCCGCGCTCTCGACGCCTTCGAGGATCACCGACTCGTCGCCCATCGAGCCGCCGACGAATCCCTCCTGCCCGGGCCGAGCGGGCGTGCAGCCCTTCCGGATC
>Ga0209577_10006794_pt1 | contig 10554 bp, 9 predicted proteins | sample GraSoiAngelo_109_FD_185874 | JGI IMG/M metagenome (GOLD analysis project Ga0209577, IMG submission 185874) | Grasslands soil microbial communities from the Angelo Coastal Reserve, California, USA - 14_0903_12_20cm (SPAdes) (version 2) | ecosystem: Environmental > Terrestrial > Soil > Grasslands ...
ACATGAAAGGCGAAACGGTCGAGGAAATCGTCGGCTTTGCAGAAGCCATCCGCGCCGAGGCTGCCCACCTGGAAATCAACCGCAACTCCACCGTGGACGTCAGCGGCACCGAGCGCGACGCCTTGGTGGATACCTGCGGCACCGGCGGCGATGCCAGCGGCACGTTCAATATTTCCACCGCGACCGCTCTGGTAGTCGCCGGCGCAGGCGTGCGCGTGGCCAAGCATGGCAACCGCAGCGTGAGCTCAAAATGCGGTTCCGCCGACGTCATGGAAGCTTTGGGAGTAAACATCAATTTACCCGTCCAGCGCGTCGCGGCGTGCCTTGAGGAAGTAGGCTTTGCTTTTCTGTTCGCGCCCGCCATGCACTCCGCCATGAAATACGTGCAGCCGGCGCGTCGCGAACTCCGCCTGCGCACGGTATTTAATCTGTTGGGACCGCTCACCAACCCCGCCGGATTGCGCCGAGCGCTGGTTGTCCACGGAGCCGACGGCTTGGACGAAATCACCATCACAGGCCCCACCCGCATTGCCGAAGTACGGGATGCCCAAGTGCGCAGCTATGAGGTCACGCCGGAGGAATTTGGTCTGAAGCGCGCATCCATCGAGGAGATTGCCGGCGGCGATGCGGCGGCCAACGCCACCATCATTCGCGAAATTCTAAGTGGGGAGAAGTCGCCGCGGCGTGACGTAGTCTTGTTAAACGCAGCCGCCGCCCTGGTCGCTGCCGGCAGAGCCGATCACTTGGGTGATTCTCTGCCCGTTGCGGCACGATCCATTGATGGCGGCGCTGCAGCAGGCAAATTGGATGCGCTGGTGCAGTTCACGAATGGGCAGGAATAGCACTTTCCGTCCTTAGTGGTTAGCATCGTCATCCTTAGTCATTTAGCACTATCATCCTTAGTTATCTACCACTGTCATCCTGAGCGAGTTATCTAGCACTGTCATCCTGAGCGAGTTATCTAGCACTGTCATCCTGAGCGGAGCGAAGGATCTATGCACTCTCCGGCTGATATTGGTGACGCGTAAACCATCCGTCGCTGAGGTCTCTCCACTCAGGATTCACGGAAACGATCAGTGCAATTTTCTTGATTCGCAGCAAGCCTTTCAGCTGCTTCTCCCGATCAATTGCGCTGCGAATATCCGCAAAACGCTCGAAATACACCAAGCGATCCAGCTTGTATCGCCGAGTAAACTCCGATCCAATTCCGTGCTTATGCTCCCACACTCGCCGCTCTATACTGTTCGTAACGCCGATGTAAAGCGTTTTAGACCGGTTGGTCACAATGTAAACGTAGTAGAACTTTACGGGCCGGTAATGCATAGATCCTTCGCTACGCTCAGGATGACAGAGCCAGGAAGGATCAGAATGGCAGGATTCGCAACAGGATTCCGTGATGGGTAAACACAAGGCTGTGAAATACTGGCGCCTCCGAAACCCACTTATCACTATCGTCCGAGCGCCTCTTTCTTCAAGCGCTCAATCTGTTCCAGATGATTCGCTCCGTGCCCTCCCATCCGCTCCACCATCTCCGCCACGGTCACATCCTTCTTGTATTCCGGATGGAAGGCACCCTTCTCCAGATCGCCCGGCTTGAGCCGCCGCAAAAGCCGCAGATTATGGTGCCGGTTCAGCCCATACAGCGCCACCAATTCCGCTGGCGGAGTTTCCAAGTACCCAAGGTTGCGAGCCCAATCGTCCTGATCGATCGGTGCAATCACCGGCTTCTTGTCGGCCAGCATTTGGCGGATGCGATAGGCATAGAGAATTTCCATATCCGCCAGATGTGCCAGAATTTCCAATATTGACCACTTGTTCGGCGCCGGCTTATAACGCAGCGTCTTCTCCGGCAAGCCCGACACCGCCGCCGCGATCTGCTTCGGACTCTTCTCCGCTGCCTCCAGATGTTTCTTCAACTCGGCTTCGGTCATCGCAACCTCCAGAGCAGGCGCTTTTGTCCTGCGCGGAATTTTTGATTATTGATTGTTGATTTTTGATTGCAAATCTCAAGGCCTGAGCATCAAACGAAACGGTTGCCAAGCTCAATCAACAGTCAAAAATCAATAATCAACGATTTTTTACTGCACTTCCACCTTCTCCAGCCACTGCGCCACCTGCACATTCCAACCCAAGTCTTTTGTCATCGCCTCCCGCAGCGAGGTTGCTGCCGCTGGCTCGCCATGCACCAGGTAAGTCGCAGCCGGCTTGTTCTTAAATGTGTGCAGCCATTGCAACAACTCGGGCGTGTCTGCGTGATCGCTGAATTGCTCGAAAGCCGCTACCTGCGCGCGAATTGGCACCATCTGCCCAAAGATCTTTACCTCGCGTGCGCCGCTCTTGATGATGTACCCCCGCGTACCGGGAGCCTGGAATCCGATGAAGAGCACCAGGTTTTTCGGATCAGGCAACCGCTGCGCCAGATGATGCAGAATGCGGCCTCCCGTGGCCATTCCGCTGGACGAAATTATGATCGACGGGTAGCGCGTCTCGTTAATTTTCTTGGATTCTTCCGGCGTAGAAGCAAAGGTGAATCCCTTCCATTCCAGCGGCGACCCGCATTCTGTGATCAGCTGCCGGGTGTCATCGCTGTATTCTTCCGTGTGTTTCAGAAAAATTTCCATCGCCTTGATGGCCATGGGACTGTCGCAGTAAACCGGAATTTCGGGAAGCTGCCCAGCCCGCATCATTTGCTTGAGCATGAACACCAGCTTCTGGGTGCGCTCGACCGCGAAGGCCGGAACAATCACGCTGCCTCCGCGCTGCACGGTTTGACGAATGAGTGCCGCCATCGGTGGCCTGGGATCATCCGTGGGATGCGGCCGATTGCCATAGGTCGATTCCATTACCATCAAATCGGCTGACTCGCCTTCGGTTGGGCCGGAATGAACCACTTTGCCCGGAGCCACTGTGCTGTTGCGCACGCGTCCAACGTCGCCGGTGAAGAGCAACTGCCGCACCGTGCCATTAGTCTTCAGCGAAATCTCTGCCATCGACGAGCCCAGAATGTGCGCCGCACGCACGAATCGAAAAGAAATCTCCGGACTAAGCTGTTTGCTCTGCTCGAACTCGGTCGCGCGAAAATATTGCAGACAGGCTTCCGCCTCTGCCCCGGTATAAAGGGGCAAGGCCGGACTATGCTTCGAAGTCCTGGTTTTGTTGTAAAAGGCGGCATCTTCTTCCTGCAGATGACCCGAGTCAGGAAGAAGAATCGAACATAAGTCAATAGTTGCTTGTGTCGCGTAAATCGGCCCGCGGAAGCCCCCTTTGACCAGCCGCGGAATCCAGCCGGAGTGATCGAGATGCGCGTGCGTCAGCACCAGAGCGTCAATCTCTTGCGCCGGGACGGGAGGATCTTGCCAGTTCCGCTCCCGCCACTCTTTTTCCCCCTGAAACAGGCCACAATCAATCAGCACCTGAAAGCCATTCTTGCCGCTGCTGTCGGCGGAAGTATTGATCAGGTGCTTGGAACCGGTCACCGTACCGGCCGCACCAAGAAATTGAATGTAGGCCAAAAAATTCCTCCCTGAAAGTGTTTCAAACCAAAAACTATTTCCCGGATGTCTCAACCTTAAAAGTGTTGTTCGCCATATCCATTTCCGGCACGCTCCCATCGTTCACCACTACTTCGACAGGCGCGGAAGGAGCCTCAATCCGGAGGCTGTTGGTGGATTTTCCGCGAACTTCCAGCCGTTTCGTGATCTCGCCAGATTCCATCCGCAACGTCACGGGCACTTGGGCCCCGGCGCCGCCCAGGTTTTCGACCGTGATCGTCACCAGGTGACCGCCGCCCTGGGCATTCTGGTGCGCATACACGTAGGCCACTCGGAAATCCGGCAGCCCGCGATCTTGGTAGACCCAGTCGTCAAAGAACCATCCCAGATCGCGTTTCGCCTGAACTTCTATCAAGTGCTGCATGTAGAAAGGCTCTTTGTCCTGCTCCGGCCGGTAGGCCGCCAGGGCCTTCTTCAGCGCATCGTCTCCAACCATGTCACGTAGCATCCACCACACATAGAGTGCCTTCGTGCGATAAAAGACCGGTTCAAAGGTCGTTATAAGCAGCTGGCGAGGCGCCGCCGGCTGCGTCTTCCCGCCAGCAGGCACCGGCTGAGCAGGCGGTTTCTCTGCGTCCAATAATGTATCCCGATTCGCTCCCAGAGAATCGAGAGCAGATTGGCGTCCAGTCAACTCTTCGCGATAAAGCGCTTGCAAAAAATGCGCCAGGCCCTCGAACACCCATGGCCGCCGTGACAAGAAAGCGGCATGTGTCAATTCATGGACAAATGACATCTGCGCCAACTCGGGAGTCTGCCCAGCCAACGCCGTGAGCAGCATCGTTCCACTCTCGTACGGAGTATCATTTGCATCGGGTAGCTCCACGATCTCAACTCCCTTCTTCGAGGTGCCGAACCAGTTCGTCACCAAAGGTGCCACTTTTTCGTCGGCCTGCTCGTAAGCCTGCGCATCAGACTTGTGGTCGGCTCGGTGATAGATGATTGCCGCTTTGCCAATCAGGGTGGAATAGTCAGTTAGCACAAAAAGGGGCACCGTCAGACCAATCGGGTGGAACTTGTAGTCTCTGCAAGTGGCGCCATGGCGCTCTGGAGAAGGTCCTCCGCCGTCAAAAGCACCGCCGCCGTATCCACCGCCTCCGGCAAGCACCCCGTTGGAGATTTCCAATCCGGCAGGCAAATCTGCGCCGTGGATCTCGCACAAATTCAGATCCATCGACGACCTCAGACTCCGCGTCTTCCACCGCCCTATAGTTTCAAACACGGTGTTCCCGTCCGAAAGGCTGGCGGATTCGGTCATCACTGGATACCACGCTACGTAACCAATGCCGCGAACCGCGGTGAACGATTTTCCGATTTGATCCCAATCGCTATGAGCCGCGATCTCCTTGGGCGTGCCGATCCTCGTCAACCGAGTCGTATCCAAAACAATAGTACCCTCGTAACCAATCTCGAGTTCCACCGCGTCCCCGACAGCAATCTCCTTCGGAAGGCTCACAATTGCTTCCGAGAGTGCTCCCGTATGGTCAATATCAGATTGATAAGGTTGCGCCACAAATTGCAATTGTTTGTCTTGCGCCTTTATCGAATGCCAGGAGAGGCTCGAAGAAATTTGCAAGACGGCATTTTTCTGTGCAGAGGAAGAATCGTTACGCAGGGTGATTTTGCCTCGGACGCCTAACCGTTGCTGTTCCGGCTCGATCTTCGCGTTCAGGTCGTACCGCGTGATGCTAAACGCTTCACGGTCCAACCCAAAACAATTCGGCGCATAGCCATAAAGAAGACAAGACAGAATAACGAACTTAATAAGGAAATTAACGAACTTCATAGAAGACAAATAACCCCGGCACAGTCACTACATACAACAAACGCGGGCAGTCATAGGGAGTTCCGCACCGGCTCCGCGCCGGCCTTCTTCCTCCGCTGTCGCACAATTTCATACAGGACGATCCCCGCCGCCACCGAAACATTCAACGATGGCACCTTACCCAGCATAGGAATCGAAACCAGGAAATCGCACTTCCGTCGCACCAGGTCGTGCAGGCCCTTGCCCTCAGCGCCCAGCACCACGGCGCAATCCATGTTGTAGTCAAGGGCATCATAGGTCTGAGTCCCCCGCTCATCCAGCCCGACAATCCACAAGTTCTTGGCTTTCAAATCCTCCAGTGCCCGCGCGATGTTCGTCACTTTGGCGATCGGCAAGTGCTCGCTCGCTCCCGCTGATGCTTTGGCCACGATCGCGGTCACGCTTGCCGCGCGCCGCTCCGGAATGACCGCGCCATCGGCCCCGGCCGCGTCCGCCGTCCGCAAAATCGCGCCGAGATTATGCGGATCCTCAACTCCGTCGAGCACCACCATCAACGAATGCTCCCCACGCTTGGCTGCGACCACATCATCCAGATCGTTGTACTGTTTCGCCGAAGTAACCGCCACCACTCCCTGGTGCGCTCCGTTTCCCGTCATGCGATCGAGTTCCGGCCTCGGCAGAAATCGAACCGCAATCCCCAAACGGCGACATTCCTCTATTACGCGCTGCAGCCGCAGATCGTTCCGCTCCTTGGCCACACCGACCCAGGAAAAAGCGCGTCCCCGCGCTTTCAGCGCCTCTGCAACGGCATTGATGCCGTAAATAAAATTCATCTGCTTTCAGTGTACCGCAGTACAAAATTTAACAATTTTCATGGTTGTCTTCATCATTGTCATCCTGAGCGAAGCGAAGGATCTATGCATTCCCTGGCGCTGCATCGGACCCCAGTCGCGCCCGCTACACCGATGCTAAACTGAATGTCAGGAGCTACTCGTTGCCCGCTGTCTACATCCTCTCCGCCGTCCGCACCCCGATTGGCAAGTTCGGGGGATCTCTCGCCTCGCTGACCGCCGTCGACATGGGCGTTGCTGCCGCCAAGGCCGCGCTGGAGCGCGCCGGAGTGCAACCGCAGCAGGTCGACGAGACCATTTTCGGCAACGCCCGCCAGGCTGGCGGAGGGCCCAATCCCGCCCGCCAGATTTCCGTGCGCAGCGGAGTCCCGCAAGAAATTCCTGCTTACACGGTCAACCAGGCCTGCGCTTCCGGAATGAAATCTATTGCGCTCGCCTACGAGGAAATCGCTGCCGGGAATCTTGACTGCGTTCTGGCAGGTGGCACGGAGTCCATGTCGCGCTTGCCTTACTATCTCGACGGCGCCCGCTGGGGCTATCGCCTCGGCAACCAGGAGCTTGTAGACGGCATGTACCGGGATGGCTTTTTTTGTCCGCTATCGAAGATGGTGATGGGCGAAACCGCGGAAGTACTAGCCGAGCAAAACAGCATCTCGCGCGCGGAGCAGGACCAGTTCGCTCTCTGCTCGCAAACCCGCGCCGCACGTGCCATCGCTTCATGCCGCTTTGAGACCGAAATTGTGCCCATCACCATCGAAAGCAAAAAAGGTCCTCAGCTTTTCACCAAGGATGAGCACCCTTTTGCCAGCGCCACGCTGGAGAAAATGGCCGCGCTCCCGCCCATCTTCTCCAAGACTGGAACTATCACCGCCGCAAATTCTTCCGGCATCACCGACGGGGCCGCAGCCGTCATTGTCGCCAGTGAAAACTTCGTCAAGAAGAACAACCTGAAGCCTCTCGCCCGCATTCTCGCCGTGACTTCAGCGGGAGTCGACCCGCGCATCATGGGCATTGGCCCTGTCCCCGCGATTCGCAAGATGGAGCAAAAACACCAGCTCCCCCTGGTCGATTTTGATGTTGTCGAACTCAATGAAGCCTTCGCGGCCCAGGTCCTCGCCTGCGATCGCGAACTGCATTTTGACCGCGACAAACTCAACGTAAATGGCGGCGCCATCGCTCTGGGCCATCCCATCGGCTGCACCGGCACTCGCATCACGGTCACCCTGCTGCACGAAATGTTGAAACGAAGAGCAAAGCGCGGTCTCGCCACCTTATGCGTCAGTGGCGGAATGGGTATGGCATTGGCCCTGGAAAACGTATCCTCCTAAAACCTCCTTCCTCTCGTCCTCGACTTCTGCTATGCTTCCCGCCCGTAGTTAGGGCCCGCGTTCCCCCCGCTACGACCATCCGCATAATTCAGGAGGAATCCATGCTCCGCGCCGTCGCTCGCTGTTTAGCGTTGCTCCTATGCTCGTTATTCGCCGTCACTCTCTATGCCCAGCAGTTTTCAGCGGACTTAGTAGACCTTCGGCCCGATCGCAAATCCAATCCGGCCAAGGTTTACGTCAGCAATGACAAGCTGCGCTTCGAAACTCAAGACCGGAGCGCCGGCGGCAACGTCGCGATGATCTGGGACATCGGCCACCAAACCCGCTACTTACTGATGGCGGATCGCCGTATGTATATGGACTATTCGCCCGTCATGGGCTCCAAATTACCCGTAACCCTGTACTGGCATCCTTCCGACATCAACAACGCCTGTCCTGAATGGCACAAACTAGCAGAACAAATGAAGCATACGGAGAAGTGGGGAACGTGCCGCAAGATAGGAAGCGATACGGTCAACGGACGAAGCGCGATCAAATACGAAGGCTCATCAACCGAGGGGAAGACCGGCGATGTCTGGATCGACTCCAAATTGCACTACGTCACAAAATACGAGGATAAAGACGGAGGGATGGAGCTGCGCAACATTCAAGAGGGCTCTCAATCCGCCAGCCTCTTCGAAATACCGGCCGGATATCAGAAGTTTGACCTGGGAAACATGCGCCTTCCGCAGCGTTAGGGCTGGCCGCAACCTCCGGTCCGTTGACGCTCGTAAAAACCGCCCGGTATACTCGCTTCAGGAACAACTGGAGCTGCAATGCCCCTGTCCGCTGTAATCGTGGACGACGAGCAACTCGCCCGCGACGAACTCGCGTACTTGCTCAAAGGCGTCGGCGATATTGATGTCATAGCGCAGGGCAAGAACGGCGTCGAAGCCGTAAACCTTATCCGCGAGCACAATCCGGACCTGGTTTTCCTCGATGTCCAAATGCCCGGCCTGGACGGCTTTGGCGTAATCAAAAAATTGCTCGATAAGAAGGTTCCGCTTCCGAAAATTGTCTTCGCCACCGCCTTCGATCAATATGCCGTCAAAGCCTTCGAAGTAAACGCGGTTGATTACCTTCTCAAGCCCTTCGACAAAAAGCGTGTCGCGCAATCGGTGGAGAAAGCGCGGGCCAAAATAGAGAGCACCGGCGGTTCCACCGGCAAGCTGGAAAGCCTGGTGCGCATGCTGGAGTCGCAGAAGCCGCAGAGTTCCAAGATTCTCTTAAAATCCCTGGGACGCCTTTTTTTGGTGGACCAGAAAGATATCTGCTACGCCTCCATTGAAGACGGCGTGATCACGGTTGCTACCAGTGGCCAAGCCGGCATGGAAGGGCAATCCAACTGCCGTACACTCGAGGAACTGCTCGACAGCCTCGACGCAAATCTCTTCTGGCGGGCCCATCGTTCCTACTTAGTGAACATCAACCGCATCAAGGAAGTCGTTCCCTGGTTCAAGAGTTCCTACCAACTAAGAATGGACGACAAGAAGCAGACCGAAATTCCTGTCAGCCGCGCCCAGACTCGTCGCTTGCGCGAATTGTTCGGACTCTGATCCGACAATCATTTTGTAATTCTTGGATCGCGGAAGAAAAGTGGGTGCGTAGACCTTCTGTAGGCAATAAAAAAAAGCGGCCGGGGGGCCCGGCCGCTTTCTCGGCGCACGCGTCGCATCCTGCACACATGTCGCGCGTGAGCGCGCACGTCGCATCCTGTACACGCGTTGCACTCTCTATGAAGCTAATGCTTCCAGCGCCGTACGATTCCGAATCACCAACGTCGACCCTTCCAGGCGAATAAACTGCTTCTTCTTTAAGTCGGTCATCAAGCGTGTCACTGTCTCCCGCGAGGACCCAATCATCTGTGCCATCTCTTCATGCGTCAGCCCCGAGCGGATACGGATCTCATTTCCATTGCTCTGAGCCGGACTCCACGAAAGCAGCAATCTCGCCAACTTGCCGGCCGACGAGCGTGCCAGTACCAGGTCGTGGATGTCCTGGTAGGCTGACTGGAATTCCTTACTTAGGGCCTGCGCCGAATGCAGCCCCGCCTCCCCGTATTTGCTTACGAAACGTAGCAGGGCCTCCCGATCGACAAAGTTAACCTGACATGGGGTTGCGGTTTCCGCGGTCAACTCGCATGCGGTACCCGAAATCACCGCGCTCAGACCCAGGACTTCGCCGGCGTCGGCGATCTTGAGGATCAGAATCTTCCCATCGCGCGACGTCGTAGAAAGTTTTACTTTGCCCGCGCATAGAACATAAATGCCGCGCGGAGTTTGCCCTTCCACAAAGAGCAGAGCGCCCGCCGGATAAATACTGTGGTGTCCGATATGGCTGAAGCTCTTCAGCACTTCCGCCGAAAAGTTGCAGAAGCGTTGATCTTCGTTCAGCTTGCATAGTTGGCAATTGTCTACAACTTCCAAGCCATAGGGAGTCTTCATCCCTGTCTCCTCCCGGAACTGGTCGCGTCCACGGCTGCTTGAGCGGAACGCACTATGGGCCCCTGTGTGCCCGTTTACCGTAAACGGCACTTGAATCGGCATGCGATTTACTCCTGCCCGTGAAGGGAGCGCAGGTTCTCGCTCCCAGTCCGCGAGCAGACCGAAGCCCACCCTCCTAACCTCCGGATCCGAGGATTTGCAAGCCCGGATCAATTCCCACCCGGCGTCCACATTTGCGCTCCGCCGCCATGCCACGCTACAGGCAAATAGAAACAAGAGGTCCGCTGCCACGGTATGCCGGTTTTCTGGAGACAAACTGCCGCGCACACTTAACTGGCGTAATAGCCCTCGATCTGATCCAGAAGGTAACGGGTCAGAACTCCCCGACCGACCAAGGTTGTTCCCGCAAGGTGCATCTCTCGCAACAGTCTCTGGCCGGGAGCATCCACAAAGCTCACCGCCCCGAGGTCCGCAACTATTTTTCTGCCTTCGGCTTGCGCTAATGTTTCCCGCCAACACCGCCTCAACTCCTCCACCCAGGCATCAATCAGCTTGCCTTCCAGCCGGATGATTGCC
>Ga0209577_10006796_pt1 | contig 10553 bp, 10 predicted proteins | sample GraSoiAngelo_109_FD_185874 | JGI IMG/M metagenome (GOLD analysis project Ga0209577, IMG submission 185874) | Grasslands soil microbial communities from the Angelo Coastal Reserve, California, USA - 14_0903_12_20cm (SPAdes) (version 2) | ecosystem: Environmental > Terrestrial > Soil > Grasslands...
CGGCGACCGGTCTCCTTCTGCTCCGCCAGCACCTGCTCGAGCTCACCCTCCGTGAGGAGCCCGCGATCGACGAGCATCTCGCCGAGCGGTCGCCAAAGTGATGGTGCCGCATCCACGCTTCCGTTATCGACAGCTACGCCGCCGAAGCTGAGTCCCGCGTTCAAATCCGGCGGAATCGCGGGAAGAACGGCCTAAACGACGCGGTTTAGCAGCACGCCGATCCCTTCGACCTCGAGCTCGACGAGGTCGCCGCGCCGGAGCCAGCGCCCGTCACCGAGCTCGAGGATGCAGCCGGTTCCGACCGTTCCCGAGCCGAGCACGTCGCCCGGGAGGAGACGGGTGTTCCGCGCGGCGTGTGAGACGATCGCGTCCCACGAGTGGTACATGTCGGCGAGATTTCCGCGGGAGCGCTCTTCGCCGTTCACGCGCGCGGTCATCCTGCCGCTCCGGCCGTCGAACTCGTCGGGCGTGACGACGAGCGGGCCCAAGCTCGTTGCGAAGTCCTTTCCCTTCGAAGGGCCGAGACCGACTCGCATCTCCGCTCGTTGCACGTCGCGAGCAGACCAGTCGTTCATGACGGTGAAGCCGCCGATTCGCTGGTCCGCACCGATGATCGCAGCGACCTCCAGCTCATAGTCGAGTTCCCGTGTCCCGCCGGGATGCGGAACTTCGTCTCCCGGGCCGTAGATCGCCGCCGGGTTCGAGAAGTAGAAGACCGGAATCTCGTACCACTCCTTCGGCATCTCGAGACCGCGTGACGCGCGCGCCGTCTTCACGTGTTGTTCGAACGCGTAGAAGTCCCGCACGGACGGCGGATGGAGGACGGGCGGTCTGAGCACCACGTCGTCGAGCGCGAACTCCGCATGACGACGCGCGGTTCCCCCACCCGTGAAGTACGACTGCAAGGTCTGTGCCGCGAGTTGATGCACGACCTCGCCCTCGATCAATCCGGGCCAGCCCCGCTCGAGATGGTGCCCTTTCGGGCAGAACATGCAGAGCCGCACTAGGGCTCCGTGTGGACGATCACGTCGGCGATGTCCGGGCGTTCGCGGCGGATGCGCTCCTCGATCTCGCTCGCGCGTGTGTGCGCGTCGGCGAGTGCCGTGTCAGCGTCGAGTGCGAGGGTCAGATAAGCGAGCAGACCGTCATCCGTTTGCACGAAGCGCACCTCGCGCGGAGGCGCGCCCGTCGTCTCCCGTACGATGCGCTCGACGACGGCTGCGTCGACGTCGTCGGCACGGCGGCCCGCTCCGGCTTCGGCCAAAGGTTCGACATGTGTCTGGACGGCGTCGACTTCTGGAACGCGCTCGACGATCGCGCGTTCCACCGCGGAGGCGACGTTGTGCGCCTGCTCGAGGCTGAGGTCACCCGGCAGCTTCAGGTGCAGTGACACTTCGGTTCTGCCTGCGACGTCGAGCACGCTTACGTTGTGGACCTCGCGAACGCCCGGCACCGCGAGAGCCGCGGCGTGCGCACGCTCGCGGATCGCGATCTCATCCTCGCGCGGCTCGACGTGCACCACGACGTCGCTGCCCGGAAGCGCGGCGTCGAGTGCCGCCTCGACACGATCCGCGGCCTCATGTCCTTGGCCGACCGCAGCTTCCGGCGACACGGTGATGACCACGTCCGCGAACGAGCGGCCGCCGGCCTGCCTCATGCGCAGCCGGCGGAGCTCCACCTCCGGTTCGACACCGGCGATCGCTTCGCGCGCCGTCGCCTCCGCGTCCGCAGGAGCGCGGTCCATCAGAACGTCGACGTTCCGCTTCATCAGGCGCGCCGACGCGATCAGCACGAGGACGCCGACGAAGAGGGCGGCGATCGAGTCCGCCCGAGGATGACCGGCATGAACGAGCAGCAGCCCGACGAGGACGGCGGTCGACCCGAGCAGGTCGCTGCCGAAGTGCAACGCGTTCGCCTGCAGGGCCGCACTGGCGAATCGACGTGACGCGCCGAAGGAGACGAGCGTCCGGCTGAGGTCGATCCCGATGATCACGCCGACCACCGCGAACACGTACCACGTCGCGGCGACGTGCGCCGGTGCCGAACCGGCGAGGTGTGTGATCGCCCGGTAGGCGATGAGGATGCTCGCGGTGACGAGGATGGCGGCCTCCGCCAGCGCAGACAGATGCTCCGCTTTTCCGTGGCCGTACTGATGTCCGACGTCGGCGGGCCGTCCCGCAACCCCGACGGTGAAGAACGTCAACAGGGCAGCGACCAGATCGGTGCCGGAGTGCAACGCCTCGGAGATCAGGCCGAGGCTGTGCGCCGCAAGCCCGACGCCCAGTTTCAGCGCGAGGAGCGCCGCGGCCGCGACGACCGAGATGAGCGCGGTTCTGCGCTGCGGAGTCATCTCGATTAGTGAAACAGAAGAGGCTAGGCCGGACGGAGGGGCCAGATCACGACGTCTTGACGCCCCGAGAAGTGGAGGACCGGTTCGGCGTCCATGACGAGCCCGTTGGGTGCCATCGTGTTCAGGTCGATGTTCGCTTCGGCGCGCTGAAGAGGCCACGGCGTGTGGTGGATCTCCGCGCGGTGGAGCCTGCCTCGATCCTCTGCGTACAGGCAATAACGCTCCGTCAAGAAGTGCTCGAGCGATCCGGCGCGCGGAGCTTGCGGATCGCCGACGCCGCGGTACGAGCCGCTGAACGCCGTGCGCTCGTCCCGAACCGACTCGTAGAAGATGCGCCCCGCGCGCCGTTCCAGGGAGATTCGCGCCTGGAAGTACGGGAGCTTGTACGTGCGCCGCGCCAGCTCGACTGCGATCTGGCTCGACGCATCGAGACTCAAGAACCAAATTCCGGGCTTCTCGTCGCGGGTCACGTACGTGCGGACGTTGATCTCGCGGAAGCTCGACACGTACGGGAGCGGGAGCATCCCTCGGGCACGCAGCCCCGTGAGCTCGAATGGCGTCACGCCGAGCCAAGCACTGCCGTCGTGCTCCTGGACCTCGAGCCCGTCCGGAACGTGTTCGCGGAGGACGTTTGCGTCGATGCGCCAATGCGCGAACAGCAGGTCGAGCCATGACTGGCCCATCACCCACGAGTCCTCGGGCAGCGGCCAGGGCCGATGCTCGGTTTCTTGGAGCGAGGACGCCTGGCGCGCCGGCGCTTGCAGGAGCTCGATCAGATCAAAGATTTCGGAATTGTGCGCCCAAGCCAGACTGAAGTCTGCCACGGGACTGCATTTCCTTCGACGCAATCAAAGATTGCCTCGAAGGGCCTGTTCCCGCTCGATCGCTTCGAACAGGGCCTTGAAGTTCCCGTCGCCGAAGCCGCGCGCGCCGTGCCGCTCGATCACCTCGAAGAAGAGCGTCGGCCGGTCCTGCGCCGTCTTCGTGAAGATCTGCAGCAGATAGCCGTCGTCGTCACGGTCGGCGAGGATGCCCAGCCGCTGCAGGTCGGCGTAGTCCTCCTCGATCTCACCGACACGGTCTGAAACGTCGTCGTAGTACGTGTGCGGCGTGGCCAGGAACATCACGCCGCGCCGCTGCAACGCCTCGACCGTCTCGACGATATTCGTCGACGTCATCGCGACGTGTTGCACGCCCGGCCCGTGGTTGAACTCGAGGTACTCCTCGATCTGGCTCTTGCGCTTTCCCTCGGCCGGCTCGTTGATCGGGAACTTGATCTTTCCCTGCCCGTCCGTCAGCACCTTGGACATCAATGCGGAGTACTCCGTGGAGATGTCCTCATCGGAGAAGTGGATCATCTCCGTCATTCCGAACGATCGCTCGTAGAACTCGACCCAGTAGTTCATGCGTCCGAGCTCGACGTTGCCGACGCAGTGATCGATCGCGAGCAAACCCACGTCACTCGGTCCCGCGCCGTTCGTCGACTGTGCGACGTATCCGGGGAGGTACGCGCCTTCGTACTCGTTTCGGTTGACGAATGTGTGGACGACCTCGCCGTACGTCGCGATCGACGCCAGCTCGACGCGGCCGAACTCGTCCTCCACCCAGTGCGGTTCGGCGATGCCGCGCGCTCCGCGTTGAACTGCTTGCCGGTACGCCTCGCGCGCGTCCGGTACGCGTAAAGCGATGTCCTTGACCCCGTCGCCGTGTTCGCAGGAGAACTGCGTGATCCCCGAGTCACGGCGCAAGCCGCTCGAGAGGACGAGGCGGATGTCCCCTTGCTCGAGCACGTACGAGGCGCGATCCCGGACCCCCGTCTCCGGGCCCGCGTAGGCCGCGCGGTTGAAGCCGAACGCGTGCTCGTAGAAGTACGCCGACTGCTTCGCGTTTCCGACCCAGAGCTCGACGTGGTCCCAGCCGTCGAGCGGCATGAAGTCGGCGTTCTGCCCCATCAAGCCAAAAGCTTACTCGAGGCCATCGCGGTACTTCGCAGCGCAGCGCGTAGCAACTCTGGTTGAGCCGGTCGCACGGGCAAAGCCCGCACGACCTTTGACGCGGCGTCGCCGAGTCGGCGCCTCACTCAGCCTTCGTCGGGGGCGCGGCCGCCGGGCCGGCGATGTTCTCTGTCACATCCTCGAAGCCGCGGCGGAGCCGCACGTCGCGTACGCCGACGAGCACGATCGGCAGTACGAGCGCCGACACGCAGAGGCCGGCGAAGAACGCGGGACGTAAGGCATGTGCCAGCGTCGCGCGGGCGGGACCGCTCATCTGGTGGAGGGTGAGGCCGCCTCCGACGCCGTGCGGCAGTCCCTGGTTGACGATCACCCCCATTAGCGTGACGCCGAGGGTGCCGCCGATCGAGCGGGAGAACTGCGTCAGCGCCGTCGCCGAGCCGATCGATTCCCGTGGAACGGCGTTCTGCACCGCGAGCACGAAGACCTGCATCATCAGGCCGAGGCCGATGCCCGCCAGCACCATGTTGCGAGCCGCCTGAGCGTTCGTCGTGTGGATGCTCATCCGCCAGATCAGCACCATTCCCGCGGTGAGCGCGATCGGCCCGGCGATTGCGTTCGGCCGCACGCGCCCGCTGCGCGACACCCACTGGCCCGAGATGAAGCTCGCGGTCACCGCGCCGAGCATGAGCGGAGTCAGCACGACGCCCGAAGAGGTCGCCGACTTGCCGATCACACCTTGAACGAACAGCGGCACGTACGAGATCGTCCCGAACATCGCCATTCCGACAAGTGCCATGCACACAAGGCTCGAGACGACGATGCGGTTGCGTAACAGCGCGAACGGCAGGATCGTTTCCGGCACGCGGCGCTCGAACCACAAGAAGACGGCGAAGAGGGCGACTGCGACGACGAGCGCGCCGAGAACGTGCGCGCTCGTCCACGAGTACTGCCGTCCACCCCATACGAGCCCGAGCAGAAGAGCCGTGCTGCACGCCGCGAGCAGGGCCGCACCGCCCCAGTCGATCGAGCGATCGGTTTGCGCCGCGCGCCGTGGCATCGTCAACGAGATCACGACGAAGGCGAGCGCGCCGACCGGCAGGTTGACGTAGAAGATCCAGCGCCACGTCGTGTGATCGACGATGAAGCCGCCGACGGCGGGCCCGATGATCGACGCCGAGCCGAAGACGGCCCCGATCAATCCCTGGTAGCGGCCGCGGTCGCGCGGCGGGACGATCGCGCCGATCACCGCCATCGCGAGCGGAATGAGTCCCCCGGCCCCGAGTCCCTGAATCGCGCGGAAGATCACGAGCTCCGTCATGTTCTGCGCGATACCGCAGAGCGCCGAACCGATGATGAAGACGACGACCGCGAACAGCATCAGGCGCTTGCGTCCGTAGACGTCCCCGATCTTCCCGTACAGGGGGACCGTGACGGTGCTCGCGAGCATGTACGCGGTGAAGACCCACGAGTACTGCGAGATGCCGCCGAGATCGGTGACGATCCTCGGAAGTGCTGTTGCCACGATTGTCTGGTCCAGGGCCGCGAGGAAGAGCGCGACCATCAGACCGGAGTAGATCGCGAGGATCCGGCCGATCGTGAAGCGGTAACCCGGCGGCTTCCGCGCAAGCCGCTCGCGCAGCGAAACCATGCCGGGAGCGTGCCCGATCCGCGCAGTCCTCAGTCGGCATCAGGCGCCGGGGGCCGCACGCGCGGCGCGAGGAGGATTCCACCGGCGAGCGCGAGACCGCCGGCCATCTGCAGGCGCGTGATCTTCTCGGAGAGAACGACGAGTGCGACGATCGCGGCGAGGAACGGCTGCAGGTTCGCAAACAGCGACGCACGCGACGGGCCGACGCGGTCGATCGCCGTGAACCAGAGGAGGTTCGTCGTCACGAGTGGGCCGAGCACGGCGAACGCGAACCCGAGCCAGACGAGCGACGGAAAGGCGAAGTTCTGACGCGACAGCTGCGGCGCACCGATCGCTAGCAGCGGCACGGTCACTGCGAGAAGGAACACGGCGCTGAGACGAAACGGCGAGTAGCGGCGCATCAAGGGCGCGATCGCGACCGAGTACGCGGCCCACGTCGCAGCGCCGCCGAGGGCAAGCCCGTCACCCTTGAGGTCGGTGGAGAGCTTTCCGTGCGAGCCGGCCGCGACGAGCGCGACTCCGCCGAACGAGAGCAGCGCCGCGATCCAGAAACGCATGCTCTGACGCTCGACGCCTGTACCTCGTGCAAGGAGCGCGGTCCAGATCGGAAGCGTCCCGAACAGCAAGGCGACGGTCGAAGCCGTTGTGAAAGCAAGCGCATAAACGAAACAGAGCTGATTCAGAAGCAGGACGACGACGCACGACACTGTCAGCGTGAAGTCGCGCCGCCCGATCCGCAGCGATCCCTCCCACGCGAACGTGATCGCGGCGAAGACCAGCGCCGCGGCCGCGTATCGAATCGCCGAATACGAGATCGGATGGAAGCCCTTGTCGAGGATGTACTTCGACACGGTGAAGTTGAGGGCCCACAGCGAGACCGTCGCCAGCAACATGAGGTCCGCCGCGGAGCCCGGAAGACGGCGGCGACCGCGCACCCTGCGACCGTTGCCGGGCCGGAAATCCCCCAAACGAGGGAGAGATCGCGGCCCCAGCTACCGACCTTATTGAGGTGCCGCTCCGCGTGGTGTTTTGGCTGCTCGTCTCTGCCTTCCTCGGCGGAGGGGTCGGGCTTGCGATCGCCCACCGTCCGGGTGGCGTCGGATCGGTTGACGCGTCCGCTCCGGTCGTCGTCGCACGCGCGAATCCGTCCACGCCGGCGCCTCAGCTCGTCTACTGGAACGTGCGGCGACACCTCGCGCTCGACCTGCAACAGCCCGGATTGCATCCGCTCGGTCACAGCGTGCTCGCGTCCCACACGCTCAACGTCGACGAGCACGCGGCGGCAGCCGCGCCCGCACCTCCGAACGGCGAAGTCGTAACCTTCAGCTCCGGCCCGCGCAGGTTTGCGGTCGAATCGAACCCGGGCGACGGCGGTACGTCGACAACCGGAACGGACACGACCCCGACGACGAGCACGACCCCGCCGCCGCCGGTGAACACGACGCCGATCGAGATCAGCGACGTTCGCACGCTCGCTCTCTCGCCCTTCAGCGCGACGATCGCGTGGCATACGAGCGAGGCCGTCAGCTCACGCATCTCCTACGGCCTCGACGGCCCGACCCTCTGGACGCCGGCGACCGATTCAGTCGATCACACGGCGACCGTGAGCGGGCTTGCGTGGTCGACGACGTACAAGCTCTGGGTGAACGCGAACGCGACTGACGGCCGCAGCGCCACGCTGCCGTACGCGCTGACGACGCCGGAGCTCACGGACAGGCCGGCGGTCTCGACCGGCAACGGCTCGGTCCTGCTGGACGGCCAACTCGTCTTCCCATCGGTCGTGATGGGCGCATGTCCGGAGGCTTTCCCGCAGCTCCTGGCCGACGGCGTGAACTTCTTCGAGGACAGCCGCTGTGACAACCCGTCGATCGAGCTTTCCACGCTCGCCGGTCGCGGCTTCCTCATCGACCAAGCGGTGAAACCGCACATCCCCGGTGCGGTTGCCTCCTTCCTGCCGGACGAGTGGGACACGTTCCTGCCGACCACGCTCACCGCGGACCAGACGGCAAAGATGGTGCCGAACCGCGGCGGCGGTCCTCGCTTCCTCACGCTGACGAACCATTTCTACAACGGTGCCGACCCGCTACCGCAAGGCCGCGGCATGTATCCGGCGCTGATCGCGAACGCCGACATCCTGAGCTTTGACCTTTATCCGCTGCAGAACTGGTGCAAGTACGACGGCCGGTTCCACGACGTGTTCGACTCGCAGCGCGAGCTCGTCGCGCTCGGCGGGGGGAAGCCCACGTTCCAGTGGATCGAGGCGCGACACATGGACTGCAAGGATCCGGTGCTGGACCCGACGCCCCAGACCGTACGCGCGGAGACGTGGCTTTCGATCGCGGGCGGCGCACACGGCATCGGTTACTTTCCCTACGACTGGTCAGCGGACATCGGCGCGGAGATCGCGCAGGAGAAGACCGAGATCGAAACGCTCGCCCCGGCGCTCGTCGACCAGGGAATCGACGCGAGCGCGAACGACGGCAGCCTGCGTGTCGGCGCGCGTCAGCACAACGGCGCTGTCTACGTGATCGCCGTAAACGGGACTCGCAGTCCCGTGACCTCCACGATCAATGTCCCCGCGCTCGCCAACCGTGCGCTGACGTCGCTGGACGGGACTCGCACGGTGACGGCCTCGAACGGTTCCTTCACCGATTCGTTCGGGCCGCTCGAGGTCCACATCTACATCTCTGCTCCACCGACGTCGTAGTCCATGACCTGCTTCGTTAGGCTTGCGGCAATGCCCGAGCCGACGAAGGACGACATCGACGCGCTGGTCGGGCCGGCGACGCCGCACTTCGCGTACCAGCTGCGCGCACGGGTCGAAGAGCGTGTTCGCGACCTGAATGCGGACCATCCGGTTCGACGCTACGCGGAGGAGAAGATGGCACTGCTCGACCGTCTCGGCCACGCCTCGTCGAAGGCCGAGGAAGGTGGTCGCGAGCCGCGGACGCGTATCGGCTGGGACGAGATCCCGAGCGCCGCACCCGCGTACGACCCACTGCCGCCTCGGAAATGAGCTCTGTCGAAGGCCGCGCCGTGCTCGTGACGGGCGGCACGCGCGGGATCGGCAAGGCGATCGCCCTGTGGTTCGCGCGGTCCGGTGCAGGTCGGATCGCGATCGGCTATCTCCGGAACGACGCGGCGGCGGACGAGGCGGCGGCAGAGATACGCGCCGCGGGCTCTGAACCTCTGCTCGTACGCGGCAACGTCGCGTCCGCTCGCACGGTCGACGAGTTCGCAGCGGCCGGACATTGGGACGTGATCGTGCACAACGCGGCGACCGGCGTCATCCGCGGCGCGCTCGAGACGGACGACAAGCATTGGGACTGGACGATGTCCGCGAATGCTCGGGCGCTCCTCTCGCTCGCCCGCGCCTGCGCACCGCAGATGCCACCGGGCTCGTCCATCGTCGCGGTGTCATCGCTCGGTTCACAGCGCGTGCTCGAGAACTACGTGCTCGTGGGCACATCGAAGGCCGCTCTCGAGTCGGTCGTACGGTATCTCGCCGTCGAGCTCGCCCCGTCGGGAATCCGGGTCAACGCGGTCTCTGCCGGAGTCGTCGAAACGGGTGCGCTCGAGCACTTTCCGAACAAGGAGCAGATGCTCGCGTCGAGCCGCGAGCGGACGCCGGCCGGCCGACTCGTCGAGCCGGACGACGTCGCCGCTGCGGTGGCGTTCCTGTGCTCGCCGGAGGCCGACATGGTGCGCGGTCAGACGCTGATCGTCGACGGCGGCTACTCGCTCCTCGCCTGATGGAGCCGACCGAACACAACCGACGTGCGTGGGACGAAATCCACCGGCGGCGCGCACAGGTGACGGCGGGAGCATTCGGCTTACCGCCGCAAGTGCGTCACGCACTCGCCGATCTTCACGGTAAGCGTGTCCTGAATCTGCAGTGCGGGACCGGCGAATCGGCGGCCGAGCTCGCCGAGCTGGGAGCGACGGTCACCGCGGTCGACGGTTCGCCCGAAGCGCTCGCGCTCGCTCGCGAACGCTGGCCGTCCATCCTGTGGATCGAGGCTGACGTCGAGGCACTTCCGCGCGAGCTTCGACGAGGACGGTTCGAGCTCGTCTACACCGGCGGCGGCGTCGTTCTGTGGCTCGACGATCTCGAGGCCTGGGCGAGTGGAATCGCGTCTGCGTTACGAAGCGGCGGCGACTTCTTGCTCTACGACGAACATCCGGTGGCCGATCGCGTCGATGGCTTGATGCATTGGCGCGAGAGCTACTTCGACGAAGGGTTCTGGCGACTCGGGCAGATCGTCACCGCGATCGCGAATGCGGGACTCGCCGTCCGAGCACTCGAGGAGTATCCCCAAGTGTCGGGCAACTTCCGTCACCAGGACGCCCGCGTCCCCGGCACGTTTCTGCTCTACGCGCGACGGCCATAAGAGCGAGATGGGCCTCCCCGTCAGCCTGATCCTGATCGCGATCGGCGCTGTCTTGGCGTTCGCCGTCCACCAGCATCCGGGCGCGTCGGTCGACGTTCACGTCGTCGGCTGGGTGCTTCTTGCGGTCGGTTTCGTCGGCTTGCTGCTCTCGCTCTTTTTGTGGGAGCGCCTCGGCCCCGGCTACTGGGGTTGGGGCCGCGGACCGGGCC
>Ga0209577_10006800_pt1 | contig 10549 bp, 8 predicted proteins | sample GraSoiAngelo_109_FD_185874 | JGI IMG/M metagenome (GOLD analysis project Ga0209577, IMG submission 185874) | Grasslands soil microbial communities from the Angelo Coastal Reserve, California, USA - 14_0903_12_20cm (SPAdes) (version 2) | ecosystem: Environmental > Terrestrial > Soil > Grasslands ...
CAGGGGCGCGCGCCTCTACCTGCCGGTAGAAGTTCCAGGCGCTCTCTACTCCATGGGAGACGGACATGCAGCGCAGGGTGATGGCGAGGTCTGCGGCACAGCAATTGAAACGCCGATGCGTGCCACAGTACGTCTCACGGTGCGCCAGGATATACACGTACCAGAACCGCAGTTCCTCACCCCTGGTCCACTGGCTCAGCGTACAAACACTGCATCCTACTACGCGACGGACGGCATCGGGCCTGATCTAATGGAGGCGACGCGCAACGCCATACGCCACATGATCGACCACCTGCAGCGATCCTATGGCCTATCCCGTCCCGATGCCTACATGCTCTGTAGCGTGATTGTCGATTTGAAGCTCTGTGAGGTGGTGGATGCGCCCAACTGGGTGGTGAGCGCCTTTCTGCCACTGAGCGTTTTTGCAACTCCATCGTAGTCAATGTGAGGCTCTCATACTGTCCTTAGAGAACACTCAAAAATGGAGGAATTATGGCACAACCGGTCTATGTGATTGGACATAAGAACTCGGACCTGGACTCCGTGGCCTCCGCGTACGCGTACGCTCGTCTACTACAATTACAGGGTGAAGAAGAAGCCATCGCTGCACGTAACGGGGAACTTAAACCAGAGGTGCGTTTCGTGCTCGAACGTTACCAGGTCGATCCGCCTGAGGCTATCGATGATGTCCATCTCCAGGTACGCGATGTCATGCGCCGTGGCGTGATCTGTGCCTACCTGGATCAGCCTCTATTAGAAGCAGGGCAATTGCTGCAAGAACATAACCGCCGGTCGATGCCTGTCGTTGACGCAGAAAACAAAGTCCATGGCATTCTTGCAACCGAAGATTTCGCCAAACTCTTTTTTAATGACCTTGATCCACGCTCCGTCAACCGCATACCACTGAAACGAGATAACCTGGTGCGTGCCCTCAGAGGGCGAGTCCTGGTGGAGGGACGCCGCTTGCTGGGGAATCGCGTCCTCGTTGGCGCGATGCAAGCGGAAACGATGGCGGACTATATCGAACCAGGCTGCCTTGTCGTTCTGGGTGACCGCGAGGATGCCCAGCTCAAAGCAATCGAGAGCGGTGCCGCGGCCCTCGTCATCACCGGTGATTTGCTGGTCTCGGCACGGACGCTCGCGGCGGCTAAACAGCAGGGAGTCATGATCATCAGCACGGCCCATCACACATTTACTGCGGTACGCCTCATTAATCTAAGCATCAGCACACAGGATATCATGAACCGCGAGTTCGACTCCTGCCGGCCAGAAGATCCGATGAGCGAGGTACAACGCACGCTGGCCCGCAGGCGCTCTATGCCCGTGGTCGATGCTGAAGGCATCCTTGTAGGGTATCTTTCGCGCACCGATATTCTCAATGCCCGGCCCAAAAGGGTCGTACTGGTTGACCATAACGAGCAGTCACAGGCCGTGGACGGTATCGATGAGGCCGAATTGCTCGGTATTATTGACCATCATCGCATCGCCGATGTTCACACAAACAGGCCCATTATGTTTCGTGCTGACCCGGTCGGCTGCACCGGCACAATCATCACCGGCCTTTACCATGAGGCCGGGGTTGCCATTCCTCGCGAGGTAGCAGGATTGTTACTGGCCGGACTGCTCATCGATACGCTCATCCTGCGCTCCCCCACCAGCACAACCAAAGATGAACGCGTCGCGGCCGAACTGGCAAACATCGCGGGAGAAGATATTGAACAGTACGGCCAGGAGATTTTTGCCGCTGCCGCCGCCAATTTGAGTGCGCGTCCAGCCGAATCTCTGATTACAGCGGACTTCAAAGAGTTCACGGTCGGTGACACAAAGTTTGCCATTGGGACGATTGAGACTGCCAGTCCTGCGACGATCGAGCAAAGGATTCCTGAGTTACTCAAGGCCATGCAGCGCATTGCCCAGGAACGAGGTTATGCCTCATTGCTCTTCATGCTGGTTGATATCATCAATATGCAATGCCATCTCTTGATCTGGGGTGGCGAACAGGCAGTGGCCGAAGTATTAGGCGTTCCTCTGGAGCCAGATGGGCATTCAGTCATCGTAGAGGGTCTCGTCTCGCGCAAGAAACAGCTGGTGCCGCTACTGTCACGTATTCAAGCCACGATGACCGGTAGAACTGGAGCCTTGTAAAAAATATGTAACACCAGTTCCACAAATCAGGGTATCTTGCACGTCATTTTTCCCTGTTGGGAGCGCGTTTTGTTACGTATAATACTTGTCAGAGGACAAACACTATGTTAAACTAGATTTCGGCTCGAATGCTCATCAGAGGATAACGTACTTTTTGTCTCTAGAGAATAATGTACTTTTGTCTCTACTTAGATTTCTCAAGTTACTCATGTAATTGGCGGTCAATGCTGACACGCTTATATTATTTCGTGCCTAAGGAGGGCGTTTTCTATCGTGGACAATAGACTTTATATCGTGGTTCCTATCGTTATAGGGATCCTCGCGGTGTTATTCGCGGCCTACCTGGCGAACTTTGTCCTGCGCAAAGATACTGGCACGCCAGCCATGCAGAAAGTAGCTGATGCTATTTTTAAGGGTGCAATGGCCTTCCTCAATCGACAGTATCGAACAATTGCAGCTTTCGCTATTGTTGCCGCAGTCGTCGTTGCCTTAGTATTGTATCTGCTCGGTCAGGGAGACCAGGCAGCCAAGTTCAGTCTTGCCTGGCATACAGCTATCGCCTTCTTGATCGGTGCGCTCTGCTCAGGTGCTGCAGGCTTTATCGGCATGTACGTCGCGGTAAAATCGAACAGCCGTACGGCCAGTGCCGCTACGCGCAGCCTTGGTGAGGCCTTGATGATCTCCCTGCGTGGTGGAGCGGTCTCAGGTTTCCTGGTGGTTTCTCTCTCTCTATTGGGCGTCACTGGCGTCTTCCTGGCCTTTGGCGGCTTGACAAACCCGGCAGTAGCGCCTTCCCTCATCGTAGGCTTCGGCTTCGGTGCTAGCTTTGTGGCCCTCTTCGCGCAGCTTGGCGGTGGTATCTATACCAAGGCCGCTGATGTGGGCGCTGACCTGGTGGGTAAAGTTGAAGCCGGCATTCCTGAAGATGATCCGCGCAACCCCGCCGTCATCGCCGACCTCGTCGGCGACAATGTCGGCGACTGCGCAGGTCGTGGTGCTGACCTCTTCGAGTCTACCGCCGCTGAAAACATCGGGGCAATGATCCTCGGCGTTGCGCTTTACGTGGCCACCAATAACATAGGCTGGATTCTCTTCCCACTCGTAGTACGCGCTTTCGGCTTGATTGCTTCCATGCTAGGTCTACTCTGGGTTCGTCCCTCGGTCGTCACCGAGCCAGATAAAGCCGCCGGGAAAGATCCAGGCGTAATCGCCATGCATCAACTCAATATCGGCTACTTCATAACCTGCGGTCTCTCGATTATCGGCGTGTTCATTGTCAGCTTTCTCTTGCTGAATGGGAATAATATCACGTCGACCAACGGCATACCACCCTGGGTCTGGTTCGGCCTGGCAGGTACCGTAGGTATTCTCCTGAGCGTCGCTTTCGTATACATCACGCAGTACTATACCGCTGGTACATGGCGTCCGGTACGTGAAATTGCCGCGGCAACCTTGACTGGCCCCGCTACAACCATCATCACCGGTGTCGCTGTCGGCTTCGAATGCGTTGCTCTGCCGGTATTGGCAATCAGCGTCGCCTTGTTCCTCTCGTTCTTCCTGGGTAGCCAGGTAACCATTCACTCTACGATCATTCCACAGATCATCAACCCTGGTGGTATCTTTGGTACTGCTGTCGCCACCATGGGTATGCTCATGAGTACCGCGTATATTCTCGCCATGGATACTTTCGGTCCCATCACCGACAATGCCGGTGGTATCACCGAGATGAGTGGACAGGCCGAGTCTGTGCGCGACATCACTGATGCACTCGACGGTGTAGGTAACACCACCAAGGCGCTGACAAAGGGCTACGGTATCGGCTCTGCTGCACTGGCAGCCTTCCTGCTCTTCAGCGCTTACCTTGATGTGCTCTACTCCTTCAAACATAACCCTGCGGTCTACGTTGTTGACCTATCCAATATCACCGTCTTTATCGCGGCGCTGATTGGCATTACGCTCATCTTCTTCTTCAGCGCTCTGGCAATTCGCGCCGTTGGCGCAGCTGCCAAACGTATGATCGAAGAGGTACGCCGCCAGTTCAAAGAGAATCCCAAGATTATGGCGGAGGATCCCGCAGACCGTGTAGAACCCGACTATGCCCGTTGCGTAGATATCAGTACCCGCGGCGCCCTGCGCGCTATGATCCTCCCTGGTATTGTTGCCGTGTTAACGCCAATCGCCGTTGGTGTGATCCTTGGCCCTCAGGCTGAGGCTGGTTTGCTGATGGTCGGTACTATGGGCGGTATCGTCCTCGCCCTTTTCCTGAACAATAGTGGTGGCGCATGGGACAATGCGAAGAAATACGTTGAAGCTGGCTACCTGCGCGTTAACGAAGAAGGTGAGATGGTTGATCCCCTTGATCCTAAGGGTACTGTCCTGGGTAAGAAGAGTGAACCGCATAAGGCTAGCGTGGTTGGCGATACCGTCGGCGACCCCTTCAAGGATACCGCTGGTCCATCGCTGCACGTCCTCATTAAGCTGCTCAGCACGATTACCCTGGTGTTGGCACCATTGTACGTGTTCTTGCACCCGTAATCTGTTCAACTGGTAACAGGCTTTAGAAAGGCACGTAGCCCATTCGATGGGTTGCGTGCCTTTTTTGTACACATGTGCTATTCTACCCTCGTTCTTTACAATCAATTTTTTGTATACTATTTTACCTGACGAGGAATAGCTACTATGCGCCCTACATCTTTCCAACACAACAGACGCTTTCCTTCCTGCAAGTATCTCATCATTGCCACGCTCTCTATCCTGCTGGCAGGGTGCTCCATCAACCTCCCACAATCGAGCAATTCATCATGCCAGGGCAACTGCACAACTGGTCCTGGAGTCCAGGGTGTCCATGTTTTCGTCGAGCCAGATGCCGGTGAACATCCTGTTACCGATGCCATCAACGGCGCGCAGAAGTCTGTCTGGTTAGAAATGTACATATTATCTGACCGCAACGTGATTCGCGCCCTGGAAGAAGTGGCCAACAGAGGGATAGATGTGCGTGTCATGCTAGAACCACATCCCTTTGGCGGTGGTTCACCAGCGCGTGCCATGGATCAGTTGAGAGCCGCGGGAGCCAAAGTACAGGAAAGCAATCCAGCTTTCACGCTCACCCATGAGAAGGGCTTGATCATCGATAACTCAACCGCCTACATCATGACTTCGAATTTTTCTCGCGCTGCCCTCGGTAGCTACAGCGGCAGCAGCGGGTTCAGCAATCGTGAATATGATATCGTAGATTCCGACCCACCAGACGTACAGGCAGTCGTTTCCATTTTCCAGGCAGACTGGGATCGCGCAACAGCCCAGTTCAATGATCCCAACCTCGTCGTCAGTCCCATCAACGCGCGCAATGCTTTCAACACGCTCATCAATAGCGCCCACCGCACCCTGCTCGTCGAGGGAGAAGAAATGAACGACTCGGCTGTCGAACAGGCTCTATCCACGGCAGTACAACACGGCGTCCAGGTACAGGTGATCCTCCCCGCTCCCCGTGGCTCTTCTGCCGATAGCAACAGCCAGGGTATCAATACCATTAAACAGGGAGGCATCCAGGTAAGAGAAGATCCACGACTGTACATGCATGCAAAAATCATGGTAATAGATGGGCAGAAAGCCTTCGTTGGCTCACAGAATATTTCCGCACAATCCCTCGATCAGAATCGCGAGCTGGGCATCATCATTTCTGATCAAGGTGTCCTGCAAACACTTCAACAAACGTTTCAGCAGGATTGGGGCGATTCCCAGGCTGTTTAGATGAAGAACCTGCATGTACTTGTCCCGCCGCACGTGGTACTATAAAGTAAAAATGGAGGAACGTCTTTCATGGTAACCGAAATCGCCATTTTTACGGCACTTGCAGGCAAAGAGGACGAGTTGGGGCATGCTATTGTACACGGACTGGATGTCATTCGCCAGCATCCAGAATGTATCTCTTCACAAGTTGAACGCTGCATCGAGAAACCCGGGCAGTATATACTTATCAACATTTGGACATCGCTTGAAGCCCATACCAAAGATTTCAGGGGCGGTCCACTCTTTCCACAGTGGCGAAGCCATATCAACGGCTTATTCGAGGCCAACCCGACCGTCTTTCACTACCAACCATTTTAAAGCAGTAGCATCATTTGCTCACCTTGTTTGAAACCATCTTCATATATTTCCACTCCAGTGATGACAAAAGGAATATACAATAGACCAGCGTCTATAACATTTTTAGGAGCCCTTGTTAATGGACGAACAACAAACAACGCCCAAAAATTATTCACAACCAGACGATAGTGCATCTCCCTCCCTCGAGGATACTGGCCACAGCGAGGCTGAAGAGCTTGAAGCCCACGTCGCTTCACTGCGCCACAGCATCGAGGAAGCGAACTACCAATATTATGTCAAAGACAACCCAACTCTTACCGATGCAGAGTATGACCAGTTGATGATAGAGCTGCTACGTCTCGAGGAAGAACACCCCGAACTGCAAACGCCCGATTCTCCGACCCAACGCGTTGGGGCCGGCCCTGTACAGGACGTAGCACAACACCGGCATCCTGTTCCAATGCTAAGCCTGGCCAATGCACGCAACGAAGCAGAATTGCAAGCCTGGCACAAACGCGCGCTCAACATTTTACCTAACGCCACCTTTGAATACGTCTGCGAACTGAAGATCGACGGGCTGGCCATGGCACTGACGTATGAGCAGGGCAGGTTGAGCGTTGGAGCCACACGCGGCGATGGCCTGATCGGTGAAGACTGGACGCCGAATATACGAACCTTACGCACTATCCCACAAAAGCTGCGCGGAGAACAGATACCCGAGAAAGTCGAGGTACGCGGCGAAATTTACATGTCCACCAAAAGTTTTGAGCAGTTGAATGAGCAGATGAAAGATGATAAGCTCTTCGCCAATCCGCGCAATGCCGCGGCCGGCTCCCTGCGTCAAAAGGATGCCCGCATTACAGCCACCCGCCATCTCGATTTCTTTGGGTATCAGATTGGCTATATGCAAGGGATGGATTTCTATTCGCAGTCGCAAGCCTTGCAGTTGATACGTGATTGGGGATTTCCTGTCAACCCATATATTCAACTGGCAAAGTCCCTCGACGAGGTAATGGATTATTGCCAGAAGTGGGAGAAGGAGCGCTTCAATCTTCCTTACGAGATTGATGGAGTGGTTATTAAAATCAATGACCTGGCCCAGCAACAGGAGTTAGGGACAGTCGCCCGAGATCCACGCTGGTCCATAGCCTTTAAATACCCCCCTACGCAGGTCGCTACAAAACTCCTCGATATTCGCGTCAACATCGGGCGCACAGGTTCAGTCAATCCCTGGGCAGCACTTGAGCCCGTCAACATTCGCGGCGTAACGGTATCGCGCGCAGCACTGCATAACGAAGGAGACGTCCAGCGCAAAGACCTGCGCATTGGTGATTGGGTGCTCGTACAGCGCGCAGGTGAGGTTATTCCGCAGGTAGTCAAGCCTGTGGAAGAACGCCGCACCGGTCAAGAGGAGGTCTACCACCTGCCTGAACGCTGCCCGCTGTGCGATACCCCTATCTTACGCATTCCAGACCAGGCCATGGCCTATTGTCCAAACGAGGAATGCCCGGCGCGCAATCTCGAAAGCATCATTCACTTTGTCTCGCGTGGTGCGATGGATATCGACACTATTGGTGAGAAGATGTGTGAACAACTGGTCAGCACAGGATTTGTCAAGAGCGTTGCAGACTTCTATACCCTGACCCGCGAGCAATTGCTGACTTTGGAGGGCGTGAAGGACAGGAGTGCAGATAAGATGATAGCTGCCATCGAGGCCAGTAAACACCGCAACTTCTGGCGCCTGCTCATCGGGCTCAATATCCGTTACATGGGCGAAAAGACTGCACAAATCATTGCCAGTGCTTTTGGCAACATCGACAATCTGCTGGCCGCTAACGAGGCAGAAATTGTTGGGGTTCCTGGCATAGGCCCCATCATTGGACAAAGCGTCTACAACTGGCTGCAGGTAGAGAAGAATCGCGCGTTGATTGAGCGCCTGCGTCAGGCTGACGTAAATATGCAGGCCGAGCAGCAGGAGGAAACGACAGGGCCATTGTCGGGGCAGAGTTTCCTACTTACCGGGCGTCTGAATACAATGACGCGCCCTGCGGCCGAAGAGGCGATCGTCAAACTGGGTGGGAAGATCGCTTCAGGCGTCAGCAAGTCGCTCAACCACCTGATCGTTGGAGAGGACGCCGGCTCTAAGCTAGCCAAAGCTCAGAAAGCCGGGGTACCCATTCATGACGAGCAGTGGCTGCTCGATTTGTTGAAGGAGTATGAATCTGAAGTTTAAGAAGAAATACGGGGACTTCTTTTGTGATAAAATCCTTAACGTCCACTTCTCGTGATACATCCTTCACTGCGTCCTTTCCAAATGGCATGCTTGTCTACCCCTGGTACGGCATTCCCTTTTGAGCACGAAACTATTGACTTTTAACCGTGTGCCACATTTGATAGTTGAGACATAGCCGATATTTTAGGAATGATTTGAGGTGAGCGTGTGTTATTCGGTATGGAGCCTGCCGCGCGAACGTTAAATTACACCAGACCTCTTTGTGTATCGAGGGCGTAGAGAGAGAAAGCATCCATGAACATTCTTACCATCATCGTCAGCGTTCTTTTCATCTTTACCATCCTGCAAGACGGCTTCGAGACGGTCGTCCTGCCACGCAGGGTTACACGCCGCTTCAGACTGTCGCGTTTATTCTATATGACGACGTGGATCCTGTGGTCTTCAGTCGCACGGAAGATGCGCCCGGGGAACCGGCGCGACCTCTATCTGAGTTACTTTGGCCCGCTTTCACTCCTTCTCTTGCTGGTATTCTGGGCAGCAGTCCTCGTCCTCGCCTTCGCACTGCTCCAGTGGGGGCTGACTTCAGCCCTGCAGGCACCCGAGAAGCATGCGACATTTGGGACCTATCTCTATATGAGCGGGACGACTTTCGTCACCCTCGGCTTCGGCGATGTCATACCTTTGTTCGGGATGGGACGATTCCTTGCTGTGGCAGAGGCCGGCATAGGCTTTCTGTTTCTCGCTCTCATTGTTGGCTACGTCCCGATTATCTACCAGGCTTTTTCGCGCAGAGAGGTCGAAATCTCTCTCCTCGATGCGCGTGCCGGTTCCCCACCAAGCGCTACAGAATTGTTGCGCAGGCATTACCGGAACCAGCAGGTCGAGGAACTGGTCCGCTATCTGTGTGAGTGGGAACGATGGTGCGCGGAGTTGCTGGAGAGCCACCTCTCTTATCCCGTCCTGACCTACTACCGCTCGCAGCATGAACGCCAATCCTGGCTGGCAGCACTTACCACTATCCTGGATACGAGCTCATTATTCATTGTGGGCTTTGAGGGAATTACAGCACCGACTGTCCGCTTCACCTTCGCGATAGCACGTCATGCAGCCGTAGACCTGGCCCAGGTCTACGGGATACCTCCATTGAATCCCAAGCGGAATCGCCTTTCACCGGCAGATTTTGCGCAGATGCGCGCTGCTCTCTCTGAGGTGGGGCTCCGGCTGCAGCTTGGAGCGGATGCCGAACAGCGCCTCTCCGAGATACGACGGATGTACGAGCCGTTTATCAATGCCCTGGCAGATCACCTACTACTGAACCTGCCACCCTGGATTATAGCAAGCAGGACTGTCGATGACTGGCAAACGAGCGCCTGGGATCACCTTGCTGCGTGGTCCCCGGAAAGACTCGAAGAGATTACGCATATCATCATCGATCATAGAAAGAAAATGCCGCTAGCACGGGGACACGAACACCCCCATACACATGAGCATCAAGGCGAGCAGCCATCTTCCGATGGCAATGGACGAGCAACACCCTCATGAGGTTGGCGGTTGTATCAACAAGACAGAGCTGGAGACATGTTTTGCAACAGAATCCGTTGTGGTGTTAGAGGCCGTCGATGGGGTGTAGGTGGACGACAGAGGTGAGGATGTCGCTTCCCTTCCCTACTTGTATGCAGACAAAACAGCCAGGTATCCCGCCCGGTCCGGCTCCTCGAGTTCGGCTAGCAGGCTCGCGAAGTCGAGCGGCTGCCGGCTGAACACGACCGACCCGTCCCTGCGCGGCCACTGGTTGGGGTGCCGGTCCCAGGCCAATTCGATCCCATTGAAATCCGGATCGTGCAGGTAGATGGCCTCGTGGGTGCCATGATCGGAGGCCCCGTCGATTGACCAGCCATGATCGAGCAGGCGTTTGAGCGCGGTAGCCAGGTCTTTGCGCGTGGGATAGTTGATAGCAAAGTGGTACAGGCCCGTGGTGCCCGGGGCGGGGGACGGCCCGTCCTTGCTCTCCCAGGTGTTGAGGCCGATGTGGTGGTGGTAACCGCCGGCGGAGAGGAAGGCTGCGCTCTCGGAGTTGAAGAGCAG
>Ga0209577_10006804_pt1 | contig 10547 bp, 10 predicted proteins | sample GraSoiAngelo_109_FD_185874 | JGI IMG/M metagenome (GOLD analysis project Ga0209577, IMG submission 185874) | Grasslands soil microbial communities from the Angelo Coastal Reserve, California, USA - 14_0903_12_20cm (SPAdes) (version 2) | ecosystem: Environmental > Terrestrial > Soil > Grasslands...
AGCAGGTCGCTCAAGGCCGGCGCGACGATGCGCGCCGTGGTGTCGGTGCCGCCGCCGGGCTCGAAGCCCACCACCGTCGTGATCGGCTTCGCGGGGAAGTTCTGCGCCGCGGCGCCGGCCACCGCGCCGGCAGCCGCGAGCGCCATCATCGCTCGCTTCATTTGCATCCTCCTCGTCGTTAGCGTCCTTTGAAGTCGGGCTTTCGCTTTTCCATGAAGGCCCTGCGGCCCTCGATGTAATCTTCGCTCGCGAAGCACTCCTTCACCCACGCCTCGCACGCCCCGGCGTCGTAGGCGCCGCCCCTCGTCACCTCCTGGATGATGCGCTTCGTCGCGCGCAGGGTGAGCGGGGCGTTCGCGGCGATCATGTCGCAGTAGCCGCGCGTCGCCCTCTCGAGCTCAGGCACCGGCACGACCTGGTGCACGAGGCCCATGGCCAGCGCCTCGGCCGCATTGAATTGCCGCGCGGTGAGCATGATCTCGAGCGCCGCGCTTTTTCCAACGACGTCGACGAGCTTCTTCATCGAGCTCGCCCGGTAGCCCAGTCCCATGCGCGCCGCCGGGATGCCGAAGCGCGCATCGTCCGCGGCAATGCGCAGGTCGCAAAGAAGAGCGATGTTGAGGCCGCCGCCGAGGCAGTAGCCCCGGATCATGGCGATCGTGGGCTTCTCGAACTCCGCGAGCCGTTGCTGCGCGCGGCTGCCGATCTCGTCGTAGCGCCCCACCGCCTCCGGGCTCGCGCGGCTGCGCTCGAACTGCGAGATGTCGGCGCCGGAGACGAACGCCTTCTCGCCGCTCCCCGCGAGCACCACTACGCGGATAGCGGCGTCCGCGGCGAAATCGTCGAGCACGGGCGGGATCGCCTGCCACATCTCGAGCGACACGGCGTTGCGCCGCTCGGGATTGTCGAAGACGAGCCAGCCGACTGCGCCGTCGCGGCGCGCGGCGATGCGCCCCGCGCTCACACCACGCCCTGCGCGCGCAGCCGGGTGATCTCGGCGTCGCTGTACTCGAGCTCGCGCAGGATTTCCTGCGTGTGCTGGCCGATTTCGGGCGTCGCCGTTTTCAGCGTCGCCGGCGTGCGCGAGAGCTTCACCGCCTGATTGAGAATCCGGTACCGGCCAAGGCGCGGATGGTTTACCTCGGCGGCGACGCCCAGGTGCTTCACCTGCGGGTCGGCGAACACCTGGTCCATCTTGTAGATCGGGCCGCAGGGCACGCCGATCTTGTTCAGCGCCTCGATCCATTCGGCGGAGCTACGCGTCGCGAGCGCCTTGTTCATCTCCGCGTTGAGGGCGGCGCGGTTCTTGGCGCGCAGCTCGTTGCTCTTGAAGCGCTCGTCGGCGGCGAGGTCCTCGCGCCCGAAGAGCTGGCAGATGCGCGTCCACATGCCGTCGCCCGAGGCGGCGACGTTGATGTAGCCGTCCTTCGTCTGATACGCCGAGGTGGGCATGCTGGTCGGGTGGTCGTTGCCGACCTGCGCGGGCACCTCGCCCTTCATGGTGTAGCGCGCCGCCTGGAAGTCGAGGAGCGCGATGCCCGCCTGCAGGAGCGAGCTCTGCACCCACTGGCCGCGCCCCGAATGCTCGCGCTCAAGCAGCGCCGTCATGATGCCGAGGGCGGCGAAGAGACCCGCACCGACGTCCGCCACGGCGCAGCCCACGCGCATCGGGCCCTCGCCCGGGGCGCCGGTCACCGACATGATGCCGCTCATGCCCTGCGCGATCTGGTCGAAGCCCGGCCGGTCGCGATACGGACCGTCCTGGCCGAAGCCCGAGATGCTCGCGAGGATGATGCGCGGGTTGATCTTGGCGAGCGACTCGTAGTCGATGCCCAGGCGAGACTTCACGTCCGGCCGGTAGTTCTCGACCACCACGTCGGCGGTTTTCACCAGCCTCGTCAGCACTTCGCGCGATTGCGGCAGCTTGAGGTTGAGCGTCATACCGCGCTTGTTGCGGTGCAGGTTCTGCATGTCCGGCCCGTCGCGCGGACCGCCCATGTTCTCGTTGGGATCGACGCCTGGCGGCGACTCGATCTTGATCACGTCGGCGCCGAAGTCGGCGAACTGCCTCACGCAGGAGGGACCGGCGCGCACGCGCGAAAAGTCTAGAATGCGCAGGCGCGAAAGTGCGGACGAGGCGGCGATGGCAGGCATGGGAATATTCTAGCCGCCCGTCTGTTTCATTCTGCATTTGGTTCAATACTCGATGAGGAGGGAAAGACAATGAAAAGCATGGTGGCGATGCTGGCGATCGTCGCGCTCGCAGGCTGCGCGGGAATGCGCGACAAGATGCCCGACTGGATGCCGGGCAGCGGCGCGATGAAGGTGAGCCTTAGCGGCGCGGAGGAAGTACCGCCCGCGAAAAGCGACGGCAAGGGCAGCGGCAGCTTCCGCGTCGCCGAGGACGGCACCATCACGGGAGCCGTGAGCACGGAAGGCGTGAAGGGCACCATGGCGCACATCCATCAGGGCCCGAAGGGCCAGAACGGGCCGGTGATCGTGCCGCTGACGAAGAACGGCGACACCTATACGGTGCCCGATGGCAAGAAGCTCACCGCGGACCAGCTCAAGGCGCTGAAGGAAGGCAACCTCTACGTGAACGTGCACAGCGACCGCTACAAAGGAGGCGAAATACGCGCGCAGCTGCAGCCCTAGCGCTCGTCGCTCTCGCCTTCGCCGCGGCCGCTCAATACCCTGAGCGGCCGCTGCGTTTCATCGTGCCGCAGGCGCCGGGCAGCGCCACGGATAACTTGGCGCGCCTGGTGGCGCCGGAAATGGCGAAGCAACTCGGCCAGCCGGTCGTGGTCGACAACCGCCCGGGCGGCGCGCTCACCATCGGCATCGACGCCGTGGCGAAGAGCGCGCCCGACGGCTACACCATCGGCATGGGGCCGGTGGGCGCGCTCGCCATCACGCGGCACATGGTGGAGAAGCTGCCCTACGACATCGAGCGCGATCTCCAGCCGGTGGCGCTCGTCACGACCGGCTACATGCTCCTCGCCGCCTCGCCGAAGGCGCCGTTCACGACGGTGCGCGAGCTCATCGCCTACGCTAAGGCTCATCCGGGCAAACTCTCGAACGCATCGTCCAGCAACGGCTCGCCGGGCCATGTGAGCGGCGAGCTCTTCAAGTACATGACGGGCACGGACATCGTGCACGTGCCTTATAAAGGCGGCGCACCGGCGATCGCCGATCTCATCGCCGGCCATGTCGAGCTTATGTTCGAGAGCACCAACTCCATCGCCCCGCACGTGCGCGCGGGCCGCGTGCGCGCGCTAGCCGTCACCGGGGCACGGCGCGCGCACAGCCTGCCCGAGGTGCCCACGATGATCGAAACGGGCGTGCCGGGCTACGAAGTGACGGCCTGGAGCGGCGTCATCGCGCCCGCCGGCCTGCCACGGCCGGTGCTCGAACGGCTGAACGCCGCGGTGAACGCCGCCATCAACGAGCCGGCGACGCGCGAGCGCCTCGCCGAAATGGGCAGCGAAAGTGGCGGCGGCACGCCCGACGACTACGCCACGCTCATCCGTCGCGACTCGGCGAAATGGGCCGAGGTGATCCGGCGCTCCGGTGCCCGCATCGACTGAAGCTTCGCGTCAGGTCGTTGCAGGCAATCTCGTTGGCAACGGTGCTATAGGTAGCTGGCCGTGAGCCTTGCACATCCGCCGTCGGAGGAAGCTGCCGAGGGACAGCACGTCCCGTTGATCAAGCGCCTCGGGCCGGGCCTCATCACCGGCGCGGCGGACGACGACCCGAGCGGCATCGCCACCTACTCGCAGGCGGGCGCGCAATACGGCTACGGGCTGCTGTGGTCGGTGCTCTTCACCACGCCGCTCATGATCGGCATCCAGGTGATCAGCGCGCGCATCGGCCGCGTCACCGGGCATGGCCTTGCGGCTAACATCCGCGAGCACTTCCCCCGGCCGCTGCTCATCAGCGTGGTGGCGCTGCTGCTTTTCGCCAACACGCTGAACATCGCCGCCGATCTTGGCGCAATGGGCAACGCGCTCGAGCTGATTGCCGGCGGGCGCAGCGAGATCTACATCGTGCTCTTCGCGCTGGTGTCGCTCACGCTGCAGATTTTCGTCCCCTTCCCGCGCTACGCGCCGCTCCTCAAGTGGCTGACGCTCGCGCTCCTCGCATACGTGGGCACGATCCTGGTGGTGCATGTTTCGTGGGACCAGCTCGCCGTCGGCGCCCTGCTCCCGCGCCTGTCGAAGAGCGGCGAGTACGCGGCGATGTTCGTCGCGGTGCTCGGCACCACGATCAGCCCCTATCTTTTCTTCTGGCAGGCGTCGCAGGAGGTCGAGGAGCAGCGCGCGACCGAGGGCCATTCGCCGCTGCGCGAGGCGCCCGAGCAGGCGCGCTCGCACCTGCGCCGCATCAAGTTCGACACCTATATCGGCATGATCTATTCCAACCTGATCGCGCTCTGCATCATGCTGACGACCGCGGTGACGCTGCACGACGCCGGCATCACCGACATCGCCACCGCCGAGCAGGCGGCGCAGGCGCTGCGGCCGATCGCCGGGCCGTTCGCGTTCCAGCTCTTCGCGCTCGGCATCATCGGCACCGGGCTTCTCGCCGTGCCGGTGCTCGCGGGCTCCGCCGCCTACGCCGTGGCGGAGAGCCTGCGCTGGCCGATCGGCCTCGGTCTGACGCTCGCCGAGGCGCGCGGCTTCTATCTCGTGCTGAGCGTCGCCACGCTGCTCGGCGTGGCGGTCGACTTCTCCGGCGCCGACTCGATCCGCATGCTGGTGTGGGCGGCGATGGTGAACGGCGTGATCGCCGTGCCGATCATGGGAGTGATGATGCTGCTCGCCGCGAAGCCCGCGGTCATGGGACCGTTCGTCATCAGCGGGCGCCTCAAGGCGCTCGGCTGGCTCGCCACCGCGGTGATGGCCGCGGCGGTGGTAGCGATGGTGGTGCTGCTCTAGAGGTTCTTCAGCAGCTCGAGGATCTCGGCTGGCTCGGCCGGCTTCGCGAGGTAGTAGTCGAAGCCGCTCATCTCGGCGCGCAGCTTCCCCGACTCGCCGGCCCACGCGGTGATGGCGATGAGGATCGGCCGCGTGCTCTGCGGGTGCCGGTTGAACACGCGCGCCGCCTCGTAGCCGGTGAGCCGCGGCATGCGGATATCGAGCACCACGATGTCGGGGTGGAAGGTGCGCGCCGCCTCGATCGCTTCGCGCCCGTCGTAGGTGGTCTGCACCGTATAGCCCTGCTCCTCGAGCAACACCGCGAGGCCGTCGGCCCAGTCGCGGTTGTCATCCGCAATCAGCACGCGCTTCGTTCTGCCGCCGAAGTGCGTGACGCGATCGTCATCCGGCGACATCAGCAGCGAATGGTCGGTATAGATTGGTTCGCTCGCTCGCATAAGTGCCGCAATCTACGCTGCCGCATCGGCAGATTCAACCGAGTGCGGTGTCGCGATTCGGCGATCGTTGTAGTCCGGACCATGACATGCGATGGTGGATGCCACGGCTTTAGAATGCCAGCGATGAAATTCGAGCGCGATCTGCCGTTCCCGGTGTCGAGCATGGGACAGTACGCCACCGAGCTCTTCGACCGGCTCGGCGGCATGCGTGCCATCCTGGAAGCGTTGCCCGCGGCGATCTACACGACCGATGCCGAAGGCCGCATCACCAGCTTCAACGATGAGGCGGTGCGCTTCTCGGGCCGCGTGCCGCAGCTCGGGAGCGATTCCTGGTGCGTCACCTGGAAGCTCTATTACCCCGACGGCACGCCCTTGCCGCACGATCAATGCCCGATGGCGGTGGCGCTGCGCGAAGGGCGGCCGGTGCGAGGCGTGAGCGCGATCGCCGAGCGCCCGGACGGCACGCGCGTGCACTTCATGCCTTATCCGACGCCGATCAAGGATGCCAACGGAAAAGTGATCGGCGCTGTCAACATGCTCGTCGACATCACCGAGCAGAAGGTCGCCGAGGAGACCCAAGCGCGTCTTGCCGCGATCGTCGAGCAATCCGACGACGCCATCGTCAGCAAGTCCCTCGACGGCGTCATCCAGACCTGGAACCGCGGCGCCGAGCGCATGTTCGGCTACTGCGCCGAGGAAGCGGTTGGCCGACACATCACACTCATCATTCCCGAAGAGCGCCGCGCCGAGGAAGACATGGTGCTCGCCAAGGTGCGCAGCGGCGAGACGGTGGACCACTTCGAGACCGTGCGCCGCGCGAAGGATGGCCGGCTGATCGACATCTCGCTCACGGTCTCGCCGATTCGCGAGGCGCAGGGCCGCGTGATCGGCGCCTCGAAGATCGCGCGCGACATCACCGAGCGCAAGCGCCTCGACGCCGAGCTGTACGCGCTGGTCGGCAAGCTGCGCGAGGCCGATATCCGCAAGGACGAGTTCATTGCCATGCTCGCGCACGAGCTGCGCAACCCGCTCTCCGCTATCGCCGTGGCGACGGATCTCCTCACCCGCTCGAAACTCGAGGACCGCAAGGCGCGCTTCGCTGTGCCGGCGATCGAGCGCCAGGTGCGCCAGCTCCGGCGCCTGGTCGACGATCTGCTCAACGTGGCGCGCATCACGAGCGGCAAGCTGACGCTGCGCAAGGAGCCGCTCGAGTTGCGCGACTTTGCCGAGCGCGCCGTCGGCGACTATCGCGCGCTGGTGCCGAAGGGCACCTCGATCGTCGTCGCGGGCGCCGAGGCCTGGGTCGACGCCGATCCCGTGCGGCTCAAGCAGATGATCGAGAACCTGCTCGACAACGCGACCAAGTATGGCGGCAGCAACATCACCGTCACGGTGTCGGCCGAGGAGCGCGGCGCGCGCCTCGCCGTCCAGGATGACGGCCAAGGCATCGCGCCGGATCTGCAGGCCCAACTCTTCCTGCCTTTTGTGCAGGGCGCGCAGCCTGCCGACCGCGAGCAGCGCGGCCTCGGGCTGGGACTCGCGCTTGTCGAGCGCCTCGTTTCACTCCACGGCGGCAGCGTCGTCGCCGCGAGCGACGGGCTGGGCAAGGGCAGCACCTTCACGATCAGCCTGCCCCTCGCAAAGCCCGCAGCCAGCGCCGAGCGCCGCAAGGCGCAGGTCGCATCCAAGCATCGGGTGCTGGTCGTCGAGGACGAGGCCGACTCGCGCGAATGCCTGAAGCTGCTGCTCGAGACCGAGGGCCACGAGGTCGCGCTCAGCGACAACGCCGCGGCAGCATTGGAGGAAATCGCGCGCTTCCGGCCCGATATCGCGCTCGTCGACGTCGGGCTGCCTGGCATGGACGGCTATGAGCTCGCGCGCCGCGCGCGCACGCTGCCCGGCGGCAAGAAGCTCAAGCTCATCGCCATCACCGGCTTCGGCGGCGACAAGCATCGGGCGCGCGCGAAGAGGGCCGGCTTCGACATGCACGTGGTGAAGCCGATCTCCTACGAGCAGCTCGCGCGCGTCTTCAGCGGCGGCTAGTCGAACTTCAGGTTCGCCTTCTTCACCACCTCACGCCACTTCTGGATCTCAGCGGCGAAGAAGCGCTTGAAGGCTGCCTGATCGGCATGCCATAGCGTGACGCTGGCGCCAGCCAGCTTTTCCGCCGTCTCCGGCTGCGCGAGCGTCGCGCGGATATCCGCCGCGATTCTTCCCGCCAGCTCGGGCGCGATGCCCGCCGGCGCGAAGAACCCCTGCCACAGCGTCGCCTCGTAATCCGGCAGCCCCTGTTCCGCGATCGTCGGCACGTCCGGTGCGCCGGCAAAGCGCGCCTTGCTCGTCACGCCGAGCGCTCGCGCCCGCCCCGTTTTGTGCAGTGGCAGCCCTACGGGCATGCCGGCGAAGTAGTAGGCGATGCGTCCGCCCATCACGTCGGTCGCGGCCGGCGCGCCGCCCTTGTACGGCACGTGGATCGCGGTGATTCCCGCCATCAGGTTGAAGAGCTCGCCGCACAGATGATCCGAATTGCCGACGCCGGAGGAGGCGAAGGAAAGCTTACCGGGCTCGGCCTTGGCGCGCGCAATGAGCTCCTGCACGTTCTTCGCCGGAAACTCGGGCGCGACGATGAGGATGTGCGGCGTCGCGGCCACCGGGGCGAGCGGCACGAGCTCGGTTTCCGCCTTGTACGGCAGGTTCGGCAGCGCGGCGGCGCTGATGGCGAGCCCGTTCTGCGCAAAGAGCAGGGTGTAGCCATCCGGCGCGCTCTTGGCGACAGCGTCGGCAGCCAAGTTGCCCGCCGCGCCGGCGCGCGTCTCTACATACACGCTACTTTTCCAGTGAGCCGCCAGGCGATCGGCCATCACCCGCGCGACGATGTCGGTCGAGCTGCCGGCGGCGTAGCCGACGATGACCCGCACCGGCTTCGCCGGGTACTGCGCATTCGCTATCGACGCCGCGACTAGCGCGGCGAGTGCAAGCAGTCGCATGATCACCTCATCGAATACATTTCCTTGCCGGCCACCGGCATCTCGGCGGTCACGATCTCGCCGTTCGCCGAGTCGGTGACGTAGAGCGTGCTTCCCTTGAATGCGATGTTCGTCATCAGCCGGTGCTCCTTGCCCGCGTGGACAAGGTGCGTGGGGAGGCAGTTGTTATCGAAGCGCCAGATGCCGACGCCGAGATGGCACACCACGAGCCCGTCCTCGTCGTCGGTCTCGATGCCGTCCGGCCCGGCATGGCCGCCCGAGAGCTGGATGGCGACGCCGGTCTTCGACGGCGTGCCGCCCGCCATGAGCGGCAGGCGCCAGATCTGCTGCGAGCGGGTGATGGCGACGTACACCTGCGTGTTTTTCTTGTTCAGCGTGATTCCATTCGGCGAGGGCGCATTCGCCACGAGCTTCTGCAGCTCGCCCTCATTTTTCCCGGGGCCCCGCAGCCGCCACACCCGGCCGGTGGGATCGGCGATGCCGCTCTGCCCCTGATCGGTGAAGTACAGATCGCCGTTGTCGGCGAAGTGCAGGTCGTTCAGCCCCTTGAAGCTCTCGCTGAACGCGCTGCCGAGTACCTCCTCCACCTTGCCGCGCCGCGTATCGAGCGTAAGCAATCCGCGCCGGTAGTCGGCGATGAAGGCGCGGCCGTCGCGATGGAACTTGAGTCCGTTCGGCCAGCCGTCGTACTGCACCGCAAGGTCCCAGCCGCCCTTGGCATCGATGCGGAAAATCCGGCCGTTCGGGATGTCCACGCACCACAGGTTCCCCTGCCGGTCGAAGGACGGGCCCTCAAGGAAGCTGTCGAGCGCCGCGCCCTGGCGGTTGGGGATCGACCAGGCGCTGCGGCGCTTGCGACGGAGCTTCGCGGGCAGCGAGGTGAAGCGCTGGACCTCGATCTTCTTCACCGGTTGGAAGGGGTTCAGCATGGAATGCGGCGCAGAATAAAGGTGTTCACCCTCGACCCACAAGGAGACTCCATGAAACCGCTCGCTTTCCTGCTGCTTGCCCTCGCCTGCGCGACGGCGGCGGCGCAGACCAACGTCCGCGTACGCGGCACGATCAGCGCGCTCAACGGCGACGTGCTCAACGTGAAATCGCGCGACGGGCGCGACATCCAGCTGCACCTCCTGCCGGATACCCAGGTGGTGACGGCGAAGAAGACCACGCTCGCCGAGATGGGCCCGAGCGCCTATGTCGGCGTGACTTCGGTCAAGGGTCCCGACGGCCGCATGGTGGCGAAGGAAGTGCATTCCATCGGGCCGCAGGTGCCGCAGATGCACGGCCCGTGGGACTCGACGCCAAACTCGACGATGACCAACGCCAACATCACGAGCACCGCGCAAACGAGCGGTGGTAATGAGATCACGCTCAAGTACAAGGACGGCGAGCAGAAGATCCTGGTCACGCCCGAGACCGAGATCGTGACCTTCGTTCCCGGCACCCGCGCCGACCTCAAGCCCGGCGAGACGATCTTCAGCGGCGCACGCGTAGAGAGCGACGGCAAGTTCGTCGCGCCGCGCGTGGCCGTGAGCAAGGACGGCGTCAAGCCGCCGCAGTAATGATTGGGGTCAGGTCTTGAATTGCAGCGCCCGGATGCGCCAATTCAAGACCTGACGCCGGCTGTTTTCCCCGCATTAGTTCCCGCGATGCGGCCGAACACCGCACCGTTGGTGAGGCCCGAGCCGCCGGGATAGTTGAACCAGAAGATGCCGCCGACGAGCTCGCCGGCGGCAAAGAGGCCCGGGATCGTCTCGCCGTCGGAGCTCAACACCTGCGCATCGGTGTTGATTTTCACCCCGCCGAACGTAAACGTGATACCGCAGGTCACCGCGTACGCTTCGAAGGGCGGCGTATCGATGGTGTTCGCCCAGTTGGACTTCGGGATCGCGAGCCCGCGGGTGCCGCGGCCGTCCTTCTCGTTTGGATTGAACGGCACGTCGGTGCGCACCGCGCGGTTATAGGCCTCGATCTCGGCGAGCGTGGCTTTGCCGTCGGTGTCTTCGAGCTGGGAGGAAAGCTCGGCGAGCGTGTTCGCCGTGCGCTTGGTGACCTGCCGGATCTTGTACTCGTCGCGCAGGAGATGCCGCACCTTGCCGTCGAAGATCTGCCAGGCGAACTGCCCCGGCTGCTGCAGGATCACGCGCCCGTACTTGGCATACGTGTAATTGCGGAAATCCGCGCCC
>Ga0209577_10006805_pt1 | contig 10546 bp, 9 predicted proteins | sample GraSoiAngelo_109_FD_185874 | JGI IMG/M metagenome (GOLD analysis project Ga0209577, IMG submission 185874) | Grasslands soil microbial communities from the Angelo Coastal Reserve, California, USA - 14_0903_12_20cm (SPAdes) (version 2) | ecosystem: Environmental > Terrestrial > Soil > Grasslands ...
GGCGGCGGCGGCTACGCGGTGGAGGAGGTGGTGCCGCGGGCCTGGACCCTGCTCTTCGCGGAGATGGTCGACCACCCCGAGCTGGCCGCGCACCTGAACGACGAGCACGGCTTCGCGCCCGAAGCGGAGGTCCAGGAGCTGGTCTGGCCCGCCGTCGAGCAGGCGCTGCGGTCGCTCGACCGGGCCCTGGAGATCAGCCGCGACCAGCTCGGGTGATCGCCACCAGGATCGGCTGCAGGGGCAGCGTCGAGCCCAGCAGGAGGCCCAGCGGCAGGGCCGCCCAGGCGTAGCCGCGGACCTCCAGGCGCACGTAGACGATCAGGACCCAGGCCAGGACCACGATCACGACCATGCTCTCGACGATCAGGTAGAAGCGGATCCAGCGGCGCAGGGCTGCCTCGCGCAGGGCGGGGTCGGGCGCCCGCAGCTCAGCACCGAGGTAGCGCTGGTAGCCGGCGTACTGCACGGCGCAGTCGGCGGCGAAGGCGACCAGTCCGAGGGCCAGGAAGAGAGCGTCAGCGTTCGCCATTCGGCGTCACCGATCCGCCCGCGCTGGCTTAAGAACCTGTCTTGAAAAGCGTCAGGCGGTGGCGGCCGAGTGGGTGCGCAGGCAGCGGGTGCAGACCCGGGCCTTCACCGTCCTGCCGCCGATGCTGACCAGGCCCGACTGGAGGTTGGGGAGAAAGCGGCGATTGGTGCGGTTTTTCGCGTGACTCACGTTATGCCCGTACTGGGGGCCCTTGCCGCAGATCTCGCATTTCCTGGCCATGAATGTGTCTCCGAATTTGGGACTTCAGCCGCGCCCTTCTCAGAACCCGGCCAAAAGCCAAAGGGAGGAGGCGCCGGAGACGGATTGTACCATAGGGTTTCGGTTCCAAAGATGAGCACAGCTGAGCAGCAGGCCGATCCGCCCGGGGTCCTTCGCCGCGCCCGCGACCGGGGGCGGATCGAGGTCTTCCCGTCGGTGGTGGCGGCGATGGCCGGCCACGCGGCCGTCGCCTGCTACGGCGTCATGGGCATGTCCGCCCGCGGCCTCCGCGACGGCGTGGCGCAGCTTCTGCGGCGCGAGAACCTGGACCGGGGTGTCGACGTCCACGAGGTCGACGGCCAGCTGGTCATCGACGTCTACGTGATCGTCGAGTACGGCACCCGCATCACCGCCGTCGCCCAGAACCTGCAGAGCACCGTCCGGTTCGAGGTCCAGCGCCTTCTGGGCGTTCCGGTGGGCGAGGTGAACGTGTTCGTGCAGGGGGTGCATGAAGACACGCCCAGTGGCTGAGCAGAAGCCCCAGGCGCGGCCCCGGCTGGTCGACGGCCAGCTCTTCAAGCTCGCGCTGCTGGGGAGCCTCAGCTGGCTGACGGCGAACCAGGAGGAGGTCAACCGGCTCAACGTGTTCCCGGTCCCCGACGGTGACACGGGGACCAACATGCTGCTCACCCTGCAGTCCGCCGTCGAGGACATCCGCGAGTCCGACGCGAAGGAGATCAGCAAGATCGCGGCCCTGGCCGCGCACGGCAGCCTGATGGGCGCCCGGGGCAACTCGGGCGTGATCCTGAGCCAGATCTTCCGGGGCTTCGCCAAGCACGTGCAGGGCAAGGCCGAGCTGACGCCGGCCGAGCTCGCCGACGCCTTCGAAGAGGCTGCCAACGCGGCCTACCGGGCGGTCATCAAGCCGACCGAGGGCACCATCCTGACCGTGGCCCGAGAGGCGGGCAAGGCGGCCAAGGCCGCGGCCGCGAACCCGGACGCGGGCGTCGACACTGTCGTGCGCGCCGCCGCGCGCGCGGCCAAGACCGCGACCGACAACACGCCTACCCAGCTCGCCATCCTGCACGAGGCCGGCGTCGTCGACGCGGGCGGGTTCGGCCTCCAGGTGATCTTCGAGGGGTTCCTGAAGACGGTCGAGGAGTCCGACCCGGCGGCCGTCCCGGCCCGGCCGGCCGGCTCCGGCAAGGCGCTGCCCGCCCAGCGCAGCCTGGAGCTGCCCGAGGAGGGCTGGGGCTACTGCACCGAGTTCCTGATCGAAGGCCGCGGCATGAGCGTCGAGGAGATCCGCGACAACATCGCCGGGATGGGCAACTCCGCGCTGGTGGTGGGCGACGAGGAGCTGATCCGGGTCCACGTCCACACCAACGAGCCGGCCAAGGTGCTGGCCTATGCCTCCGGCGTGGGAACCCTGGCCCGGACCAAGGTCGACGACATGTCGAAGCAGCACCGGGTGATCCTCGACGACACCGTCCCCGCCGAGCCGCAGGGGAACGGGAAGCTGGCGGTGGCCGACGCCCAGCGAAAACGGCCCAACGGCGTAGGACTGGTCGCCGTGGTCGCCGGCGGCGGGCTGACCGAGATCTTCAAGGGCCTGGGCGTGGACGCGGTGGTGGAGGGCGGGCAGACCATGAACCCCTCGACCAACGACATGCTCAAGGCGGTCGAGTCGATCCCCTATGACGAGGTCCTGCTGCTGCCCAACAACGCCAACGTGATCCTGGCCGCGCAGCAGGTGCCTGACCTGACCGAGAAGAAGCTCTACCTGCTGGGCACGCGGACGGTGCCCCAGGGCATCGCCGCCGTGGTGGCCTTCAATCCCAACCGCGACGCTAAGGCCAACCAGCTGGCGATGGCCGAGGCGGCCAACCAGGTGCAGACGATCGAGGTCACCCACGCCGTCCGCGACACCACCGCCAACGGCGTGAAGGTCAAGAAGGGCGACGTGATCGCGCTCATCAACGACAAGCTGAAGCACAGCGGCAGCGATTACGGCGACGTGGTCAGCCTGGCGCTCAAGGACATCAAGCCCGAGTCCTACGAGCTGGTGACCGTCTACCGCGGAGACGGCGCCAAGGACAAGGACCTGAAGGTCTTGACCGAGGCCATCGGCCGCGACTTTCCCGGCCTCGAGGTCGAGGTCCAGGACGGCGGCCAGCGTCACTACCCGTTCATCCTCTCGGTCGAGTAGGCAACCCGCCCGCTTGCCCAAGACCAGCTTCCGGGTCGTCACCGACTCGACCGCCGACCTGCCGCCCGCCTGGCGGGAGAAGTACGACATCGAGGTCGTGCCCCTCAAGGTCCTCTTCGGCAACGAGTCCTTCCGCGACGGCGTCGACCTGACCAACGACGAGTTCTTCCGGAAGCTGGCGTCGTCCAGCCAGCTGCCCACCACCAGCGCGCCCAGCCCGGGCGATTTCGCCGGCGTCTACGAGAAGCTCAGCCGGGAGTGCGAGGGTGTCGTCAGCATCCACCTCGGCTCCAACCTGAGCGCGACCTGCGAGTCTGCGCGGCTGGGCGCCCAGTCGGTGGAGGGTTTCCCGGTCCACGTCATCGACTCGGGGAGCGCGACCATGACCATCGCCTTTCTCTGCCGCACCGCGGCCGAGGCGGAGGACCTCGAGGCGGCCGTGAAGGCCTGCGAGGAGCGGGTCCCCAAGCTGGGCATCCTCGCCCTCCTCGACACCATGCGCTACATCCAGATGGGCGGCCGGATCGGCCGCGTGCAGTACCTTCTCGGCTCGATGCTGGACGTGAAGCCGCTGCTCAAGCTCGACCACGCGCAGCCCGAGATCCAGGCGCTGGACCGGATGCGCACCCGGGCCCGTGCGATCCCGGGGATGGTGGAGCGGCTGAAGCAGGAAGGCCCGCTCGAGCACCTGGCGGTGATGCACGGCAGCGCCCCCGAGGACGCCGAGAAGCTGCGGGCCCTGCTGGCGCCGGGCCACCCCGAGATGGAGCCCGAGGTCGGCCAGATCGGCGCCGTCCTGGGCACCCACACCGGCCCCCGCGCCCTCGGGCTTGTCTACGTCAAGAAATAGCTAGAGGCAGCACCGCCGGCACCGTCCTGGTGCTGGTCTCAGCGCTCTGCTTCGGGACGCTCGCCATCCTGGCCAAGCTCGGCTACCGGGCCGGCCTCGACGCCCAGCAGATCGTCACCTTCCGCTTCCTGGTCGGCGCGGCCGGGATGCTGGTGGCGGCCGCGGTGGCGCGCCAGAACCCGTTCCGGCTGCCGCGGCGGACCTTCCTTGGCATCGTGCTGATGGGAGCCGTGGGCTACGTCACGCAGTCCTGGACCTTCATCCTCGCCCTCCAGGCCCTGCCTGCGTCCCTGGTGGAGCTGCTCGCCTACACCTACCCCGCGATCGTGGTGCTCGCCGGCCGGCTGCTCTTCGGGCGCCGGCTCCCTGCCGTGCAGCTGGTCGCGCTCGCCGGCAGCTTCGCCGGCGTCGTCCTGCTGGTCGGGGCGGTGCGCCTCGCGGGCGGTCCCGCGCTCTTCTTCGCGCTCTTCAACCCGGTCGTCTACGCGGCCTACCTGCTCACTGGTGAGCGCGTCATGAAGGACGTGCCGCCGGTCGGCGCCGCGGCGCTGACGATCACCTCGACGGCGGTGACGCTGCTGCTGGTGACGGGCGCCGGCGGCCGGCTGCGGCTGCCGGTCGGGGCAGCCCAATGGTCGGTGCTGCTGGCGCTGGGTGTCATCAGCACCATGGTGGCCATCACGGCGCTGCTGGCTGCGCTGCCCAGGATCGGTGCGGCCCGAGCCTCGCTGCTGAGCACCGTGGAGCCGGTCTGGACGGTGGCCCTGGCGGTGGCCCTGCTGGGCGACCGCCTCAGCCTCCCCCAGGTCGTGGGCGCGCTGCTCGTGCTCGCCTCCGTCGTCTTCCTGCAGTGGTCGGGAAGCCGCGCCGCGCGCGAGCCTCAGGCGCTGGCCGGCCGCTCGTAGTCGCCCGTCGCGGGGATGGCGAGCAGGGGGATGACGCCGCTCAGCGCCGTCAGGGCGGCCGCGACCAGGAAGGTCCCGGCGATCGACCAGCCCACCAGCGGGCCGGCCAGGGCGGAGCCGATGGGAATGCCCGAGAAGTTGAGCGACATCGAGACCGCGAAGGCGCGGCCCAGCCAGGCGGGGTCGGTGCGGCGCTGGCGAAGCGTGAAGAGCGCGATGTCGACGGGAGCGACCAGGACTCCCATCACGAAGAGCGCGGCCACGACCCAGAAGAGGTTGGGCGCGAAGACGACCAGGAGCATGGCGGCGGCGAAGCCGAACTGGGGCCAACCCAGCATCTGCCGCTCGCGGCCCTCGGTCCGCATCCGGCCGACGAGCGTCACGGAGACGAACCCGGCCACGCCCATGACCGCGAAGAGGAGCCCGACGGTGGCCGGCCCCTGCTGGAAGTGGCTGAGCACCAGGACCGGCAGCGCCACGAAGACCATCCCGTTGCCCAGGTTGGCGATGGAGATCGCGAGGGCGAGGCCGCGCAGGGTCGGGTTGCGGACCACGTAGACCAGGCCCAGCCAGGCGTCCCGGAGCAGGCTGCCGGTGCTGTCGGTGTTGGTCTCGGGATCGCGCAGCGGCAGCAGCACCAGCGCCGCCAGGCCGGACATCACGCCGGTCGTGATGATCGCCAGCTCGCCTCCGCCGAGGGCGACGATCGCGCCCGCCAGGGCCGGGCCGAAGATGCTGGCGACCACGTAGCCGTTGCTGTCGACGGCGTTGGCGCGCTCCCAGAGGTGGCGCGGCACCAGGATCGGGAAGAGGGTCCGGACCCCGGTGGTGCTGAGCGGCGCGGTCAGCGCCTGGAGGCCCGCGATCAGGAGCAGGAGCGGCGCCGGCAACCGGTCCAGGAGGCCGAGGACGCCGATCAGGACCAGGGCGACCGCCGCGATCAGGTAGTCGAAGATGATCAGCCGTTTGCGGCCGTGCCGGTCGAGAAGCGCCCCGGCGATCGGGGACACCAGCGTCCCCGGGAAGATGCTCAGGAAGATGACCCAGCCGGCCAGCACCGGCGAGTGGTAGCGACCGAGGACGAAGAGCACCAGCGCGATGGCGCCCATCTGGCCGGCGGTGCGCGTCAGCAGCGAGCTGACCACGACCCGGGGAAAGCCGGGAACCCCCAACAGGGCACGATAGGAGCGCTCCTGGGCCACCGGCGCGCTCACCCCAGGTGCTGCAGCAGGAAGGCCCAGATGTCGGCCTCCTCGGGCACCAGCTTGGTCAGCGGCTTGCCCTGGCCGTGGCCGGCGCGCTCCTCGACGCGAAGCAGCGTGAGGCTTTCGGGATGCGCTGCCTGCATCCGCGCGGCGAACTTGAAGGCGTGGCTGGGGTCCACGCGTGCGTCATCCTCGCCGGTCAGCAGCAGCAGCGGCGGGTAGCGGGCTTCGGCCCTGACCTGGTGGTAGGGCGAGTAGGCGTGGAGCCAGCGGAAGGCCTCCGGGTCGGACGCGCTGCCGTACTCCCGGTTCCAGAGCTCGGCGATCCGGAAGCGCTCGTAGCGGACCATGTCCAGCAGCGGGACCTGGCACACGACCGCGCCGAAGAGCTCGGGCCGCTGGGTCAGGGCGGCGCCCACCAGCAGGCCGCCGTTGCTGCGCCCGAGGATGCCGAGCGAGGAGGGCCGGCAGTGCCGATGCTCGAGCAGCGCCTCGGCCGCGGCCTGGAAGTCGTCGAAGACGTTCTGCTTGGACTCCAGCATCCCCGCCCGGTGCCAGGCCTCCCCGTATTCGCTGCCGCCGCGCAGGACGGCCACCGCGTAGAGACCGCCGGCCTCCAGGAAAGGCACGACCGCCGGCGACCAGAGCGGGGTCTTGGGAAGGTTGAAGCCGCCGTAGCCGGTGAGCAGGGTCGGGCCCTCGCCCTCCAGGCGGCCGACCAGGAAGAGCACCGAGGAGGTGCCGTCCCGGGAGCTGAACCGGACCTGGCGGACCGGGTAGGCCGCGGGGTCGAAGCCAGCCGGCGGCTCCAGCCCGCCGCGGGCGGCGAACTTGCCGGTCGCCGGGTCGACCTCGAGCACGAAGGCCGGCCGGGTGAAGGTCTCCACGGTCAGGAAGACCTCGGTCGCGCTGGGGTGGGCCCCGAGCCCGGTGACAGTTCCCAGCGGCGGCAGGTCGACGATCCCCTCGAAGGTCCCGTCCAGCCGGTGCACTGACACCCAGGAGCAGGCCTCGACCAGGTGGTGGACGAGGAGCCGGTCCGAGCTGGCCTCGACGCCCAGCAGGACGTGCTCGGTCTCCGGTACCAGGTCCAGCCAGCTCGCCCGCTGGGGGCGCTCGGGGTCGATGACGACGCAGCGCCAGTTGGGCGCGCCGGCGTTGCTCAACGCCAGCAGCCGGTCGCCGCTGAACCAGGCGTGGACGGACTCGTCCTGGCCGCGGAACACCTCCCGTGGCTCGCCGCCGACCCGGGCCAGCCAGAGCGAGCTCTCGCCCCAGCCCCGGTTGCAGGTGATCGCCGTCCAACGGCCGTCGGGGCTGACCGAGATCGGTCCCGGGCTCTCGGTCTTGTCCGCCGGCTGGAAGACGAGCTCGTCCTCGGCCGCCGGGCGCCCCAACCGGTGGCGGCGGACGTGCTGGCCGTAGAACTCCCCCGGCGGGTAGACGGTGTAGAGGAAGGACTCCCCGCCCGGCTCGAAGGCGACAGTGCCCCACTGGCAGTTGGGGATCCGGTCCGCCAGCAGGTCGCCGGTCGCGGCCCGGAGCAGGTGGATCGTGGAACGCTCCTCGCCGCCGGTTGAGATCCCCGCGGCGACCAGCTCCCCGTCCTCGGAGGGGACGTACCAGTCGAGGGCGCCGGTGGAGTCGCCGGTCAGCTCCACAGGGTCGACCAGCAGGCGCTCCTGGCCGTCCGCCACCAGGTAGAGGGCGGCCTGCTCCATCGACCCCGTGCGGCGGCTGAAGAAGCGGCGCCCGCCGCGAGGCCAGGAGGGGCCGAGCGCCCCGCCCGAGAGGACCTCCCGCAGCCGCTCCTCCAGCTCCGCCCGGCGCGGGTAGGCGTCGAGCACCGCGCGGGTGTGGGCGCGCTGCTCCGCGACCCAGGCTCGAACCTCCTCCGAGCCCGTGTCCTCGAGCCACCGGTAGGGGTCGTGGATCTCGACTCCGTGGACGGTCTCGACCACCTCGCGGACAGGCGTAAAGGGCGGTTTTGGGGTCAAGACTCGAATCCTATACTGCGGTCTCGGTGGCCTCCCTCGACCAGCCGGTGTCCGAGCTTCCGAAGGTCAGGGCTGCGGAGTTGAAGGCCCTGCAGCGGCTTGGCCTCGCCACCGTCCGCGACCTCCTGCTGCACCTGCCCTTCGACTGGGAGGCCTACGGCGCCCCCGTCCCCATCCGCGCCGTGCTGCCGGGGGCGCAGGCGACCGTCATCGGCAGCCTGGTCAAGATCGAGGCCAGGCGCTCGATGTACAAGCGGAAGCCGATGACGGAGGCGATCCTCGCCGACGATTCCGGCGGCCGGCTCAAGATCGTCTGGTTCAACCAGCCCTGGCTGGCCAGGAGTCACCACGCGGGCGACCGGGTGGCGGTGGCGGGACTGGTCAAGGCGGCCCGCTACGGGTCGGCGCTGGAGATGCAGAACCCGCACCTGGAGAAGGTCGGCGGGGACGAGGGCCCGCGCCGGGTCGGAGGGCTGATGCCCAAGTACCACCTGAGCTCGGGTGTGACCAGCAAGAAGATCGGGGAGCTGGTCGAACCTCTGCTGGGACTGGCGGGTGGGCTGGAGGAGAGCATCCCCGCCCAGACCAGGCAGCGTCACAGGCTGCCCGCCATCGCCGACGCCATCCGCTGGGGCCACAAGCCGGAGAGCACCGAGCAGTGGCGCCAGGCTCGCAACCGCCTCGCCTTCGCCGAGCTGCTGGAGCTGCAGGTCGCCTTCCTCCGCAGCCGGCGCGAGCTGGAGAGCGAGCCGGCGGCGCCGGTGCCCTACGTCCAGGAGGTCATCGAGCGTTTCAAGGCCGGGCTCGGGTTCGAGCTCACCCACGCCCAGCGCAGGGCCACCTGGGAGGTCTTCCAGGACCTGGAGCGAGGCATCCCCATGAACCGCCTCCTGAACGGCGACGTGGGCAGCGGCAAGACGGCGGTGGCCGCCGCGGCGGTGGCGATGGTCCACGCGGCCGGCCGCCAGTCGGTGGTCATGGCGCCGACGGAGATCCTCGCCCGCCAGCACCTGCTGAAGTTCCGCTCCTACCTGGAGGGCTCCTTCCCGGACCTGCGGGTGGAGCTGCTGATCAGCGGCCTGCCCGCCGCCGAGCGCCGGCGCGTGACGACCGCGGTCGCCTCCGGCCACACCGCGCTGCTGGTGGGCACGCACGCGCTGATCGAGGAGAGGGTGGAGATCCTCAACCTCGGGCTGGCCGTGGTCGACGAGCAGCACCGTTTCGGCACCCGCCAGCGGGAGCTGCTCCGCGGCAAGGGCCGCGGCCGGCCGCACTTCCTGGCCATGACCGCGACGCCCATCCCCCGCACGCTGGCGCTGGCGCGCTACGGCGACATGACGGTCTCGGTGCTGGACGAGCTGCCTCCCGGCCGCACCCCGGTGGAGACGGAGGTGGTGCCGCCCGCGGAGCGGGAGCAGGCCTACGGGCTGGTCCGGCGCGAGGTGGCGGCCGGCCGCCAGGTGTTCGTCATCTGCCCGCTGATCGAGGAGTCCGAGAAGCTGGAGGCGAAGGCCGCCACTGTGGAGTTCGAACGCCTCAAGGCGGACGTCTTCCCGGACCTCCGGCTGGCGCTGGTGCATGGCAAGCTCAAGGACAAGGACGCCGTCATGCGCGCTTTCGCGGCGGGTGAGAGCGACGTCCTGGTGGCGACCCCGGTCGTCGAGGTCGGCGTCGACGTGCCCAACGCGACGGTGATGATGATCGAGGGCGCCGAGCGCTTCGGCCTCGCCCAGCTGCACCAGTTCCGGGGCCGCGTGGGCCGCGGCGCGCACGGCTCCTTCTGCCTGCTCCTTTCGGACGATCCCACCGAGGTGGCGCTGGAGCGCCTGCAGCTGGTGGCCCGGGAGCGGAGCGGCTTCCGGCTGGCCGAGGAGGACCTCCTGCTGCGGGGGGCGGGGGAGCTGATGGGACCGCGCCAGCACGGGCTGACCGACCAGGCGATGCGGGAGCTGCTGAACCCGCTGCTGCTGAACGAGGCCCGGGAGGAGGCCGAGCGGCTGCTGGCCGAGGATCCGGAGCTGGAGCGGGAGCCGGCCCTGCTGAGGGCTGTGACGCGCCGCCTGGAGCAGATGTCGATGAGCTGAAAGGTGATATCCGACTTGCCTCAAGGTCGGATCGCCGCCATATCATTGAAAGCGCTTTGACACGCCAACTTCGCGCCCTGCTGCTCGCCGCCGGGGTGGCGGCCTCCCTGCTCCCATCACCCGCCGGGGCGGCGGCTCGCGTCCAGGTCCTCACGGGCAGCACGCCGGACACCCGGGTCATGCCCAGCAACCTCTTCACGGTGGCCGACCCGACCCAGCTGACCGGGCTCCGGATCAACCTCCCGGTGCCCGCCTGCGACGCGGCCCAGCAATCGATCTGCGACGACCTCACGCTCCTCAACCTGCAGGACGGGTTCGACCTCCGGCCCCGCGTCACGGTTCCCTTCAGCGGTCCCATCGACGTGGCCTCGGTCAACGGCGGCGACCTCTACCTCGCCGGGCCGGGCGGCTTCCGTACGCCCGTGACCCAGCTGGTCTGGGACCCGCAGGCGAACGTCCTCGCCGGCCTGCCCGGCGACTTCCTGGCCGAGGCCACGACCTACACGGTGGTGGTCACCTCCGGGATCCACGACACCCAGGGCCGGAGC
>Ga0209577_10006806_pt1 | contig 10545 bp, 12 predicted proteins | sample GraSoiAngelo_109_FD_185874 | JGI IMG/M metagenome (GOLD analysis project Ga0209577, IMG submission 185874) | Grasslands soil microbial communities from the Angelo Coastal Reserve, California, USA - 14_0903_12_20cm (SPAdes) (version 2) | ecosystem: Environmental > Terrestrial > Soil > Grasslands...
TCGCCTCGGCGAATGTGTGAGACACGATACGCCCGCTTAACACATATGTCAAGGCGCATGCGTGGAAAAATTTGTCGGGCCGGTCGAACCCGTCGCAGCCGAAAAAGTCGTGTCCCGGTCGGCACGAAATTCGTATGACGTATGTGATCGAAAAGATGAGCCGGGCGCACTGGGAACAGGTGCGCTCGATCTACCTCGAAGGCATTCGGACGGGCCACGCGACGTTCGAGACCGAGGCCCCCGACTGGGAGCGCTGGGACGCCTCGCACCTGGCCTTAGCGCGGCTCGTCGCGCTCGCGTGCAGCGGGAGGGTCGCGGGATGGGCCGCGCTCGGCCCCGTTTCGAGCAGGAAGGTTTACGAGGGCGTCGCGGAGGTCAGCATCTATGTCGGCGGAGAGTTCAGGGGCAAGGGCGTGGGGCGTGCGCTGCTCGAAGCGCTCGTGCGAGAGTCGGAGGCGAACGGCGTCTGGACTCTGCAAGCGGGCATCTTTCCCGAAAACGTTGCGAGCGTCGGGCTGCACCTCGCCTGCGGCTTCCGGGAGGTGGGCCGGCGCGAGCGCGTCGGACGGCTCAAAGGGGTTTGGCGCGACGCGGTTCTGCTTGAGCGGCGAAGCCGTGTCGTCGGGAGGGATTGAAGATGGCGAAGAAGGAAGCGCAGATGGAACTCCTGTTCAGGGCGCTGGCCGACCGCACGCGGCTGCGCCTTTTGAACCTGATGGGCGCGGGCGAGGTCTGCGTCTGCTTCTTCGTCGAAGTGCTCGGCACGAACCAGCCGAAGATTTCGCGTCACCTCGCCTACCTGCGGCGCGCGGGCGTCGTGGCCGCGCGCCGCGAGGGCAAGTGGATGCACTACCGCGTCGCGACACCGGAAGACGAGCACGCGGCGCGCGTCTTCGCGGAAGTTATGAAGTGGCTCGGCGAAGACCGCGAGATGCAGAAAGACCGCGTGCGCCTTGAGAACTTCTGCTGCGCGCCGCGACTTCCCGTGCGGCTCCAGGGCGCGCCGCGTCCCGCCGTCATCCAGACCTAAAAATTCCGGGCGGTGTGAGTGCCGGTCGGCGCGCGCGGGGGAAGTCGGCGTGGGGCCGCTAACATTTCGGTCGTAAGTTTTTCTACTTCAGAAAAGGGGATCGTGATGGCTACAGTGATTGACGCAGCGATGCGCGGCCAACTCGTCGAGCGCCGCCACAGGCTCGAATCGGTCGCCGCCGCGCGGGACGACGCGGCGCAACTGCGCGAGCTTCTCGAAGACGTTGACGCCGCGCTCGCGCGCATGGACGAGGGCACGTTCGGCGTGTGCGAGGTCTGCCGCGGCACGGTCGAGGCCGAGCGGCTCTTGGCCGACCCGCTCGTCTCCGTCTGCTTGGGGTGCATGACGCCCGCGCAGGTGCACGCGCTCGAACAAGACCTGGAGCTGGCCGCGAGCATTCAGGCGGGACTTTTGCCGTGCCGTGACACGAAGCACGACGGCTGGCAGGTCTCTTATCATTACGAGGCGGCGTCGCTCGTCTCCGGCGACTACTGCGACCTCGTCACAGCCGACGACGGCCAGCTCTACTTCATGCTCGGCGACGTGGCGGGCAAGGGCGTCGCCGCCGCGCTCCTGATGTCGCAGCTCCACGCGATGTTCCGCTCGCTCATCCCTGTGGGCCTGCCCCTGAACCAACTCGTCGAGCGCGCCAGCCGCGTCTTCTGCGAGAGCACGCTTTCGACGCACTACGCGACGCTCGTCTGCGGCAGGGCCGATGAGTCGGGCGCGGTCGAAATCTGCAACGCGGGCCACCTGCCCCCGCTCCTGCTGCGCCGCGGCGACGCGACGCTCATCGAGGCGACGGGCCTGCCCGTCGGCATCTTCTGCAACGAGCAGTTCACTTCGAGCGGCTTTCGCATGCAGCCGGGCGAGACGCTGTTCCTCTTCACCGACGGCCTCTCCGAATCGCGCGACCCCGCGGGCGAGGAGTACACGACCGAACGACTCCTCAGCCTCCTCTGCCAGCACCAAGAGCTTCTGCCTGGCGAGCTGATCGGCGCATGCCTGCGCGACCTCGCGGACTTCTCCGCCGGGACGCCCAAACACGACGACCTGACCGTCATGGCGCTCAGGCGTACCAACTAAATTGCGGGATGCGGATTGCGGATTGAGAACAGCCCGGCTCTCACCAATCCGCAATCCGAAATCCGCATCCCGCAATTCCAAAGCTATGCGCGCTGCAAACGCAGCACGGCGACCTCCGGCCTCGCGCCGATGCGCAAGGGCACGCCGATCATCCCCGTCCCGCGCGAGACGTAGAGCCGCGCGCCGTCCTGCTCGTACATCCCGCTCAGGTGGCGCAGGTATTTTCCCCAGATGTACTTCACGGGCGAGCCGACGACCGGCAGACAGACCTGCCCGCCGTGCGTGTGCCCGCTCAAGATGAGCGACACGCCGCGCGTCTCCTCCATGTCGAACGCAATCGGCTCGTGCGAGAGCAGCAGCGTAGGGCGCGCGAGGTCAACGCCGCCGAGCGCCCGCTTGAAGTCCGCATAGCCCCAGCCCCAGTCGTCCGCGCCCGCCAACTGCAACGAGTCCGCCCCGCGCCTCAACAGAGTGTTCTCGTTCGTCAGCACGCTGATGCCGCGCCGCACAAGTGCGCGCTTGGTCAACTCGCCGTCCGTGTTGTGGTCGTGGTTGCCAAGCACAGCCCACACGCCCTCCGGCGCTTTCAACTCTGCCAGAGCCTCCGCGCAAGGCTCCACGTAGCGCCGAAACTGTGTCGTGTAATCGCCCGTCAGCGCGATCATGTCGGCGCGCGCCGCGTTCGCCAACTCGACGACGCGCCGCACCTCCTCAATCGGCACGAGCCGTCCGTGGTGCACGTCCGACACCTGCGCGATCCGAAACCCCTCGAACCTCTCCGGCAAATCCCTGACGGGCACGACCGTCTCCGTCAACTCGTAGTCCCAGGCCTCGAACAGTCCGCCATACGCCGACGCCCCAGCCACGCCGACCGCCGCAGCCGCGCCCGCCCACTTCAAAAACTCTCTCCGCGTCAGACTCAAACCCACCTCACTCGGCCCCGAACAGTGCGTCGAACTCGCTGAGCAGGCCCAGCAATCTTTCCGCGTCGTTCCAGGCGTCGAACTCCCTTAACGCATGCGCCCCGACCTGACTCTTGCCTGGGAACTCACCCCCGGCGGCGATTATTGCTTTCACCTTCGGCACGAATATGAACTGCAACCACTGGGACAAAGTCATCGTGTCCATCGCGAACGCCTGCCGGAACTCGTACTGCTCTTCCCGCAAAGGCTCGTCCCGCCAAAGCCCGATCCTCCTCATCTCGTCCTCTATCTCCGCGATTTTCTCCGCCACCTCTTGAGTGTTCGCTCCCTTTTTCATGCGGCTGTTATACGAGACTTGAGAACGGGATGTAAATCTCGGAAGGTGGCGCGCACGAGCAAGTGGGGGTCTCGCCTTTGCCTCGTCGCCGGCCTACGCTCTGTCGCCGCGCGGAACAAAATCCCCGCTACACCTTGCCCCGCGCGATTCAACTCCTTTTTTCAAACGCGCGCGGCACGTTTCAAACCATCGCCGCACGGATTCACTCCCGCACGGCGCGAATTTTCCACGCACCGGCAATCATTAACCGCGCACCGGGAAGCCTTGCACACGCACCGCCCGAAATAACGCCCGCATCGGCTTCCCGAACACGTGCGGCTCTCATATTTCACGCGCACCGGCTATAAAAACAGCGCACCGCCTCGTCCGAGCACGCGCACGGCAGGCCATACACGCGCACCGGCCAGAATTCACACGCACCGGCGACCTGAGCGCCGCACCGCCTCGCCCAAACACCCACGCGTCTCGATCCCCATCCCTCACCCAACGATTCGCACGACGCGCGTGGCAGTTTCCACGCCTCACGTGACGACTTCACCCGTCGGCCTCCGTCCCTTTACTGCAAAGCCTCTTGCGCTAGACGCAACATCTCATCAAGCAGCTCTTTTAATCTGGGACATTTGTTGCAGGCAATGTCCGGGTCAGTCCGGTCGAATAGTTCTTTGCCGTTGACTATCTTCTTGTAAGCGCGGCGAAGCCCGTCTCTGTAGAGGCGACCCAGGAGTTGCGCTGGTGGCTCTGTGAAGTTGACCGTCTCCGGTTTATCTACTCTACTTGGGAACCCACGACGCACTTCGGCAGGGAATAACTCTGGCTGACTGAGCAGCCATGCCTCGGTCTCGTGCACGGCGAAGAACTGCCGGAACTTCGCGTGGCCGACTTCCCTTTCGATTTCGCTCTTGGCCCAGTCGTAACGCTCGCCCGCGTCTGTGAGGTGCGCCGGATAGAAATCCGGCCCGTAGAGGTCGAGCAGGGCGATGACGGCGATGATTTCGTCCGCCTGCGGGCCGTTCAGGTGTAGGTGTGCCCTTTTCCTGACCTCGCGTCTCAGTTCCGCCCAGCCGGTGAAGCGAACAGGCGTGATACCGACGCGCCGCGGCAGTTTCGGGTCGAGCCAACGCTTGAGAAACGCGGGCAATGCCCTCTCTGTGTCCCCCTCGACAAAGAGGACGAACCTCATGCCATGCTCTCCAGTTCGCCGGACTTGAAGAGCGTGCCGAGCGTGTACTCTTTGAGCCAGTAGGCGAGGTCGTCGCCGCTCAGATTGTGCAAGACCGTCTCGCCGTCCTGCCACTTTGTTACCGTCGTCGTCGGGTTCTTGTCGGTGAAGGCGTCGAGCAGTTGCGGCGAGTGCGTAGAAAGAATTACCTGCGCGCGCAATGAAGCCTCGACCGCGTACTCGGCGATAATCGGCAACATCGTCGGATGCAGCCCCGTCTCCGGCTCGTCAATCGCGATGACGGGCGGCGGGTCTGGACTCGCCAGCACTGTCAGCAGAAACAAGAAGCGTAGCGGGCCATCCGAAAGGTTGGCGGCTGACTGCTCGCGCTTCAGCGTCTTCCAACGCACGCGCAGTTGAATTAGCTGATCGGCGGCGGGCGGAAAGACAAGCTTTTCGTAATCACCGCCGAACGCGGCGCGCATTGCCGTATCAATACTCCGCTCAAAATCACGGTCGGTTGTGTAGAGCGTGTGCATTACATTAATTAAGTTCTGACCGTCAGAATCAACACGCTTCTCTAATCGGGATACAGACGGCTTAAGTATCTCGGAATCTTGATGAACTTTAATATCTTGATAAACGGCTAATGAAGATAAATAAGCCTTAAACGCGGGTAGATTCTCCATGTCAGCATAGAAAGTCGAGATAGCGGATAGGATAGTCTCTTGCTCATTGATATTCTCAGGCTTTATCTCTTGTATGGCATCAAACATCCCTTCCTTTAGTCGGGCTACTTGCTGTTCTCTTTTGATAAATCCATAAATTTCTGAGCTATCTCCCGATTCGGTAAACACCTCCTGGCTGATTCCATAAATACTGCCATGCCCGAAGCGTGACAGCCGTAGCTCGTAGAAATCAGGTTCATTACCAGCCCCTTTACAAATTAGAGAAAAAGAAATTTCTTCCGCCTGCCCATCCCAAACAATGGCCCCCATGCCGCCAAGAGATTGAATATACTTACCAAGATCGCCTTTGGCGGTAACGGTCATTAATTCGAGGAAGCGTAGTAGGTTCGACTTGCCGCTGCCGTTCGGGCCGATGAGGATGTTGAGGTCGCCGGGTTCCCACGTCACGTTTTTGAGTGAGCGGAATCCTTCGATTTTAAGTTGCTTGATTCTCATGTTCGCATCCTCATCGGCAGCGCGCCGCCGCCCTCAGCGTAACTACGTGTCGCCTACTTTTGCATTGTAGCATCCAAAACTTGGATGTTTGGATAGCGAAACGGTAGCAGGATATTGCTCTCGGATTTCAACCGAATCGCTCCGGCTTGACAATCGAAGTCGGCGGGCTAGAATATCGTTTCGCCTTTCGCGGAGATGTGGCCGAGTGGCTGAAGGCGGCGGTTTGCTAAACCGTTATAGGTCAAAAGCCTATCGCAGGTTCGAATCCTGCCATCTCCGCCATCAAGACCGCCCCGGCCCAGGTTACTTGGATTTAAAGTTCAGGTAACCTTAATTTATTTTCGCGGCCCGAAGCGCCGCCGCGCCGAGCGTCGCCGTCCGCCGCTCTTTCAAAATCTGTTTTCGAGGAGAAGCGCACAATGTCCGAACTCCTTTGGGACGGAACTCTCTCGCACCTTCTCGCAGGGCCGGGGCTTCCACTGGCGGAGAAGATTCTGCGGCCCGTCATCGTTTACGCCGCGCTCGTCGTGCTGCTGAGAGTCTTCGGCAAGCGCGAGCTGGCGCAACTCAACCCCTTCGACCTCGTCGTCCTGCTCTCGCTCTCGAGCACGGTGCAGAACGCGATCATCGGCGAGGACAACACCGTCTCCGGCGGACTCGTCGGCGCGGTCGCGCTGCTCGCGGCCAACTACGTCGTCGTGCGCTTCATGTTCAAGCACCGCCGGCTCGACCAACTGCTCGAAGGCGAGCCGACCACGCTCATCGAGAACGGCAAGGTCTGCAACGAAGGACTCTCGCGCGAACTTCTGACCGCGGCGGAACTCCAGACGGTCGCGCACCGGCAAGGGTTCGCGCGCCTCGACGACGTGCAGACCTGCGTGCTCGAACCCGGCGGCACGTTCTTCATCGAGGGGCGCACGCCCCAGCCCGACGAGCGCCGCCACCGGGAACTCCTCGAACGCATCGAGGAGTTGAGCAAACAGATAGAAGAAATGAAAGGGAGTAAACCGTGAACCGTGAACCGTGACAAGAGAAAACCCTCGACGGAAAACATTGAGAGACTCCGGTAGCGATTTTAATCTTGTCACGGTTCACGGTTCACGGTTCACGGCTTTACATGACTGTCCGCGTCCGCTTCGCACCTTCGCCCACGGGCTACCTGCACCTCGGCGCGGCGCGCGCCGCGCTGTTCAACTGGCTGTTCGCGCGTAAATGTGGCGGCAAATTCCTCTTAAGAATCGAGGACACAGACCTTCAGCGCTCGACCGACGAGTCAACGCGCTCGATTCTTGAGGGGCTTGAGTGGCTCGGCATCGGCGACTACGACGAGGAGGTCGTCTTCCAGTCCCGCAACGCCGACAAGCACCGCGCCGCCGCGCTGCGCCTCATCGAAGAGGGTAAGGCTTACCGCGACTTCACGCCGAAGGAAGACCGAGCGGACGCGAACGTCAAGCGGGAGATAGCGGAGCGCGCGCGCACCGCTGCCGCCGTCGAAGGCGTTGACCACCGGAGCAATCCTTACCGGGACTTGCCGCTCGAAGAGTCGAACCGGCGCGGCGCGGCGGGCGAGCCTTTCGCCGTGCGCCTGAAAGTCGCGCGCGAGGGCCGCTCGCGCTTCGAGGACGTGGTGTACGGCGAACAGGTGCGCGACTATTCCGAGATCGAAGACCTCGTGCTCCTGCGCTCCGGCGACCTCTCGCCGCTCTACAACCTCTCGGTCGTCGTGGACGACATCGAGATGGCCGTCACGCACGTCATACGCGGCCAGGATCACCTGACGAACACGCACAAGCAGGTGCTTATCTACCAGGCGCTCGGCACACCCGTCCCCGTGTTCGCGCACCTGCCGCTCATACTCGCGCCCAACAAGGCGAAGCTCTCGAAGCGCAAGCACGGCGAGGTCGTCTCCCTGACCACCTACCGCGACCGCGGCTTCATCCCCGCGGCGTTCCGAAACTTCCTCGCGCTCCTCGGCTGGTCGCCCGGCGACGACCGGGAGATTATGTCGCTCGAAGAGCTGATCTCCAGGTTCTCGCTCGAAGGCATCCACCGCTCGAACGCCGTCTTCAACTTCAACGAACGGGACGCGCGCCAGTGGACTGACCAGAAGGCCCTCTGGATGAATGCCGAGTACATCCGCACGATGCCGCTCGGCGAACTCGTGCCGATGGTCAGAAGCGAGCTTGAGTCCGCCGGCCTGTGGAGGCCGGAGTACGTGGCCGAAGAGCGCGCGTGGTTCGAGCGCACGATTGACCTCATACGCCAGCGCTTCTACACGCTCAAGGATTTCTCCGGCCAGGGGCGCGCTTACCTGTCCGACGACTTCGAGTTCGACCCGCAGGCCGTGGCGAAGAACCTGAAGAAGGAGCCGCGTCTCAGAGAGCTTCTGCCCCGCCTCGCCGACCATCTTGAAAGGGTCGAGCCGTGGACGACGGAAACAGTAGAGACTGCCTTGCGCGCGTTCGCCGACGAGACGGGCGTCAAGGCCGGCCTGCTCATCAACTCCTCGCGCACCGCGCTCACGGGCCAGGCGGTCGGCCCTTCGATGTTCGACGTGTTCGACGTGATCGGTCGCGCCCGCTCCGTCAAGCGTTTGCGCGACGCGGCGCAACTCGTCTGAGTCTCGTCTTCATCTCAAGGAGTGCGGCCTGAACCGGCCCGCCATATTTTAGAGAGAGGTATTTCCGGTAATGTTCAAAAAGTTAATCTTCATCACGGCGCTCGTCCTCGCGCTCCCGGCGTCGGCGCTCGCGCAAAACGCCAACGCGAACGCGACGCCCCCGGCGAGTTCGGTCAAAGGCAGGGCGACGGATAGAAAGCCGAAGGCCGCGCCCACGCCAGCGCAGGGCGGCGCGCAGTCGCAGCCGTCCGCGACCGGCGCGGCCACCACGCGCACGCGCCGCACGAACGCTCAGAGGGGCGCACAGTCTTCCGCGGACTCGGCTGAGGCGCGCGCCGTCCGCGACGCCTTCGACTCGCTCGTTGACGGCATCCGCCGCGCCGACTCGGACGCCGTGATGAAGCTCTTCTGGAACTCGCCGCAGCTCGTCCTCTTCAACAACAACGGCTCGGTGACGAAGAGCTGGGAGCAGGCGCGCAGCAACCGCCAGAGCCTCTACGCGAAGGTCAAGGACGTGAAGCTCGACGTGCGCGACGTACACGTCCGCCTGCTCGGCCCCGCAGCCGCGCTCGTCACCTGCCTCTGGGATCAGACGCAGACCGCCGACGGCCAGCCCTCGCGCGCCACAGGCCGCCTGACACTCGTCTTTCAGAAGATCGGCGCGGACTGGAAGATCGTCCACACGCACACCTCGCCCGACCATCCGAGCCAGTCGAACCTCCTGCCCTCCGAGCGCACGAACGGCGTGGACTCGACGACGAATCCGCCGGCGAAGCCTTAGACGTGTGCGAGGCGGGCAGGATTTTCCTGCGGCGGGAATTTTAACCCGCGAGATCACACGAAGCCACGGCATCTTTCGTCTCGTTTCGTGTGATTTCCTGGATTAAATTGCGCCCCGGTGTAGGGCGTGGGGTGGTGTTGAAAGCAGAAAAGGTGAGGCCCGTTTCGCCAAAGCGGGTCTCACCTTTCCCTTTAGCACTTCTGGCAGTTTGTCCGTGGGCTGCCTTGACCTGACCGAAGGAGAGTCAGCCAGTGCTGAGATGCGGCCATGCTCAGCGCCACAACGACGGCCCGCATTATACACGACCCGGCCCCCGGCGCGAAGAAAAAAAAACATATGACGGCTAGACAGCCACCCCCGATTTAAGTATAGTTTCCCCGCTTGAGGTACCTCAATTCAAAGTAATTCAGGAGAACGATCTATGCGCAAGACTTTAGCACTTCTGGCGTTGGTCGGCGTCGCGGGCCTCTCGGCATGCGGCGGCGGTGACAATACCAACGCCGGCAACGCCAACGCCAACGTCAGCAATGCCAACGTCACCGTCACCAACGCCAACGTGACGATCCAGACGAACAGCAATGCCGGCTCGACGACCGGCGGCAACATGAACAGCACCACCGGCGGCAACATGAACAGTTCGACCGGCGGGAACATGAACGGCAGCATGAACAGGCCCGCCAACACCAACATGGGTAACATGAACAGGCCCGCCAACAGCAACGCCAACCGCGCGGGCAACAGGAACATGTAGTCCTTCCCGCCCTGTACAGGAAAATTAGAGGGCGCGTCGCACCGAGGCGCGCCCTCTAATTTTTACTCCCGCCCGCGCCGCACAATTTCGGTTGACGCCGGACACCCCCGCGTTTAGACTTTCGTATCCCCTGCCAGACCGAGAACCACCTTGCCCACGTCTTCACCAGGAGGGCCGACATGTCTGAAGAAAAGAACCCGCGAGCCACCATCCTTTTGGTTGACGACTACGACGATTCCCGCGACCTCCTCGCGCTCCAGCTTCGGATGGATGGGTACAGAGTCCTGGAGGCGTCGGACGGCGGCGAGGCGCTGGCGGTGTTGAGTCAGGTTCGCCCCGACCTCGTGCTCATGGACTTGAGCATGCCCGCGCTCGACGGACTCTCGGCGACCTGCCGCCTGCGAGAGATTCCTGAGATGCGCGACGTGCCCGTCGTGGCGCTAACGGCGCACAGTCCGGAATCTCACCGCGAGGCCGCCCTCGCCGCGGGCTGCGACGAGTTCGTCGCCAAGACCATCGGCGCGGACGAGCTGCGCCGTGTCGTGAGCCGTCTGCTGTCTGAAGAGCGGGGCGGGGTCGTCGCGGGGCGGCGTGTGATCGCGTCGAAGGGGATGGACTCCGACCAGCTACTCGACGCCATCGAGCGACACCTGTCGCGCGGGTGACGCAAGTAA
>Ga0209577_10006807_pt1 | contig 10545 bp, 11 predicted proteins | sample GraSoiAngelo_109_FD_185874 | JGI IMG/M metagenome (GOLD analysis project Ga0209577, IMG submission 185874) | Grasslands soil microbial communities from the Angelo Coastal Reserve, California, USA - 14_0903_12_20cm (SPAdes) (version 2) | ecosystem: Environmental > Terrestrial > Soil > Grasslands...
CGCTGAGGGGCTAGGCCGTGAGGCCTACGACACGATCGTTGACGCCGCCAAGCGGCTCGGCATACGGTTCGGCGGGCGCGTCCCCGATGCCGTCGGCCTTCCGTATGCTCTCAAATCCGGCCAGGTATTGATCGACGACCTCGACGACTATGTGAGCGCCGTTGGGGGGCCCGACTCGATTACTGAGGCAAAGCTTGCCCAGGTCGCGGCCGCGACTTGCGCCGCGCATACATGGACCCTGCCGGCGCTCCTCAGTAGCGAGGACTCGGCGGCGCTGGCCGCCCGTCCGGAGCTACGGTATGTCCCATCCGCGTGGCGCCTGAGCTGGGCGCAGCAGTTCTCGCAGCAGCCGCGGTCGACCCCGATTGCATTGCGACGCCGTATTCTCAAGGCGCTGCAAGTCGCCGGTTGTCCCATGGCCCTCGGCACCGACTCGCCGAAGATCTACAGCGTGCCCGGGTTCTCGGTTCAGCGCGAGATGCAGAGCATGGCGGCGGCGGGGCTTAGTCCCCAGCAAATTCTGGGTGAGGCAACATTCCAGGTGGCTCGCTATTTCGGTGCCGAACAAGAGTTTGGCAGCGTTGCTCCCGGCCAGCGCGCGGATTTGCTCCTTCTGACAGCCAATCCACTCAGCGATCTTGCGAACGTCGGACGGCGGGCCGGTGTAATGGTCAGCGGCCGCTGGCTCCCTGAAGCAGAGATCGAGGCACGGCTCGAACGTATTGCAACGGCGTATCAATAGCACGCTCGGCACTCACGGAGGAACCAAATGGCTTCACGCGGAGAGCGCTTCAAGAAGGCAGCGATCAAGGCTGCCAAGACGGCGAGAAAGTGGGCGGAGACCGCTGCACGCGAAGCCGACCGGTTGCTGGCGGAAGCGCAGAAGCGAGCTGAGACAGAGCAGCGGCAGATGCGTCTCAAGGCGGCCCTGGCCCGCACGGGGAAGGTTTTGAAAGCCGTCGGCCGCGCGGCGATCGTCGCCGGTATCGCAGCCGGCATTGCGTCGGCGCGAGCCGAGAATCGCGCCCGCAAACTCAGCAAGAAGAAGCGCTAGTCGTCCGCACCGCTCAGCTGCAGAATCTTTTTCCACTGGGGCGCCGTCACGGGACTTACCGACAGGCGCCCCTGTCGTACAATCGGCAGATCCGCAAACGTCTTATCCGCCTTGATCTGCGCCAGCGTCACCGCCTGAGGCAGCCGGCGGTGGGCCTTGAGATCGATCACGACGAGCTTCTCGTCCTGCTTCTTGGGATCCGGGTAGGGCGCCGACACGACAGTCGCCCACCCAACCACCGCCTTCACATCTCCCGTGTGATAGACGAGCACCTGATCGCCGGGGTGCATCGATTTGAGATTCCTGAGCGCGACGGGATTCTTGACGCCGTCCCACACTGCCGTGTGTTGGCGCTCAAGATCGTCGTAGCTGTAGGAAGTGGGTTCGGTTTTGACCAACCAATAGTTAGCCATCGTTAGCCCCGCGGCTCGGCCGCGGGGCTCACTACCCGCGCCGCCCATTGTTGGATGGTTTCCGCCAGCTCGTTCATGACGTCTGTCTCGGTCTTCCTGGTGCGTTTGGGTACATTGAACGAGTGATCGCCCTCCTCGATCAAATGCAGCGTCGCGCGATCGCCAAGCGGGCGCAGGACCTCCTGCAGCAAATCGAGCTGGGCGAATTCGTCGCGCGTCCCCTGCAGAAATAGCATCGGCACATCAACAGCCGTTAAATGCTCGGCCCGAGCGGTCCCTGGCCGGCCGGGCGGATGCAATGGAAGGCCAAGAAAAACGAGGCCGCGAACGCCTGGTAGCGGCTTACGCGCCTGTGCCTGTGACGTCATTCGCCCGCCAAACGACTTCCCTCCGGCGATGAGCGGCAATTCCGGAGCCCGATGCGCGGCCGCGAGGACGGCTGCTCGCACGGCAGCCTCAGCGACCCCCGGCGAATCGGGGCGGTTCTTTCCAGCCTGCATGTACGGAAACTCGTACCGGTAGGTCGCGATGCCGCGTCCCGCGAAGACGTCGGCTGCCTGCGCGAGAAAATGGTGTCGCATCCCCGCCCCGGCCCCATGCGCGAATACGTACAGCACGCGCGCATCGTGTGGCCGAACCAGGAGGCCGTCGTCAGTCTTCCCCAAGGCGCTCATTGAGCCGCTCCAGCACGTGCACCAGATCGGGCTTGGTGTCGAGTACCGGCAGAACCGGATCGTGTCCCAGCTTCTGCATGCGCTTCAGCGCGTTCGCGATCGTGAAGTTGCTGTTGTGAAGCTTGCCGCCCACTTCGTCCCATTCGATCGGCATTGACACCGGCGCACCCGGCGAAGGACGCACGCTATAAGGCGCCACCATCAGCTGGCCGGCGCGGTTCTGGAAGGCGTCGACATAGACTTTGCCGTCTCGCTTGCTGATCGTGCGCGCCGTCGTCGCGATGTCGGGGTGTTGATCGGTGACGAGCCGCGCGAACAACATGGCGAGCTGGAGGCACTGCGCATAGGTCAGCTGCCGGCCCAGCGGCAGCATGATGTGCAGACCCGACTTTCCCGTCGTCTTGACGAACGCCGGCATTTCCACGTCATCGCACAGCTGCTGCATCGTCTTGGCGAGCGTGATGACGTGTGCGAACGGCGCTTCCTTGGGATCGAGATCGATGAGACACCAGTCGGGCTTCGTGAGATCGGTGATGCGACTCATCCAGATGTGCAACGGAATCGTGCCGAGGTTGACGAGATAGACGAGCGACTCCACGTCATTACAAACAAAGTAGTTGATGTCGCGCTGCGTGTCTTCGCTCCAGATCGGGATCGTCTGAATCCAGTCGGGAACGAAGCCCGGCGCGTCTTTCTGATAGAAGGACTTCCCGTTGATGCCGTCCGGATAGCGTGTGAGCACGACGGGCCGGTCTTTGAGATATGGCAGCAGCCACGGGGCCATCGATCGGTAGTACTCGATCAGGTCGCCCTTGGTGTACTTCTCGTCGGGCCAAAACACTTTGTCCAGGTTGCTGAACTTGACTTCGCGTGTCGGGACACGGGGAACGGGGAACGGGGGCGATACCTCCGGCTCCTTCTCGTTTCCCGTTTCCCGTTTCCCGTGTCCCGGCATGATTACGTCCTCGGGCTTCTTATCATCCCGAAACCGCAGAAACACCGATTGCCGCAGCAGTCCGTCTTTCGTGATCTCCTTGTAGCGCACGTCGCACACGAGTTTCGGCTCGACCCAGGTGTGATCGGGACCCTTCGGCAGCGCGCCGTGCTGCGGCGGCTCGCAGGGCGGCGTCTTGCGCACGAGACTCGCCAGCGTCGCGCTGATTTCGTCCAACTGCGCGCCACTGAATCCCGATCCCGCTCGGCCACAATAAATCAGCTTGCCGTCCTTGTACGCACCGACGTGCAACGAGCCGAAGCCGCCACGCGAGCCTTTGGGTTTGGAGAAGCCGACCACGACGAAGTCGTCGATGCGATCGGCGCGAATCTTCAGCCAGTCGCCCGAGCGGCCGCTGCGATAGGGGCTGTCCGCTTTCTTGGCCATGATGCCTTCGAGTCCGAGCTTCACCACCTGCTCGTACAACGCCTCGCCGTTCTTCTCGAAGTGCTCCGAGTAGCGCAATGGACCGGTCTGCGGCAGGACCTTCTTGAGAATCTCCTTGCGTTTGACGAGCGGCAGTTTGCGCAGATCATAGCCCGCGAACGCGAGCAGATCGAACACGTAGAGCGTCGCCGGCGATTCGATCGCGGCACGCTTCGCCTCGCGCGCACCCAGCTTGGCTCGTGCCTGGAGTTTGTTGAAACTCGGGTGACCGGACTCATTGGTGACTACCAGCTCGCCGTCCAGAATCACGCCTTCGAATGGAATCGCCTTCACTGCGCGCGCGATCTCCGGAAATGACTCCGTGTAGTCGAGTCCCTTCCGCGAATACACAATCGGCTCGCCGTCCTGACACGCGGCGCGCATACGGTATCCGTCGAGCTTTACTTCGAACAGCCACCCGTCTTTTGTGAACGGCTCGTCACGCGTCTCCGCCAGCATCAGCTCGGTGTCTTCGACGCGCAGCGCGCGCTTCGGCGTGCCCAGCTTCTCCAACTCCTTCTTGATCGGCTCCGCGCGCCGCTTGGCATTGCCCAGCTCGTCGTTGGTCAACCCCGAGAGCACCGACTCGTTCGAGTAGGCTTGAGTCGAGACATACTCGTCACGCTCTTTGATCAGCAACCATTCCTTCTCTGTCTTCTTGAGCTTAATCAACGTCCAACGACCGTGAAGCTTGTAGCCCCTCAGCTCGAACAGCAGCTTCCCTTTCTCGAATCCTTCGCGCACGTCCTCGAGCGGCACCCAGATACCGCGGTCCCACACGATGACGGTACCCGCGCCGTAGTTGCCTTCTGGGATGATCCCCTCGAAGTCGCCGTACTCGAGCGGGTGATCTTCGACTTTCACGGCGAGGCGTTTGTCGGCAGGGTTTGCGGACGGTCCCTTGGGAACCGCCCACGACTTGAGGACGCCATCCAGCTCCAGCCGCAGATCCCAATGCAGGCGCGTCGCGTCGTGCATGTGGACGATGAGCAATCCGCCCTGCTTGGCAGCCGGCTTTGGGACTAACCCCCCGGGCTCGGGAGTCTGATCGAACGCGCGCTTCGCGCGATACGTGCTGAGCGCGTCACCTTCTTCGGGGCGGGCCTTCCGACGGGTAGGCATGAGCGCGTATCATACCCCGATATGGCCGCCCATTCCATCGGTTCCGCCACGGTCTCGTTTGGCCTCGTGTCCGTGCCCGTGCAACTGTACGCTGCCGGCGAGTCGAAGGCCGCGATCTCGTTCAACTGGCTCCATAAGAAGGACGGGGCCCGCCTCAAGCAGCAGTACGTCTGCTCCAAGGACGGCGAAAAAGTCGAACGCCCCGACATGATCAAAGGCTATGAATTCCAGAAGGGCCAGTACGTCACCTTCACCCCGGATGAGCTAAAAGCACTCGAAGAGCGAGCTACCGGTGCGATCGATATCGTGGAATTCCTGCCGGCCGAACAAGTCGACCGTATCTGGCTCGACCGCACTTACTATCTCGGGCCGGACAAGGGCGGCGAACGGGCGTACAAGCTCCTCGCCGAGGCGCTCGAGAAAACAAAACGCGTCGCGATTGGACAGTACGCCGCGCGCGGCAAGCAGTATCTGATCATGGTCCGCCCGATGAACGGCGGGCTCGTGATGGAACAGCTGCGCTACGCCGATGAGATCCGGAATATCGCCGAGGTCCCGATCCCCAAAACCGAGGTGAAGAAGCCGGAGCTCGACCTCGCGACGAAGCTGATCGAGCAGGCGGCGACGGACGAGTTCCATCCCGAGAAGTACAAGGACAACGTGCGCGAGCGGATGCAGGAGCAAATCGAGCGCAAGGTCGAAGGCAAGCAGATCGTCGAGGAGCCGGAGGAAGCGCCGAAGACCAGGGTGCTCGATCTCATGCAGGCGTTGAAGCAGAGCCTCGAGACTGCGCCGGCAGAGGAGAAAGAGAAGCCCGCCAAGCGCCGCAAAGTCGCAGGGAAGCGCTAACCGAAGAGCGTCTGGAACTCGGCCGCCAGCTTGGGGCCCATCCCTTTCTCTTCGTGCTTGAAAAAGATGTATGCATCAGTCCAGGACTGACCCAGGTCCTGGACTTTTTCCTTCCATGCCCGCAACGCGTCGCTCGAGTAGCCCTCATCACGGAGCCGCACGTAGCCGAAGTCGGCGGTCGTGACGAGCGGGGTCGTCCCTTCCTCTGTATCTGCGATGCACAACGCCGTGTTCGTGCTGCGCAGCAGCTCATAGACGTCGTCTGACCACCACGATGCGTGACGGAACTCACACGCCGCGCGGACATCCGGCGGGAATTGGGTTAGTAGACCACCTAATCGTTCGATGTCCTTCTTGAAATTGGGGGGTAATTGAAATAATACTCCCCCAAGCTTGGCATTAAGCTTGCGAACTGTATCACAGAAGTAGCGGAGTGGTTCATCAATGTTCTGCAGGCGCATGAAGTGGGTAATACGTTGCGGAGCCTTCAGAACAAAGGTGAACCGCGCCGGGGTCGCCGCATCCCAACCGGCGATCGTTTTGGCGTTGGGCATGCGGTAAAAAGTGTAGTTGATCTCGACGGTGCCCAATTGTTGGGCATAGTACTCGAGCCACTTCGCGCTCGGGAGCTTGGGCGGATAGAAGCTTCCCTTCCATTCCGGGAAGTTGTAGCCGGACGTACCGACGTGGAGCCGCGCCATCGCGGCAAAACTAGTCTCACCATTCTCGATCGGGGAGTCGTCGTATGAAGATGCTGAAGTTTACATCCGTTGCGCTGGTGTTCGTGCTCGCCTCCTGCGGAACGTCGGCCGAAACCGAACGCAAGCTGGCCGAGCTGGAAACGGCCAATGCGCAGAAGGACAGCCTGATGCAGGAGGTAGCCATCAGCTCTCGGCTGATCAGCGACGTCAACACCGAGCTCGCCAAGGCGAAGATCCGCAACAACCGCCTGCACGTCTCCAGCGAAAGCCCGATCACCGCGTCGAACGACACGTTGATCGCCAAGCTGCGCTACGTCGTGACGCGCGTCCGCGAAACCGAGAATGCCCTGAACGAGAGCCGCCAGCGGATCAAGAACCTCACGTCGCTGTCGGACAGCCTGCGCGCGACGCTGGACTCGACCGTGGGCAACCTGCAGTCGGTGATCGCGTCCCAGAAGACCACGATCGACCTGCTCACCGATCGCGTGAACGCGCTCACAGAAGAGAACGTCGCGCTGAAGGACAGCCTGGCGACTGGATACTACATCGTCGGCACGCGGGACGATCTCAAGAAGAAGGGCATTCTCACCGAGCAGGGCGGCGGCCGGGTGCTGTTCATTCTGTGGCGCACGGGCAAGACGCTGCAGCCGGCGCGCAACCTCGACCCCAGCCTGTTCACGGCGATCGACACGCGCCAGGTGACGCAGATTCCGCTCCCCAACGCGAGCGCCGAGTACCGGGTCGCGTCGCTGCAGGATCTATCCTACATCGCCGAAGAGCGCAGCCACAACAAGTACTCCGGCGTGCCGAGCCTCACGATCACGTCGCCGGCCGATTTCTGGCGGAGCTCGAAATTCCTGATCATCATCCGCGAGGGATCGGGGACCCCAGTGGCGAATGGAGCCTCCCAAAGCTCCGAGTCTCAAGTCGTGAGCCACTAACAGGGCGTTGCAGGAGCGCGAAATCCAAGAGGCCAGGCAACCCCTGGCCTCTTTCATTTGGTGGTACTTTTGAAGCATGGACACACGCTGCGGGTGGTCGACGTCGAACGAGCAAATGATCGCGTATCACGACACCGAATGGGGCGTCCCGGTGCACAACGACGCGCAATTGTTTGGCAAACTCGTGCTCGATGGATTTCAGGCCGGCCTGTCGTGGGCGATCATCCTGCGCAAGCGCGATGCATTCCTGAAAGCCTTCGACGGATTCAACCCCGACAAGATGGCGCGCTACGATGCCCGGCGCGTGGCGAAGATCCTGAGAGATCCGGGAATCGTGCGCAACAAGCAGAAAGTGAAATCGGCGGTCGGCAATGCGCGCGCATTTCTGAAGATGAAGGACGCGGGCGAGTCGTTCGATCAGTTTCTCTGGCAGTTCGTCGGCGGGAAGTCGAAGGTCAACACCTGGAAGACGCTTCGCGGCGTGCCCGCAGAGACGAGAGAGTCCATCGCGATGAGCAAGGCGCTGGTCGGAAAGGGGTTCCGCTTTGTGGGACCCACGATCGTTTACGCGTTCATGCAGGCGGTTGGGATGGTCAATGACCACCTCGTGACCTGCTATCGCTACACCGAACTTACTTCGCCCGCTCTAGATACTGACCGGACCGCGGGTCGACGCGCACCTTCTCGCCGGGGCTGATAAACTCCGGCACCTGCACCGTCACCCCGTTCGATAGTTTCGCCGGCTTGGTGCTCGCGGTTTTCGTCGCGGTCTTCATCACCGGCGACGTCTCGACCACCCTCAGCTCGATCACTCCAGGCAGCTCGATCGCGATGGGCCGTCCATCCAGCCACTCCACCTGCACCACCATCTCCGGCTGCAGCCACGGCGTGTCCTCGCCGACGGCGCGCTCGTCGAGCGTGAACTGCTCGTAGGTCTGCTGATCCATCACGTGCACGCCGCCCTGATCCTGGTAGAGGACCTGCATCTCTTTCGTGTCGAGACGGGCTTCCTGGAGAAAATCAGTTGCGGCGAGGCGCTGGTCGAACGTGTTGCCCGAAACGAGACTGCGGAAACGCACCTGCACGAACGCCCGCAGATTGCCAGGCGTACGGTGCGTGAAGTCCATGACACGGCACGGCTGGCCGTCGATCATGAGGACGTGACCTTTGCGAATGTCTGTGGCTTTCATGGGAGCGGGAACATAAACCGGCTGCCTTAGCACTCCAAGGCCCCGAGTGCTTAGTGAGCAGCCTCACCTCCGTTACGCGCGCCTAATTGCAGCTTTCCGTGGCGGAGTATCTACAGCATAGAAGAGGATTTTTAGCGTAACGCATTGCATAATAGTCAGATAGATGAGCGGCACCAAGCTTGCCTCTAAAGTCGCCGCAAGGGAGGGAAGCATGATCAGGCCAATCATTCATCGGCAGCTGACCCGCGGCGACCTCGCTTGTCTGGTAGACGAGATCGCGCGGATGGATGTCTCGGAAGGACGCGAAGCCGACGAGGCGCTGCACGCGGGCGCCGTCGACACTGTGCTCGATTCCCCCGCGGCCCTCGAGGCGGTCCTCGGCCGCGGCGGCGCGCCCGCTCCGCTGCCCCTCACACTGCTCTGGTATATCCCCGTCCGCGCGCAGCTGCGGAACCGCGGTGTGACCGACATCTTGCTCGCCGATTACGCCGCCACGCTTCCCGTCGTGTTTGCGACGTCGCACTCGCAGCGCGCAATCGCCCAGGGCGAAAACGGCATGTCGGAATGGTGGCGCTACGTCGCCGCGCTGCCGCGAGGCACCGTCGCGCAAGCCGAGGCCGCGGCCGACGCGGCGGCACTCGCGCTGTGGTGGGCCGGCTGCTTCCCCGAGTGGGTCGAGCGCGGCGGCGAAGGCCGCGGCATGACCCGCGCGTACGTTACGTTCGCCGGCCGCATGCTCGCACTCGCGGCCGATCTGCTCGAGTCCTCCGCTCCGGAGGAAGCCGCCTTGTGCTTGCGCGCCGCGGAAGCGCGCACCGAGCTGCACGCCGCACTCATCGAGGCCCGCGTCGACTACATCGGCGACGATCCGCACAGCAGCGAAAGCCGCCTCAACCGATTCTTGAGGCGGCTCGCCGACAACTAGGAGGGGCACGCCATCTCGTGCCCCTACCTCATTACCATTTCGAAACTTTCTCCTGGAATTGTTTCGACCTCTCTACCAAATCGACTGGCGGAATCGACGGATCCTGCTTCACCACCTCGACACGCTGCAAGTTCGACACAGCCTTGCCGTACGTCCCCTCGATCGCCAGCGCCGCCCGGTACTGTTCGACCGACTGCTCGTAGCGGCCCGTCAACTCGAGTGCCATGCCGAGGTTGTTGTGGAACGTCGCGACCTTGTCCTCGATTTCATTGGCGCGAGCCAGCGGACCGATGGCGTCCTCGAACCGCTGGAGCCGGATGAACAGCGCGCCCAGGTTGTTCATCGCCCAGGTGTCGCTGTCGTTCTTCACGATGGCGCGCTGGTAGGCAACGATGGCGTCATCGGTCTTGCCCTGCGCTTCGAATGCCCGTCCCTGGAGCCGCAGCGGCTCGCTCGACGTGGAGTCGAGCGCGATGGCGGCTTCGATGTGCACCAGCGCGCTGTCGGGCTGTCCTGACTCGAGCAACACGCGGCTCAGGTTGAGGTGACTCTTTACGTGCGTCGAGTCGAGCGTGAGCGCCTGCACGAACGCGCTCTCCGCCTGCTCGCGATCACCCGACTTCCACGCCGCCAGGCCAAGCATGTACAAGCCCCAGGCATTGCTGGGCCGGCTCTCGGTGTAGGTCTTGAAAAGGACAGTGGCGTCATCGTAGCGGTGGTCGCGATAGGCTGAGTCCGCCATCTCGAAGGTGACCGGACCGCTGATGACGAGCGCCGGCTTCGCGGTGCTGCCGGTGCTGACATTGCTGACCGTGACGGGGGAAGTCGTGGACGTCGTCGATCCCGCCGGCTCACTGGCGCGAGCCTGGTCGGGGTTGCGCTCGCCGCAGGCGGCAAAGGCGTAGGCGGCGATCACGGTGCTCACGATCCCAGCCATCAGAATGACCGGAAATCGCAGCGAACGATTTGACTGATTCAGCTCGAATTGATACGACATGGCTCCTCCGGGAGCAGGGGTTCGCCCGGAGGGAAAGCACGCATCAGACCATGATGTAACGCGTTGTCATTCAATGCTCTATTTTGACGATTGTGATTCGACGAACACGCCTTCACGGTGTTTACGTGTCTCGCTGGACACCCAGTCGGCGCATGATTTTCAGCAGGCTCGCGTGATCTGAAAGCCCCAGCTCCTTCGCGGTCTTGGTGACGTGCCAGTCGTTGCGCTCTAACGCTTGAATCACGATCTGCCGCTCGGC
>Ga0209577_10006808_pt1 | contig 10545 bp, 10 predicted proteins | sample GraSoiAngelo_109_FD_185874 | JGI IMG/M metagenome (GOLD analysis project Ga0209577, IMG submission 185874) | Grasslands soil microbial communities from the Angelo Coastal Reserve, California, USA - 14_0903_12_20cm (SPAdes) (version 2) | ecosystem: Environmental > Terrestrial > Soil > Grasslands...
ATGGATCGCGCTCGGCCTGTCCGGGGATCTGACCGAGGAAGTGGTGCGCTACGCCTGCGAATGAGGCGGCGCGGGGCGCTATTGCGGTAGGAAGGCCTCCGGGCCATCCGTGCGACGGACAGCCCGGAAGCGAAACAGCGTCGCCTAGTCGCGCCGCTCGGTCGAGCTGCTGCTCGGGGACGAGGTGCTTGGGCTGGAGCTGCTCGGAGACGAGCTGCTGCCGCTCGAGGCCGAGCCGCTGCCTGACGCGCTGCTGTCACTCGAGGCGGAGCCGGTGCCCGAGCTACTCGGGGTCGCGCTGCTGCCACTCGATGCGCTGCCCTTCGGGCAATCGGGGCCCGTGCAGCTCGGCGAGCTAGAGCCGGCCGAGGTGCTGTCTGTCGCCGTCGCGGAGCTGCTCGTGCTGCCCGAGGCGGAGCTGCTCGAGCTCGGCGTGGAGGGCGTGGTCGTCGTCGTGCCGGTGGTGGCGCCGGCCGAGGTACCTGTCCCCGCGCTGCTGCCGCTGCCTGCACTGCTACCGCTCTGTGCGCACGCCGCGCACACCAAAGCCGCCGCGACCGCGGCGCTGATACCTTTCAGGACCATATGGCTTTCTCCTTTGCGTTGATCAAGGCACTACGAGTCTGACCCCCGAGCAAGCGAAGTGCCCGTGTCATGGAAAACGCTTAGTGAGCTAGGCCGTTCTTGGCGTCCTGGAGGAGCCGGTTCCGCACGAAATGAATGTGCTGGCGCAGGACATAGAGCTGCTCGGCCGCGGAGGCCGGCAATTTGCCAGTGACGATGCGCCGATCGATCTCGTCGAGGCGCTTGAGCAGATCGGCGCGCTGCTCGCGCGTCGTATCGCCAAACGCCATCCGCTCGAGCGCCATCAGCTCGCCGTAGCGCTGGTAGATGCGCGCGTTGATGCGCCACTTGTAAAGCATGGGCACGAGCTTGAGGCCGGGGATCAGGATGACGGCGAGCGGCACCAGCACGATCGCGATGCGATCGACGAGGCTCGCGAGCCAGAACGGCAGGTGCCGGTAGACGAAGCTCTTGCCGGACTTGTAGTAGCGATTGGCGTCGTCGCTCACGCGGTACTCATGCTCGAGCGGCGCCGGAAATTCGCCCGCCTTCTGCAGCAGCGTGGCGCGACCGTGCACCTCTTGCGCCGCCTGGATCAGCATGTCGGAGAGCGCCGGATGCAGGCCCGGCCGCGCGATGATCTCCACCGTCGGCGCCACCATCGTCAGCGTTTGCGGCGGCGTGTTCTTCCCAAGGTCGAGCGAGCCCGGCGGCAACGCGAGCTTCGTGAGATAGCGAAAGCGCCCCACGTACGCATCGCCCTGCACGAAATCGAAGAGCCGGATGCCGGTCGTATGGATGAGATCGCGCATCGTGGCCGGCGTGGCCGAGTCGCCCATGACGAACGCGGCGTCGACCTGTCCTTTTACGAGGGCGTCCTGCGCAGCCTTGCCCTCGAGGTCGACGAGCTTCGATTTACCGCCCGCTTCGATGCCATTGGCTTTGAGGAGCGTCTCCGCCAGCACGCGCGCGCCGCTTCCTTCGCGCCCGATGGCGATTCGCTTGCCGTCGAGTTCCGAGAGCAGCTTGATCGGCTGCGGTGCGCGATAGAAGACGAGCACCGGCACGTAGAACACGCTGCCGAGCGACACGAGCTCATTCGCATCGCCAAGGCTCGCGATACCGCCCTGCACGAAGCCCACGTCCACCGTGAACTGTTCATCGCTTAGGCGCTTGAGGTTTTCCAGCGAGCCCTGCGACGGCAGGATTTTCAGCTTTACTCCTTGCCGGGCAAGGATCTTCGCGTAGCGCCCCGCGTAGACCTGGAACATGCTGCCGTCGGCGCCGCTCGTCATCACGATCGTGTCGGGCGGCGCCGGCTGCATGAAATGCAGTCCGAGCCACACCACCGCGATCAGCAGCAGCACGAACGGCCCGTACGTCAGCGCCGCGTCGCGCCACGAGACTTGCGAGATCTTGAGGCGAGGGAAGAGGCGGTTGCGCACGTTAATCGTCAGCCTTCGCGCTGGCGCTCCTCAAGTAACCAATCTCGGACAAGTATTGCGTTCGCCGACAATCTATCCTTTGGCCAGACCAGATAGGTAGCACCGTGGGCGGGCACGGCGAGTTTGAACAGCCTCACCAGCTTGCCTGCGCGAAGATCCGCCGCCGCGATGCTGCTTCTCGCGAGCGCGATGCCCCGGCCATCGACCGCTGCCTGCAGCAGCAGGTTGGAGTCGGTGAAGATGACGCTGTGCGGTTCCTTCAACCGCACGCCCGCGGCGCGAAACCAGGGCGTCCACGGCTCGTCATTGGAGCGCATCAGCTGGAACTTGCCGAGCTCCGCAGGATGCGCAGGCAGCCGTCCACGGTTGAAGCGCGGGCTGGCGACGGGGAAGTACTCCTCATCCATGAATTTGTGAGCTTCCAAGTCCGGCCAGCGGCCGCTGCCGATGCGGATCGCCAGGTCGACGTCGTCACGCTGGAAATCTACCAGCGTGTTCGAGGTGTGGATGTTCACGGCGATGGCCGGATGGCGCTGCATGAAACGTCCGAGCCGCGGCATCAGCCAGCGTGCCGCGAAGGACGGCAGCATGCTCACCGAGACGGCACGGTCGTGCTCGGAGCGCCGGACAAACTGGGCGGCCTCGGCGAGGTCCTGCAGCGCGGCGCGCACGCGCTCGGCGAAGTGCCGGCCCGCTGTGGTCAGCACCACGCGCCGGCCGTTACGCAGAAAGAGTGCCGCCCCAAGGGCACGCTCGAGCGAACGGACCTGATGGCTGACGGCGCCATGCGTGACCGAGATCTCGTCTGCCGCACGCGAGAAGCTTTGCAGGCGCGCTGCCGCCTCGAACGAGCGCAGCGCGCTGAGCGGCGGAAGGTTGCGGGTCATGATCGCTTGTGAATATAGCTCACATAGAAGGAAAAAACATATCGCTTTTCGCCCTGCTCAGGCGCGCCTACCATGCGGGCGCGACGCTTGAACACAATTCACAAAAGGGAGTGCGCCATGAAACGGGTCGATGCCAAGCAGCAGCTCGGTGCCTTGATGGTGGCGATGGGCATTACCGTTTCGATTGTCTGGGTCCTCTCCAGCTACGCCTACGGCGAGAAGCCGTCAGGCGGTTTTTCTCCCACGGCGAACCGGATCGTTCAGGCGCGAGCTTGCTCATGAATGTATCGCTGACCCTGATCATCGCCAACAAGAACTACTCATCCTGGTCGATGCGCTCCTGGGTGCTGATGCATGCCCGTGGCATCCCCTTCGCCGAGCGCATGCTCAAGTTCGAATCGACAGAATGGGACGAGCAGATCGGCACGCTGTCACCCTCCGGACTCGTGCCGGCTCTATGGGAGGGCGAGCCGGGCGCGGGCTTCGTCACCTACGACACGCTCGCCATCGCGGAGCGGCTGCACGAGCTTTTCCCCGAACACGGGATCTGGCCGCGAGAGGCCAGCGCGCGCGCCCGCGCACGCTCGCTCGCCGCGGAAATGCACTCGGGGTTCGGGGCAATGCGGGACGCGATGCCCATGAACATTCGCGGTCGCTACCCGGGTAAGGGCATGAACGACTCGGTAGCAAGGAACATCGCACGCATCAGCGCGATCTGGGCGGAGGCGAAACGGCCCTTTCTTTTCGGAGACTTCTGCGCGGCGGACGCCTTTTATGCGCCGGTCGCGACGCGCTTCATCACCTACGGAGTGGAGTTGCGCGGACCCGCCAAGGCATACCAACGGGCGCTGCTCGATTCCCCGCCCGTGCAGGCGTGGAGCGCGGCGGCGTCGAAAGAGACCGAATTCGTCGCCGCGGACGAACCCTATGCTTCTGACCGAGCGAGGGCATAGAGCCCGGACCGACGCGGACTATACGGAACTCGCGCTAAGACGCTAATTTTTGGCTCCCCGACCAGGGCTCGAACCTGGGACCTGCGGATTAACAGTCCGTCGCTCTACCAACTGAGCTATCGGGGATCCGAGAGAAGGGCGGCATTCTACCGCAGCCGCCAGAGCTACTGAATGACCTTGGCGATCGCCTGCGCGACGTAGTGGATGTTGCCGGAGTTGAGCGCGGCAACGCAGATGCGCCCTGTCTCGACGGCGTAGATCGAGTACTCCTTGCGCAACCGCTGCACCTGTTCCTTGGTGAGGCCCGAGTAGGAGAAGAGGCCGCGCTGCGGGAGGATGAAGCCGAGATCGACGCCCGGCGCGCGCTGTTTGATCCTGCTCACGAGCTCGCGTCGCATGTGCTTGATGCGCTCGCGCATGGCGCCGAGTTCCTGGTCCCATTGCGCGCGCAGCTCCGGCGACGCGAGCACGCCGGCGGCGAGCTGGCTGCCGTGCGTTGGCGGATTGGAGTAATTGGTGCGCACGATGCGCTTGAGCTGCGAGAGCACGCGGGCCGCTTCCTCAGGGCTCGCGGTGACGAGGCTGAACGCGCCTACGCGTTCGCCATATAGCGAGAGCGACTTCGAGAAAGAGGTGGACAGGAACACCGGGCTCATCGCGCCGCCGAAGAGCCGCGCCGCGAGCGCATCGGCGTCCAGTCCGTCGCCGAAGCCCTGGTAGGCGAGGTCGAGGAACGGAATCAATCCCCGCCGCTGCACGATGGCGAGGATCTCGGACCAGTGCTCCGGCGAGAGATCGACGCCGGTCGGGTTGTGGCAGCAGGCATGCAGCACCACGATCGCGCCGGCGGGCAGCCGGTCCAGGGCGCTGCGCATGCCGGCGAAGTCGAGGCCATGCGTCTTCGGCTCGTAGTACGGGTAGCTGCGCACCGTGAACCCGGCGGCTTCGAAGAGCTGGCGATGGTTTTCCCAGCTCGGGTCGCTGATCCAGACCTCCGAGAGCGGCGTGATCTGCCGCAGGAAGTCGGCGCCGATCTTGAGCCCGCCCGTGCCGCCGATCGCCTGGACGGTGACGATGCGCTTCTCCCTGACCGCGGCGAACTCTTTGCCAAAGACGAGCTCCTGCACTGCCCGGTCGTAGGCGGCGAGACCGTCGATCGGCAGGTAATTGCGCGGCGGCGCGGCTTTCAGGCGCTCGCTTTCCGCGCGCCGCACGCATTCCAGCAGCGGCACCTTGCCCGCGTCGTCGTAGTAGACGCCGACGCCGAGGTTGACCTTCTTCGGATTCGGGTCGGCAACGTACGCCTCCGTGATGCCGAGGATCGGATCGCTCGGTGCCATCGGCACCTGGGCAAGGAGCGACGGCGAATGAGGTGCGTTCATCAATTAGAATGATGGGTTTCGCGCTGCACCATTCTACCGTGGCGACTACGTTTCCAAATAGTCCTTTCCGGCTTGCGGAGCTCTACAAGACTGCGGGCGACCAGCCCGAGGCCGTGGCGAAGCTCGTCGAGGGCATCGAGGACGGGCTCGCGTTCCAGACGCTGCTCGGCGTCACCGGCTCGGGCAAGACCTACACCATGGCGAACGTGATCGCGCGCCTTGGCCGGCCGGCGCTGGTGCTCGCCCCGAACAAGACGCTGGCAGCGCAGCTCTATTCGGAGTTCCGCGAGTTCTTTCCCGAGAACGCGGTCGAGTACTTCGTCTCCTACTACGACTATTACCAGCCCGAGGCCTATGTCCCGGCGCGCGACCTCTATATCGAGAAGGACTCCTCGATCAACGAGCACATCGAGCAGATGCGGCTCTCGGCGACGAAGTCGCTGCTCGAGCGGCGCGACGTGGTGATCGTCGGCACGGTTTCGGCGATCTACGGTATCGGCGACCCGTCGGAGTACCACGGCATGATCCTGCACCTGCGCCATGGCGAGAAGCTGTCGCAGCGCGATGTGCTGGCTCGCCTAGTCGCCATGCAATACACGAGGAGCGAGCTAGACTTCCGGCGCGGCACGTTCCGCGTGCGCGGCGACGTGGTCGATGTCTTCCCGGCGGAGCACGCCGAGCACGCGATCCGCATCTCACTCTTCGACGATGAGGTGGAGAAGCTGGAAGTCTTCGACCCGCTGACCGGGCGGGTCCTCCATCCCATGGCGCGGTTCACGGTGTACCCGTCGAGCCATTACGTGACGCCGCGCGACACGACGCTGCGCGCCGTCGAAGCGATCAAGGCGGAACTGCGCGAGCGCATCCAGTTCTTCCAGGACGCCGGGCGCCTGGTGGAGGCGCAGCGCATCGAGCAGCGCACGCGCTTCGACCTGGAGATGCTCGCGGAGCTCGGCTTCTGCAAGGGCATCGAAAACTACTCGCGCCATCTTTCCGGCCGGGAGGCCGGCGAGCCGCCGCCGACGCTCATCGATTACCTGCCGCCCGACGCGCTGATGATCATCGACGAGAGCCACGTCACCATCCCGCAGCTCGGTGGCATGTACCGCGGCGACCGGTCGCGCAAGGAAAATCTGGTGGAGTACGGTTTCCGCCTGCCCTCGGCGCTCGACAATCGTCCCTTGCGGTTCGATGAGTTCGAGAAGGTGGTGCGCCAGACAACCTTCGTCTCGGCGACGCCGGCCGACTACGAGCGCGAGAAGTCGGGCGACGCCATCGTCGAGCAGGTGGTGCGCCCCACCGGACTCGTCGATCCGCAGGTGATCGTGCGGCCTGCGTCCACGCAGGTGGATGATCTGCTCTCAGAGATCAGTTTGAGGGTGAAGAAGAACGAGCGAGTGCTCGTTACCACGCTCACCAAGCGCATGGCCGAGGAGCTGACCGACTATCTGTCGGAGCACGGCGTGAAGGTACGCTATCTGCACTCGGAGGTGGAGACGGTGGAGCGGGTGGAGATCATCCGCGACCTGCGCCTCGGCGAATTCGACGTGCTGGTGGGCATCAACCTGCTGCGCGAGGGTCTCGATCTGCCGGAAGTGTCGCTGGTGGCGATTCTCGACGCGGACAAGGAGGGGTTCCTGCGCTCCGAGCGCTCGCTCATCCAGACGATCGGGCGTGCCGCGCGGCACATCAACGGCACCGCGATCCTCTACGCCGACCGGGTCACCGACTCGATCAAGCGCGCGCTGGACGAGACGGAGCGCCGGCGCAACAAGCAGCTCGACTACAACGAGCACCATGGCATCACACCGAAGGGCGTGATGAAGCGCATCAAGGATCTTATCGACGGCGTGTACGAGGCGGAGGACGCGGAGGCGGTGCGCGTCGCGGCGCGGCAGGAGGCGCGCTACGAGGCGATGAGCGAGAAGCAGCTCGCGCGCGAGATCAAGGCGCTCGAGAAGAAGATGGTGCAGCACGCCAAGAACCTCGAGTTCGAGGAGGCGGCCCGGGCGCGCGATGAGCTCGCCGAGCTGAAAAAACGCGTCTTCGGCGTGGCGCTCGCGTCCGAATGAGGAGCGCCTACTGATCGATCCGAATGCCGGCTTCCCGAATGATTTTTCCCCACTTGGCATAGTCGGCACGGATCATCGCGGCAAACACGTCTGGCGGATCGGCTCGCGGGTCCGCACCGGCAGCGCCGAACCATTCACGGGCTTCGTCGCTGGCCAGAACCTTACTGATCTCGCCGTAGATGCGCTCGATGATGCGCTTAGGCGTCTTGGCCGGCGCGGCGATGCCGGTCCAGGCCAGATACTCGGCGTTTGGGTAACCCGCTTCGGCCATGGTCGGTACGTCGGGCAGCAGCGCGAGACGCTTGGGCCCAGTAATGGCCAGGGGCCGGACACGGCCAGCCAGCGCCTGCGGAACCTGCGTAGCGGTGCCTTCGATCGAGAATGTGATCACGCCCGCGATTAGCGCGGCCATTGCTGGGCCGCCGCCGTTGTACGGCACATGAACGACGTCGATGCCAGCAGCACGCTTGAACAATTCGCTCGCCATATGTGGTGGGGTGCCGACGCCGGGCGAGCCAAAGTTGAGTTCACCAGGCTTGGCCTTGGCGAGCTTCACCAATTCGGCGACGCTTGTCGCCGGCACGGTTGGCGCGACGGCGAGCAACAGCGGATTGACGCCCAAGTCGGTAATCGGGGCGAAGTCCGTCAGCGGGTCGAAAGCGAGTTTGCTGTACAGGTGCGGATTGAAAGCCATCGTGCCTTGATGCACGATCGTCAGAGTGTAGCCGTCAGGCGCACTGTGGACGCCAAGCGTCGTGCCAATGTTGCCCCCCGCGCCGGGATGGTTGTCGACGATGACAGCTTGGCCCAGTAGCGGCATCAGTCGAGCGGACAGCCAGCGGGCCTGAGCGTCGCTTACGCTGCCTGGTCCACTGGGTACGACGATGCGTACGGGCTTTGTCGGCCACGCTGGGTCCTGAGCAAGGGCGACCCCAGTAAGCGTGGCCACCGCGGACAAGACCAGCGCAGTCATGAGTGATGAGATCGTTCGGCTCATGGGTTTCTCCTGATCAGTGCCCGCAAAATCGACTCTAGCGTCCGCCTGCCGACGATGGAATACTCCTAGGCACGCGAACGGCTTGAACCATTGGTTTAAGCACGAGCCGCTAAAGGAGAGCCCGATGGACAAGCTTCGCGCCTTGCATTACCTAGGATTGGCGGCAGCCGAAAGGAGTTTCTCGGGTGCGGCCCGTGTCCTCGGCGTCAGCGTGCCTGCGGTGGCCAAGATGGTCACTGCGCTCGAGAAGGATCTGGGGATAAAAATATTCCACCGCACCACTCACGGACTTGCGCTGACAGCTGCTGGTGCAAACTATCTTGAAGCCTGTGGTCCGGCGCTAGCGCGGCTGGACGATGCCGACGAGCAGGCTCGATCAGTCTCGGTGCGCCTGAAGGGAACCCTCGTCGTCGGCGTGCAGCATGTCATCGCACGAGGCTGCCTGACTGCAGCATTGCCACGGTTTCATGCTCGCTATCCGGAGGTCGACCTCGACATTCGCAGCGTCGAGCACGAAGCCAGAGGCGCCGTCGATGGCGTCGACGTGACGCTCGTGCTCGGATGGCCAAAGGCCGAAGACCTTGTATGCCGTCGTTTGGGTGCCGGGCGCTACATGGTCGTCGCGTCACCTGCTTACTGGGCCGCGCACGGCGTTCCCGGGCGCCCAAAGTACTTGGAGCAGCACGTGTGCCTGCCGATCCGCGGCATTGACGGCGCTGTGATGGACGTGTGGACCTTTTCGCGGGGTGAAGAACGCGAGTCGGCCATTGTGCGTGGCTGGCTTACCACTAGCCACGCACACCGCGACCTGTTCATCGAGCTGGCGCTCGCGGGCCACGGTGTTTTGCGCGTGCTTGATTGGTTCAACCGACCGGAGGTCATGTCCGGCGGTCTGGTCCAGGTCCTAACGGATTGGGAATCGACCGAGGCGGTGCCGGTGAACGTGCTCTATGCCCCGGGTGTGCGCCGCGTCCCACGCGCCAGAGCCTTCATTGACTTTGTGGGCGAAGTATTCGCCGATCTCGAGCGCGATCGCGGGCGTCCAGTCATCGGCACCGAGCGGCCGGCATGGATGCGACGGCCACATGGCCGTGCTTCCGACTTCGAATCGCGCGCGCCGCGCTCCAACTAGCAGAAGGCGCGTCATGCTTACCGTATTCTGGCGATCAGGCTACGCCCTCCAGCTGGCAATGTTGCTGGCAAGCACGTTCGCTTGGGCCGCGCCCGATCAGCCCGACGCGGTTGTGATCAGAGCGCTCCGCCACCCCGTCGACAAGTCCTATCGCAAGATGGTGCAGGGCATGGATCTCTTCACCGCGATGCATGCGCTCGCGCCCAAGGCGGAGCTACGCTATCGGGTCCTGCCGCGCGAGCGCGACGCGGATCTGCAGGGTGTGGCGCTGGCCGTGCTGGGCGATACGGTGAAGCAGCCGGTTGCGCTCGCGGCCGACGGCACGTTCACGCTGGCGCGGGATGCAAAGGCGCTCGCGGAGGACGCGGTGGTGAGCGCGAACCGGCCCGCGCAGACCATGACCTGGCGCGCCGACATCCGCACGCCGGGCCTGCCGCCCAACGTTCGGCGGCTCGGTGACCTGCGCCTGGAGTGCCAGGTCGGCATGCGCGCCGGGCTGGTGTCTCAATATCCGAGCGTGCTCGATCTTTTCTTCGGCGCGGTGCAAAGCCCGGCGGGCTATTGCAACGAGCGCGAGGTCCGCTATCTCTTCTTCGCCGAGCAGCCGATTTTCGGCGTCGCGCTGTACTACGCTAAGCGCCGGCAGGAGATGACGGCGGCGCGGCTCTACGCGGGCGTGCTGCGCGGTCAAACGCCGCAGTCGGAGCGGCGCTATTGCGATTGCCAGGCGCTGCTCGATCGCGCGTACACGCTCCCGCTCGGCGATGCGAGCTGGCCTGATGACACGCTCATCGAGCTCGAGCCGATGGCACCGAGCGCGAACGACGATGATCCGCTGCGCGGCTATACCAAGGCCGAGGCGCGCGGCGCGCTCGGCGAGGCGAAAGTCCTGCGCTTCGACAGCGGCTACGAAGTCTGGGCCTATGAATGGTCGGCTAGCGACTTCATCGTGCTTTTCGCGCCCGACGGCCGCGCGGCGAAGAGCCGGCTGCGTCTTTAGGCTGGTAGAAGCGCACGCCGGGCTTGAGCTGCTCAAAAACGGCGTAGCGCGTCTCCTTCATGCCGAGCGAGCGGTAGACGCGGCGGGCACGCGCGTTGTCATGATCGACGTAG
>Ga0209577_10006809_pt1 | contig 10544 bp, 6 predicted proteins | sample GraSoiAngelo_109_FD_185874 | JGI IMG/M metagenome (GOLD analysis project Ga0209577, IMG submission 185874) | Grasslands soil microbial communities from the Angelo Coastal Reserve, California, USA - 14_0903_12_20cm (SPAdes) (version 2) | ecosystem: Environmental > Terrestrial > Soil > Grasslands ...
TCACCGGCGCCCACGTGGAGGCGACCGCACCTCCGGCGAGGATCGACAGGCCGGCCCGCCGCCGCGCGCGCGCTCCGGGGTCGAGCCACAGCCAGAGCAGCGCCGCTCCGACGGTGAAGGCGAAGAAGAAGTGCGTCAGCCCACCGGCCGCCACCACTGCGGCGAGCGCGAGCTCGCGGCGCCGCGACGGAGCCTCGAGCTCGTCGAGCAGACAGCGCGCGAAGAGCGCGGCGAGGAGCGCGAGCAGCTCGTACGACCGCAACTCGGAGCCGTGCGCGACGAGCTCGCCTCCGAACGCGACGAGCAGGCCCGCGACTGCAGCAAAGGCGAGGGGCACGACGCGGCGCGCGAGGTCGACGACGACCGCGGCAAGCACGGCGCCGGCGAGCACCGACAGCAGGCGAACGTCGCGGATCGGGACACCGGCGAGGTGCACGCACCACCCGAGCGCGTACCAGAGCGGCGGCGTCGACTCGGTCCGGGTCACGTGCCGCAACATTCCCGGGAACGTGGGCTCGGCCAGGATGCGCGCGGAGGCCACTTCGTCCTCCCAGAGCGCGTGCGTGTACACACCGGGCACCCGCGCAACCGCCGCGGCGAGGGCGACGGCCACCATCACGCGCCGGCCGCTGTCCATACGCGCGACAGTAGGGCGCCGATCCTTGCAGCGACCTTGCCGTCGCTACGCTGGGCCGGTGCCGTTCTACATCTGTCCGCGTTGCAAAGAGCGCTCGCTCGACATCGACGCCCGCGAAGGGTTCTCCGAGCAGGCGCCCGCGTGCAGGCATTGCGGCTTCGGTTTCCTGTTCGAGTTGCTCGACGACTACTACCCGGCGCCGGACACGGGCCTCGTCGTGACCGACCAGGACCGGCGCGTGCTCGCGATCGGCCGCGGCGTCTTCGAGCTGACCGGGTTCCCCGAGGCCGACCTCATGGGACGCGATCTGGTCGAGGCGCTCCACTTCTCGGATTCGAAGCCCGTCGAGCTGGCCCGCGAATGGGGCGTCCGCCGCCTCGGCGAGCAGATGTCGATCCGCACTCGCGGCGGGCACGAGAAGCCCGTGGTCGCCGACGTCTTCCCCGCCTACGACGACGACGGTGGACTGCTGATCGCGCTCACGCCGCGACGCGGCTGAGCGCCGCCTCGACCCACGCCTGCAACGCCTCGAGCGCGTCGAGCGACTCCTCGAGCTCGGCGAGCCGCTCACCGTCGCCGCGCGTTGCAAGCAGGCCGAGCTCGGCGAGCCGCTCGACCACGCGGCCCGGCAGTTCCCGGCGCGCGGCGTGCTCGACCGCGGCCTGGCGCAGCTTTCCGCGCTCGCGCTCGATGCGCGCGGCGAGCGACGCCGCCTCGCCGGCCAGCACGTCTGCGTAGAGAGCGAGGTCGATCTCGCGCACCTTCCAACGCTACGCGGACCGGTGTGACGTGTCTGTGCCCGTTCAGATGCGACTTGCCGGACAAAGATCCAAGGCGAGCGGGCACTCCTCGCAGACGGGCTTGCGCGCGTCGCAGATGCGCCGGCCGTGCCAGATCAGCAAGTGCGGAAAGCGTGCCCAGTCCTCGCGTGGGACGAGCCGCACGAGGTCGCGCTCGATCTTCACCGGATCCTCCTGCTTCGTGAGAGCGAGCCGCTGCGAGAGCCGCCGCACGTGCGTGTCGACGACGACGCCCTGCGCATTGCCGCGCTCGGCGGAGACGACGTTCGCCGTCTTGCGCGCCACGCCCGGCAGCTTCAGGAGGTCGTCGAAGCTCTCGGGGACCTCGCCGCCGTGCTCCTCGACGATCTTCTGCATCGCACCGCGGAGCGACTTCGTCTTCTGCCGGTAGAAGCCGGTCGCGAAGATGTCCTGCTGCAGCTCCTCGACCGGGACGGCGAGGTAGTCCTCGGGCTTCCGGTACTTCACGAACAACTTCTCGGTGACGCGGTTGACGTTCACGTCGGTGGTCTGTGCCGACAACATCACGGAGATCAGCAGCTCGAGCGGGCTCGTGAAGTTGAGCGCGATCTTCGCGTCGGCGTGCTCGACGGCGAGCCGGTCGATGATCGGGCGGATGCGCTCCTTCTTCGGCGCGACCTTCTTCCGGCGAGCCTCGGCGACGTAGCTACGCGGCACCGGCGACCAGCCGCGGCGGCGAGCGCAGGTTCGGGCCCGCGCAGACGAGATCGAGCGCGGGACAGCCGGAGCAGTTGAAGTCGCTCGGGGTCGGCACGAACTCGCCGGCGTCGATCTGCGCGATCGCGGCGGACAGCTCGGCTTCGAGCGCCGGGAGCTCGATGCGGTCGAACGTCGTCGCGACGACGGCATCGGGACGCTCGAGGAAGTGGTAGACGACCTCGACCTGCTCGGAGCCGGCGCGGAAGCACGCGAGGGCGTACACGAGCCGCTGCAGCGTGTAGTCGGCCTCGACGATCTCCTCGGGCGTTCCTTCCGCGAGCGAGTTCGTCTTGTAGTCGAGGACGAGCGCGCGATCGCCCTGGCGCCACAGGACGTCGAGCCGGCCGTGGAGCAGCACACCGTCGTGCTCGAAGGCGAACGGACGCTCGGGCTCCGCGCCTTCGAGCGTCGCGATGCGGGCGGCGAGCTCCGACTCGCAGTACGCCGCGACGAACGCGCCGATGCGGGTGAGCTCGTCGTCGGTGACCGCGGGATACCAGGTGCGCACGATCTCGAGGTCCGGCGACGCGGGCGCGGTCAAGTCGACGACCTCGAGCAGCCGGTGCACGGCGTCGCCGACCTCGGTCGCCTTGAGCCCGTGCGCGCCCGGCACCGTCCCGCGCTCCTCGCGCAGCCCGGCGATGCGCTCGACGTAATAGCGGTACGAGCACCGTTCGAACAGCGCGAGCGCGGAGTACGAGAGCCGGCGCACCTTGTGCAGTGGCGGCGCGGGCAGCGGTGCAAGCTCGGGCAGGCGGTACCCGCGCGGGATCGGCTTCGTCGGCAACTCGGCGAAGAGCGCGAGCTGTCCTTCGTCGCCTGCGACGGGCTCCTCTTCGAGCGGCTGCGGCGCCCACCGGTCGATGTTCACGAGGAAGCGCGCGTCACCGCGCTCGAGCTCGTCCGCCTCGATCTCACCCTCGAGACCGAGCCGGCCGAGCACCCAGCCGATCGGCGTCTCACGGTCCTGCTGCCGGTCGGGGTCGATCGCGCCGGAGACGATCAGGCGGTCGATCGCGCGCGTCATCGCGACGTAGTAGAGGCGCAGGCGCTCGGCGCGGTCCTCGTGCTTCTCCGCTTCGCGCACCTGCTCGTAGCTGAAGACGCCGCGCTTCTTGCCGGACTTGGGATCGATCACGCGGAAGCCGAAGCTGCCGTCGGGGCGGACGAGGATCTCGTCGGAGGACGGCGCGCCGCTCGTGTCGCGCCCGGCGTCCGCGACGATCACGACCTTGAACTCGAGGCCCTTGGCGGCGTGGATCGTCAGCAGGCGCACCGCATCGGCTCCCTCCTCCTCGGAGACCGCTTCGAGCTGCGACGCCCCGACCGCTTCCTGGTCGCGGATGAACTTCACGAAGCCCTCGATGTCGGGGCCGCGCAGCTCTTCGTACGAGCGCGCGAGCCGCATCAGCTTGCGCAGGTTGGCGTAGCGGCGCTTGCCGTCCCACTGGGCGAGCACGGCCAGGTCGTAGTCGTGCGCCGACACGATCTCCTCGCACAGCCGCTCGAGCGAAAGCCGTACCGACGCGGCGGCGAGACGCTCGTAGCGTTGCTTGAACGCGCGCACCATCCGCGCGTCGTCGTCGGACAGCCCTTCCGGAAGTGACTTCTCGATCCCGCTGTACAGCGGGCGGCGCGCGGCATGCCGGCGGATGAGCAGGATCGCGTCGTTCGAGATGCCGACGAACGGCGAGGCGAGCACGGAGACGAGCGCCTCGTCGTCGTAGCGGTTGTGCAGCAGCCGGAGGTAGAAAAGCAGGTCGACGACCTGCTGCTGGCCGAAGTAACCGCGACCGGTCGCACGATAGGTCGGGAGGCCCGCAGCGCGCAGCGCAGCCTCGTAGCGCTCGGCGTCCGTTCCTGCCGCGAACAGGAGCACGATCTCGCCTGCGCTCGCCGCACCGGTGTCGACCAGGTCGCGCACGCGACGTGCGATCGCGCGCGCCTCGCCCTCACGCCAGTTCTCGCCCGCCTCGCGGTAGCTGCGCTTGTCGCTGACGAGCAGCTCGACCGGATGCCCGAAGACGGGGTCGGAGAACTCGCCCGAGGCCGCGAGCGGCTGGTAGCCGTCGCCGAACTCCTCGCCGAAGAGGTGGTTGACCGCGGCGAGCACCTCCGGCCGAGAGCGGTAGTTGCGCGCGAGCGGCAGCCGCAGCGCGGCGCGCTCGCGCCGGTCGCGGAAGACCGCGACGTCCGCGTGCCGGAACCCGTAGATCGACTGAAATTCGTCGCCGACGAAGAACACGGACTTGGTGTCCTGGGACGCCGAGGCCGGTGCGGCGCCGGAGGGGACAGTGCTATGCACGGCCCCGGAGAGCGACGTGCCGGCATCGGCGTCAGTCGGCGGCGAAGCCGCCGACGGCCAGGGCGCCAAGAGGTCGACGATGTCGCATTGCAAACCGTTCGTGTCCTGGAACTCGTCGACCATGATCGCGCGGAAGCGCAGCTGCTCCGTCTCGCGGATCGACTCGTTGTCGCGCAGGAGGTCGCGCGCGAGGAGCTGCAGGTCCTCGAAGTCGAGCGCGGACTCGCGCTGCTTCGCCGCCGCGTACTCGCCGGCGAACAGGCCGAGGAGCTCCTGCAGCAGCTCCTTGTCGCGAACGGCGAGCTCGTCGAGCGCCGCCTGCTCGAGCCGCTTGCGCGCACTCTCGAACTGCGCGCCGCGCTCGCCGCGGGCGGCGAGGTAGGCGAGATCGGTCAGCTGCTCGGGATTGGTGGTCGTGAGCGCGAGCGCCGCGTTTGCGGCGGCGAGCTGCTTGTCGGTCACCTCCGGGTCGGCGGCGAGCGTCGCGGCCTCGGCGTGGAGCTCCGCGAGCCGCTCGGCCACGCTCGCCACCTCGCCGAGCTCGAGCCGCAGGTCGCGGCCCGCCGAGCGCAGCGTCTCGTAGACGCCGGTCAGCATGCGGCGCAGGCCCTGCGCGCCGTAGGTGGCAAGCAGCCGCAGGCGCTCGGCGTCGCGCGTCGCACAGAACGCGGTCAACGCGCGCTCGAACGACTCGCCGCGAATCACGGCGCCGTGCTCGTCGTCGAGCTCGCGGAAGCGCGGGTCGATCCCGACGGCGAACGGATGCGTGCGCAGGAGGCGCGAGCAGAAGCCGTGGATCGTCGAGATCCACGCACCGTCGAGCTTGCGCGCGAGATCGTGCCGGCCCCGGCCGTGCAACGCCGCGCGGATGCGCGCGCGCAACTCGCCCGCCGCCTTGCGCGTATAGGTGATGACGAGCACCGACTCGACGTCGAGCCCCTCCTCGCACACCGCCCGGACGAAGCGCTCGACGAGCACGCTCGTCTTGCCGGTGCCCGCACCGGCGGAGACGAAGACCTCGCCCTTCGCTTCGACGGCTGCGCGCTGCTGCTCGTTCATGGGCGCTCGATCCGGCACATCGTCCAGAGGTCACACCAGGTCGGGCATGTGCCGCCCTTCGGATCGTGGCGCACGTCGCCGGAGCGGATGCGCTGCGCGTAGCCGCGCGCACGCTCACGCGAGGTCTCGACGAGCGACCAGAACTCGGCTTCCGGCAGGTAGTCGTTCTTCTGGTAGCCGGGCAGGTCCTCGGTCGCGCCGCCGTGCAGCAAGCCGCGCGTCACGCGCGCGCCGGCGAGCGCGCGGTACACGCCGCCGAGCGGCTCGATCCCGACGAGGTCGCGGAGCACGAGCATGTACAGCGGGATCTGGAGCTTCAGCTCTTCGTCGATCTGCTTCGCCGAGTGCGCGGTACGCCCCGACTTGTAGTCCTGCACGATCCCGCGCGCGCTGTACGGGTCGACGTCGATGCGGTCGATCTTCCCGCTGAGGTAGAGGTCGTCACCGAGGTGCAGCCCGCGCTGCAGCTCGGGCGCCGAGCGGTCGGAGCCGAAGCCGACCTCGAAGCGGCGCGGCAGCAGCTGCAGCGGCGAGGCGGCCTCGTCGCGGACAAAGCCCTCGAGGTCGCGCCACAGGCTCTCTTCGAGCTCCGCCGCCTGCAGCTCGGTCAGCTCGAGGCGCACGCCGCCGCGCAGCGCGTCGTCGAGACAGCGGCGGAGGAACCCGAGGGCCGGTGCAAGAGTCTCCGGCGTGACGCGGTCGTGGCCGAGCTCCTTCGGCAGGCCCGCGTAGAACTTGTGCAGCGCACTGTGCGCGACCGACCCGCGCAGCATCGCGTCGGCTTCGGCGTCGATCGTCTTCGGCGAGATGATCCGCTCGAAGAACCACGCCGACGAGCAGTCCGCGAACCGCTCGAGCTCGGTGACGCTGAACGTCGACTTGCTGCCGAAGAACTGCGGCGAGATGCGCGTGTTGCGGCGGAGCGCGTTGCGCGCGCGGGCGAGGCGCCGCTGCCAGTCGTTCGCGTCGGCGAGCGCGCTTGCGGCGTCCGCGTCCGCGACTGCGAGCTGCGCGAGCGAGCGCAGCCGCTCGCGCTCCGACGGGGCGGCGTCGAGGCTCCACGTGAGCGCCGAGAGCGCACGCTTCTGCGTCGCGCGCTTCACGTCGTCCTCGTCGAAGACGGACGCCACCTCTTCCCAGAACGGGCTCGGCTCGCGCGGGGCGCCGTCGTCGGTGGCGGCCTCGCGCACGAGATAGAGCCGGCGCGTCGCGCGCGTGCACGCCGTGTAGAAGAGGTAGCGGTCGCGGCTCACCTGGTCGGGCCGCTCGAGCCGGCCGCCGAGCTCGCGGCGCGCGTCGTCGTCGAGGAACGGCGAGACGCGCGTGCGCCGCGGCAGCGATCCCTCTTCGAGCCCGAGCACGAACACGACCTCGTACCGGCGCGTGCGCGCGCGCAGCAGGTCGAGCACCGCGACGCGTCCCTTCTCCGCCGTCGACGACCGAACCTCGGCACGCTCGAGCGCCGAGACCACGTCGTCGGCCGCGACCTCCTCACCGAGCCGTGCGAACCCGTCGAGCTCGTCGAGCAGGCGCAACACCGCGTCGTAGGCGCGCAGGTCGAGGCGCGAGGTCTCGCCCGCGGGCGGCGCCTCGGTGCCGTACGCCGAGCGGAGCATCGAGCGGATCAACGTGCGCACCGCAGCCACGGGCGACTCGGCGGCGCGCAGCTCGGCGAGGGCGGGGATCGGCGCCTCGCGGAGCTTCTCCGCCTCCTCCTCGACGCGCGCCGGCGTATGAATCGCGCGGCCGCGCAGCCGACCCTCGACGTAGTCGACCGAGGAGCGTGCAAGGCCGGAGTACGGCGAGCGCAGGAAGGCGAAGAGGTCTCGCCGCGTCCCGTCGAGCCACGCGTAGCGCACGAAGTGCAGCAGCGCGTGCCCGAGCGCCGTCGCCGAGAGACGCATACGGGACTCGACGGCGTACGGGATCTCGAGACCGCCGAGCACCGTGTCGAGCGGCGCGCGCCACTGCTCGACGTTCGGCGCGACGAGCGCGATCTGCTCGGGCGGCGTGCCGCCGCGGATCAACGCGGCGAGCTCGTCGCCGAGGAGCTCGAGCGTCCCGCGCGCGCCCGCGCCCTCGAGGAAACGAATCCCGTCGCCGAGCTCGGGCGGAGGCGGCGGCGACTCTTCGAAGAGCGCGCGTTCGAGATGCGCGAGCGCCGCGTGCTGGTACTCGGACGAGCGCGGCGCGCGCTCTTCGATGCGGCCGTCCGCGAGCGCGGTCAGGTCGTCGGCGGTGCGGCGCAGCGACGCGAACGCGACGCGGCCCGGCTCGTACGGCAGCGACACCTCCACCTCCGTGCGGCCCGCCAGCGCCGAGAGCAGCGACCACTCCGCGCCCGTGAGGTCTTCGAAGCCGTACGCGAACACCGGCTCGCCGTGCCAGGCATCGAGGTCGGATTGCAGCCGCTCGGCCGCGCGGCGGCGCAGCAGGTCGCGGTCCCAGAGGCCGAGGCGGTCGAGCTCGGCGCGGTACGCCGCGTACAGCTGCGCGAGGTCGCCGCCGAGGTCGTCCGGGTCGAGCATCCCCTGCTCGAGCTCGCCGAGCGTCTGCAGCAGCGTGTCGGCGAAGCCGCCGGTGCGCGCCGAGCGAGCGAGGCCGTTCAGCGAGGCGTTCGCGAGCGCGCGGCGCACGATCAGCGCGCGCTGCGCGTCGGTCGCGACGGGGCGCTGTTCGGGATCGTCGCGGATCAGCCGCGCGAACAGGTCGTCCCACGTGCCGACCGTCCCGCTGAACAGGCAGCCCTGGCGCGCGAGCAGGTCGCGCTCGACGCGGTCGACGTCCGATGCGTTCGGCACGATCAGTACCGGCTCGTCGTCGAGGCGCGCCAGATAGCGCTCCAGAAGGAGCGCGACCTTGCCCGCGTTCGCAGGCCCCGCGACGAGGGAGAGTCCCACCTTCCCATCGTAGAGCGGGCACAGGACGGTTCCCCGTCCCGCGGCAGGCTGCTTTTTCCGCTCTAAGCGGCGCGCGCGGCGCGGATTCGCCACGAGCGGAGCAGGCTGAGGGTCGCGAGCTCCTCGCGGTCGAGCTCGGTGTCGCGGGCGCCGACGACGCGCAGGTGCCGCGGGCGGAAGTCCTCGATCGTGCGTCCGTCGAGGTATTGCTCGACGACCGCGGGACTGACGTACGACGAGCGCGCGACCGCCGGCGTGTTGCCGAGCTTCTCGCCCACCTTCCGCATCACCGCGGCGATCTTCCGCTTCGCATCCGTCGGCGACGACGGCTCGCCGGCCTGCGCGAGCTCGATCGCCGCGATCAGCGTGCCGCCCCACGTGCGGAAGTCCTTCGCGGTGAACTCCGCGCCGAGATGCTCGTGGATGTAGGAGTTCAACTTGCGCTGGTCGAGGTTGCAGCGCCCACCTTCCGGGAGCTCGAACTGGAAGAGGCGCGAGCCCGGCAGCGCGAGGAGCTCCTTCATCGCGGTTGCGAGCTCCGCGTCGACGATCGCGCTGCGGATCATGATGCTGTGCTTGCCGCGGTAGCGAAACGAGATCCGAGAGCCGCGCACCGCGACATGGCTCTTGCGCAGCGTGGTGATGCCGAAGGTGCGCGACGTCTTCGCGTACTTCTCGGTGCCGACGCGGAACCAGCCGAGGTTGATCAGGCGCACCGCGATCGCGGCGACCTTCTCCTCCGGCAATCCGTCGAGCGCCATGTGCGCCGCCATCGCCTCGCGCAACGCGGGCAGCCGCTCTGCGAAGCGGATCAGCTTGTCGTACTTCGCCTGCTCCTGCCGCGCGCGAAAGTCGGCGTGGTAGAGGTACTGCTTGCGTCCCGCAGCGTCGATCCCGGTCGCCTGCAACTTCGAGCGGGCGCTCGGCGAGATCCAGACGTCTTTCCACGCAGGCGGGATCGCGAGCGCGGCGATGCGCGCGAGGTGAGTCGCGTCCGTGATCCTGCGCCCGTCGGCGTCGACGTAGCGAAAGCTGCGTTTCGACCCCTCCCGGCGCCAGCCGATGCCGCGCGCCATGCCCTTCGCCTTCCCGCAGGAGGGCCGTAGCTAATCTTGGCCGCCGTGGAGTTGAAGGCAATCGTGGTGCTGGAGGGCGATCAGACGGGGCAGGAGCTGCTCGAGGAGTCCCTGCGCGTCCTTGCGCCCGACGTCACCGGCGTCGAGGTGGAGCTGCCTCGCTACGACCTCTCGCTCGAGAGCCGGCGGGCGACGGGGAACGAGATCGTGCACGAGGCGGCGCGCGCGATCCGCGAGCACGGCCTGGGCCTGAAGGCAGCGACGGTCACGCCCGAGACGCGCGGCGACGTCGGCTCGCCGAACCGGATCCTGCGCGAGGAGATCGGCGGCAAGGTGATCGTGCGCACGGGCCGGCGACTGCCGGGCGTCGTGCCGTTCGGCGGCGTGCACGCGCCGATCTCGGTCGTGCGCATGGCGGTCGGCGACGCGTACGGCGCGGAGGAATGGCGGGAAGGCGAAGGCGACAACGAGGTCGCGTTCCGCACGGAGCGCATCGAGCGCACGGTTTGCCGCGCGGTCGCGGAGTTCGCGTTCCGCGAGGCGGAGCGGAACGGCGCAAAGGTCTTCGGCGGCCCGAAGTACACGGTCTCGCCGACCTACGAGGGGATGCTCAAGGAAGAGATGGACGCCGCCGCCGCACGCCACCCGGACGTTCCGTACGAGCCGCAGCTGATCGACGCGACGTTCGCGCTGCTGATCGCTTCGACCGGCGACCCGATGGTCATCCCCGCGCTGAACCGCGACGGGGACATCCTCTCCGACCTCGTGCTGCCGCTCTTCGGCTCGATCGCCGGCTCGGAGTCGATGCTCGTCGCGTTCGAAGGCGAGGATCTCGAGCCGGCCGCGCTGATGGCGGAGGCGGCGCACGGCACGGCGCCGGCCCTCGAAGGGAAGAACGTCGCGAACCCGCTCGCGATGATCCTTGCCGCAGCCGCGTTGCTCGCGCACACGGAGAACGGCCAGCTGGCCGGTCGCGCGATCCGCGAGGCGGCGCTGGAGGCGATCGCGCAGGGCGTGAAGACGGCCGACCTCGCCGGTCACGCGTCG
>Ga0209577_10006810_pt1 | contig 10544 bp, 9 predicted proteins | sample GraSoiAngelo_109_FD_185874 | JGI IMG/M metagenome (GOLD analysis project Ga0209577, IMG submission 185874) | Grasslands soil microbial communities from the Angelo Coastal Reserve, California, USA - 14_0903_12_20cm (SPAdes) (version 2) | ecosystem: Environmental > Terrestrial > Soil > Grasslands ...
AATCGCTGCAACCGCCCCTTCGGCCTCGAGGCGCTGCGCGTGCTCGGGGAGCGGATCGCGGACGTGACGACGATCGACCGCATCGCGCGCATGCAGGGCGGCTACCGCATGGGCCCGTTCGAGCTGATGGACCTGGTGGGGATCGACACGGGCTTCGAGGTCTCAAAGAGCTTCTACGAGCAGAGCTTCGGCGAGCCGCGCTGGCGCCCGTCGCCGATCACCGCGCGCTACGCGGCGGCGGGCATGCACGGCCGCAAGACCGGGCGCGGCTACTACAGCTACGAAGGCGATGACGCACAGCCACAGCCACAGCCGCGGCCGCCGGGCGCGAGCGGCCGGGTGCACCGCCCCGACGACCCGCCGCCGCTGCCGGCGACGGCGCCGGCGCGCGGCGACGGCGCGATCGTGCTGGCGGGCGAGAGCGCGCTCGCGCAGCAGCTGCGCGAGGCGGCTGCGGCGGCGGGGTACGAGGTGCGCTCGCCGCACGACCCGACGGGCGGCGTGCTGCCGGCGCTGATCATCGAGTGCGACCGCGTCCCGGCCTCGCGCGATGCGGCGGCGGCGGAGGCGCGGCGCGCGGACCGGCGCGGCCAGCCGCTCCCGCAGGGAGGCGCGCAGCTGATCCTGTGCGCACAGGGCTCGCTGGCGGCGCTCGACGGCGGCGGCAGCGCGGTCGGCTTCCACGTGCTGGCGCCGCTCGAGAAGGCGATGCTCGTCGAGCTCACGCGCAGTCCGGGCTCCTCCCCTCTGGCGGCGGCGCGCGCGGAGCGCTTCTTCGCGGCGCTCGGCAAGCACGTGACGTGGGTCGGCGACGCGCCGGGGCTGGTGCTGGGGCGGATGGTGTGCCAGGTGATCAACGAGTGCGCGTTCGCGCTCGGCGAAGGCGTGGGCACTGCGGCGGACATCGATGCGGGCATGGTGCTCGGCCTCAACCACCCGCGCGGCCCGCTCGAGTGGGCCGACGAGATCGGCCTCGACGTCGTGCTCGACCTGCTCGACGCGCTCGTGGACGAGTACCGCGAGGAGCGCTACCGCGCGGCGCCGGCGCTGCGCAGGCTGGTGCTCGAGGGGCGCCTCGGCCGGGCGACGGGAGCGGGCTTCTTCGCCTACGGGGGCGGCGGCGGCAGCAGTGAACACCTCACATCGGTGACATGAGCGGCGTTTTAGTGGTGTGAGCGAGCCGCTGCCGCCCTTTCAGCGCTTTCTGGACACGTATCGCGGTGACGTCTGGCGCCTGATCAGCGCGTCGGTGCCGGCGTCGGAGGCGGATGACTGCTTCCAGGAGACGTTCATCGCGGCGCTGCGCGCGTACCCGCGCCTGCGCCGCGACTCTGACCTGCGCTCGTGGGTGCTGACGATCGCGCACCGCAAGACGCTCGACGCGCACCGCGCGCGCGCGCGGCGCGCGCTGCCGGTGGCAGACGTCGCCGAGCACGACACGCGCGCGAGCGCGCCGACGCCGAGGGCAGACGCGCGCGACGAGCAGCTTTGGAGCGCGGTCGGCGCGCTCCCCAACCGCCAACGTTCGGCGGTCGTCCTGCGCTTCCTGGCCGACCTGCCGCACCGCGACATTGCGCGCGCGATCGGCTGCTCGGAGGAGGCGGCGCGGCGCTCGCTGCACGAGGGACTTTCAAAGCTTCGAGAGGTGGTACCGGCATGAGAAACGAAAAGCTCCAGACACCCGACTGGCTCGAGCGCGAGCTGCGCGGCGGACCCGCGCCCGCGGCGCCGAGCGAGGACGCGGCCGCGCAGGCGGCGGCGCGCCTCGCGGAGCGGATCGCGGCTGAGGGCCTCGCGGACGTGACGTACGCGAGCGCCGACTCGCCCTTCGGCACGCTGCTGCTCGCGGCGACGAAGCGCGGCCTCGTGCGCGTGGCGTTTCCCGAGGAGGACGTCGACGCGGTGCTCGAGCGCCTCGCGCGCAGGCTCTCGCCGCGGATCACGCAGGCGAGCGCGTCGTTCGAGGAGGCGCGCAGAGAGCTCGACGAGTACTTCGAGGGGCGCAGGCGCGAGTTCGCGCTGCCGCTCGACTGGTCTCTGGTCGGCCCGTTCGGCAGGCGCGTGCTGCGCTTCACCGCGGCGATCCCCTACGGCGGCGTGTCGAGCTACCAGCAGGCGGCGGCGGCGGCGGGCAGCCCGCGCGGCTCGCGCGCGGCGGGCAACGCGCTGGGCGCGAACCCGATCCCGATCGTCGTGCCCTGCCACCGCGTGCTGCGCAGCGGCGGCGCGCTCGGCGGCTACGGCGGCGGCATCGAGCGCAAGCGCTGGCTGCTGGGCCTCGAGGGCGCGCTCTCGCGGGAGAAATGACGGCGCGCTCCCGCGCAGCCTGACGCGGTTTCGAGCAACGCGTTCAGCAGCTCGCGGCGCCTTCGCCTCCGCCGGCTCTAACCGGGCGCCACGCGGGTTCGGTGTACCAAACGTCGCCTCGCGGATCTCCGGCGATCTGACGTCTGCAGCCGCCGCTGGCGGCGATGCCCGGTATGAGAGCCCTCGATGGCGCCCGCGGGAGCCCATCAGGACCATGTCCGCAACCGGCGGATTGCCCGTGCGCAGCCGCACGGACGCGATGATCGATTCGGCCTCCGCGGCTCGCGCGCTGCCGAGCCGAGCTGCACCCGACTGGCAGCCCGCGACCAGGACGCGGGCGCCGAGGACCGCGGCGCCGGTCGCCGCGCCCCGCAACGCCCGGCCGCGACTCACGAGCTGATCGTGACACGTGCGAGCAGCCGGCGACGCCGGCCTGATGCGCGCCGCGGCTGGGCGCACGCTGTCCCCACTCGACCGCGCGCGCTCAGCGCGCGGTCGCTTATCTCTAACTGGCCGAGTCCGCCATCGGCGCCCACTGCCCCTCGGCGGGATCGCCGAGGTGCATGCCCTCGATGGCAGGTATCTCCGGTGTGTCGCGCAGGTACCACTCGGCGTCGAGCGCCGCCTGACAGCCGGAGCCGGCGGCGGTGACGGCCTGGCGATAGGTGTGGTCGACGAGGTCGCCCGCGGCGAACACGCCGGGTCGGTTGGTGCGCGTGGAGCGCCCCTGCGCGATCACGTAGCCGGCGTCGTCGACGTCGACCTGCCCGCTCACGAGCTCGGACTGCGGCTCGTGGCCGATGGCGATGAACGCGCCCATGATGTCGAGCTCGCGCTCCTCGCCGGTGGCGGCGTTGCGCAGCCGCGCGTGCGAAAGCGCGCCGGCGTCGCCGGGACGGAACTCCTCGACGGTGTACGGCGTGAGGAACTCGATGTTCTCGATCTCCCGCGCGCGCTCGAGCATGATCGCGGAGGCGCGGAACTCGTCGCGGCGGTGCACGATGACGACCTTGGAGGCGAACTTGGAGAGGAAGATCGCCTCCTCCATCGCGGTGTCGCCGCCGCCGACGATGAGCGTCGCGCACTCCTTGAAGAAGGCTGCGTCGCACGTCGCGCAGTAGCTCACGCCGCGGCCGGCGAGCGCGTCCTCGCCGGGTATGCCGAGCTTCTTGTGCTGGGCGCCCATCGCGAGGATAACGGTGCGGGCGCGGATCTCCTCGCCGCCGACCCACACGCTGTGGATGCCGCCGGGCTCATCGGACAGCGCCACCCGCTCGGCCTCGTCGGTGATGAGGCGCGCGCCGAAGCGCTCGGCCTGGTCGCGAAACTTCTGCATCATCTCCGGTCCCATCACGCCCGCGGGAAAGCCGGGGTAGTTCTCGACGTCGGTCGTTTGCTGCAGCAGGCCGCCCCAGGCGAAGCCCTCGACCACGACCGGACGCAGGTCGGCGCGCGCGGTGTACAGCGCCGCGGTGTATCCCGCGGGGCCACTGCCGACGATGACTACGTTCTCTAGCTCAGCCATCTCGACCTCCATTCTCGCCGACGACGGCGCTCCTGCGCGGCACACTCGACGCGTTTCGCGCTTGCCCGATCAATACTTTACTTTGTATAGTGTAGCAGCGGCGGGGTAGTGGGTCAGTTTGGGCGGACTACGAGCGGCGGACACCGGGTGGCGGGATGGGCCGCGAGCCACGGTCCTGCGAGGGGCCTGCGCTGGAGGTCTGCTCACGCGGCAGACGCCGCCGCCCTCGGCGCGCCGGGCCGCTCGTCCCAGCGATGCACGGCGCGGCGGAGCTGGAAGTAGGCGATAGCGCCCGGGATCGTCGGCAGCCAGAAGGCGAACAGGCGGTAGACGAGCACGGCGATCAGCGCGAGGCTGCCCGTGACACCGAAGGCGACGAGCGCGCCGATCATGCCGCCGTCGACCCCGCCGATGCCTCCCGGGAGCGGGAGCAGGTTGGCGAGCAGGCCGACGAAGTACGCCTGGATCAGCACCGCGACGGGCGGCGCGTTGCCGAAAGCGCGAAAAGCGGCGTAGAGGACGGCGATGTTGAAGCCCCACCAGGAGACCGTGCCGATCATCGCGAGGTCCGGCCGGCGCAGCTTGCGCCACGCGAGGTGGATGCCGCCGGAGAGGTAGGCGGGGCTCGTGACGACGCGTTCTACCCACAGCTGAACGCGCCGGTGCCGCGGCGTGAGCGCGCCGAGGTCGGGCCGGTAGTCGGAGGGCACGAACGCGATCGCCAGGAACACGAGGATCACTACGGCGCCGAAGATCGCAGGCCCGATCGTGATGGCGAACGGGTGCGAGCCGCCGAAAACGCCGAGGTAGAGGCCGACACCGCAGACGACCATCGCGATCATGTACACGCCGTACAGCAGCACGAGGAAGGCGATCATGCGTTCGGCGACCTCGCGCCGAGCCATGCCCGAGCGGCGCAGGGCCCACGCCGTGAGCACCACCCCCCCGGCGCCGCCGGCGGCGAACAAACGCGTGGCGGCGAGTCCGGCCATCGTGATCTCGTAGCTCTCGCGCCACGTGATCGGCGAGTCGCGCGGCACCGCGACGCCCTGGAAGATCGCGATGTAGCTGATCATCGAGAGCACCTGCAGCACGATCGCGACGGCGATCCACCAGGCGTCGCCGCCTTTGAGCCGGTTCCACGTGTGCTGGAAGCCGCCGAGCTGCGGCAGGACGAGGTACAGGAACGCGAGCGCGGTGAGCACGAACGCCGCGAACAGCAGCGCTCGCCGCCGCGTCACGCCCATGCGCAGCATCGCCTCGCCGTGCTCGGGCCCGTCGTCCACCACGTCGGGCCGCGGCCGCGCATCGCTCGCAGCCGCCGCGTCCCTCACGACGGCCCGGTCCACCTCCCCCCCGCCCGGCCCGGACATCAGCTCGCCTCGTGCGCGAGCGCCTCCAGCGTCGCGACGGCGCGGGACACGCGTTCGAACAGCGGCGCCGCGAGCGGCTCCGCGCGGCGTACGGCGGCGGTCAGCGCGACGCCTGCGAGCAGATCGACGACGTAGTGCTCGCCGAGGTACACGAGCGCGAACCCGAGCGTGGCCGTGTAGGCGAAGCCGAGCGCGCCCGGCAGCGGCCCGATCTCGGCGAGCAGCAGCGCGGCCATCGAGGATGTGGCGAAGTGAAGCGAGGGCATCGCGGCAAGGGGATTTCCCCCAAACACACTGTAAAGGGGGCTCCAGCGGTCCTTCCAGAACGACTCGCCGTACTCGACCATCATCCGTCGCACCTCCGCCTCGGGGCCGCTAGCCTTCTCGGCGGCGCCGGCGGCATACCAGGGCGGCGCCGTGGGCAGCACCCAGTAGATCATCACGCCGGTGTCGAACGTCGCGTACATCAGCGCGGCCACGCGGGGAAAGCGCTCGGGATGGCGCAAAAGGATGTACGCGACGGCGCCGTGGGGCACCATGAACCACATCCAGTGCGCCCACACGAGCACGTCGTCGAGCGCGCGCCATTCGGCGCCGCGCAGGCCGCTGCGCGAGAGCGCGTGCTGCAGGCGCACGCTCGGCAGCTGGCCGAGCCCGAGCACGCGATCGGCGAGGATCGGGTAGCGCACGAGCACGCGCGCGGCCTGACCCTCCTGGTCGTCGTGCGGCGACTTGTACGCGGCGACGTACGCCCACATCTGCAGCGCGCACGCGGCGACGTCCCGCGTGCGCGAGCGGCGCACTGCGACGCACAGGCCGACTGGCGCCGAGAAGGCGATCGCCTGCGTCAGCAGCTTGGGGGCGCGCACGCGCTTACGCGCGAGCGGCGCGGCGACGCCCGCTGCGACAACCCCCCAGGCGGCCGCTCTGATCGCGCCCGACCTGATCGCGCCCACCCGCCGCACCGGGGCAGGAGTATATGTTGAGCGCGAAAGGCGCTTACGCCCGCGCCCGCGCGCGCGCAGCCTCGACGAGCGCGCCCATGACGGGGCTGTTCACGTCAGCCTCGGGATGCCACTGAACTCCGAGCACGAAGCTCTTGCCGGGCAGCTCGATCGCCTCGGGTAGGTCGTCGAGCGCCGAGGTGCCGGAGACGACGAGGCCCGTGCCAAGGCAGTCGACGCCCTGGTGGTGGTGCGACTTCGTCGCGTGCCGCGCCTCGCCCACGACCTCGATCGCGAGCGAGTCCGGCTGCACGTCGACGTCGTGGTCGGCGCCGTCGAAGGACCCGAGCACGCGGCGGTGCTCGTGGTGGCCGTAGTGGTCGGGCAGGTGCTGCACGAGCGTCCCGCCGAGCGCGATGTTGATCAGCTGCATGCCGCGGCAGATACCGAGCACGGGCGTGTCGCGCTCGATCGCCTCGCGCACGAGCGCCATTTCGAAGCGGTCGCGCTCGGGGACCGTGTCGACGGTCTCGGCTCGCGCCTGCTCGCCATAGGACGAGGGATCGATGTCGGCGCCCCCGGCGAGCACCAGCCCGTCGAGCAGATCCAGGACCTCGTCCGGCTCCTCGGTAAGACGCGCATCGGGCGGCAGCAGCAGCGCGAGCCCGCCCGCGTCCTGGACCGCGTCGATGTAACTGCGGGGAAGCAGGATCGCCTCCTGGTCCCATACGCTCCATCGCGCGCGCTCGAGCGCGGCGCAGATACCGATGACCGGGCGGCTCATAAGCACACCATAGGGAGGAATTGCCTGATGGGCGACTCGACGACTCAGCTCCAGACCGTGAACGTGACGCGCACCGCAGGCGCGGTGACGATCGAGCTCAATCGTCCGCAGGCGCTGAACGCGTGGAACGAGCAGTTCGGCATCGACCTGCTCGCCGCCGTCCGCGAGGCGGCGGCCGACGAGGCAGTGCGCGCGGTCGTGATCACGGGCGCGGGGCGCGGGTTCTCCTCTGGCGCGGACCTCAAGGACACCGGTGCCGGCCAGCCCAGACCCGACGGGCGCCCGGACGTATACACGCGCCTGACCGAGCTCTACCACCCGATCATGGAGACGATCCGCGAGATGCCGAAGCCGGTCGTCGCGGCCGTGAACGGGCCGGCGGTGGGGATCGGCTGCTCGCTCGCGCTTTGCTGCGATCTGATCGTCGCGGCGGAGTCCGCGTACTTCCTGCTCGCGTTCGTGAACATCGGGCTCGTCCCCGACGGCGGCTCGTCGCTGTTCATGCCGACGCGCGTGGGCTTCGCGCGCGCGGCCGAGCTGATGATGCTGGGCGAGCGCCTGCCCGCGGGGCAGGCGCTCGAGTGGGGCCTCATCAACCGCGTCGTGCCCGACGAAGCGCTCGCGCAGGAGGCGGCGGCGCTCGCGGGGCGGCTCGCGCAGGGTCCCACGCGCTCCTACGCGGGGGCCAAGCGCGAGCTCAACAACTGGCTCTACGCGCGCATGCCCGAGCAGCTCGAGCTCGAGGCGCAGCTGCAGCAGGAAATGGCGGGCAGCGAAGATTTCGTCGAGGGCGTGACGGCCTTCGTGCAGAAGCGCGCGGCGAACTTCAGCGGCCGCTGAGACCACCGCGCACACGCGCGGGCGGGTCCCGGCGGCGGCGGGCGGGCGCCCGCCCGCTGTCGCGCGAGCGGTCGGGCGCCAAGCACATCCCCCCCGAGGCCTGACTAGAATCCCGCCGGCCTTGGGTCACCTAGCTTCGGCAGCGCTCGCGTTCTTCACGCCCGAGTCGGGGGGATCGCAGAACGCGAACCAGATAAACACCCTCTACAAGATCGAGCTCGTGATCGCGCTCGTGATCTTCGTCGCGGTCGAGGCGGCGCTCATGTACGCGCTCGTGCGCTTCCGCGCGCGCAAGGGCGCGGTGGCGGCACAGATCCGCGGCAACACGCGCCTGGAGGTCGGCTGGACGGTCGGCGCGGCGCTGATCCTCGTCGCGCTCGCAGCGCTGACGTTCGCGAAGCTGTCCTCGATCGAGAACCCGCCCAACTCGGGACCCGAAGGCATCCGCCTGGCGAGCGCTAGCGGCGGGCAGCTGCTGGCGAGCAACAAACGCCTGCCGCCGAACCGCACGTCGCTCGAAATCCACGTCGTCGGGCGCCAGTACATCTGGCAGTTCGTCTACCCCGGCGCGAGCGAACCCGACGGCCTCGGCGCGCCGTACTCCTACGAGGAGATGGTCGTGCCGACGAACACGACCGTGACGCTCGACATCGCCTCCCTCGACGTCGTGCACTCGTGGTGGATCCCCGAACTCGGCGGCAAGTTCCAGGCGGTGCCCGGCTACCACAACTACACCTGGTTCAAGGTCACCAAGCCCGGCGTCTATCGGGGCCAGTGCGCGGTCCTGTGCGGGCGCGGGCACGCGCGCATGATCGCGACCGTGCGCGCGGTGCCGCCGGCGCAGTTCGAAGCGTGGCGCGCGCGCCAGAAGCAGCTGCTCAGCGAAGCGAACGCGCAGGCAAAGCTCGCGCGCGAAAAGATCAAGACCCAGACCGGCGCCGGCAAGGTCGAAAACCCCTAGTCAGGCGATGGCGACCGCGCAGCTGGCACCCGTCCCGCAGATCACCGTCGACCGCGTGCGGCCACAGCCGCGCGGGTGGAGGGGCTGGGTCACGACCACCGATCACAAGCGGATCGGGATCTTGTACATGGTCACGACGTTCGCGTTCTTCTGCCTCGGCGGCGTCGAGGCGCTGCTGATGCGCCTGCAGCTGGGGTCGCCGGAAAACACGCTCGTGGCGCCGATTGTCTACAACCAGCTGTTCACGATGCACGGCACGACGATGGTGTTCCTGTTCGTCGTGCCGATGATGGCGGGGCTCGCGAACTACTTCGTGCCGCTGATGATCGGCGCGCGCGACATGGCCTTCCCGCGCCTGAACGCGCTCTCCTACTGGCTGCTGCTCGCGGGCGGGATCGTCTTCTACGCGTCGCTCTTCTGGAACCCGCCGGAAGCGGGCTGGGTGAGCTTCGTGCCGCTGGCGAACTCGACGTACTCGCCGAGCGGCGGCGAGGACGCGTGGATCTACCTCATCCACCTCACCGGCCTGTCCTCGCTGCTGGGCGCGATCAACCTCTACGCGACGATCGCGAACATGCGCGCACGCGGCATGAGCTGGGGCCGCATGCCGCTGTTCGTGTGGGCGATCCTCGTGTACTCGGTGCTGCTCATCTTCGCGCTGCCGGTGATCGCCGGCGCGGTCACGATGCTGCTCACCGACAGGCACTTCGGCACGCACTTCTTCGACCCCGCCAACGGCGGCTCGGCGCTCTTGTGGCAGCACCTGTTCTGGTTCTTCGGCCACCCCGAGGTGTACATCATGGTCCTGCCCGGCTTCGGCATCATTTCGGAGATCCTGCCGGTGTTCGCGCGCAAGCCGATCTTCGGCTACCGCGCGATCGCAGCTTCGACGGTCGCGATCGCGTTCCTCGGCTTCCTCACCTGGGCACACCACATGTTCACCGCTCCGGTTCCCGAAGCGATCCTCGTGTTCGTGCTCGTGAGCTCGTTCTTGATCGCGGTGCCGACCGGCGTGAAGATCCTCAACTGGATCGCGACGCTGTGGCGCGGGACGGTCGAGTATTCGACGGCGCTGCTGTTCTGCGTGGGAGGCATCTCGATCTTCGTGATCGGCGGCATCTCGGGGATATTCCTCGCGACTTTCCCGATCGACTGGCAGGTCAACGAAACGTACTTCGTCGTCGCGCACCTGCACTTCGTGCTGCTCGGCGGAGCCGTGCTGCCGATCTTCGGCGCGATCTACTACTGGTTTCCGAAGATCACCGGGAAGCTGCTCTCCGAGCCGCTCGGACGCGTGAGCTTCGGCCTGATCTTCATCGGCGTGTTCACGACGTTCCTGCTCCAGCACGTGATGGGCCTCGACGGGATGCCGCGGCGCATCTACGAGTACCCGAACGTCGGCCACCTGCACCTCTACAACCTGATCTCGACCGTGGGCTCGTTCATCCTCGGCGCGGGCGTGCTGGCTACGATCATCAACGTCACGATCACGCTGCGGCGCGGCGTCGTCGCCGGGCCCGACCCGTGGAAGGCGAACACGCTCGAGTGGTTCACGCCGTCGCCGCCGCCGCAGAACAACTTCGACGTCATCCCGCGGGTGCGCTCGAGCGAACCGATGAAGGACATCCGCGGCGAGATCGAGCGGCGCACCTCGGGAGCGCCGAGCGCCGGCGCGGCGACGGTGCCCGCAGGCGCCACGCAGGTGGGTATCTAGGTGCGTGCGACGCGGCCGGCACCTAGGATGAGCGCGGCGCAAACGGGTATCTAGATGAGCGTGAGCGCCTCGCCCCGCGGTGCAGCCTCGGCGATC
>Ga0209577_10006811_pt1 | contig 10543 bp, 12 predicted proteins | sample GraSoiAngelo_109_FD_185874 | JGI IMG/M metagenome (GOLD analysis project Ga0209577, IMG submission 185874) | Grasslands soil microbial communities from the Angelo Coastal Reserve, California, USA - 14_0903_12_20cm (SPAdes) (version 2) | ecosystem: Environmental > Terrestrial > Soil > Grasslands...
TGCCCATCCGCATTGAAAGATTCTGACGTTCAACATAGGACGTGCTTACATGCTTTGGGTCTGGATTGCCGCTCACAACTTTCATGTCACAGCCGATGCATTTAGCGGGTGAGTATTTCCGCTGTTCATCATCTGACGGTGAGCCGTAAAGCTTCTGTAACACAGCGTAATCAATGTCAGCGCCGAATGCATCCTCTACTGCGCTCAAGTACGCCTTATGGCCATCTGTGGTGATCTGGACGCGATTCTTAATCCGGTCAGCACAATCTTGCATGAACTCGTGCGCCCAACCTGCGTCACGTCCGCCGACCAGATACGAGACACACAGCTTCGTGTCTGCATCAATGGCCGTCCATGTCCAAGTGTCGCCCCATCCTTCGGCTTTCTTTTCGGCTTTAGTGTTCTTTGCTTTGGAACCAACAAAGCTCCAAATTTCATCGCACTGCAAACGGCGTACTTTCACATTGCGAACGGTGCGGTCATGGAACTCAGCGCAAGCCTCACCCAACTCTTCCAGCAGCTTGATTACGGCACCCTTGGAACGTCCGGTCATCCGGCAGGTAGACCTGATGGAGTTTCCCTCGACTAAGGCCCGTACAATCTGTGTTCGTTCGGCATTGCTTAGGCTGTTCATAATGACCATTATGCTTGAGAGAATAAATTGTGTCAAGCATTTTGTGCATTTCGCTTGAAGTCCATGCTGAAACGTGCTAATTTCTCTCTGTGGCTGTGATCGTGAGCACGCTCACGATCACAGCCACAGAGAGAAAATCCCCCAATTGGGTGCCTATTCCGGGTTGACAAGACAGGCACGAACGGGCAAAACTTTGTGGTCTAACCTACGTCTAATGGAGAGAGGGGTAGGATGGATTTAAACTTCAGCGCCGTTCCTACCGATATTATCAATTTGAGAACCGACCTAGAGGTATCATCATGGCCACTATAGCTCTTCCAATTCAGCAAATAGAGCAATCTGTACGTGTGGCTCATAAAGCAACAGAATGGGTCACGTCTTGCTCAAGATCGCAAACAGCAGATGTACCGATGGTTTTAAAGGTGGCTGGTAAGACCATCTGGCTAAAGTATCGCTTTTCCTGCTTATCCAAACTCGAAGATAAGCTAATCGCCCACCTGACAGACCACGACTTCAGCGAACTAAATGCCGCCGATTTGGTGGAAACAGCAGTGTCTATTGAGAATCTTGTTGCCATGCAAAGAGACATTCTTAATGATGTGCATGAGCTAGGGACAGAAATTCGCGTCTGGTGGAAGCGCTCGATAGAGAAACTGACCGAACAAACCGAACATCTTGAATCAATAGCCGAATCCTTCCGTTTTGCTGCTGATCCCGAAGCTACAGCGCTTTTAGCTTTGGCAGCCGAGCATCTAGCTGTAAGATAAGTCTCTTAGTCCTACAGGGACGAGAGACTTATCTTTGGCACGTTGCAAACTTGAAATAGACAATCCTAAATTCCTTGATTCCATTGGTGGAGACCAAGCGGACAAGTCTCTACTGCAAGGCTTGAAGGAACTCCAAGCGAAACTCGCCAAAGATCATAGGCTCTCTACTTTTGTTAACCATCCAATGAAAGGTCATCCAGACCTACAAAACAGAATCTGGAAGTGGGATTTTGCGCCGGAAGGTGACACCAGTTCTACTCGTAAGGGATGGCGAATATTTGCCTACGTAGAGAATCCCAAAGCAGAGGAACCAATTCCAGCAACACCGTTCTATTTTTATGAGAAACCAGGGCCGAGCGGTAATCCCGTTCCGCACATAGCGGAAGCACTAAAGAGATTTCTGAGGCGAACGATTCAGGTCAGGGCAGATGATAGATTCAAGCGCCAATACGATGGCGACAAAATAATTTCTATTTGTTACGAGTGTTTCGATACGACGATCTCTACGGATATGCAAGAAATAGAAATACACGAATCAACGCATGAATGCTCATGACCAGCGAGCTTTGGCGGCCTTTTTGGCTATGGCTCGGCGCTTCTCCGTGGAAAGGGCTTCGGCTCTAGCGCGACCGCCTTTCTTGCCCCCTAACCGCCCCCGTTCAATAGCTTTGGGGTTCTTACCTGCATTGGGGTCTTCCAAAGGCTGGCCGTTTAACTGCTCGCCGATTGCCTGTTCGACAACTCGGCGAGCAACCATCATGAAATCGTGTTCTTTGGGGTGTTTCGACATACTGATATTTTAACCTGTCACACCCTCTGGACGTTGCTGCGAACTGGTTTATAGAGCTTCAGGCGTTTCTCTTCGCCATTTGCCCAATGCGCCAAAACAGGGAATGAAATCACGCAGGGTTCAATGGTGAAAGTCAATGTGGTCTTATCCTGAAACCGGAGAGTGATTCCGTAAAACTCATCATCGGAAGAGAGTTCCACGGCATCAATGATCTTGTCTTTGACTTCGGGGAAATCGGCGAGTTGCCTTAAACTGATGTCAGCCATCTTGCCTCCTAACAGGTAATTTGGTTAGGGCTGCGTTCGTGCTAGGCACACGGGCGCTGCCCGCTTACCTTATATCCCGCTTTGCCTGTGGAAATTCAAAATGGCCCACTACCAAAGCGTCTGGCAAAACAATCACTTTAATCCGAATTGTGGATTTGGCCCGTCTTGTTCGATTAGTTCCCCTTAAGAGACTTGGACTCGATCGGTTACGCGAACTTTTTGACAGCTGCATCACACCTGAAGAAGTAAGCACATGGGTGGATAAAATGGCTGCAGAACAAGTTCCTAAGGCACATTACCGGAGCATAATGGATGCGATTTGGGAGCTGCAAAAAGAACGGCCTGACGAAGCGGTTGAATATTCTGGTTTAGCGGTTGCTTTACAAAAGGGACCCAAGAAGCTCAATATTTCCAAAGCGGATCTTTATCAAACTTGCTTGGCGATTTCTGGACTGGCACCTGAAATGATATCTGCTAGAAAGAATTCTGTAGAGTTAAGTCAACGACCGGATCGTGTTATGGCATTGATAGGCTCTGTAATTCGGGAATATCCTGAGGAAGAAACAACGGGATTTCAACTCTAAACTTTAAAAATACAATGTCTAAGTCTATTACAACGATACGGCCGATCCACCCATTTCCAGCCCGAATGGCACCGTCAATTGCTCTGCGCCGCTTAAGCGGTAGAAAAGGAACGCTACGAGTTCTTGACCCCATGGTTGGGTCCGGGACCACGGCTGTAGCAGCTAGGCTTCGCGGACACCGGGCGATTGGCTTTGACACCGATCCGCTAGCGTTACTCATTGCCAAGACCTGGGCCTCGGACATCAAACCCAAGCACCTTCGCAAGTCTGCGGAAAAAGTGTTGAAAGAAGCGGAAAAAATATATAAAAAGCTACACGTTAAAGATGCGTATCCGGTGGGGGCCGATAAGGAAACGAAGGCTTTCATACGTTTCTGGTTCGATGCCACCAATCGACGGCAATTAGCTGCTCTCGCAGGTTCCATCTCGAAAATAAAGGAGTCGGTTGATCGAACTCTTCTGTGGTGTGCTTTTTCGCGTCTGATTATCACAAAAAAAATAGGAGCCTCATTGGCGATGGACGTTTCACATAGCCGTCCACACAAAAAGTATAAGACCGCACCGATAAAACCATTTGATCGGTTTCTTGCTTCGGTTGAAACGATTCTCAAGAATTCGCCATTCTCCGCTGCTCGTAAGATTCCTATTGCACAAATACGCAAAGGGGATGCAAGAGAACTCCCCATTGAGAGCCGAAGTATTGACCTTGTTATCACCTCGCCACCCTATTTAAATGCCATTGACTATTTACGTGGGCATAAGCTTTCTCTCGTATGGATGCGCCACTGGATCTCTGACCTTCGAGAGCTACGTTCTAGAAATGTTGGCGCGGAGCATTCTGTAGACAGCGAGTTAGATGATGAGTTAAGTAAGGCGCTCAAACGGATGGGCGAGACGACGAAGCTGCCAGGACGGATTCAAGATATGTTAAAGCAGTATTTGCGAGATATGGATAAAGTCTTTTCAGAGATCGCAAGAGTTCTCCGAAAGAATGGTGAGGCTGTAGTCGTCATTGGCGATTCGATGATCAAGGGCGTATTTATCCGCAATTCTTGGGCGCTGGTTTCTATCGCGAAGAAGAACGGTCTTATATTGTATTCGAGCCGGCGCAGGCCACTGCTCGTAAGTCGTAGGTACTTGCCGCCGCCTGATCATAGAATCTCTGGCAAAGAGTTGCGTGCACGCATGAGAGAGGAAGTCCTTTTAACTTTTAGAAAGAGTCGAAAGATAGCAATTTAACTCTCTTGTCACCAAAGCCCCTCAGGCTTTGTATTCGGCCAAAACAAAGAAATATTATGTTCGACATCAATGATTATAAAGACCTAAATAGCTTGCAAGGTGGCCAGTATGACCGCCGTGTTGAACATCTACGGGCAAGCGGAATTCAGACCTCATGTATTGAAAATGCTGTCAAAGAGGCAGTAGCAAATATTAGTCAGCACCAGACTCGCTCCTTCGTTATTTATGGCGAGCCTCAAAGTGGCAAGACGGAGATGATGATTGCGCTGACTGCAAAGCTGGTAGACGAGGGATATAAAATTATTGTTCATTTGCTCAATGACAATGTGAGTCTTCTCGAACAAAACTTAAGACGCTTCAAATCTTCTCGCTTGGCGCCAGCTCCGGTAAATTTCAAGGACATCATTGACCGATCTGTGACCATAGACGATAGGCCATTCATTATTTTCTGCAAGAAGAATCCAAGTGATCTTCGCAAACTGATCGCTAAAATTGGCTCACGGGACGGCATCGTCATTGTTGATGATGAGGCAGATTACGCTTCGCCAAATTCCCAGATCAATAAAGGTAAGCAAAGTAGGATTAATGAATTGATTCGGGAGATATTGGGAACCGGCGGAATTTATGTAGGCGTTACAGCAACTCCTGCAAGGCTTGATCTGAATAACACGTTCGACAACGAACACCAAAAGTGGGTTCGTTTTGAACCGCACAAGGAATATACAGGCCAAGAGACATTTTTTCCGTTGATGGGTAACAAGGACTTTACACTTTGTCTCATTTCAGACAAGGCCGGCGATGATCCCAAATACTGCAGAGAGGCGTTTTTTCGTTTTCTCGTCAACTCGGCATATTTAAATCTGCACTCTGACATTAACAAGACTGATCTAAACGGAAACTACACATTTTTAATTCACACTAGCGGAAAGAAAATCGATCACAAGAGAGACTTTGAAGTCATGCAAAAGATCTTTGCCGTCCTAGCAAATGATCAAAATGCCAATCATGAAAAATATGTGAAGTCAATCTGGGAGATCGCAGAAAAGAGATATCCACAAGAGAGCAAGAACATTACACGGTTCATTCTCGGCAATATTTTGCGGAATGAAATCAAAGTACTCAATAGCGACAATGACGTTCTGAATAAAGGCACCACACCTGCTTGTCCTTTTACCGTAATCATTGGTGGCAATATTATCTCGCGAGGTGTCACTTTTGATAATCTGTTATCAATGTTTTTTACTCGGGACGTGAAGCACAAGCTTCAGCAGGATACATATATTCAACGGGCGAGGATGTTTGGAGCTAGGGGAAAATATCTCAGGTTTTTTGAGCTCACTATACCGTCGCAACTCTATGCGGACTGGCAAAAATGTTTTGTGTTTCACAGGCTAGCACTGAAGTCTATCGAAGCCGGTCGTGGTGCGCCGGTTTGGCTGTCTAATGAGCGCATCTCAGCAGTTGCATCGAGCAGCATCGATCAAACCAATGTGACGTTGGATAGCGGAGAGATGAGTTATGCATTATTTGATTATGATGCGTTGGCCGATTCCTTAAATAAAATTACCGAGTCCAACGGTGATCAGATTTCGAGAATTAGTGAATTGCGAAAACTGCTTGGCGATTCGGCTCTGCCACAATATTTGTTTGACTTTATTGCGGCAAACGTCACGGATGCGAAGTCGCAGATTATGATTCATCGATCACTTTCAATTGCTGCAATGAAAGATGCTGACCAGACTAAGATCAGCCGTAAAAAGGGATTTATGGGTGGTGCCAATTTTACTGGGCATCCAGAAGTTGCTCACCATATTCGTATTCACCATAACAGCAGGGGCCGAGGGAGGGTATTTTATAAGTATGTCGCTGGCATCATGTTTCTGAAAAATATCAAAGAGGAACTGGCTCATGGTAAGGGAGCATGAACTATATTATGGCGCGGCGCTGCTTAAGTTGATATCGCTTAGCGAGTACCCCGTTGAAATCAAACCTTTTGCCTCGTTTAAGGGGAACTCTTCTTATGTGATCAACGGGAAGGTTGGGATTTACATCAAGCACTCGACTCTCCGCATGAGTCCTTGGGGGTTTACATTTCAACGAATTCATCAAGACGAGCTTACACAACTGGAAGCAGCTTTCAATGACACTTTTCTTTTATTAATTTGTGAGACCGATGGCGTAGTGATTCTAGCCAGTCCAGAGGTCAAAACACTTCTGAACCTGAATCATGGTGGAACGCAGTGGATAAGCGTCAAACGTGGAAAGCGCGAACAGTACCAGGTCAAGGGCTCAAACGGGCAACTGGCATTCAAAGTTGCCGATTCTGATTATCCCAGGAAGCTCCTTGCCGCTCTGAAACTAACCAAAGAATGATTTAGGGAAGGGGCGGGAGCGTAGGCGGCAAGCGGCGCGTCTTCAGTCTTTCTGAATCCGCGCCGGTCAAAGGTTTGTGTAAGCCTTTGAAAACAAACCTCTTCCCCCTCTCATCCACCCTGAATTCAAAAAATGTTTCCAGACCCGGTTCGGGACCAGGGGGTCGGAGGTTCAAATCCTCTCTCCCCGACCAATTTTTTCAATAACTTACACCGAATTTCTGGTCTGCCGCCTGCAGCGCTGTAGGCGAAATTGAGGCTGCGAAAGCCTCAAAGATCAATAAGCAGATTGAGTTAATTGACTTGCACGTGTCCGTTGCCTGTATGCATTGCAGGGCTCTGCCTCATCGCGTAAGGCAGGAACGCCAAAAGTTGGCTGCACGACTTCTATTTGTCGCACTCGACCCAAAAGGTCACATGCACTGGATGGAAGTACGGGACTGGTTAAAGCATGGTACACGCGACGGACAAAAGCGAATCAGACAGATCCCTTTTGAGGGTGAGCGTTTGGAGGTGATGAGTATCCGACGGTGGAGAGACAAAGTGCTAGGCGAACAGGCAACACACATCGGCTTAGTATCGCAGGCGTACCCAAAGGCCACCCCAGATACTGCGGCCCTTTTAGATCTATTCCGCTGAGGTCAATATTTTCAAAGGTCGGGCTTTATGCGGGGATGTTGCTTGCGCCATTCATTCCAAGCTGAAACCCTTTCTTTGAGTTTTTTCAAATGCTTCGACGATGCCATATTTCTTCCTTACCAATATTGGCGTTTGAAATGCGATTGGACAACGCCCGAGAGGGAATGATGGAAACGGCAGATAGTGGCGATTTGAACCAGCAGCACCCCATCTATCCCGCGCTATTCTCGACAGATTATGTAGGCGTATGCTCCAAATTCTTTACAATTCCCAATGAAAGACACGAGAAGCCAGTAGAGCTGTACAAAGTGTGGAGTTGGCGGTTCGCCTCTCTGAATCGCCGCGAACGCTCCTACAAGCTGGTTTCTGCTTAACAGGGACGTAACTATGTAGACCCTTCGGATGGTGTCCGGCTTTGCAATGGCCTCGTTGATCGTGGCTGGTAACGTTGCAGGATCGCCGCCAATAATGCGCTGTATTGCCGTTTCTACACCATCATTGCGATACACCTGCTCCCATGCGGGCATTTTATGAGCGATATCTTCGGGGGTCGGATTCATTCGGCCAAGATTTTTTGATGCCTGGCTAACCAAGTCGTGCAAGGATGATGCTCCCAGCCCCGCTGCGCCGTGCTTCGCGTGGTAAAAGCTAAACGTATTTGGACGTACCGTGCTGTTCACACCGAGGAAATCAGCCCACTCGTCACCCAAGTCATCACAAATAAGTACCTCGCCATTCTCCCGAATGCTGTCCACAATTACTCCAAAAACAGAGTTGGCATCGAATGCAGCTTGCCCGACGGCAAATTGTCCCTTCTCGCTTACAGACTGATTCAATTCTGCCTTTGACATGACATGACGTAAGAGAGCCTCTCCGTCGGCTAAAGTGTTGTCCTTGTAAAGCTCACCTTCTACGTACACTATGGATAGATCGCTAAATAAAACTGTAAAGAGGCTCTCGCGATCTAGATAACGCTTAAGAAGCACTCGGTCCGCATCATCAGGAGCATTGACGATTTCCACGTAGATGTTGTCGATCTCAGGAATGTCCAATTTGCGCAATGAAATGCGGCTCTTGTTGAGGTTGATTTCGCCGACTTTGTGCTGGTCGTCAGGATCAATTACACGATATTCGTCTCGGGCTTTTTGAATAGTGAAATTTTTGTCCAGCGCTGCAATAACAACGTCCACTCCATCTTTTGTCAGAACCTCAGCTTCCTCATCATTGCCATGTACCAATCGAATCCCCTCAATCTCATCAAATACTGCTTCCTCCAGGGTTCCAACATCCACCGCGATGTACCTCGGTTGTAGGGTAGGAAGCATCGATTCGAGATTTATAGGACGAGCGAACGAGCGGATAAATGGTGAAAGCGGTGCATTGTGATGTTCTAAAAAACGGTCGACGTATTGGATTGAGTATTGAACCATCTGTTCATAGCCTGATCTATCCGAGCGAGTTGCAATTCGGCCAGTGCTGGGAGTGGCTGTAACACGCCGCCCCGCATTTCTCACGCGATATCCGTTCGCCACAAAACGATTCGCCCCGGCTGGAGAAACCACATTCTCCAGGTTGTTGGCTTCAAGGCTTTTGTTTTTCAACGCATGTTTCGAGATCGACATGTTACGCAGGTTTATTCGCTCAAATATCACATGCTCCTGAGCAATTGCAGATTCAAGTCTGTCGTCACTAACACGTTGCAGGTATCTCGTCTTGAACTCAGAAGGAAAATCCAGATTGGATTTAAACAGAACAGCATGGTCGCGATATTCGACCAGCAGTATGAAACCGCAAATCCGTTCTTTCATGTAGTTCGGCGGAAGGTCGTATAGGAAAGATGGTGTCCGCTCAAAATAGAATGAAATAGCAGACCAGTGTGCTTGTCCGAGAGATTCTTTGACGTGAAGGAAGACGTTTCTGTTTGTGGTCGTATCAGCAGCCTTGCGGATGTCTCTGAATGCTTCAGCAATCGCTCTTTTAGGCAGCCTTATTTTCCGTTTGAAAAAATAAGCAGATTGCGTAGCTCGTAGCCAGTCGATCATTCTTTCCTCAAACCACGAATAGCCAGGCCAAAGCAGGCCCAACCTAAAAGATTTAGGAGGGGGTGATGGGGCAAAGCATAATATAAGATTGATGGCTAAAGCAATGCGCAAATTGGGCGGTCAGGATCAGGGAATCTGGAGCGGTATGCGGCGTTACTTACTCGACACGAATGTTTTCGATGCTCTCGCCAAGGGAACCATTCAGCGCTCCGATCTACCCACTGATGGACAGCTCTGTGCGACGAGCGTTCAACTCGCCGAGTTGGAAAGAACGAAGGACGCGGACGTTAAACAGCGGCTATCTTCGCTCTTTAAACAAATCGTGATGGCAGTGGCAATGTCAATCAGCATTTGTTTTTGGAGTCGAGGGTGCAGGATTTGATCTGGGGGAATGGCGGCACGACTGTGGACCTGCAGTTGGCGATAAAACTGAGCGGCTCCTTCTGGTTTCAGCCGCTTTTCTGTGAGCTCTCCCCGCTTCTGTATCAAGCATCGCAATTTGTTGGAAACTCGGATGGAAATCACAGCCTATAATCTTCATTGGCGGCTCCTTTCGCCCGAGTCTTGGTCTTCATCGAACTCAAGTTTACTCGCTGCCGGTTGGAGCCGTCGTTGTTATCCAATCAAGCCAGAGACACGACCAAATCGCAAAGCCTTCTTCCCATTTGACAAAGGGCTTCGAATTGATATTGTTTAAGCATCGAGCTAAAAGGTCGATCATTATAATCGTAATTCAGGTCCATGAATTTTGAGGATCCGGCAATCAGGCACAACAACCGAGAGCAGCCTGCAGAGCAAAGTGGCATTGATCAAGAGACATTAAAAAATGTCATCCGGGATATATTTTTCGACGCAGTTGCACCTAAGACGATAGGCGAGCTTGCAGCTCACATCACAGCTAAAGCGAACGAGTATCGCGTACCATTTGACAGATTAGAACGCGAATTCATGGCATATATGAGCGACGAGCTAGCAAACTCTGTCGATTAATATCTTCTTTCATTTGCTGCGCTGCATTGCTTTGAAAACCACTTTAAGCAATCGTTTGGTCAGCATTTCTGTGAGTATCGGTCGAGTCTGTCTGTAGCTTCTCCCTGGCGCAGCCAAATGTTCGATCGTAGATTAAATGATGGATGAGACGTCTTCAGGACGGAAATTAGATGTTCCTTGCTGATATGAGTGTACCGCTGCGTTGTGGCGATTGACGAATG
>Ga0209577_10006812_pt1 | contig 10543 bp, 10 predicted proteins | sample GraSoiAngelo_109_FD_185874 | JGI IMG/M metagenome (GOLD analysis project Ga0209577, IMG submission 185874) | Grasslands soil microbial communities from the Angelo Coastal Reserve, California, USA - 14_0903_12_20cm (SPAdes) (version 2) | ecosystem: Environmental > Terrestrial > Soil > Grasslands...
CCCCCTCCGGATCCTGCGGATCGAGGCGCGACAGCTTCACGCCGCGGTTCGAGCTATGGATGAACTTGAGCTCCCCGACGTACATCCCGACGTGCGTCACGCCGGCTCCGGGCCGCGCGGAGAAGAGCAGCACGTCCCCGGGGCGGAGCGCATCCACGACGGGGGAGACTTCGGCGCCCGCGCGGGCCTGATCGCGGCTCATGCGCGGTAGCCGGATGCCGTGCTGACCGTAGGCGTACTGAATCAGTCCCGAGCAATCGAACCCGTTGTCCGCCGTCCCGCCCCAGATGTACGGCGTGCCGAGGGATTCGATGGCGGTCTGGACCACGTCCCCCGCGTTGCCGCTGAACGTCGCGGGCGGCGCCGGCGGTGGGAGCTCGGGCGGACTACCGTACCCGCCTCGCTCCCGTCCCCCCCCCTCACGCCTCCCCCCTCGCCCTCCCATCGAGACGCCGAACACGAGGCTCACGCCCGTGCGCGCGTCGCTGCGCGGATTCCAGAATCCGCGGGGCCCGCGATCTTCGAGTCGATACCGCACCTCGCTCCCGAGCGCCAGCCATCCGAGCGGCCGCCATTCGACGCCTCCGCCCAAACTCCATTGTGCGGCCAGCTCCTGCGTCGTCGGGTCGGTCGAGAGGCCAAGCGCGAGGCCGCCGAGCGCATAGGGTCCGAACGTGCCTCGGCCGCGCCACGCCTGGAGCTCGTACCCGAGCCCGTAGAAGGCGCGCCGCCGGCCGAGCGAGTCGTTCACCAGCACCGACGCGCCAAACCCGTGCGTGAACGGTCCCCCGAGGACGGAGCTGGTGCGGAATTCGTACACGTCGGCGCGATTGCCGTTGTACCAACGGCCTAGATGGAGCTCCATGCCGCGCCCCTGCCCCGCGAGCGTCGCGGGTAGGAGCAGCAGCCAGGGCCACGAGCGCTCAGTCAGCGGCCGCAACGGCGCGCTGCTCCTCCGACGTACGCGGAGCCATATGGTGCGAGAGGAGGTGCGGCACACGGCGCATGAAGCGGACCCAGATGGCGAGGGTCGTGAAGCCGCACACGGCGGCCGCGGCACCGGCCACCGCGAGCATGGTCAGGGGATTGGTGAAGCGCGTCGCCACCAGGGCGCCGGCCCACAGTCCCGCGTAGGACGCGGCCCAGGCCAGGACCGGCGTCACGAGCCACCCCACGGCGACCAGCAGATGGGCGAGCCAGCGGGGCACGGCGCCCGTCCCAGCCGCTATCCCTTGCGGGTGAGGGCGACGAGGGCGAGCGCCGCGAGGATGATAGTGAACGCCCCGCCGGCGGCGGCGGGGAGCGAGACGGCGACGCCAGCCAGCCGGGCGATCGCCGCCACGATGACCGTGCCGGCGATGGCCGGCAGCGCGCTGCGGCCGAGCGCGGCCTGCCCTCCACCTCTGCTGGCCTGGCTCGCCGTCAGGATTCCCCCCATCCAGGCCAGGAACGTGCCCAGCATCCACCACACGGGGAGGTACCACCAGGTGCTGCCGCCGCCGATCGCGTCCCACGTCCAGGGGTAGGCCTTGAAGGGTCGGAGCAGCACGATGTCGATCGCGCTGAATACCACCGTACCCACCAGGCCCACCGCGGCCGCGCCAGCGATACCCTCGGTCCCGCGCGCCGCCGTCCATTGCGCGGGAAAGAAGGCAGCCACGACCGCCGCCGCGAGCACCACCAGGGCCTCGACACCACCTCGCACGGCGTCCCCGGCACGGGTGCGGGATGCGGCCACCACGAGCACGACCGCGACGCCCGTCACGAGGCCGACCAAGGCACCGCCTAGGGTCACGGTGCGGAAGTCCGAGCGGTCCTGAGCGGGTGTGGCGGTGGCCGACATGCGTCCAAGTCTCCTCGAGAAAAGGGGCCGGGAGCTGACCTAGCGGGAATCTAAGCGCCCGGTCTCACCGGGCAAACACCAGCAGCACCGCGACATCGGTGATGGCCCACGCGCCGAGCGCCTGGTACATGCCGCGTTGCTGTTCCGCCGCGGACAGCGCGTCGCGGCGCCGGTACCAGGGCACGAGTACGGCGAGCCACAGGATCAGCGGCACCACGAGCAGCCACGCACGCACCCACAACAGCGCCGCCGCCCATGCGAACAGCGCGAACGCCAGCAGCGTGCACGCGATCGCCACGGCGAGGCTGGCGCGCATCCCGAGCATGAGCGCGAGGGTGCGATCGCCGCGGCGGCGGTCTTCCTCCATCTGATACAGCTGGGTGAGCGGATAGAGCCCTGCGAACAGCGGGCAGAAACCGAGCAACACCAGGCCGTGTGCGAGGTCGAGCGGCCGACCGGTAGCGGCCCACGCGGCGAACGGCGTGAGCGTTCCGAAGCCCCACATGTTGATCACCCAGTCCACGCCGGCCACGGCCTTGAACCGGAACGGCGGCACGGAATAGAGAATCGACAGCACGAGACAGATCGCGTAATCGATCCGGAAGGCGGGGGGGAGTGCGACGCTGAGCAGCTGACCGCCGGCGAGCAGCGCCGCGCTGAACCCGAGCAGGTGGCGGGGCGGTGGCGGCGGAGCCCGCAGGTAGCCGATGTCCCCTTCGTCTTTGTCGAACACGGAGTTGATGGCGAGTGTGCCGCCGTTCAAGAACACGACCCACACGACGAGTGCGCCGATCGCCTGGGGCAACCGCGCACCGCGTACCGCGCCGCCGATGCCCACCGCCAGCACGTACCCCAGCAGCGTATGCGCCGCCATGATGGGCCATTCGGCCGGGCGCAGGTGCAGCACGTAGGAGAACAGGTCCCCCGGGAGCAGCCGATAGCCCCAGCGGCGCCAGGAAGTGAGCGCCCGGGCGTCGGCTACCACTTCAGCCCGAGCGCGCCGGCCGCGATCCGCAGTCCCGTGAGCGTCAGGTCCGGGTGCACGGCCTCGATCTCACGCGCCAGCGGGGCGACCAGGCTCGCGAGACCGCCGGTGGCGATCACGTAGGGAGCCTTGCCGTTGGGCCACTCGGCCTTGATGCGGCGCACCAAGCCGTCCACCGCGTCCGCCGTGCCGAGCAGCACGCCCGCGCGGATCGCCTCGTCGGTGCGCCGTCCGATGGTGCGCGTCGGGGGGGCGAGGTCGGTGGCGGGGAGCTTGGCGGTGCCCCGGATGAGCGCGTCCGATGCCGTACGGATCCCGGGCATGATCACCCCGCCCAAAAAGTGCCCGTCCGCCGTGATGCAATCGAACGTCGTGGCGGTGCCGAAGTCGACGACGATGGTGTCGCGGTGGAACAGCTGAGCGGCGGCGAGCGTGTTGAGAATACGGTCCGCGCCGACCTGGAGCGGCTCCTCCACGTCGAGCGTGATCGGCAGCTTGGAGCGACCGTCCACCACCGCGGGGGCCACCGTGGTCGCACGCTCCACCGCTTCGCACAACCCCTGCGTCACGGGCGGCACCACCGATGCGACGATCGCCGCGCGCACCTCCTGCGTGGAGCGGCCCGCCTGAGCGAGGTACGATGTGAGGGTCGACGCCCACTCGTCCGGCGTGCGCTGCGGGGTGGTGGTCAGCCGCCAGTGGGACTCGAGGCTATCACCTCGGAACAGGCCGACTTTCGTTTCGGTGTTGTTGATGTTGATAGCGAGGAGCATGAAACTAAGCTACGTCGCGGAACAACGTCACGGAAAGACGTCACGAAAATGCGTCACGAAAGGCGTCACGGAGACGTCCCACCGTGACGTTCAATCGTGACGTTGTTCCGCGACGCTCTTGCTCTTGGTGTCATGCCAGCTCCACATGCCCCTCGCGCACCGCGATGGTCGCTGCTCCGAGATCGACGAGCAGCGCGCCGTCCGGGCGGAGGCCGCGCGCCCGGCCCGCGGCGGGCGTGCGCAGCTGTCGTCCCAGCAGCCAGTCGCGCGCCGCGAACGCGGCACACTCGCGCTCGGAGAGCACGGCCCCCGTCCCGGCCACGCCCGTGAGCCGCGCGAGCGCCGGAACAAGGCCATCCAGCAGGTCGATGCGCCGCACGGCGGGCAGCCACTCGGCGAGGGCCACGGCGCGGCGCGCGACGGCGCCGGGGATCGGGTTGCACACGTTCGCGCCCACGCCGACGGCGAGCCACTGCAGCGCCTCGCCCTGCCAGCGGCCCTCGCACAGGATGCCGGCGAGCTTCCGCTCCGCCAGCAGCACGTCGTTGGGCCACTTGAGGCGGGTCTCGGGACGTCCCAGCAGCGCGTCGACTGCGTCCGCCAGCGCGAGCCCGACGCGCACCGACATCACGCCCAGCTCCACGCGCGCCGGACGCAGCAGCATGCCGAGCCACACGCCACCCGCCGGTGAGTGCCAGGTGCGCCCGTCGCGGCCCCGGCCCGCGGTCTGTTCTTCCGCGATCACGGTGGTGCCCGCGGCCGCGCCCTGCGCGCCCAGGTCGTGGACGGCGTCGAGCGTCGAGCCGAGCTGGCGGAACACGCCGCACTGCGGGACGCCCCAGCGCGGGGCGAGATCCACCGCAGCGACCCCGTCGAGCGCTAGCCGCGCCACAGGGCGTAGACGATCGTCAGCACGCCGACGGTCCAGTTGTACGGCGCGAAGCGGTAAAAGTGGCCGCGCTGGAGCAGTGCCACGAGAAAGCGGATCGACCAGATCCCGCTCGCGAAAGCGAGCGTGAAGCTCACCGCGAGGGGTATGGCGCCGACGGCGGCCACGCTCACGACCATGTGACGGCCCTCGACCAGCGCCGCCCCCGCGATGACGGGCACGGCGAGGAGAAAACTGAATTCCGCCGCCGCGGCCGGGCCGAGACCGCCCCACAGCGCCGCGCACACCGTCGAGCCGGAGCGCGAGACACCCCGAAATACGGCGGCCAGCGCCTGAGCGAAGCCGATCCCTACCGCCACGCCGACCGTGGGCTCGGCGCGCGCGCCGGCGAGGCGCCGCGTCGACCAGTTGATGAAGCCCGTCACCATGAAGCCCGCCCCCACGAGGAGCAGCGAGGCCGCCCCCTCGACCTGGCGATGGAACGCGACCCCGATGACGCCGGCCGGCACGGTGGCGAGCACGAGCAGCCCCGCCGTGCGCAGCTCGGCCGGCCGCCGGGCCAGCACACCGCGCGCGATAGCCCACAGGCGCGCGCCGTACACCACCAGCACCGAGCCGAGGGTCGCGACATGGAGCGCGACCTCGACGAAGACTCCGGGCGTGTGCACGCCGGTCGCCACCTCGAGCACCCGCAAGTGCCCGGAGCTCGACACCGGCAGGAATTCGGTGAGCCCCTGCACCAGTCCCAGCACGATCCCTTGCCACAGCGTCATGCGACCCGTCCCGCGACCAGCGCCACGATTCCCACGAGCATCGCTCCTTTGAGCAGCAGACTGTTGCGGGCGCTATGTCCGGCGAACAGGCGGCTCGCGACCGCGAGCACCGCGAGCTGGGCGAACAGCGCGATGAGGAAGTATGCGCCGCCATAGTGGGCCTGCGCCGGCAGCGCCAGGGAGAGCGGCACGAAGGCCGCCGCGAGGACGGCCGCGATCACGCCCGTGCGCCGGGCCCCGAGCACGAGCGGCAGCGTCCGCCGGCCCAGCGCGGCATCCCCCGCCTGGTCGTCCAAGTCTTTCACGATCTCGCGCACCAGGTGCAGCCACGCGGCCAGCGTCCAAGGGACGAGGCCCGCCGCGGGCCGACCCACCGCGATGGCCCCGTACAGGAGCGGCAGGCCGGCGACCAGCGCCACCGCCACATTTCCGGGGAGGCCGCGGCGCTTGAGCAGCGGCGAATAGGCGATCATCACCGCGAGCGCGGCGGCGCCCACCAGGACCGCGCCACCGTTCACCAGCGCCGCCGCCGCCAGGCCGACCAGCGCGCCCGTCACGACGCACAGGTCGGCGGTGCCGCGCGTGAGGCGCCCCGCGGCGAGGGGACGCTCGCCGCGCGGCCGGTTGACCCGGTCTCCCGCGCGGTCCCAGATGTCGTTGAGCGCGTTGCCGGCCGCTCCGAAGCCGATGGCCGCGAGGCTCGCGAACCAGAGGACGCGCGGCGTGGCGAGCGTGCCCAACGCGATCCAGCCGCCGGCGAGGACGCCGAGCGCGGCGAGCAGCAGATTGTGTGCGCGGACGAGCCGCAGCACGTCAAGCACCGAGCACGTCCTCGTACAGCTGCTCGTAGCGCGGCACGACGCGGTCGGCGGCGAATTCGAGCGCCCGCCGGGCGGCCGCGTCGCGCAGCCGTGCGTGGAGCGCCCCGTCCCGCAGCGCGCGTACGCCGTGGGCGATCATCGCGTCGATGTCCCCGGGAGGCGTGAGAAACCCCGTTTCCCCGTCCACCACCACCTCGGGCAGACCGCCCACCGCGCTCGCCAGCACCGGCACGGCGCACGCCATCGCTTCGAGCGCGGCGAGACCGAACGACTCGGTCTCCGAGGGCAGGAGAAACAGATCACTGCCCCGCAGGATGTCGGCCACGTTGTCCACCTTGCCGAGAAACCGGACGTCGCGCCCCAGCTTCAGGCGGTCGGCTTCCTGCTCGGCGGCATCCCGGTCCGGTCCGTCGCCCACCAGCACGAGCGTGGCCGGGAGCTCGCGCCGGATACCGGCGAACACGCGCACCACATCGCGCACGCGCTTGACCGGCCGGAAGTTCGAGACATGCACCAGCACCTTGTGGCCGGCCGGAGCGAACGAGCGACGACAGCCCGCGTCCACGGCCGGGTGATACTCGCTCAGCGCCACGAAATTCGGAATCACCACCACATCACATCCCGCGCACCCGAAGGCACGATACGTCTCGTTCCGCAGGAAGACCGACACGGCCGTCACCCGGTCCGACTGCTCGATCGAGAACTTGGTGAGCGTAAAGTACGAGGGATCCTGGCCCACCAGTGTGATGTCGGTGCCATGCAGGGTCGTGACGATCTTCAGGTCCTGCTGCCCCTTCAGCATCTGTTTGGCGAGCCACGCCGTGGCCGCGTGGGGGATGGCGTAATGCACGTGCATGATGTCGAGGCGCTCCCGCATCGCCACCTCGTGCTGCTTCACCGCGAGCGCCAGGGCGTAGGGGGACGACTGCTCGAACAACGGATACTCGGGCTGCGTGACCTCGTGAAAGGTCACGCGCTCGGCGTAGCCGCGCAGCCGGAAGGGGCTGGCGTAGGACACGAAGTGGATCTCGTGCCCGCGGCGCGCGAGCTCGAGGCCCAGCTCGGTCGCCACGGCCCCCGAGCCGCCGTAGGTCGGATAGCAGGTGATGCCGATTCTCATGAGCCGGGAAACGGGACACGGGAAACGGGAAACGCGACAGCCTGCCAGCGAGCCGCGATGCGGACGGCAAGCACCTCAGGGGACTCAGTGGCGTCGAGGGTCCACACGTTTCCCGTTTCCCGTTTCCCCTTTCCCGTGTCTCCACGCAGTTGATGTCGGAACCACGTCTCTTGTCTTTTCGCGTACCGCCGCGTCGCCACCACGATCGCGTCCCGCAGCTCCCGCTCGGGCAGCCGACCCGCGAGCATGGCCGCCACTTCGTGGTAGCCCACGCCGTCGAGCCCCGGTGCATCGGGGGCGACCGGCCGCTCGAGCGTGCGGCGGACCTCGTCGACGAGCCCCGCCCCGAGCATCGCGTCCACCCGGTCGGCGATCCGGCGCTCGAGCGCGTCGCGCGGCAGCGTGAGATGAATGTACCACGCACGCATCGAGCCAGTCGCGCGCGCGTGCTCCTGCCACCAGCTCAAGCCCCGTCCCGTGAGCAGCGCCACCTCGATCGCGCGCGCGGCCCGCTGCCGTCCCCCGCCCGCGAACCGCCGGTCCAGGCGGGCGGCCCAATGCGCCAGACGGCTCACGGGGAGGCGCGCCGTCCAGGCGCGCAGCCGCTCGCGCCGCCCGGCATCGAGCGGCGGCTCGTGGAACAGGCCTTCCGCCAACGCCCGCACGTAGAACCCCGTTCCCCCCACCACCACGGGTTGGCGGCCAGCGGCACGGATCTCGGCCAGCCACGCCGCCGCGTCGCTGGCGAATCGCCCCGCGCTGTAGCGCTCCCCGGGCTCCACGAGGTCGAGACCCACGTGCGGCACGCGGGCGAGCAGCGCGCCGGGCGGCTTCGCGGTGCCGATGTCCAGGCCGCGGTACGCCTGGCGCGCGTCCGCGGAGACGACGGTGATGGGCTCGAGCGCGGCCCACGCGGCAGCCACCGCCGTCTTGCCGACGCCGGTGGGACCCACGATTACCGGGACGAGCGGCGGCTGCGCCAACGCTCAGCTCCTCCCGAATCTGCGTTCCAGCTCCCCGCGCGGCAGTTGCACCACCGTGGGCCGGCCGTGCACGTCGTGGGCCGGCAGCGTCGCGCTGAGCAGCCGGAGCACGAGCTCCCGCATCTCCTCCACGCCGAGCCGCTGACCCGCCTTGATGGCAGCGCGACAGGCGAACGTCGCGGCGAAGCGCTCCAGCCGGTTGGCGAGCCCGCCGAACCGTCCGCCCGCGAGATCGGCGACGAGCTCCTGGAGACAGCGCGCGGCGTCGAAGCGGGGATGGGGGTTGGGCGCCGTATGCACCACCACGCTCCGCCCCGAGAACGGCTCCACCTCGAACCCCACCCGGCGCAACAGCTCGCGGTGCGCCTCGATAGCCTCGAGCTCGGCAGCCGAGAAATCGAGTGTGAGCGGTAGCAGCAGCCGCTGCGCTGGGGCGCCGTCGCCCGTGAGCTGGCGCATCACGCCCTCGTAGAGTACGCGTTCGTGCGCCGAGTGCTGGTCCACAATCGCCACGCCGGAGTCGGATTGGAACAGGATGTAGGTGTCGAACACCTGAAGCAGCGGTGTCAGGTGCTGGGTGTCGGGTGTCAGGGACTCGCGGGGAAACATCTCGAGCGGAGAACCGGAGCCCCCGAAACCCGACACCTGAAACCCGACACCTCCTGGTTCGCCCCAAGCCCCGAGCGGCGCGGCGGCGGAGAGGGGGCCGAGCGCCCCCCGCACCGCCTCCTCCACGACCTTCTCGACGAAGAACTTGTCGCGGAACCGCACCTCCAGCTTCGACGGGTGGACGTTCACGTCCACCGCGTCTCCGGGCAGATCGAGGAACAGGATCAGCGAGGGGCGGTCGTCGGGCGCGAGCGTCGAGCGGTAGCCGGCTTCGGCGGCGCGCAGGATGAATGGATCGCGGATCGGCCGGCCGCGCACGAACACGTAGCCTTTGCGGCCCGTCGGCTTCGCCTGCGCCGGACGCTGGGCGAATCCGCGCACCTCGAGCGGGCCCTCGCGGTGGGCGATGGGGAGCAGCGTATCGGCCAGCGCCCCGCCCCACAGCGCGCTCACCCGCTCGATGGCACTGGCGGCGGGGCGCACATCGATCAGCGTACGCTCGTCGCTCGCCAGCGTGAATGCGGTTTCGGGGCGGGTCAGCGCCAGCAGCGTCACGGCTTCCGCGACGGCGCGGGTTTCCGTCGCCTGGGCCCGCAGGAACTTGCGGCGCGCGGGCGTATTGAAGAACAACGCCCGCACGGTCACCGTCGTCCCCCGCTGGCGCACAGCGTCGTCGACGCCCTCGCGCCTCCCGCCGACCAGGCGCAGCCGCGTGCCGGTGGCGCCGTCGGGGGAGGTCTCGAGCTCGAAGCGGGACACCGAGGCGATCGCGGGCAGGGCTTCGCCCCGGAAACCGAACGTGCCGACCCCGATCAGATCGGCGGCCTCGCGGATCTTGCTGGTGGCGTGACGCGACAGCGCCAGCTCCGCGTCGGCACGGGCCATCCCCTCGCCGTCGTCGCTGACCCGGATCAGGCTCTTGCCGCCGTCTTCGATCTCCACGCGGATCGCGCGGGCTCCGGCGTCGAGCGCGTTCTCGACCAGCTCCTTCACGACCGAGGCAGGTCGCTCCACCACCTCGCCGGCCGCGATCTGATCCGCCACCTGGGGAGCGAGGACGGCGATCCGCGTGGCGCTCTGCACCGTCACAGCCGCGTGACCTCGGTCGCGAGCACCCAGCCGCGGACGCCGTCCTGGCGATGCACCTCGAGCCACCCGCCGAACGCCCTGTCGACCAGCAGGGCGGCGCCGGCTTCGACCGTCGCCGCGGCGCTGGCGCTGCCGTACGGCGCCACGCGCACCGACGTCGCCGGATGCACGACGATCGCGACGGGCCGACCCCGCCGCAGCGCTTCGCGGACGGCCAGTCCCATCGCCGCGGCCGTGAGGAGCGCGACGCTGGCGAGGAGCACCCGCCGGCGCCCGCCGGCGGCGACGATCCAGGTGAACACCCAGAGCACCGCGGCCACCAGGGCCCACTCACCGGGAGTGGCGAACCCCACGACGAGCAGCGGCTCGCTGGGCGCGTCGGGGGGTGGGAGCAGCTCGCGGGCCCGTCGCACCGCCTCGTCGCGCGGGGCCAGCCGGGACGCGATGGCCCATGCGGCGGCCGCCTTCCCGTCCGCTCCCGCCCGATACAGGGTGGCGCCCAGGTTGTACCAATGCGCCGGCGCTCGCGGCTCGGCGGCGGCGCGCGCGGCGAAGGAATCCGCCGCGGCGCGCAGCGCCCCCGCCTCGTACAACGCCTCCGCGCTCACCGCTTGGGCCGCGGCCGGCCGCGCCAGCGCGGCGGCCACGAGCGCGACGG
>Ga0209577_10006814_pt1 | contig 10541 bp, 9 predicted proteins | sample GraSoiAngelo_109_FD_185874 | JGI IMG/M metagenome (GOLD analysis project Ga0209577, IMG submission 185874) | Grasslands soil microbial communities from the Angelo Coastal Reserve, California, USA - 14_0903_12_20cm (SPAdes) (version 2) | ecosystem: Environmental > Terrestrial > Soil > Grasslands ...
ATCCAATTCTTTGATCTGGGCTGGAGGAGCATTGCCTGATAAACTTATCGGAAATCTTTCATGTGATCATGACAGGTCTGGTAGAATAGTTGCTAATAAGTATCTAGAAATTAATGGATATGAGAATGGTGCCTTCGTGGTTGGCGACTGCGCATGTATTACGGATCCACACACAGGAAGTCCTTATCCACCAACTGCGCAACATGCTTTAAGACAGGCAAAGGTGGCTACAAAAAACATAATTTTTGCAATTAATGGCAAGCCTAATGATAGGAAGATAAGCTTTGATTACAAAACAAAGGGAATGATGGCACTCATTGGAAAGAGGAATGGTGTCGGAATTTTGCTCGGACTTAAAGTACATGGTTTTACAGCTTGGTTCCTGTGGCGCTTATACTATTTAGGAAATCTTCCGACAGTGGAAAAGAAGTTAAGAGTAACGGTGGACTGGACCATAGATCTATTCTTCAAACGTGATGTATCTAGACTTAGGACCTTCACAGAGGAGAGTTCAGTCAAAGCTAGCACAGAGATCCTCAGATAAGTCCTGAGCAGTTACACTAATTTTTCCTTATGATATTATACATCGTAGAGAATTTCTATAATTTGTAAACGTCGCAGTTTATATATATAGACTACTAATTATTACCTATGAGTACAATCTTAGAAAGTATTAAGAAAGAGCTATTGAGTTGGCCTTTTGTCATTGCTGAACCACATAGATTTGGAGGTATAGAATTTCTCATTAACAATAGAGAAATGGGACACATTCATGGCGATCGGGTAGCAGATCTCCCATTTCCGATGAGTGTAAGAAACGAATTAGTTAATTCTGGTCGTGTTTCTCCTCATCATTTTCTTCCACAATCAGGATGGATTAGCTATTGGATTAAGGGAGAGGAAGATATTCCTGTTGTTATTGAGCTATTTAAGAAACGATATGATTCTCTTAGGCCAAAGATGAATTCCTCTTCTATAACAAAGATAGCATAAAGGATCTGTTGTAAATTTGAAAGATATAGGCAGGCAATTACCAACTTGGATGTATTCTAATCAAGCACAGCTGATATACCTGCTTATATCGAGAAACAGACTTCGCATTTGGACTTAACAATATCGCTGTAAAAGTCGTTACGGATTACTCAAAAATCTTGAATTGATTGGTGAGGCTCGTAAACTAGAAGGACAAGTTTTTTCAGAGGTAATTTAGAATGATGCTAAGAAGGGGGTGTAAAAGAACTGCTGGTAGTAGGTGACGTAGCTAGTTTGGAAATAGCACCTTTGTTGTTTTGTCTCTCATGTATTTCTGTTAATTGTTCTAAACTACGTATTTGCCTTAATCTTTCTCTGTCCTTTTTGCCAGTAGGTGATAACCTTAGCTTCATACCACAACAAGGACAAAATGAACCGTCATGCAAGAAATAAATTTCACAACGTCTACAATATTTTTTTCCTCCTTCATATTTGCTCGTTCCAATCACATAGATTTCTACAAACCATATGCATACCAAGTTAAAGCATTGGAATTAAAACTATAGAAGATACTAATAGGGAGAGGGAGGGGCATTGAATGCTCCAGTATGTACCACTGGGCGAGTGTTTTCATTGTGTCATATTATAGACTACAAGATTGAACTCTGATTTGTGATATCTGGCATTTTTGTAACTCATTACAGCATACAGACATCAATATAGACGAAAGTAAATTTGCGACGCTAGCTGAACATCATTTAGAGTGAAGATATTACTTTTCGTTTCTTTGTGTTCCTTATCTCCTTATTTGATTTCATCTGAACTTACAGAATTTTAAACACATGATCCAAGGTTTAGTATATGCAACTTTATACACACAATATGATGGGGTTCCCTTCATAATAACATAAAATGAACGGGAATGACGTCTTTAGAAAAATGAAACCTGCAGAACTCGCAACTCTAAGAAAAATAAAGAACTCGCAACTAACTCGTACTCTACTATTGTCAGATTACGTTGGTGTACCACGAGTCTTCAATCATTATTGCTGACCTGAGGCATCCTGTCTTTTATTGGAAGGTTCTACTTCTGACTTCAACCTTGATCGTGATTGTGATAGGCTCCTTCTTAAAATTATTACAAGCACGATAGATATTGCTGAAATCAAGGTTGCAGTTAGAAATATAAGATTGTAGGATATTGGTGAAGGAAAACTACCAGTAACTCCTTTTACGAGCTCCTGATGTGTTTGCATGTATATCGCTGCAATTGCGGGTCCAATTGAGCTTCCAATTAAGACAAGTACGACTGACATCCCAAGAGATACTCCACTAAATCGAAGTGGGGTGTACTCCATTGTGATATTAAATGCCCCTACTTGTATCAATGAGATTCCAGCAGCTACTATTGCTAGGTTTATTGCGACAATGAATTCTGTTGAATGAGCTATAAAGAGACTGAAAAAGCCAATGGTCAAAATGATAGTTCCTGCTACAGTTGGTTTAAGATTCCCTATCTTAGACACAATAAAGCCTGAAGAAGGAGCAAATATCAGGATTACAATCATAAAGGGTAGTTGAACAGTTGCACTAGCTACAGCATCTCCACCGAATCCAAGCGGCTGAGGACTTCTTACCAATATTGGCGTAGTCTGATATACCATCAACATAGTAATACCAAAAATCAGGATGAGCATATTAGCAGGAAGAAGTATTTTATGTGTCATTAAACTGAGCTCAATTAACGGCGACGCTGCTCTTCTTTCTATAATAACAAATAAGGCTAATGACCCGATTGATAACAACGCTAATGACACGACTATAATCTGTGTAGGATATGTGCTAGCGTTACTACTATTCCCAATATAGGTAAGAGTTAGTAAAAAGGAGGCTATGGTAATAGCCAAAGTTATGGCACCCTTTACATCAAGACTTCGCATTCCATTACTATTAAAACCAACTCCGCTTGGATTCGAGGTATGCACTTTACTGGCCTTGGTATTAACATCAGCTTGCGCCAAATTGCCTTCCTTTTCTACTGCTTCAGCACTTTTATTATCACCATGAATGAATCTATTGATTATTACCCAAAGGATGATAGCAATGGGCACTATCGAAAGAAATGTAGCATGCCAGCCAAAATTATTGATTATGCTTCCACCTACTGCCAAACCAACTACTGCTCCTGCAGCAAACATTGAGCTGAACACTCCAACACCTATCGCAAGCTTATCCTTCGGAAGTTGATCTCTTATAATTCCAAAAGCTATTGGAAAAATTGATATACCAATCCCTTGGATAACTCTTGCAATAAGAAGAAAAGATATGTTAGTTGATAGTCCCCCAGCTGAAATTCCTATGATATAAATTATCAGTATTATTACCACCATTTTCTTTCGTCCGTAGATATCAGATAACTTTCCAGCAATAGGAGTCGCAACAGCACCTGAGATAAGATATGCCGTGAGTATCCAAGACGATGTAGTATACGAAATATCAAAATCCTTGATAATGTCACGAATGGCTGGTAATAACATCGTCTCACCATACATCGTGATTAGAACCGTAGATCCTAAAATTGCAAGAGTTATCCATGCAGAAATTCTAATTTTTTCAGAAGTTTCTGGTAAGGTTGATTTTGAAGATGATAAAGGTTGTTCAGAGAGTTTTTTTTGGGCTTCGTTATCGAGGGTGCCCTCGTCTTTCTTTAAATCGTCGTCAATCATAAAAACTTGCCTTTGGGACTTTCAATACCTTCAATAATAGCAGAGTTGAACTCTTCCTCTAGCTTGGCTCTAAATCTTTTGTATTCTTCATCTACGTCCATAGCTGCTCTTAATATTTTGCTTTTTCTTTCATTTGATGATTGCAAAAACATTTTAGTATCTTTTGGCAGACAATGTCCTCCTATTCCTTCTCTTGGTTCTAGTATCTCAGCATTCCATTTAGTATTTACAGCATCTCTTAATTCTGAAAAGTTTATGTTATTTGCTTGACAGTATAGATACAGCTCTTCAGAGAATGCTATTTGCAAATATCTGTGTGCGTTTTCAGCCATGTTGGTTATTTCAGCAGTCTCTATCTTTGTTACTGGGTGCATAGGAATTCCTAGACTTTTGAGTGAAGAGGATGAAGAATAATAACTTTGCCCATCTACACGAACGTTACCAACGCCGCCACAGAACAGCATGCGTGCTTTCAGACAACAATCACAAACACCCCCAATAACACGTAGTTGATTTACTCGTGTATCATTTGTATGCATGGACCAACCTAATATCTTCCCTTCATGACAATATAATCTGTTATAAGACTTTATCTTTGGAATTTCTTCAGGACCATAGTATGAAATTTTGTATCACCTTTTCTAAATATGAATCTGTCGTCCGTTATTCATGAGGACATTTTAGAATTGAATTTATTTATATTCAGTAGTAGTTTCCGAGTAACTTGATAGCATCAACCTAACTAATTTAGTAATGAATGACTGCCAAATTTACAAGTGTCGAAAACAGCGACAAATAAATCAATCCCAGGATAAGAGACAATTAACTTAACGGGTTGTGATATATAGTTTCTATGTATTAAAGATAACAACTCACCTAGATTATATGATATAAATTCAAAAGCCAAACGATTTTTGTCGAAAATAGAGGACTAGGACGCTGACAAAGATGCTTAATTTTGTTCAAATTTCTTCCTTTGAGATTACAACAACCAATGCTATCTTCGTCCAGATATTGTTCAATTCAACCGATGAATCAAAAAGCTTCTCGCTAACTTATGTATTTCTTTCGGCTAAGATAAATCCCCATTGTTGGCAATTAAAAGAGAAAGGCAAGTCTGTTGTATTAGATACTAGGTCATCTATATTCAATAATAATTTTCAAATAGTATGGGGGTGTATTCTAATGTAATGGTACAAAAGCGAGTTGCTTTTGAAAAGACCAAGCAACAACAGGAAGCATCAGCTCTGAGCGATATCTCACCTAAGTGGGCTAAACGACTAGGAGAGCGACAACAACTACCTGTCCCTATGTCAATCACATGGCTACGATGGTATTTTGAACTCAAACGTGCATCAAGGTGTGTAGTAGGAGAAGCACATAGATATTCTTCATCTTACATGTTTGACTGCAGAGAATGTGATGAAATAGGCTGGAGATTCATGCTTTATTTTACCCTACATTCAAGTTCTAAACTAGAAGAGAACAAGCAGAGGTTTGTCACACACTGGAATATGGAACACGCACAAAGACTTTAGATTAAGATGCCTGAGTCTTCCCATCATGTTAAATTCGGTTCCCACAATGTCTGTTGTTTTTTTTATATACACTCTATAATCTAAAGGATACGCTTAACAGAACCCGCGCAGTATGCATTTCCGTTTTTAGAAGAGGCGGATTCGCCTTTTTCAGGAGGGCCGCTTAACGATTTCCTAACCAACCATTTAACGTATTCCATGCTTCAGAATATCCCAATATGTACTGAGTACAATCTATGTGGCAGGAGTCGTTATATGATTTATGGTGTAGGAAGTCGAATTTCGCTGTATTGTATCCGTCGTCGTATGGTCCGGTGGCGTATGCCTGTGGGATTACTACCATTAATGGCGCTGAGACTAACACTAGTACTGGTGCTAGTAAAAATAATGCTGTTTTCATTTGGAACAGAGCCACTCCCCCATAGGCGTCACCGACTGCATCGCCTTGAACATGACCTATGTTGCTACTGCTTTTGTGTTTCATATTTTGCAGAAGTTAAACCAATTATTTATGAGAAGCCAAACATAATACTAAAGTTTAAATCAATGTCTATTATATGATACTATTTCGTTGTCTTATCGAGTCTAAGTATCTCTGTGTACAAGTGTCTAATGTACTAGAGAGCACCTACACTTTCTATTGTCCAAGTATGTGAGTACATCTGCTATGCTGTTAAGGCTAGTAGATCAAATTATCGATCCGATATCCATTGGGAATCTTTGCATCGATGCCATAGCATATTTGACTGACTAGTCTAACTGTAGCAGCACTTTTTGAGCTAGAAGTGTATGCAAATAATGGAATTCTTCCATTTAACGAACCCTCCTATAAGAATGCTATTGGCACATGAGAAGCGATTCTAAGGCACATGATCCCAATACAGCCGAATCTAAAGCGTCACCTCTGGATTTGCAAGGTAAATTGCGCTTTTTCGATTCAAGACATTCAGTAAATTTTTGGCTGATACTTCCGCCATTTTTGTTCGAGTCAAGAAGGTGGCACTGCCTATATGAGGCAATAACACAACGTTCTTCATCTTCAATAGTGGATTATTTGGTGAGGGTGGTTCTTTTTCAAGGACATCGAGTCCTGCTCCTGCAATCCATCTTCGCTTAAGAGCTTTAATCAGATGTACTTCGTTAATGAGTTGACCTCGTGCTGTATTAATTATATACGAATCCTTTTTCATTCGTCTAAGATTTGTTTCATTAATTAAATGATAGCTTTCGCTATTCAAAGAACAATGGAGTGAAAGAAAATCGCTTTCTTCTATAAGCTCGTCCATATCGACATGTTTAGCACCAAATTGCTCTTCCATCTGAATATTTCGATTATGGCGATTATGATAAATAATATCCATATCGAACCCTTTGGCTCTACGTGCCACAGCTGATCCGATTCTACCTAAGCCAACGATTCCAATTGTCATACTATGAACATCTGAACCTAATAGAAGATGTGGATCCCATCCATATTTCCATCGTTTCCGTGTAACAAGCTCATGTCCTTGCGTAATTTGTCTTGATATTGCTAGGATCAATGCGAATGCCAGATCAGCTGTTGCATCCGTAAGAATATCACCAGTAAAAGTAACATAAATTCCTCTCTTGGTTGCCTCCTTAATATCGATATGATCTATGCCTGTGCTATAAGAGCTAATAACTTTGAGGTTTGGGCCTGCAGCATCCATGACTTTTGCGTCTATAATATCTGATAATGTGCAGAGGATTGCATCTTTCTGGCGCACGGCAATCAAGAGCTCATTTCTAGTAGGTGCCCTTCCTCTGTGATTTGCAACAATGACGCTGCACTCTTTAGATATCATGGGTATTGCTGGGTCCAATATATGTCTGCTAATATACACACTCCATTTTTTTGGTTTCATTAACCATACTTCAAGTGTCTCGTTATATTGGGTTAATTGAGGTCTTTCAAATCACATCTCTCCGTTATGCGATATGGTTTGGTATAGAATATTTGTCCATATCTGTGACGGTTCTTATTATATATCCACATTATGAATGCGACTATATCTAATGATTAAGGTCCTAAATCCAGATACTGTATTGCGACTTACTCTCTTCTGTATCTATGAAGCTCTTTTTTCAGCACTTCTGCTATTATGAATCTATTAAACCATATACTTGTCGTGGTCAACAGTTTTCACTCATGCAAAATGTCATACCTATTGATATTAAGTGTTTATTTATGGTATATGATACATTAAATATGGATTTATCGAATTCTTGTACAACTAGTTACTAATGTTCAAACCGGCGGTGAATCCGAATTTCAGAACGGATACTAATGACTACTCCAGAGTAGAGATTGCAAAAATTAATTCTAATGAACTTAGGGGGAACCTATTCAATGAATTTCGTAATCATTCGTCCGAAAATATCTCTTGGGAGTCTGAACAGATAGCAAAATCACATGGAATCTATTTGGAATTCAATAGAGCAAAGACTGGAAATGAGAAAGACTGGATGTATATGTTCCGCATAACCGTACCGGGCGGGGGACCTATTACAGCAAAGCAGTGGAATATTATAGACAGAATATCAGATAGCTACACCTTAGGGCCACAAACCGCGTATCCTTTTGCAAGGCCAAGCTTAAAGATAACAACAAGACAAAACATACAGCTCCATTGGGTTAAGAAAATGAACGTAGTCGATGCAATAAGAGACATATCAGAATCAGGGTTTTTTACAATGAACGGTTGCGGAGATAACACCCGAAATGTAATAGGGTGTCCATTATCATACCATTCAACAATTTTTAATGCAAATTTATGGGCCCAAAGAGTTGGAAAATATTTTGCTCTTCCAACAGCTGCTTATATAGAAATATTCGAAATAGATCCAAAATATCTTAGGGATAGAGACTTAGAAAACAGGATACCCGGAGTAAGTAGATTTGATTATGGCCAAAACCAGCTTAACAGGAAATTCAAGGTAGGTTTTTCGGCAATTCATTACGATGACGTAAATAAAAAATATGTTCCAGATAACTGCGTAGAGCTGAGAACAAACGATATTGGTATTGCGCCAGTCATCAAATATGATGGTACTGACATTAGTAGTACTAAGGTAGAAGAATTTCAGGTTTACGTAGGAGGGGGTCAAGGACAACAGTCTGGTAAGCCAACTATTTCTATTCTTGGAGAACCTTTCGGTTTGTTTACTGAAGAAAATCTCATGAAAGGACTAGACGCCATAGTAAGAGTTCAAAAGGAATGGGGAGACAGGCATAATAGACACTGGGCCAGACTAAAATATTTGGTTACAGTTAAAGGAATTGAATGGGTCAGAGAACAAGTACGGAATCTTGATGGAGTTGGAAGTATAAATTTTGAACTTCCAATTGAAGATTATGATCATGGCAACATAGACCTACATCTTGGATGGATAAAGCAGCCAGATAATAGCAATCGATGGTGCTTTGGCGCTTTTATAGAGAACGGTAGAATAATAGATGGAAGTCATAATGGGGATCTCAAAGCTATGGTAAAATATTTGATGAATAACTATCCACATATAGAATTATTCACTACCCCTAATCAGCATTTAATGTTTTGTAACATAGAAGAGAGACTAAAGGAGCTGTTTGAAAGAGATATGAGGATGTTCGGGTATGGATTTCGTAAAGTAAACAGCGATAATAACGAGAATGACTTTACTACTGATATGACTACACTATCTCACGCATACTCAAAGTTGAGAATGTCATCCGGAGCGTGTGTTGGAAGAGATACATGCAGATTAACTTATACAGACTCTGAAAAGTTTGAACCATATCTAATTGACGAACTAGAAAAGCAATGGGGATATATGACGGAATCAATAGGCATTACAGGTTGTGAAAAGCAATGTTACAGGCCGGCGACAAAGACAATTGGGTGGATAGGAACAGGTTTTAATCTATATCAGGTGGTCCTTATGGGGACACAAGATGGAAGACATCAAGGTCGTATATTGGTCGATCCACTTTCAGAAGAGCAGTATCTTCACTTTGTACCTCGCAAAGATGTTGCTACAATAACTGACGCTCTGTTTGATTACTATGTAAGAAACAGATCTGAAGAAGAAGACAGGCCAGGCGGCATGGGATATTTCCTAAGAAGAGTCGGTCCAAAGGAGATAATCTCTTATTTAAAGTCAAATCCAAAAACTTCAGACTTGATGAAAAAAACATTCAAACCTAACTTATAGTGATAATGCGTTCATATCTATCTTTACCAACATTTCAGCAACATTTCATCTACAACTGTAATCTGTAACTCTGGAACTTCTGAATATTCAACGATGACTGCTGTGGTTGTATTTAAGAGTCTACTTCACCGTGAATTGAGTCTTCACCTTTGTTTTCTTGCTTCAGCAGCAAGGAAACAATTAGGAATACCAAATACCATTTTCATATAGTGGTATATAGATCACTTTACTCTATAATGAGGTAATGTGTTCATTGCCAATAGACTTTTGTTTATACTTACAGTGAAGGATACCTGATGAAGAAGTAAAAAATACTATGATAAGTAAAAGATTATTAACGCGGATCAACGCTTCAAACAGTTTACAGTATCATCAACAAGATAAGAAGAGAGAGAAACAGAACAGCAACACCGAGACAGAACTGCAATTTGAAATTGAATGCCCGCGTTGCTCTGATACCATGACATTATGTTCTGGCTTCGACAGTCTCTACTATTTCTGTGAAGAGTGTTACTTTTATCTTTACACCAAAGCGAAGGATACGGGGCAATTCTTCTAAGATAAAAAGGGCTAACAGGCAACTAAACAATTGTAGTCAAGCCACCAAGACAAGCTGAGCAAGAACATTTTTGATTCACTATAGTTTAAAGAGTGCAGATTTCAGATCTTTCTGTACATCGATACAATCAAAGTTATTGCATTGACCACTATTTTAGATAGTATTTTAAAGCGACGACGACTTAATATAAGACAGGGCGACATCCTGCAATCCTTCACGTGAAAAGTTACATAGAAGAATCCATGGCGGAAGTGGTAGAACGATAAGGAATGTGTTTATATCAGATTATCGTCAACGTAGAAAAGTGACTGAAATAAAGTGTATGATAACATCAGAACCAAAAGATGGGACTAGAGTAGTCCTTAAGCAAACATTAGGCAAAGGCACATATTTCTTGGGGGACGGCGATGTCCATTTTCTTTGTGGTAACTGTAATTTTATACTTGCTAAAAATGTGAGTGAGGAGCAGATTGAGCATCAATTTCATACCCCTGACGAATTAGGATTGGTATTACAATGTCCGCGTTGTAA
>Ga0209577_10006816_pt1 | contig 10539 bp, 11 predicted proteins | sample GraSoiAngelo_109_FD_185874 | JGI IMG/M metagenome (GOLD analysis project Ga0209577, IMG submission 185874) | Grasslands soil microbial communities from the Angelo Coastal Reserve, California, USA - 14_0903_12_20cm (SPAdes) (version 2) | ecosystem: Environmental > Terrestrial > Soil > Grasslands...
TCTTTAACATTACTTGTCCCAGAGTAGCTGCCGAATTTATTTCGACTTAATCGTTGTGGATGGCCTGGCTACAGTCTTCGAACCCACGAATGCCGTGGGCAGTACGCTTCGCTTCTTGCCCGCTATTAGAAAAAGATCGTGTGCGGTCGTAATCTTTGTGCATGCAGTCCATCACTGGTAACGTCGGGGGAACGGCGATGAATTGCCGTGTTCGACGCTGCGCCACAGAAAAGTGAAACCAAAAAGGTAGCGGAGTCATGTCAGAATTAAACGCAGCGCAAAACCCCACATTCTATCGAGTCCGAATCAAAGACGGCCACAACGCGATTGGGTTGTTGGTAAGTGCGGCGGGCAAGCGCTGCATCCCATCAACCCAGTTTTGGCTTACCGTCGATGCATGTGCCGCCTATCGCTTCCCGCACAATGCCGCGCTATGCGTGCAGGTACGGCTTGGGAATATGGGGTTCACGACGGTGTTAGAGGAAATTCAGGACTAGTCCGCCAAATTGACTTGTCACCCCTTCCCAGCGCAACCTCCTCTGGCAATTTGTTCTAATTTTGTGAACGCGGCGATTCACGCTCGCACGTGTCTTCGAGACGATAACGGACAACTCTTACGTAATCCGGTTAGGTAAGAGTTGCCGACCAACCACCCAACATCATTTCGAGCTACAATTTCGAGCCAAAGCTAACAGCAAAGCCACAGAGGACAGAGGAAGACCTTACCTGAGTTCGCCGAAGATCGGGCTCTGCTGCTTTACGGCGGTAAATCGAACGCAGCTGGCGGATCGTTACTTTCACACAGCCTGGTTCATCCGGATGGGCGACTTGCGGACCCGTTTGCCCGTTGCGGCGAACACCGCGTTTGCGACGGCTGGCGCGATCGGCGGCACGGGCGGTTCGCCGACTCCCATCGGATGCTCGGTGCTGGGTACGATGTAAACCTCGATCTGTGGTGCTTCGTTGATACGGAGCACCTGATAGTCATGGAAGTTGCTCTGCTGCACGCGTCCACGGTCAAGCGTGATCTCACTCTTGAGAGCAGCACTGAGCCCGAAGATGATTCCGCCTTCCGTCTGAGCCACAACGCCGTCCGGATTAACAACACGGCCGCAGTCAACCGCGGCCACCACACGATGAACGCGAATCGTATCCGGCTCGCTGACAGAAACTTCCGCGACTTCAGCAACGTACGTGTCAAACGAAAAATGCAGGGCAATACCGCGTCCCTGCCCTTTCGGGAGAGGGGCGCCCCAGTGAGCTTTCTCCGCTGCTAGCTCCAGAACAGCCAGATGCCGAGGCTTCTTTGCCAACAGTGCGCGTCGAAACTGATAAGGATCTTTTCCGCTGGCGTGCGCGAGTTCGTCAATAAAGCTCTCGACAACGAAGGCGGTGTGCGAATTGCCTACGGACCGCCACCACAGGACCGGTACTCCTAACTTCGTGGCGTGTAAGCTAACCAGTACGTTGGGAATGGCATAGGGCATTTCGACAGCGCCCTCAACTGAGGAGCCGTCGTTCCCATCAGGTGCAAAGATCGTGCCTTCAAGCACCCCCTGGCTCACGATCGTATGGTCCCACGCAACTGGGTTCCCGCTCGCGTCCAGACCTGCGGAGATGCGGTCGTAGGCCATGGGACGATACCACCCGCCGCGAATATCGTCTTCTCTGGTCCAGACGACTTTCACGGGCGCATGCACCGCTTTTGCAACCTCGACGGCTTCCACCACGAATTCAGAGGTGGGACTGCCGCGACGACCAAACCCACCCCCGAGCATCGTGGTGTGAACGTGCACCTGGTTCGGGTGCAGACCTGTAAGCCTTACCGCAGCTGCGTGGTCGAGGCTCTGGAACTGAGTGCCAGTCCAGATGTCGCAGCGGTCGGCGCGCAGATCAACAAGGCAGTTGAGTGGCTCCATCGTCGCGTGCGCAAGATACGGAACCTCGTACTCGGCCGTGATTTTGGTGGCCGCTGTTTGTAGCGCGTGAGCGGGGTCGCCGTCGCGTCTTGCAACTTTTCCCGGTGCGTTCGACAATCTCGCGTACTGCTCGCGGATCGCTGCAGTGGAGACAGTGGCGTTTGGGCCTTCGTCCCACTCTATTTCCAACGCGTCGCGTCCCAGTTTCGCGGCCCAGAAGCCGTCAGCAACGACCGCAATACCCGATTGAACTGGTACGACGGCCTTCACGCCGGTGATCTTTCTCGATCGTGCATCGTTGACGCGAATGATCTTTGCACCAAAGACCCGTGGCCGAGCGATGAGCGCAGTGAGCATGCCCGGAGCTTTTGCATCGATGCCAAACAGCGCACTACCGTTTGTCTTTGCAGCCGTGTCCAGCCGATGTGTCCCGCGTCCGATGATCGTGAAATTGTTTGGGTCTTTAAGAGGAACGTCTGCCGGTAGCGGCGTCGTAGCCGCTGCTTCTGCCAGAGCACCGTACGACACTCGGCGATTGCTCGGCTCGTGGACGACATAGCCAGTTTGTGTCCCGCAGGCCTTCGGATCGACATCCCAGTTTTTCGCGGCCGCGGCGATGAGCATGGCTCTGGCTGTCGCCCCTGCCTTGCGCAGCCGTTCCCATTCCGAAGTCACGCTGCTGCTACCGCCGGTCATCTGAATGTGAAATGTAGGATGGAAATACACCTCATCCACAGGCGCCGCTTCAACGCGTATGTGTTGCCAATCGGCATCCAACTCTTCGGCCGCGATCATTGGCAGCGAAGTGTATATGCCCGTGCCCATCTCAGACTTTCCGAGGATAACCGTGATCATGTCATCAGTCCCAATTCGCAAGAAGGCGTTCGGCTGGAAGACTTCGGTTCTAGAGACCGTTTCCGATGAGTTCAATTGCGGGAGGTAGATTCCGACCAACATTCCGCCTCCGGCAGCCACACCGACCTTCAGGAATTCGCGTCTGTTGAGCGGATGCAAATCGGTCATTTCGAACCTCTCGCCAGTTCGGCGGCGCGATGTACTGCACGCCGGATTCGGCAATAGGTTCCGCACCGGCAGATGTTTCCGGCGAGTGCCTGGTCAATATCATCATCGCTGGGAATTGGCTTCTCGCGAAGCAGCACTGCCGCACTCATGATCTGACCTGATTGGCAGTAGCCGCACTGCGGCACATCGATCTCGATCCATGCGCGTTGCAGCGGGTCGCTGAGGTCAGGCGAAAGCCCTTCAATGGTCGTCACCTGCCTGCCTGCGGCTCGCGAAACAGGAGCCACACAAGAGCGCACCGCCTGACCATCGATATGAACGGTGCATGCCCCACATTGCGCCATGCCGCATCCGTACTTGGTGCCGGTCAAGCCCAGATTGTCGCGGAGCACCCAAAGGAGAGGGGTAGACGGGTCAACATCAACCATCACACGTTTCGCGTTTACGCTCAAGGCAATCAAGATAACCTCCTGACATGAAAGTACCGCGAGCAGGCGGTCACTTGCCATTGTGCTGTTTGACTACGAGTGGACCGCTTAGGTTAGCCCGATTTTGCCAAGTTGAGAACCTCAAGGGTCAAGTAATGCCGCTGCGCGGTTGGCCCGAGATTGAATCAACACTTCTCGGAATCAGCCTTCCGCATGGAAGAAGTGCATTAAGAAGAATGTTAGGCCCGCAACAATAGCGGAGGCTGGAATGGTTAAGATCCAAGCCCACACGATTCTGCCCGCAATGCCCCATCGAACGGCAGACAGGCGGTGGACCGCTCCGACGCCCACGATCGCACCGGTGATGGTGTGAGTTGTACTTACGGGAATTCCCGCGAGTGCCGTACCAAAGAGGGTGATGGCTCCTGCGCTCTCGGCGCAGAAACCTCCTACCGGTCTTAGTTTCGTGATCCTCTGTCCCATGGTATGCACAATGCGCCAGCCGCCGAAATAGGTTCCGAGAGCGATGGCAGCGTGTGCCGACAAGATAATGGGCCAGTGCAGTTTTCCCCAGTTTGCCAGCATGTCGGACTTGGTCATGAATCCAGCCGTGTAAAGTGCGCCTGCGATAATTCCCATTGTCTTCTGAGCATCGTTGCCGCCATGGCCGAGGCTGTAGGCCGCAGCGGACAGGAGTTGCAGCTTGCGAAACCACTTGTCGATTTGCTGCGGGGCCTTACGTCGCAGCAGCCAATGAACGGCTGTCATAAAAGAAAGGCTCAGAACTAAGCCAATCACAGGGGCGACCACAATGAAGACGAGTGTCTTGTACCAGCCTTGCGGGATGATGACCGAGAACGCCGAGGCAACACCGGTATGGAGCGAGGCGTGTACCATGGCTGCGCCCGCGTAGCCCCCAATGAGAGCATGCGATGATGAGGTCGGCAGTCCCCACCACCACGTGAGTACATCCCACACGATCGCGCCAAACAGGCCAGCCATGACCACGTATTGGGTCACATCTTCCAACCGGATCATGCCCTTGCCGATGGTTTTGGCGACTGCCGTGCCCAGGAAGAAAGCCGCGAGAAAATTGAAGACTGCAGCCCACAACACTGCCAGCTTCGGCGACAGGACCCGGGTGGAAACGACAGTGGCAATGCTGTTTGCGGAGTCATGAAACCCATTCAGGAAGTCGAAGATCAGGGCTACGAGGACGGTAAGAAGGACAAGCAGAACGTCGGTTTTCACCGGATGGTTGGGCCTCCAGGCTTTTTCTGGCGTGTACTGCTATGCGCTTTTGAGCACTATCGCTTCGAGCACGTTCGCGGCATCCTCTGCCTTGTCAGTGGCGGTTTCCAAAACTTCATACAGTTCTTTTATTTTGATCAAGTGAATGGGGTCTTTTTCGTGCTCGAATAAGTCGGCAATGGCTTTCCGGCTTACGTGGTCAGCAACATCTTCCAAACGGTTGACCTCATCACAGTGCTCCAGGACATGGCCGTTCTTTTCGAGCAAGGAAACTCCCTGAGCCAGTTCCTCGGTCTGAAGCACGATAAGGCCGGCGAGTTCGGCGGAAACTGGTGGAGGCTGCAGGATCTTGTACAAGACCAGGCGGGTGGTCGCAGTATTCATGAAATCGAGCACATCATCCAGTGATGAAGCGAGGCGGTAAATGTCTTCGCGGTCGAACGGCGTGATGAATGTCTGGTTCAGTTTGGTGATGATCGCGTGGGTGGCCTTGTCGCCTTTGTGCTCGATTGCTTGCATCTGCTCTGCTCGTACACCCAGATCCACGGGATTCTCCAAGATGCTGCGGAGCAGTTTGGCGCCTTCCGTCAGATTGCTCGAAAGTTCTGCGAAAAGCTCGAAGAACTTCATCTCGCGTGGGATCAGGCGAAACATTCAATTCTGCTTTCGCACTCTTAATGCACGCCAGGGTGAAAGGACGAAGTAATATCTCATGCGCGGTACGACCAGCGCAAACCTCCTGATTTATGGGTATTTGCAGGTGGGAGTAACTCGAAAATCAGGACGGCAGAGGCGCGTTCATAGACCAGTTCCTTGATCCTGTTTCGGAGGGGGCTGATCTTCGAGAGACTTAGTCCGTTCCTGAAGCATTTGGTTGAGCTTTCCGACAGCATCGCGCAACTTGCCCGGATCACGCTCGTTGAAGAAAGCCTCCCAAAGTCTGTGTATCTGCGCCTCATCCACAGCGTCCACAGTCTACCACTACGTAGGCTGAGCTTCTGCTTTCCCCTCTTGGGCACCGGCTCAGCCTGCTACACATCTGATTAAGCACTCGGCCCTCGTTTTCGTACGGGCGAAATTCGCCGTCGGAAGCGTAGCGGCCCCGCACATCTTGTATGACGACCGCGTATCCGCGCTGGACTGCGCGGCGAAAGATCGTGTATTCCTTCTGCGCGAAGTGCTTGCCATAGGGCGTGCGATAAACGAGGACCGGAAACGGCCCACCTCCTTTGGGCCGGAGGATGTCGGCACGGAGCAAAACTCCGTCGCGCATGGGGATAGCGACATTTTGTTCCAAGATGAAATCACTAATTGGAGGCTGCTGTGCAATTGCGCAAGTGAGCGCCGCAATGACGCAGAGAACCTGACAATTCACTTTCATGGACCCGTCAGAGTACCAAGTATTCCGGAGAAAACGGAACTCGTGAGGACTGACCCTTAATGAGCCATTTCCCGACGAACCCTTATGAATCTCAACTTGGGCTCAATCCGCTCGCCCTCAAAAAGGGGGTGTTTGTTGACGAGTCTTCCAGCAAAATCCAACGTTCTGAATCAGCTGGTCTCTGCATCCGCCTTCAGAAAGATTACGGGAATCCTCCTTGGTGGACAAAACGATGAGTTTAGTGGACGAAGGAAATAGGAGCAAAAACAAAGCCGTTTGCGTCAATGTATCCGAGAAGCGGCCTTTTTCATTCGCGGAAAGCCACCGTGCGGCCTGGCGCACCTGCAAAAGTTTTTTATTCGGAGTTTCCGCGCTGTTCGGTGGCGACTGCACTAAGCTTGCCCAGCAGCCCATCCGATTCATCGTTCGGGCCAGCCGTAAAGAACAGCTTGTTCGCCGCCCCTGAGTTGGGATTGCCTCCGCCAAACGACAACGCCCAGAGTCCATCGATTTTAATCGCGTGACCGCTAGGATCAAGTAGGGTTCCAGCGAACTTACCGGTAATTGGGTCAAAAGCGTGGATATTTCCATTGCCGAAGTTACCGATAAGCAGCCGATGGCTGAACACGCCGAAATCTGCAGGCGCCATTGCGATGCCCCAGGGAGCGTTAAAATAAAGCCCGTGCGTAAGACGTCCCACCACATGCCCAGCAGTATCGAAAATGGTTACATAGCCCAGCCCCGGACCGTGGTCTTCATCCGTTGAGCCCGGTTCACGATGAGCGAAGGTTACAACAATATTCCCGCCCACATTTTGTATCCCGAACGGCGCATAATTGGCCGGCAGCATGCTATCGACGAAAGCGTCGGCAGCTATCGATACAGGATGCCAACTGCCGTCGAAAACCTCGACTCTGCCACTCTTGAAATTGCTGACAAACAGCCGAGATCCCAGCGGGGTCTTCGCAATGGCAATACCCTTGTAGATGGCCTCTCCCGAACGGTTCACCTTCAGAATGGCGTGGTTGAGGTCAACCGTCGGATTCCAACCAGATATCGTGCCATCCTCCGTCACAAAGATAAAGAAAGCCTTCGCCCCTGGCTTTACGTTGAAAGCGATTGTGAAGTTGAATACGTTTCCGGTCGGCGTCGCCGGGCCGCTCTGCCCGCTCGGGACTGGGATCGTGACCACAAGACTCTGTGGCATGCCACTCGCATCATAGAGGGTTGAAAGACCAGTACCATTGTCCGAAACCCACCAGGGAGACCCGGAGGAACGCGACAGACCCCATGCATTCACCAAGTTAGGATCAAGGTTCGGGACACTGGCAACACTCGCCGAATTAGCAGTCAAATCCGTCCGATTGAAGTGCTGCCCAAAAGCGCTGCAGGCGGCGAGCGTTAGAAAAATCGTGAGCGCAACGGCGAGCGCCGGGCGCTTTCGTTCCACAGATTGGCGCATTGGAGGTTCCTCGCATTTGAAATTCAGCCTGTCACTCTAAATGCTATTGCCAGTGCAACTGGAAGGTACTGCCGAAAACGGGGTCAGTTGTCGCTAAATGGTCACGGAATTGTCAGCAGATTGTCATTTCTGCAGGTGTCTTCAGAGTCGGAAGTCTTCATATTGGGTGCTCCCACAAAGGGACTCTTGCGGAGTATTTTGCTGCAGAGGAAATACTGGTCTGCTTGGCATCTAAATTTACGGGTTCGACTCTCCTTGGCGTTCACAATTTCTTCGACCGGAGCCACCGGGGCATAGGCAGTTGTAAACCGAGTTGTGGAGCAGTCGATATTCGCGGTTGTGCCTGCCGCTGGTGAATTATGCCCAACCCAAAGACCGTTCCGTCCTGCTCGAAACCCCCAAGTCCACAGTGGATAGATCCGTAAATCGGATGTTGACGCGCGTGGCTCGATCGCCATCTGCCAGTGCCTACGCAGGTTGTTTCCAATGAGGAGTACCTGCCCATCCCCGAGACCCCGCAGCAACGCCTGCTGGAGCAGGAGATCATTGCGAGCGCGGAGCGGCAGGTCGAATTGCACCGAACGCCTCATCGCACGCAGGTCGTGATAAGCGCATCCATTCTGCTCCAGCCGCAAAAGCAATTTCTGGCGGACCCCAGTGGGCCAGCACTGTAGATGACCCAACCAGGGCTCGCGAGCGAATTAGTGCAATGCACGTTTGTGAACGGCCGGACTGTGTTTCACAGCATCCTTTCTTACAATAGTCATATGTCAATTCCCTATTATCACGTGGATGCGTTCACGGAAGAACTTTTTGCGGGTAACCCAGCAGGTGTTTGCATACTTTCCGTTTTTCCCCCAGACGCCACCATGCAGAAGATCGCGGCTGAGAATAAACACTCGGAGACCGCCTTTGTCGCGCCTCGGGCCGATGGTGATTTCGACTTGCGCTGGTTCACGCCCGAAGTCGAAGATGACCTTTGCGGACATGCGACCCTAGCATCGGCTTTTGTGCTTGCCCTTCGGGGACAAGAGGCCTGGCCTGTCCGCTTCCATACTTGTAGCGGTGTATTGACCGTCGCATGTGGCCAAGATGGTTTAGAGATGGACTTCCCGTCCCGGCCAGCCCGGCCCTGCGACCCACCAGCCGAGCTCTTACGGGCACTCGGCCTCATGGAGGCCGAGGTCATGAAGTCGCGTGATTACCTTGTTATCGTCGATCGCGCGGAGCTGGTGCGAACACTCTCCCCGGACATCCGCGCTCTTGCCAAAATCGAAATCGGGATCGGTGGAACAATCGTTACTGCTCCTGGCCAGGGCGGTGTTGACTATGTATCACGATTCTTTCCTCCATCAATCGGCATCGACGAGGATCCCGCCACAGGCTCGATACACTGCACACTCGCGCCGTACTGGGCCGGGCGGTTGGGTAAGCAGACGTTGCGCGCACGACAACTGAGCGCGCGGGGTGGAGATTTCCGCTGCGAGGTCGCTGGCACTCGAGTGAAAATCGCGGGGAAGGCACGCTTGTATCTACAAGGCGCACTCGAACTGTGAGCGATGTGCCTGACACCTTACTGAGGGCTATGAAGACGATTGGGATTCTGGTCTTCGACGAAGTCGAGGAGCTTGATTTTGTCGGTCCGCTAGAAGTCTTCGGGATGGCAGCGCGATTCGGAGCTGATTGTGAGACCCTCGTGATCGCGCCTCAGCCGGGACATGTCCGCTGCCGCCATGGGCTGCAGGTTCTGCCCGATTGCAGCTTGCAGGAAGCGCCAGCTCTTGATCTGCTCATTGTGCCCGGCGGGCTCGGGGCGCGAACGCACGCCAAAGCAAATCCGCAGATTCTGGAATTTGTGCGACGCCAGAGGGGTACGGTAGTTTCCGTCTGCACGGGTGCGCTCATCCTTGCGGCCGCCGGTATCCTCGATGGGTTCTCAGCCACGACGCACCACTCGTCGTTAGACCTCCTGCGAGAATATGGGCAAATCACGATTCAAGAGGGTACTCGTTTTGTGATGCATGAGCGCGTGGCGACATCGGCTGGCGTGACGGCAGGCATTGACCTGGCGCTCGCTCTCGTGGCACGTGAATGGGGTCACTCTGTCGCAGAAACCGTGGCCGCAAACTTGGAATGGGAAAGCACCCGTTGGAAGCAACCGCAGTCGGATAAGATTCTGGCGCACCGGAGGTTCTCGATCCGCAGGGCGACGATGGATGACAGCGATTGCATTCTTAGCTGCCTGCTTGCGGCCTTCAAGCGCTACGAAAGCAGCTACACAAGTGACGCGTTTGAAGACACGGTGCTGACAGCGGAAAGCCTCGAAAAGCGCCTAAGCCTTATGTCGATTCTTGTTGCCATTTCCGCAGCGGGAGAAATTGTTGGAACGATCGCCTACCACACCGTCAGCCCTGACGAAGGTCATTTACGTGGTATGGCTGTTCGCCCGGAGTGGCAAGGAACGGGGATGGCGCCAGCGCTCCTGCAAGCTGCGGAAACAGAGCTTCGCAAGAAGCAGTGCAAACGCATCACCCTCGATACCACAGATTCTCTCAGGCGTGCAGTGCGGTTTTATGAAAAGCGTGGATTTACCAAATCGGGTCGAGAATCGGATCTGTTCGGCATGCGCCTGCATGAATATGTGAAGCCGCTCTGATCAGCTTACGCCAAGAGAAAAGAAACATGATCTGTGGGCACGTTAAGCTAGCCAGTGGCAGTTCGAACGTTTGTGCTCGAAGGGTTCTAATTGACGGCATAGTGATCTCAAAGACGAAACATTTCGGTGCTGATCTTGAAGCGCCGCCGAGTCCGCCCAGCGGACTTCGGTCAAGTCGCTCGCTTGGGACGGAAGTCGTGTATCGGACCAGTGACGCTTCCCAGCCGACCCCGTTACCGTGCTATCGCAGTGCCACAAAGTTTAGAATCTGCCCGAGCGCTGCTCCCAGAATGCTGTACTCTCCGTTGTAGTAGGTTCCGTATTGATAACGGCTGTAGTAGCCGTCCTCGTAACCGCGGCGGAAGCCTTCTCGGAAGTAGTAGTTGTACGCACCTTGGTCTTCGCAATAGCCGTCATAC